>CAJHZD010000238.1_pt1 | contig 71464 bp, 71 predicted proteins | sample 9198941 | NCBI WGS metagenome assembly CAJHZD01 (sample SAMEA7708371, study PRJEB35096) | sediment metagenome | biome: marine neritic benthic zone biome [ENVO:01000025]; feature: sediment [ENVO:00002007]; material: shallow marine sediment [ENVO:03000034] sea grass bed [ENVO_01000059] ...
CCCAAGCTGGCCCGGGTAATCCTCTCGGGCATGGCCCCCGAGCAGCTGCTTTCGGCGCTTGCAGCCGGAGATATCGCTCGCCTGGAGACCATACCGGGCATCGGCAAAAAGACGGCCCAGCGAATGGTGGTGGAGCTCAAGGATCGAGTACAAGGGCTGGCCTCGGAGCTGGTGGAGCCAACTGCGGCCACGGTGGCCGAAGGCGACCTGGTGCAGGCGCTAGTGAACCTCGGCTACAAGTCCAGTGCCGCGCAACGCGCGGTAGCTGCCGCCAAGCAGGAAAACCCGGAGGCTCCGTTCTCGGAGCTGCTGCGGCTCAGCCTGCAGCGGCTCTCACACGTCTGAATTGGCCCCTGTTGCTTGGAGGCAGCGAGAAGTTGGCAGTGGCCGTTGCTGCTCGTGCCATGGTGCCTCTCGACGAGCGCAGGGCAAGGGGCCCGGAGTCCGCTGCCGATCCGGCGCGTGGGAGAGCGGAGGCGAGCTCCTGATCACCATAGTCCGATTAGCGCGAGCCGGTACCTGGACGAGCAGCAACGGCCACTGCCGCACTATTCCGGTGCCCCGCTAGGCAGTCTTCTGCTCCGCCGGTGATCAGCCCCTCACTTCCCATTGCCCACGGCCTCGCCGCTTCACTGCTTCACTGCTTCACTGCTTCACCACCATACAACTCCGTGCTCAGGTACTTCATCCCCGAATCACAGGCCACGGTGACCAACGTCTTGTCGGGCCCCAAGCGCTCGGCGATGCGTAACGCCACCGCCACGTTACCGCCGGTCGAGGTGCCCGCGAAGATACCTTCCTCCCGGGCAAGTCGACGGGCCGTGGCCATCGCTTCGGAGGTCGAGACTGTCTGGATCTCATCGGCAAGCGTTTCGTTCCACAGCGGCACCACGAAGCCGGCGCCGGTGCCTTCGATGTTGTGAGACCCGCTCGGTCCGCCCGAGAGAACGGACGACTCCTCGGGCTCCACAGCGACGATCTGCACTGCTTGGTCGTGGCTTCGGAGGCGTGTAGATATCCCCCGCAGCGATCCGGCTGTGCCCACGCTGTGGACAAAGGCGTTCACCTGCCCCGCGGTCTGCTCCCAGATCTCCTCTCCCATCCGCTCATAGCTTCTTAGAGGGGCGGTATTGTTCAGCTGGTCCACCCAGAAGCTACCGGGCTCGGAGGCGAGTCTTCGTGCGGTCTCGATCATTTCGAGAGTCAGCGCCTTCGTCGTCCCACCCGTTGGGCTGTCGACGAGAGTGAGACGAGCACCCAGCGCCACCATGTGGTCACGCTTCTCCTTGCTAAACGCCTCGGATGTGACGATTCGAAGTGGGATACGCTTCACCGCACAGACAAAGGCCAGCGATACGCCCGTGCTCCCGCCCGTGTACTCGACCACCGAACCACCGGGCGCGAGCCGACCATCGGCTTCTGCCGCCTCGATGATGGCGAGAGCCATCCGGTCCTTCATGCTCCCGGTCGGGTTCTCATATTCCAGCTTGACGAGAATCCTGGCGCTGCCCTCCGGAACCATGGTCCGGAGCTCGAGGAGCCTTGTCCGGCCTATGTTGTCGAGCACCGTCACGCGCAATCCATTCTGTGGGAATTGATCCTTCGCACTGGCTATTCCTGGCAACAGTGTTGTTCAAGATTGTATTCCCTCGGCTGGTGCCGAGACGGCAGTGGTCGCTGCCTAGGGCGGCTAGCAGTGGCCGGTGCCTGACGGCATCTAGCAGTGACGCAGTGAGCGCTGGCCCTCACCGCACCGGGCAGGGCGGCCGAGGGGAGATCCGCAGGTTCGTAGGCTTCGGCTCGACAGAAATGGCGGGAAGCGGTCGCGGCTCGCTCCATGGTGCCTCTCGACGAGCGCATGGCACGATGGTAGGAGGGCAAGGTCGATCCGGCGCGTCGGAGAGCGGAGGCGAGCGCGTATCCACCATAGTCCGACTGGCGCGAGCCGGTACCTGGACGAGCTGGCGACCGCTTCCAGGCGCAACAAGCGGCTCGGGGCCTAGTACAATCACCCGGTGATCGATCATGCATCGCTGCTGTCCGGCGCGCTCGACCCAGAGGATCTGAGTCTCGAGCAATCGCTACGTCCGACCAAGCTCGAGGAGTACATCGGGCAAGAGCGCATCGTCGGCAAGCTGAAGGTCTTTATGCAGGCCGCTCGCGAGCGCAACGAATCGCTCGATCACGTGCTCTTGTTTGGGCCTCCCGGTCTCGGCAAGACGACTCTGGCCCACATCATCGCTCAAGAGATGGGCACCACGCTGCGAACCACCTCCGGACCGGTCTTGGAGCGACCTGGTGATCTGGCGGCGATTCTCACCAACCTCGAGCCGGGTCAGGTGCTTTTCATCGACGAGATGCATCGCCTGGGGCCGACCATCGAAGAGATCCTCTACCCAGCCCTCGAGGACTACAAGCTCGACCTGGTCATCGGACAAGGGCCGGCCGCCAGAACGATGCAGATCGAATTGCGGCCTTTCACTCTGGTCGGAGCGACCACTCGGGCAGGGCTGATCACCGGTCCATTACGAGCCCGTTTCGGGATCGTCCATCGTCTCGATTTCTATGAGCCCTCCGAGCTCGCAGAGATCGTCCACCGTTCGGCGATCATCCTGAACATCGAAGTGGATGAAGAGGGTGCGAACGAGATCGCTCGACGTAGCCGAGGGACCCCTCGGATCGCAAATCGTCTGCTGCGTCGAGTTCGCGATTTTGCTCAAGTCGAAGGTGAAGGCATCATCGATCGGGAGACCGCCCGTAGGGCCCTCGAAATGCTCGAAGTCGACGAGCTCGGCTTCGACGAGGTGGACCGCAAGATCCTCACAACCCTGATCGAGCACTACAAGGGTGGGCCCGCAGGCATCGCCGCTATCGCCGCCGCCGTTGGCGAAGACCGTGGCACCTTGGAAGATCTCTACGAGCCCTATCTCATTCAGCAAGGCTTTCTACAACGAACCAAGCAGGGACGAATCGCGACACCGCGCGCCTACGAACACCTCGGGCACCCGCCACCCGCGGATTCGACCGCTTCACTGTTCTAGACCTGACGTCCGATTCGAGCCGAGCATCATCGGCCAGCACAATGTCCACCAGGGCCGCACTGATCTTCAACCCAAGAGCCGGTCGATGGCGTAACGAGCATAGGGTTGAGGTGATTGCAGGTGTCCTCGAGGCCGCAGGCTACTCCCTGAAACTGACTCCCACGGCCAAGCCGGGCCATGCCACCCTGTTGGCTCGACAACTTGCGGCTAGCGGGTTCGATGTGGTCTTTGCCTATGGTGGGGACGGAACAATCCGTGAAGTTGCCGCAGGGCTTATTGGCACCAAGGTGGCGCTGGCTCCGATCCCGGGGGGAACGGTGAACGTCTTATCGCTGGCGCTGGGCCTGCCGTTGAATCCGGCTCGCGCCGCAGCGGCCTTTTCCAACGCCACCACTATCGAAATAGATGTCGGGCTCTGCGGCGAGGAGCCCTTCTTGATGCTCACCTCCGCGGGTCTCGATGCTCGCATCATGGGGAATCTACATACAGGCCTGAAACGCCGACTGGGCAAGGCAGCCGTGGCTTGGTCGGGCCTGCAGCACTGGTCGTCCTACGACTATCCGCAGATCCGTCTGGTTGCCGACGGACGCCCTGTCGAAGCCACCTTTGCTGCTGTCTGCAACCTTCCCTACTACGCCGGCAAGTTTCGATTGGCTCCAGAGGCAAGTGCCAGAGATCGGAGGCTCGACCTGGTTGTCTTTCGCGGTGTCGGCCGCCTAGCGACTCTGGCCTTTGCACGCGATCTTGCCCTGGGACGGCATGTTCGGCGATCCGATGTCGAGGTCTCACGGGTCGAGCGGGTCGAAGTCTTGAGCCCGGCGAGTATCCCGGTGCAGATCGATGGCGATGCCATGCCGACGAAGCTACCGGTTACGCTGACCATCGGTCCACACCGCCTGACCCTTCTCGCGCCTGCCGAAAGCTCACTCTGAAGCAGTCGAGCCAGTAGGGAGTTACAATTCCCGAGGGGCCTAATCCGGAATGTCCGTGTCCAAATCGAAACGTCCGCCACATCAACTCGATAGCGTCTTCTCACCCAGGTCGGTAGCCGTGATCGGTGCCTCCAGAAACAAGGAATCGATCGGTTTCGCGCTGCTGCACAACATGGTGATCAACCAGTTCAGCGGCACCATCTACCCGGTCAATCCAAAGGCAACCTCGATTCACTCGCTCAAGGCCTATCCGAACATCGGAGCCATTCCCGACCCGGTCGATCTGGCCGTGATCGTGGTACCCCGCGCCTTTGTTCGCGGTGTGGTCGAAGAGAGTCTGGACAAAGGTGTCGGAGGCCTGGTGATCATTACCGCTGGCTTTGCAGAGACCGGCGAGGAGGGGGCCCGGCTCGAGCGTGAGTTGTTGGCGATGGTACGACAGTCAGAAGCTCGAATGATCGGACCCAACTGCATGGGTGTGATCAACACCGAGCCCAACATCTCCCTCGACGCTACTTTCTCACCGACACCATCCCGTCGGGGTTCGATTGGCTTTGTCAGCCAGTCCGGGGCTCTTGGGGTTGCTATCTTGAATGCCGCCACCGATCTCGGGCTCGGTCTGACTCAGTTTGTCTCGATGGGCAACAAGGCCGATGTTTCGGGTAACGACCTGCTCGAGTATTGGGAGCACGATCCGGATACTCGGGTCATCTGCATGTATCTGGAGTCCTTTGGTAACCCGCGCAAGTTCACCGAGATCGCCAAACGGGTGGGGCGAATCAAACCCATCCTGGTCGTCAAGTCGGGTCGGACCGCAGAGGGTGCTCGGGCCGCTTCGAGCCACACGGGCGCGATCGCCGGTACCGACGTGCCGGTCTCGGCCATTCTGGAGCAGTGCGGTGTGTTGCGGGCCAACACTATCGAAGAGCTGTTCGATGTCGCCCGGGCCCTGGATCGCTGTCCCATACCGGCCGGTCCCAGGGTCGCCATTCTTTCCAATGCTGGTGGTCCTGCGATCATGGCCACCGACGCCTGCGTCAACCAGGGACTGCAGATGGCAACCCTTTCAGAGAGCTCGCTGGCGGGGTTGGGGGACTTCTTGCCTGCCGAAGCGAGCATCACAAACCCCATCGACATGATCGCTTCGGCCAACCCCGAAGGCTACGCCAAGGCGCTGGAGATTCTGCTATCCGACAAACAGGTGGACATGGTTCTGGTGATCAATGTCCGACCGCTGCTCACGAACCCGATCGACGTGATGGACCGTGTCGGCTCCGTCGCCCAGGGCAGTGAAAAGCCAGTACTGGCTGTCATGATGGCCACCGAGGAGTTTCACGACGACGTCAAGACTCGCACCGACCTTCCCCCGGTCTACCGTTTCCCGGAGACCGCCGCCCGTGCCCTGGCTCAACTCTGGCGATATGCCTCCTGGCGGCAAAAGCCCTTCGACCAAGAGATCCCCGCGTTCGAGACCGACGACGAGGCGGTGACCCGCCTGTTGGACGTGCCAGTAGGTCAGTACCTGCCACAGAGCTCGGCTTTCAAGGTCTTGGAGCACTACGGCATTCCAGTCGCGGATTGGCGTCAGGTGTCGAGCCCCGACGAGGTGCTACCAGCTGCCGCCGAGATCGGTTATCCGGTCGTGCTCAAGGCCGTCGCTTCCGACCTCGTCCACAAGAGCGATCTCGGTGCCGTAAAGGTCGATTTGCGCGACGAAGACGAATTGCGGGCGGCACTCGACGAAATTCGCGAATCGATATCGAAGGCCGGGATCGACGAGCCGGAGTATCTGGTACAGCAGATGGCTCGGGGCGGTCATGAGGTTATCTATGGTGTTACCACCGATCCCCGTTTCGGCCCGTTGTTGATGTTCGGCATGGGGGGGAAATACGTCGAGGTGTTTCGGGACGTTCGCTTCGGTGTGTTGCCACTCAATCCGACCGAAGCCCGTGAAATGATCCAGGGTATCAACGGTTTTCCGCTTCTCGAAGGTGTTCGTGGTGAAGAAGGTGCCGATATGGACCTGCTTCAAGAGGTTCTGCTGCGAATCGCTCAACTGATCCAGCGCCACCCCCAGATTCAGGAACTGGACATCAACCCGTACTTGGCCGCCGACCGAGACGGTAGCAAGGCCGTCGACGCCCGAATCCGGCTCTAGTCTCCGTTATCCGGGGTGGTCTGGGACTTGTCGCGACGACGCTGTTTGCGCTCGAACCGTCGCATGGCGGGGCTGGTGCGGGGCTTGAATTCGAAAACGACGACCTCTTCTTGTTCGAAATCGGGAGAGTCGGTGTAGTGCGCCGGTTTATGCTGCTCAAACCCTACCTGCTGATACTCGGCTCGCATCTCATCCAGCCATTCCGAGAAACCATTTCCGGGTATATCGGTCATAGACTCCAAAAATACGACGCGAATCGGATGGTCGCCGGCAACTCGGCTCAGATCCGCGGCTTCTCCACGTCGGAGCCGGGGGGAGTAGATCTTTTGGTTGCTCCAGTACTGGCCATTGCCGAGAACATGTGAGCCCTGCGGTCTGGCGAAGGGCAGCTGGAGATCGTTCCAGGCACAAAGCAACTCTGCGTCACGAGCTTTTTCAACCCAGAACCAACGAGCGAAATCGCGAGCAGCGCGATCCCGCTGGGCTTTATAGGGGTGAACGATAGCGGCAACGACCTGAGCGAGACCAAAGAAAGCTAGAAACCCCAGCACCCCATACGTAGCCATTTTCCGCACCCGCACTTTCGACAGATGCCCTAGAACCCACGAAAGCCCGGCCGCGGCAAGAATGCAGATCGCAGGTACGGCCCACTGAGAAATGCGGCCGCTCAGTCCATAGGGATATTTCTGCAAAGCGGCCGCGATCAGGGCTAGACCGAAGGGAAACAGAAGCAAGGCCAATGGTGTGCGCCGATCGTTTCTGAAAAACACAAATGAGCCAAGAACGAACAGAACAAAAGTGATCGCGCCACCACCGGCATCGAAACCGATCGGATAGCCGAACATTCGGCCGCTATGGGCAAGAAGCAGCCATTTTGCGAGGCCCGCGGGGTCTTGAAGGGGTGGGAACGCGCCGGTCCAAAAGTCGGTCGTGAAGGCCAGCTCGACCGACGATTCGTACTGAGCTCGGGTCACTACGTTGTAATTGAGCCAGAACGCCGTGAGTGCCAGAAGGCCAAACAGAGCCAGCGCAATGCGATTCGGCCAACTCGCCGATCGCCACACGGGTCCGATCAACGCCAAGCCGATTCCACCCGCCACGAAGATAGCCGGATTCGAAAGAGTGACGACGGCCGGAACGAGCGCCACCATCAGCCAAAGCCACCTCGATCTTTCTGGACGAGTCCACCACTCGACTGCAAGAGTCAGCAAGACGACAGCTGCAAACAGATCTGTCGAATAGGGTTTGACCTCGCCCGCAAAACGGACTGGGTAATAGGACACGGAGACCAGCGACACGGCCAGCAAAAGCGGTAGTCCGGTCAAAAGACGGCTCGACAGCCGCCGCATTAGCAGCACGCTAGAGATCGCCGCCAAACACGACGCCAGGCGCAGGGCGAGCTCATTAAACCCCAGCAGCTTGACCGATGCCAGGCTCAACCAGAGATAGCCGACGGGGCTGGTCTGACCGTAGTTGAGGGGTTCGAGCAGGTCCACGAAGCCTCGGTCGATCAGGCTCGTTGCAAGCTTGGCCTCGTCGACCCAAAGCGGAAACTGAAGTAGATAACGCAGAAGCCGCAGTCCGACTCCCAGACCGACCGCAATCCAGACGGCGGTCTCGAGTCGGCGTCCTTCCGGCTCTACTCCTTCCAGGCCGGCTATATGTAGCGGTTGCCTGCTTTCACCTTTCATCAGCAATGCGTCCAAGCGGCCCCCAAAACTATCAGAGCCGCTTTTCGCTGGAACTCTGTTATTACGACAACAGGCAAAATCGCCCAGTCGGCCTCGACAATAGCGAATTGCTGGCTATACTTCTTCGCGTCATGCCCAGTAAGGGAACCGCATTAGCGCGATTGCCCTTGATCGCGGTCGAGCGGGCCCTATGGGCCGAGGTCAAGGAGGGTCGACCGAGCCTGCAGAACGTAGCCTCCACTCTGGCGATGAGCCCGCGGACTTTGCAGCGTCGTTTGAATGACGAAGGGACGTCGTTTTCTGAAATCCTCGAGGCTTTTCGGCAACAGATGGCCACGGTGCTGCTCGAGGACGACAAGCTGGCCGTCTACGAAATCGCCTTTCTTCTCGGTTACTCCGAGCCCAGCACGTTTCACCGAGCCTTCCGGCGCTGGACCGATCGCTCACCTCGGGAGTTTCGATCCAGCTCATCGGGCGATTCGTAGCCTCAGAACCCCTTGTCGTAATTTCCGGCTTGCTTGACGCTTGTCGCCACTGATGTGTTGATGGCGCCGCCTTAATCTTCGGATCAAGGAGTACGTGCCATGAATAGAACTGTCTTTACTGTTTTTGCAGCTCTCGTAAGCCTGACCCTCGCCACCCACGTTGCGGCCGACGATTCACGTTGGGCCGTAAGGGGATACGGTGGCTACATCTCTTCAGTCTCGGACGAGGACGTCGACACCTTCAGCTTCGACGGTTTCACCTCGCAACCGGTCGATGCTGTGGCCGACTGGCAGGGTGAGCTCGGTAGCTCATCGGCCTTCGGTCTCGGTGTGGAGTATCGGGTCACCCCCCATCGGCTTGGTGTCGAGTTGAGCGGCATGTTTGCCAATCTCGAAGGCGATCTAACCGGGGTGGCCTCGGTTGCGGGGCTTCCCTCGGTGCCCCTGTCGGAGAAGGTCTTGATCGACTACACACCGATCTACCTCGGTCCGAATATCCATCTGCTCAAAAAGGACTGGCCGGTCGATCTCTATGTCGGCGCCTTTGGCGCCTGGACCCGTCTTGCCAACGGCACTCTGACGGTGTTTGATGTGCCGGTGGATTTCCAAACCGAAAGCAGCTTTGGTTGGGGTCTGAGCGCCGGTCTCGATGCGCGGTTGGGCAAGACACCCTGGATGATCAGCGCCGGCGTGCGTGCCTTGACTTCGGACTCGAGCTTCGCGGTCGATCTCAGCCGCAACGGTGACGATCCCCTGGTGGGACCAATCGAGTTCGATCTCTACCCGGTCACCGTCCTCGCCGGCATCGGCTATCGGTTCTAACGCCTAAGCTACCCGCCGCCTGCCTGGGCGCAGGAGTACAGACGTCACTTCAACTTCGGTTTTCCGATCGGTCTAGACTGCGCTGGTGCTGCGTCTCGGGCGATTCCGAGGCCGCTTCAGTTGGCGCTCTCCGCTCCGAGGTGCGCGCGGGCGATCCGATCAGCATCTGTCGTCGTCGGTCCGCGGCACCGCCGAACGGGCTTCGCACCGCCCCTCGGAGAACCGGGAAGGAAAAGGGGACTGTCGCCAAATCCAAGTGGGGTTTTGGGGGCTGTCCCCTTTTTCATTGTTATCGTTCCCCTCGGGTATGCAGCGGCTGTAATCCGCATCCCGACTCGACAGATGCTGGCGGATCCTCGCCCGTGCTCCTTTAGGTCGCTTGGCGCACCAACTGAAGCGACCTCGCGACCGTTCCGCCACATGGGCCGTAGGGTGTACAGGCGGAACGGACATTCTGAGGTTTTGCGAGCATCGGTCTTGGCGAGCAGGGGCAAGACGAGGAATCAAGCGATTCTGCATGTCTAAGCGAGGAGGGCATCAAGGGGACACGTAACAGGGTACATGTCCCCAATGCCCTCCGAGCGAGTTCAGAATCGCCCGAGGCGCAGTCTCAGCACAGCTTAGACCGATCGTAAAACCGAAGCAGGAGTGATACCTGTGCACCCTACGACCTATCGAAGCAGCGCCAACACTTCGGGCGAGAGGCTAGAACCGATAGGCTCGGGCGGTGCCTGAGCTACCCGACGTCGAGATCTATGTCGAAGCACTGAGCGCCCGCGTCCAGGGCGAGCGGCTGGAGCGGATCCGAATTGCCAAACCGTTTCTGCTGCGATCGTTCGAGCCTCCGATCTCTTCAGCCGAAGGCAAGGCTGTCCGCGCAGTGCGCAGGCTCGGAAAACGGATCGTCTTTGCTCTCGAAGACGACCTGTACTTGGTCTTGCATCTCATGATCGCCGGGCGGTTGAAGTGGGCCGACGTCGGCGCCACAGTGCCCAAGCGGGCCGGTCTGGCGGCTTTCGATTTCTCCAGCGGCACTCTGATTCTCACCGAGGCCGGCACCAAACGGCGCGCCTCGCTCTATCTGGTGCAGGGAGAAAAGGCCTTGTCGGATCACGACCCCGGGGGCCTCGAGATCCTCACCTGTGGGCTGGAAGGTTTTCGTGCCGCCCTCGAAGACGAGCGCCACACACTCAAACGCTCGCTCACCGATCCGCGCCTGTTTTCCGGTATCGGTAACGCTTACTCGGACGAGATCCTCCATCGTGCCCGGTTGTCGCCCTTCAAGCTCTCCACCGATCTGAGTGACGAAGAGAGTGCGCGGCTCTACGAGGCTTGTCGCGGCGTGCTGACGGAGTGGACCGAGCTACTTCGTGACGAAGTGGGAAAGGGTTTCCCAAAAAAGGTGACTGCGTTTCGACCCGAGATGGCTGTTCACGGTCGATTTCGTCAGCCCTGCCCGGTCTGCGGCGCGCCGGTTCAGCGCATCGTTTATGCCGAGAACGAGTCGAACTACTGTGCCGGTTGCCAGACCGGGGGCAAGATTCTTGCCGATCGGATGCTGTCGCGGCTGCTCAAAGACGATTGGCCCAAGACCCTCGACGATCTGGAGATGGCAACCTGAGCGTCATGAGATCGCGCTTCGCGTCTCCGGTATCATGGTCTCGATGTCGAAGGCACCGCGCGGCTTGATTCCCTCATTGATCGCTACCTTTGCGACAAAGCTGCGGTTCCCGCAGCTGTTCATGTTTACCGCGGCCCTATTCTTCCTCGATCTTCTAATCCCCGACCTCATTCCCTTTATCGACGAGGTACTGCTGGGGCTGATCACCCTCCTGCTCGGGATGTGGAAGAAGAGCTCTGGACAGATCGAAGAGGTCCCAACGGTCGACTCGGGTGACAAGCCGCCGATGAAGGACATCACGCCACCCGATTGAAATCTATCCGCGGATCACTAACCCGTTCGCATGAACTGCCAGTCGAGATGGCCCGCCTGGCGCTCGAACACGAGGGGTTGGATTCGGTCTGCATGGCGACGAATCAGGCTTGCGATGCTGTCACCCCGGGCGGCTTCCTCCAGGACGACCGCTGCATCGGCACCCGCCTTGCTGATGTAACTCTGCCAAATTGCCTGTTTGACCGACATCGTGCTCAGGCCGACGTTTGGCAACTGGCCGAGTGTCTTGGTCAGCAGTGAGATCTTGGCCTTCAGGATTGTCGGATCCTCCATGCCTTCTCGCTGGTAGCCGGTATAGGGCTTGGGGATCAGCAGGTTGGCACCGACCTGAATGTGGCCCAAGCGGCCGGTCGGCCGCAGCTCTTCGATCATGATGGCTCGACACTCTTCGACAACCTGAATGATGGCTTCGACATCGGCCATGGTCTCTTCCGGAAGACCGATGATGAAATAGAGCTTCAGGTGGGTCATCCCGCCTCGAAAGATCAAGCGAACCTTATCGAGCAACAGGCTGTTGGGGATCGGTTTGTTGAGCTTGACCCGCAGATCGTCACTGCCGGTCTCCGGTGCCAGCGTGATCGATCGATCGCCGGAAGCATGAAGCGCACCGACTACGCCTTCGGTCACGGCCGGTATCCGTATCGACGACACCGCGGTGCGAAACCCCAGACCGTTGGCCTCGAGAAGTATGCGCTCGATCTCGGGATGATCGCCGACCGCAGTGGCCACGAACCCGAGCTGGTCGGTCACCGGTCTGGCCAGCTCGAGAGCCGACAGAATGTATTCGGTCGGATGCCAACGAAATCGCCCCATGCCAAAGGTCGCCCAGCAGTATCTGCATTTCTCGGGGCAGCCACGCGACATCTCGATCAAGAACTTGCTGGAGAACTCGGTGTGGGGTGTCACGATCGCCGTGGTCGGTAGGTGCCCGGGCGTGCGCATCTGATCCTCGGAGAGCTCCAATTTTAGGAGCTTCTGAAAGCTCGACTCTCCGGGCGAGTGGTGTGCCGGAACGTAGAAGCCCGCGGTCGCGGCGAGTCGCTCCAGCATCGCATCCTTACTCGACTCCTCGGACGCCGATCCGAGAAGGCTGTCGAGCAGGTTTTCTGCCGCGCCAAGAGCAAAGACATCGACGAACTCGCTCAGCGTCAGCGGGTTGATCATGGCGCACGAGCCACCCATTACGATCAGCGGGTCCGTTTTTCGTCGCCCCGATCTACGCAAGGGAATGCCGGCCCGGGCGAGCATGCGGAGCAGATTCACATAGTCCTCTTCAAATGAAACTGAGAATGCTACGACCCCAAACTTGGAAAGCGGCGTTTCGGTCTCAACCGAAAGGGGAACACCGTCGCCATCGGCGAAGAAGCGTTCGCAGTTCCACTCGGGGTAGTCGTGCACCAGCTCGTAAACCCGTTGGAAGCCGAGGCTCGACATGCCGATGTGGTAAGTGTTGGCGTAGGCCAGTGCGAGCGAGAATTGCCCGTGGTGCGTGAAGGGAGCTACCGCGCGCTCATCGGCCCTCGTCGGCTCCCAGCCCTTCGACCGGCGACTGCTTGCTTTTCGCGCGTTGCTCATCGAGATTCTAGGAGTAGATGGTTTCGAGGGTGTCCGCATGCCGACGAAAAAGAATCCCGATCAGATGCGCACCCAAAAACAGCGTGTAGGCGCCGATGGCAATCTCGATGATAGACCCGAGGACCGGGATCTGCGAGAAGGTCATCGAGACCAATACCCGCGCGGTCACAAGGGTTGCAAGAAGTCCGAACACCTTCCAGGCGTCGCTTCCAACCTCGAGCAGCGCCTTTATGTGGAGATCGATTCTCAACGCCCACCACGGGCTAAAGGTCACAGCCACCGCTCCAAAGGCCGGTATCCAGATCGCCGCTCCCAGAATCAACCCCCCGCCCAGGGCCAACGAGCACCGGGCTACACCATCCAGGAATTCTTGAGCGTCGCATCGGAGAATCAAAACAGCCGCCACCGCGGGTACCAATGCAACCAGAAAGGCGAGTATCGCTCCGAACCATTCGAAGAATCGCTCTCCGAAATCCATCCACTCGGGCCAGTCGGGAAGCTCGGTCTCGCCCTCCGCAGAGCTTCTCACGATCGAGAACAAGAGACCTGGAAGAGTCAGAAGAATCAGAATCTGGACGACAAAGACGATGCAGCCGATGATCGGTATGCGGCCGATCACCAAAAGCGCCACGTAAGACCAGTAGACATAGCCACCCAGGCCGCGAAACGGATAGAGCAACGCATCCTGAAACGAGTAGGCCGAGGACCGTTTCGTAGCCCGTTGGTGCTCAATCGTCGTGTTTGGTGCCTCGGCGTCAAGCGGAAGGGCTCGCTCTCCACAGAGACTACAGAAGAAGAGTCGGTGGCCTTCTTGGGCGCACTCGGGACACAGATATTTCTTGCAGGCCTCACATTGAAACGTGGCCGTCGTCTCGGGATGGGTCTCGCAGACTGGGTCGTTCACTGCGAAACGCATGTTAGCGGACCCACCGGGCCTGCGCAGTGATGCGAGGACCTTCTATGCGGGTCTGCTTGTCAGTAGGCCTCGGGCCAGGCGATAGAGACCACCGGCTCGGAGCTCCCGTGCCGGTCGCTGGCGGGCGTGAATCGCAAGTAGGCGAGAGAATAGGGCAGGATCGTGACGCAATGTGCTGATCAGTCGGCCTCTCAGCCAGGGCCGGCGCTCTACGATCAGCAGAAAGCGAATCAGCGCAAAGGGCAACATGGTGAGCCTTTGGAACTCCCGCTGATACTGCTCTAGGCTCTCGCCCGTGATCGCCCTGGCGAGAGCGGATGCCTGGTGCAGCGACAGCGAGATTCCTTCGCCCGTGATTGCGTCCCGGTACCCAGCCGCATCGCCCACCAGGGCTACCCGGTTACAAAAGACCGCTCGGCTACGCTGATCGAGCGGCCCGGTTCCCAGGTCCCTGCTTGCCACCGCTTTGCCCTGGAGTCGCTCGAGCAGTTCGGGAAAACGAGCCAGTCGATCATCGAAGCCCCCTTTGGGCCCGCTCCAGAGGATGGCAACTCCCACGAGCCTGCTCGAGACTGGTGTCACGTAGGCTTCGCAGCCTTCCGACCAATAGACCTCGACCAGGTCGCTCCAGGGCGAGCAGTCGTAGTGACGTCTGACACCAAACCGCCTGGCACCACGGCTAGGGGCTGCAAGACCTGCCCACTCGCGCACGCGAGACCGCAACCCATCTGCTCCAATGGTCCACTTCGCCCTGATCTCACCCCGGTCGGTTTCGACCCCGTGATCCGTCAATCGCTCCACCTTGGTCCGCCAGTAGAACCTTACGCCCGCCTCCTCGGCCCTCCTATGAAGAGCACGGTGCAAGACGGGGCGACGAACCCCAAAACCGGCACCCTCTTGGAAACGCGCCTCAGCGCTCTGGCTCCCATCGATATAGCGAATGCCATGAAAGAAAGCCCGTTCAGCCGCTGGCACCTCTACCCCCAACTCCGCGAGTCGCAGTACACCATCCGGCATCACCCCCTCGCCACAGGGCTTGTCGATGGCCGGGTTGGCGCGGTCGACCACCAGGCTGCTGAGGCCCCGTGTAGACAACTCGATCGAGGTAGCCAGCCCTGCTGGTCCTCCACCGATAATCACAACGTCGGCTGCGGACACCCGTTCAACTCTCCCGCTAGAAATCGCTGCAGTGCTGCGGCTCTGCGAATTTTGCCCGATGATGTGCGCGGCAGCGTCCCGGGGTTCAAGACTTCGATCTTGTCGAGCTTGATCCCGGTCAGAGCAAGAACCCGATTGGCACTGATCGTCGCGATCTCTTTAGCGCGATGACTCTTCGGCTTGTTCTGACTCTCGACAAACACCACGACTCGCTCGGTCGGTTCGCCTTCCGGCATGAAGCTCACGGCTGCACACCCACCCGCTCGGACTCCGGGCAGGGCGCTCACAATCGATTCGATCTCCTCCGGTGCGTGGTTTTGGCCTCGAACGATCAAGACGTTCTTGGCTCTCCCGGTCACAAACAGCTTTCCATCCAGCACAAAGCCGAGATCGCCGGTATCGAGCCAGCCATCCGGCATGACGGCAGACGTGGTTTCCGGTTGGTGAAGATATCCCTTCATCAGCGACGGGCCCTTGACCCAGATGACACCGACCCTGCCTTCCGGAAGAGGCTTGCCGTCGAAGCGTCGTATCGCGATCTCGAATCCGGGCAGTGGCTCACCCACCGAGATGAGCTCCATGCCATCTTTGTCGAGAACAACTTCACCGTCCGATCGCAGCGGTCCTCGGGCGACCTTTCTCGTCTCGAAGGTCTTTTCGATCGATGAGAAGGTCACGGCCAATGCTGCTTCCGAGAGGCCATACACCGGGGTCATGGCCTCGGGGCGGAAGCCCCAACGCGAGAATCGGCGACAAAACTCGCGCGCGATTGTCGGTGCGATCGGCTCGGCCCCATTCAGAGCAACTCGCCAGCAGGAAAGATCAACCCCGTCGAGCTCTTGGTCTCGAATTCTCTCTAGACAGAGACCGTAGGCAAAATTGGGAGCCGGCGAGACCGTGGCTCGGTACCGCGAGATGGCGCGCAACCACTGCGCCGGTCTTGCGACGAACACCTCGGGTGGAATCAGGGTCAGCTCCGACGGGCGTTCAAGCGCGGGGAAGACGCATCCGATCAACCCCATGTCGTGGTAGAGAGGAAGCCAGGATGCTCCGGTGTTACGTACGGAAGCGTCATCGGGCCAAAAGCTGTTGAGGGCTACGGCCTGGGCCATGACCGCCCGGTGGGTCAGCGCCACAGGCTTGGGATCGACGGTTGTCCCAGAGGAAAACTGGATAAGCGCGAGATCATCCCGATCGACCGTCTCGAATACCGACCCGTCCCGAGGCAAGTCGCTCAGTCTGAATCCCCTGCAACCGGAAATGTTCAGGGCCTCTTCGACCAGGTTCGAGACGCCCCCGTCGACCAAGACCGTATGAATTTTCGCCGACGTCAGCATCTTCGCGGTCCGTATCTGGTATCTGTCCAATCGTCCAAGCCGCATGGGCGGATAGAGAGGTACCGGTACGGCGCCTACGAGTAGGACCCCAAAAAATGCCGAGAAGAAATCCTTACATGTCGGAAAGATCAATCCGACCGCGTCTCCCCGTTCGATATCTCGAGACGCGAGTGCTGCTGCGACCTCCTGCGCTTCCTCGAAGATTTCGGACCATCCGATCCATGTCGCTTGCTCTCGCCGATCGAGCAGTCGGATGCCCGCCTCGCGGACACTCGATGCTCGAACAAGAGCCTGATTCAGGGTTTGGCTTTGTACTCGTGGCACCTTCTTAGCCCCGCGTTTTGGTGGAGAGCTTTTGATCGATCATCGATACCAGATCTGAGACTCGTCGAATCCTGGCTTCTTCCTCCGGGTCGAAACAGATCTGAAAATGATTCTCGACCTGGACCGCCAGAGTCAACAGTTTCAACGAATCGAGCTGAAGATCTTCGACCAGATCCATCTCGGGTGTGACCGGTCCCGGCCAGTCGAGGTGGTCGTGCGCCAATCTCTCTATGGTAACGAGAATCTCGTCCTCTCTCACGTCCATATCTCCGATGTCGACGCGCTCTGGCCTTCATCGAAGTAGGCTCCATAACGCCAGAGCGCCTTGTCTTCCACCCGAATTCGTACTCGAAGAAGCAGTGCGTTGAATATGGTAAACACGATCGCTGTCAGCCATGCCGTATGAATCATCGGAAGTGAAAAGGTTTCTGCCACGACCGCCAGATAGTTCGGGTGCCTCAGGTACCGGTAAGGCCCCGTGGCGATGAGAGGCGAGCCGGGCAGGCAGATGATGCGGGTCGTCCACCTGTCTCTGAGGGTTGCGATCACCCAATATCGAAGCGCCATGGACGCTAGAAGTACGATGAGCATCGAGATGGCCAGCGCCGGGATCAGGGGTCTCGAAAGCAACCACACCTCGAGAGGTGCGGAGATCAAGAACAGCGAGTGCATCAAGACCATGGTCGGATAGTGACCAGAGCCCACCTCCAGCGCCCCGCGGCTCTTGAGCCTTTGCGTGTTCCGATTCGAGACAAAGAGCTCGACAAGTCTTTCGAGAACGACTACGCCGATCAGCAAGGTGTATACGGCTCGACTGTCGACTCCTAGAATTTCAGACACTTTAGCTACCACTCCAACAGCACGAGTTCGGAACAAAACCCGGGGCCCATGGCCAGCAGCAGTCCATGGCTTCCAGCCTCGGGCCGATGGTCGTACATCATCTCTTCCAAAACCAAGAGCACCGACGTGGAAGAAAGATTGCCCACCTCCTTCAGACTCTTCCAGGTGATGGCCAGAGCGTCGGGCTCGAGCTCGAGGCTCTCTTCCATCGCTTCCAGAACTTTGGGGCCGCCTGTGTGGGCCACCCACGACCGGATGTCAGACCTGTCTAGCCCCTGATCCGACAAGAACGCGTCTACGTCATGGCGCAGATGGTTTCTTACCACCTCGGGTACCTCTGCCGACAAGACGACTTGAAACCCCCGCTCCGATACATTCCAACCCATAACTTGTTCGGAGTCTGGATAGAAGATCGATCGCGTCGCGACGATTCGGGGGCCTGCGGCTGCCCGTCGCTCACCCACGACAACCGCTGCACCAGCGCCATCGCCGAAAAGACCGGACGAAATGAGGTTTGGGATCGAGAAATCCTTCAACTGCAGCGTCAGTGAGCAGAGCTCGACCGAGAGCAGAATCGAAACCTGGTCGGGAAAGGCCCGAACATAATCGGCGGCCCGAGCGATTCCTGCGGCCCCGGCCACACACCCAAGACCAAAAATAGGTTGTCTCTTGACCCGCGAGGGAAGACCGAGCCTGTTCATCAATCGGGCATCGATCGATGGTGTCGCTACACCGGTGACCGTCACGAAAATGAGATTGTCGACATCTTCGGTCGACAGATTCGCCCGCTCGAGTGCCTCCACGATCGCCGCTGCGCCAACGTCTTGGGCGACTTCTATCCAGGCGTCATTCGCTTTTCCCCACGTCTCCATCCGCTCTTGATACGCTTCGAGCGGCAACGCCAGGTGCCGGCCACCCACCAAAACGTTCTTGTGAAGCCTTTCGAGTCGATCTGTATTGAAGAACTCTCCCGCCCAAACCTCTCTAAATGCCTCCAACAAAGACTCCTGGCTGTAATAGTTTGGGGGGAAAGCCTTGCCGACCGCTGCTATTCTCATGGCCCGATTCTCACTCGATCCCGATCATAGCCGAGCGAGTCTCGGTCCGCGCGCTGACTCGGGGGCGATCCGAACCCCTCCGAGGAGCGTATAGGGGCCATAGGAATTAGATGATCTCCTCGAAACCAAAGCCACTTCTGCTGATATTCACTCTCGGGCCGTGCCGGGAACGCCTGAGAAAGGGCATTTTACCCCGTAGCCTCTCCTCCGCAGAACTCTGGTTGCACAGAGAAGGATTGGATCGTGCCGTCGCCGCGGGCCAGGAATCTGGCTGTCAGGTGGTGGTGGCTTCTCCTCGGGGAGTCGACCTTCCGGGTGGTGTTCGACAGCTCCCGCAGCGGGGGGCCAGCTTTAGTGAGCGGATTCGTAACGCCGTTCGCACATTGCAGACCGAACAACCCGGATCACCCGTTGTCGTCGTTGGAACCGACGTTCCCAGCCTCGCTGCGGGTCACATCCGAACCGCGCTGCTCAGGCTTGCCGTTGCACCCGGCGACGTCGTCCTGGGGCCCTGCCCGGACGGCGGTTTCTATCTATTGGCAACTCAGCAACCGATCGATGCTGTCCTTTCTCGAGTCAAATGGTGCCGACAGGACACCATGGCTTCCCTGCTCGAGGCGCTACAAGCGCAAAATCTCTCGGTCCACCTACTGTCGCCCTTGCGAGATCTCGACCGCGTCGAGGATGTGGAGATCTGGCTGGCGCGCGATTGCAGGGATCGCAAGCAGACTCTGGTTCGTTGGTTACTGAGACTTCTGGCGCATATCCGTCGACCGCAGGTGGACCTTTGTCTTGGCCTGCCCATTCCGGGGCTGGTCACGATTCCATCCGGACGCGGCCCACCACTCTAGGCCCCAAACAATCTGAATCGTTGTTGGGTCAGGGCGACCGTCTCGGATCGCCTTGCCTCGAGGGCCGTTGCGCCCTCCTCCTGAAAACCGGTGTGAGAAAAGAGGTTCTATGAGTGTTGCAAATGTGGAAAAACTGGTGCGCGAGCGATACAGCGAGGGTGCGCAGGAGCAGGTCGCGGCCCTCTGCTGTCCGACCGATTACGACCCGAAGTATCTAGAGGTCATCCCTGACGAGGTGCTCGAACGCGATTACGGGTGTGGTGATCCGAGTCGCTATCTCCTTCCGGGCGACGTGGTCTTGGATCTGGGCAGCGGCACAGGAAAGATCTGTTTCATCGCAGCGCAGGTGGTGGGCCCAACGGGCAAGATCATTGGTGTCGATATGACTCCTGAAATGCTCGACGTCGCGCGTCGAAATGCACCGGTGGTCGCAGAACGGGTCGGGTACTCGAACGTCGAGTTCCGGCGAGGCCGGATCCAAGACCTGGGCCTCGATCTCGACCTGCTTGAGAAAAGACTCTCCTCGAATCCGGTGAGTGATGTCGAAGGTATGCTCGAGATCGATCGACTGGTTGATCAACTCCGTGAAGAAAAGCCCTTGGTCGAAAGTGACGCCGTCGACGTGGTGATCTCCAACTGCGTTCTCAATCTTGTCAGCAACGATCACAAGAAGGAGCTGTTCGCAGAGATCTATCGGGTTCTCAACAAAGGCGGCCGGGCCGTGATCTCCGACATTGTGAGCGACGAGCCGGTGCCGATGGAGATGCAGGAAGATCATGAACTATGGAGCGGGTGCATCTCTGGAGCCCTGACGGAGAGCGGATTTCTCGAAGCCTTCGAGAGTGCCGGCTTCTACGGCGTTCGAATCGTGGACCGGGCAGCCGAGCCCTGGCAGACCGTCAACGGCATCGAATTTCGTTCGGTAACCGTGGAGGCGTTCAAGGGCAAGGAAGGCGTTTGTCTCGAGCGAAATCAGGCGGTCATCTACAGGGGCCCCTTCAAGGAGGTCCTCGATGATGACGGGCATCGCTACCGCCGCGGTCACCGCTATGCGGTCTGTGACAAGACCTTCCAGCTGTATCGGAATCAACCCTATCGGGAGCATTTCGAATTCGTCGAACCCCTCGACACGATCGCCTTGGAGGACGCCAAGCTATTCGACTGTAGCGGCACGCGCCTACGAGATCCTGGTGAGACGAAAGGCCAAGATTACGATCTTACGACCGCTGCTGCCGATGTCTGTTGCGGACCGGACGAATGTTGCTGAGCTCTCGGCTCGAGCGGACCGCTTTTGTGGTTGCCTGTCTGGCTTCGGCGGTTGCTGCGTCGGTTGACGCCGCCATCCGAATCAATGGCTCGACAACCGTGAATCCCGTAGTCGTCGAATCTGCCAGAGTCTTGGATGCGGAGGAAGACCTCGAGTTTCAAATCGACACCGTCGGAGGAAGCTCGGGCGGAATCGCTGCTCTGGGTGAAGGTCGCGTCGAGATCGCCATGTCGTCTCGACCCCTGAGTCATCGCGATCGAAATCGCTACCCGGAGACGAACTTCGTTTCGACACCCATCGGGACGGACGCCCTGGCAATTGTGGTGTCTCGAGATGTGTGGGATGGAGGCGTCCACAAGATCTCGCGCCAACAGGCTCGCGAGCTCTATGAGGGCGAGATCGAGAACTGGGGCGCTCTGGGTGGGCCCGACAGACGGGTCGTCTTTTTCAACAAGGAGCCTGGCAGGGGTACCTGGGAAGTGTTTGCAAAGTGGCTCTATGGAGATGCCGACGCCGCTCCGCTGGTCAATCATCGAGAGGTCGGCTCCAACGAGGAGGCTCGCAACAAAGTCGGATCGACGCCCGGGGCGGTGACTCAACTATCGGCCGCCTGGGCGGATGGAAGACGCGTCTTTGCCCTGTCGATTCAGGCGCCCGGTGATCGAGACATCGTTGCTTCTGAAGAGACGATTTCCGATGGAACCTACCCTCTGGCTCGGCCTCTCTATCTGCTTACCGACGGTAATCCGTCGGATGGGGCCAGGCGGCTGATTGAGTTCATTCTTGGGCCTCGAGGCTCGGAGATCATCCGCCGCCACGGCTATCTACCACTTGCAACGCCTCGTGCGGAGGTTCCGAGTCCTTGACGCACAAGGTAGATCGGGTGGCCTGGTTCTCTTGGTGTGCAACCCTCCTGAGTGTCGGATTCTTCGTGCTCATGACGGTTGTATTCGCGCTCCAAAGCGCACCGGTCTGGTTCGATCAGGGCGCCGGGTATCTCACCGGCAAGATCTGGCACTACCGTGCTCATGTCTTCGGCGTTTTGCCCATGGTCTACGGCACACTTGCGGTGTCGGCCGTGGCGCTGTTTCTTGCGGCACCGCTCGCGATCGGCTCTGCCCTGTTTACCTCCGAGATTCTTCCATCGCGCCGCAGGATGTGGTTCAAGATCCCCATCGAGTTGCTTGCCGGTATCCCTTCGGTCGTTTATGGGTTGCTTGGCGTTTATCTACTACGAGATTGGATCTATCGACTGATCACACCTTTCGACCCGCTCAGTGGGGATACCGTGCTTACGGCCGGAGTCCTGTTGGCCGTCATGATCCTCCCCACCGTGATGACATTGGCCGACGACGCACTGCGCTCGGTTCCTTCATCCCAGCGCCGGGCATCCCGTGGTCTTGGTCTCAACGTCTCTCAGACCGCTTGGAGTATCAGCTTGCCGCAGGCTGCTCCGGGAATCGTCGCCGCTCTTCTTCTGGGCCTCGGTCGGGCGCTGGGAGAGACGATTGCGGTCTTTCTGGTTGTTGGCCGTCAAGATAATCAATGGCCCGAAACTTTGTTTTCGCTGCGCCCCTTGGTCGAAGCTGGACAGACCCTGACTTCCAAGCTTGGCGGCTCGGAGACCTTTATCGCTCTTGGTGATCCCGTTCATTGGGGAGCCATGATCGGGCTGGCCCTGGTGCTACAGATCCTGGTCGCGGCGTTGACCCTGGTAGGCGGTCGAATCGCCACCACGAGAATGACTCGGCGGGGTCGATCATGAGCCGCGCTCTCGATCGAATCTTCAAGCTCGTGACCGGACTGTGCGCCATTGGCTCTTGCGCCCTCTTTCTCGGTATCGCCGGGACCATACTTTTCAAGGGCCTACCGGCTGTGGACTGGAGATTCCTCCTCCAGGGATCCACTGATCAGTTTGGCGCCGGTGGTGTCCTCTACCAGACGCTTGGAACGATCCTTCTGATTACCTCCGCCCTGGCCGTAAGCGCACCGCTTGCGGTCGGACTGTCGTTGGTCCAGACCACATATTTACGCTCCGAGCGGGCCAAGCGGCGACTCAGGCTGGCCATCTACACGGCAAACGGCGTTCCGTCGATTCTCTTTGGCATCTTCGGCCTGATCGTATTTGGCCGCTTTCTCGGTTGGGGCAAGTCCTGGTTGGCCGGCGGGATCGTCCTTGGCGCGATGATTCTACCGACACTGACCGTGGCTCTCGTCGAGCGTATCGAGGCTCTGCCACGCAAGTACATTACGGCCGCGGCGGCCTCCGGGCTCAGCCAGCCCCAAATTGTTCGTTCGGTGATACTTCCGCAGAGCCGCGGTGGGCTTCTGGTCGGGGCGCTTCTCGGTCTGGCTCGGGCGGCCGGCGAGACTGCGCCCATCATGTTTACAGCCGCGGTCTTCTCGGGCGCGACACTTCCCGAGGGAATTCGCGAGAGTCCCGTGTTGGCACTTCCCTACCATATCTTTGTGCTCGCTCAGGACTCCTTCGATCCCGCTGCCAACACCCAGATGTGGGGCACTGCGGTGGTACTGTTTGGTTTGGTTCTTCTTCTCAGCCTTGTGGCTCTTCCGGCGCGTCTTCGAAGTGCAGAGGAGGCGCATCATGGCTGAGGCGCTGAGCCTCTGCATCGAGCCGGCAAAGACCGTTCTCACGGCGGACGGCCTGGGTGTGCATGCGGCCGCGCGCCCCATACTCCGAGACATCGACCTGTCGATACAACAGGGAGAGATCTTCGGTGTTATCGGGCCCTCGGGGGCGGGAAAGAGCACCCTGTTGAAAGTCTTCAACCGGCTCGTCGATCTCGAGTCTCCGCCTCTCGGCGTCAGCGGCCAGGTGGCACTCGGTGGAGCGGATTTGTACGCCCCGGAAATGGACCCCGATGAAGTTCGTCGCCGCATTGGCACCCTTTTTCAACAGCCGGTCATCTTCCCAAAGAGCATCCGGGCCAACGCCCTGTTTGGCCTTCGCCATCTCAAGCGGATGAGCCGTGCCCAACAGGATCAACGACTCGAAGAGACGCTGCTGAGTGCCGCGCTCTGGAGCGAAGTCAAGGACCGCCTGGATGAGCCGGCTGCGACGCTTTCGGTGGGTCAGCAGCAGAGGCTTTGTCTGGCCCGCGCTCTCGCGGTCGAGCCGCAGGTGCTACTGATGGACGAGCCCACCAGTTCTCTCGATCCTCGCTCGACCGAGGCGATCGAGGATCTGATCCTGAGGCTGAGGAAATCGCTGACGGTCGTGCTGGTGACCCACGATCTCGACCAGGCACGCCGAGTCGCGGATGTTGTTGCCTGTGTCTGTCTCCGAGATGGTGTGGGCGAGGTAATCGAGACCGCCTGCTGCGGAGACATCTTTTCGCAACCCAAGTGCGCCGAAACTCAGCAGTACTTGAACCGGAGACTCGAACCATGAGCCTGTCCTTGGATCGCTCGCAGGGGTCTGGGCCGGCCTCGCCACCCAGAGTGTCTCTTGGCTCACTCGATACGCTCTGGTTTCAAGTCGGCGGCACTGTCTGCAACCTCGCCTGTACTCACTGTTTCGTCTCCTGCTCCCCCACCAACCATACTCACGAAATGATGTCGCTGGCCGAGATCGTTCCCTATCTCGAAGAGGGTGCCGGGCTGGGCGTCAAGGAGTACTACTTCACCGGTGGTGAGCCTTTTCTCAATCGGGAGATGGAGCAGATCCTCGAAAAGACTCTCACTTTTGGACCTGCAACCGTTCTTACAAACGGCTTACTGCTCGACCCCGAGCGCTGCACTCGGCTCCAACAGATTGCCGCGGCGTCTGACTACTCACTTGATTTCAGGGTCTCGATGGATGGATACAACGCGGAGAGCAATGATCCCATTCGTGGTGATGGAACGTTTGTACGGATTCTCGAAGGCATCTCCAATCTGGTCAAGGCCGGTCTCAACCCGGTGATCACCGTGACCGAGGTGCACGATGACAACGGCACGGTACAGGGCAAGGAGCGCTTCTTCGAACTTCTGCGTGAGCTCGGCATTCAGAAACCCCGCCTCAAGATTCTTCCTGTCTTTCAGATCGGTGCCGAGGCCGATCGGGGCGGCGCATACGAGAGCTGGCAGCGACTACGAGAAACGGACGCCCCCGAAGAAGGCTGGAGTCATCTTCAATGCAGTTCGTGTCGAATGGTGACCGATCAGGGTGTCTGGGTCTGTCCGATTCTCGTCAACGAGCCAGGCGGAAAGATGGGTGAGCAAATCGCCGACACGCTCGCCCCCTACTCACTCGACCATCCAGCTTGCTGGACATGCCACGTCTATGGAGTGAGCTGCAAGACCTGAAGGCCGACCCGTGAACGAACCGCGCACTCCAAAAGACCTCCGAAAGGGAGACCCGCAAGCCGGCCCTTCCTCGAGCCCGCTGACCGCTCACCGCGGTCTGGCTACCTGGGGAGAGCGTCTTGTGCCGATCGGTGAGTTTCGTCGAGCGGCCCAACTGGCCGGCCGCCGGCTTGACGACGAAGGCCGCCTAGGTGCATCGACAGCGTTTCTCGATAGGCCTCAAGATTCGACACCGGTCGAGGGGCCCTTCAACCGCATCATCGTCTTTGGCGGTGTCTACAACAACCACTTCGCACTCGACGCCCTGCTCGAAGACGCTGTCCGTCGAGGTGCAGATGCCGTTTACTGCCTCGGAGACTTCGGCGGGTTCGGACCCAATCCCGACAAGGTACGACCCCTGCTCGACCAGGGCCAAATCCGCTCTATTCAAGGCAACTACGAGGAGTCGCTCTCGACCGGGCGCGAGGACTGCAACTGCGGATATACCGACCCCCGCGACAACCACTACGCCGAGATCTCCTACGGGTATACGGCTCGCAATTGCTCGGCCGATTTCAAGAGCTGGATGGGATCCCTGCCCCCGCGAAGACGAGTCCGCCTTGGAGGCCGCGAGCTCTTGCTTGTCCATGGCTCTCCCAGACGAATCAACGAGTTTCTGTTTTCGTCGACCTCGCCCGATCCCTTCCTGGAGGTTCTGCTCGACCAGGAGCGCTGTGACGGAATCTTGTGCACTCACAGCGGCCTACAGTGGCATCGAAGGCTGCCATCGGGTCGCGATGTCGTGAATGTCGGCGTGATCGGAAGACCTGCAAACGATGGCAACACCCGAGTCTGGTATGCATTGCTCGATTCGGGTGAGAAAGATTTCGCAGTGCACTTGGTACCACTGAGCTACGATCATCAGAGCCTGGCCAAGGAGATGCGTCAAGAAGAGCTACCCGAGGTTTTCGTGGAGACTATTCTCACCGGCTGGTGGACCACCTGCCTCGAGATCTTGCCCGCAAAAGAGAGACAGGTATCGCGATTCTGAGAGGTAAGCCATGCCTGACGACCGACCACGCATAGCCATCATAGGGGCGGGACCGACCGGACTCGAAGCGGCGCTCGCAGCCCACGAGACCGGGCATACATTTACTCTCTACGAGGAGGGCGACGCGGTTGCTTCTTACGTGCGCTCATGGGGCCATGTCCGGCTCTTCTCGTCCTGGGATCTGGATGTGTCGCCGCGGGCTCGAAAGCTCCTGACAGAGATGGGGTGCGGTGTGCCGGAGGGGGCCGACTGTCCGACCGGCTCCGAGCTCGCCAATCTCGTTTTCCGACCCTTGGCATCATCCGACGTCATCGCGCCCCACCTCGAGCTGGGAGTTCGCGTCGAGGCCGTGAGTCGTGCGGGCTTGCTCAAAAGCGATGCGATCGGTGATCCGGCTCGCGCGGAGCGTCCTTTCAGGCTTCTACTGAAAAATGCAGAAGGTCGTGAGTGGGCCGCGGATGCGGAGATCGTACTCGACTGCACCGGAAACTACGGTCATCCCAACTCGTTGGGCGCCGGCGGAATACCCGCCCCGGGCGAAGCAGGTCTCAAAGACGAAATCGTTCGCCAAATACCCGACTTCGAGCACGAGACTGAAGCCTGGGCAGGCAAGACTACTTTGCTTGTCGGCTCGGGATATTCGGCGCAGACCGCGGTGGTCGAGCTCGGCAGGATCGCTGAGCAATATCCGACGACCCGCATCATCTGGGCGGTTCGCAAACCGAACGCAAACTGGGAGATCGTTCCCGACGATCCTCTGCCGTCCCGATCCAAGCTGACTCAGCGAGCCGAGGAGCTCGCGGGCCTTGGAACCGAGGCCGTTCGGTGCATCTCCGGTGTCACGGTCGATGCTCTCCGACGAGATGGCAGCCGGTTCTCGGTCCTCCTCAGACACCAGGACAACGAGACGACACAGGTCGAGGTCGACCGCATACTTTCTCTGACCGGCTTTCATGGGGACTACGAGCTCTATCGGCAGCTTCAGGTTCACGAGTGTTGGGCGACCAGCGGTCCGATGAAGCTTGCCGCGGCGTTGCTGGGGTCTGCCGGGGCAGACTGTCTCGACCAGACCAGCCACGGTGCGGAGACGCTGATCAATCCAGAGCCCAACTTCTTTATTCTGGGTTCGAAATCGTATGGCCGGAACTCGTCCTTTTTGATGCGCGTCGGGTGGGAGCAGGTCGCCGACGTCTTCTCGCTGCTCGGGAAATAGACCGTGGATATACCGGCGTCACTTGAGCGTCGGTTTTACGATCCGTCTAGTCTGCGCCAGGACTGCGACTCGGGCGATTCGGAACTCGCTCGTGGGATTTGGGGGGCATGCCCTTCGTCTTGTGTCCCCCTTGAAATCCCTCTCGCTCAGACATACCGAATCGCGCTATTCCTCGTCTTGCCCTTGCTCGCCAAGTCGGATGCTCGAAAAACCGCCGAATGCGCGTTCCACCGGTACATCCACGGGTCCGGGGTGCTGGACAGGTCGGCCGGGAGGAGGGCTTCTGCGACCCGCCCGCAGGCTGTGCCGAGGACGGACGCGGGACACCTACCGGCGAAAAGCCTGTCCGCTTGGCCCCGGTGTCGTGATCACTGCTCCGTCTTGAACCCGACCTGCAGCGAGCCGTTCTCGTCGCGCAGCTCGAGCTTGCCTACACCGAGCTGGAAGGTCTTTGCCCGTTCCAGTGCCTGGAAGTACTGCTGTTCCTGATCCATGATCCCCTCCGGCTCGGCACAGGCTTTCCGCGTCGACATGGCTGGGCCGATCGAGATCTGAGCTTCGTCGATCTCATAGCTGGCATGGAACTGGTTACACCCGCCACTGCCACTGACCTTTCCTTCTGCAAATGAGGCCGTCGCCAAGTGGGTGCTGCCGGTCGACACCACCCCCCCTTTGCCGTTGTTGATGCCGGTCGCCTGCCATGTCGGCCCTTCTACGGCGATCGGTTGGGCTGGACCGTATGCGAGCAGCGCCTCGCCCTCGTCATCCCTCAGGACCAGAGAGCCCGTCTCTACGCTCCACTGCGCAGCCCGGCCCAGCAACGAGAGATAGAGCCGCTCCTGTTGACTGACCGGTGGCGGACAGGCCATCTGGGTCGATCCGATCTCTTCGGAGATGGTGATTTGCTTGTCCTCGTCGAGACTGTAGCTACCGAAAAAGCGATTACAGCTCGTGCTGCCTGAAAGCTCCCCTTCGGAGAAAAGAACATCGACTCTCGTTTCGGCTAGTGGTGGCTCCATCTCGCCGCTCTCGACCAGCAGCGCCTCGAGCTGCCAGAGGCCCGCTTCGATCTCCGGAACCCTTGCACTCGGCTCCGTCTCGCTCGGCACCACATCGGCCGCTGGGGCCGGCTGACCTGAGTCGCCAGTCTCCGCATTCGAGGGTTTTTCACGCTCGTCTGCCGGCCCACAGCCGCATACCAGCCCACCGATCGCGATGACCACCAGTGTCCATGTCTGTAGTCGTTGCATGCTTCCCTCCTTGGTCCTCAGCCGCTACGCCGCCTCGTCGCCACCACCGGCGGGAAAGAATGCCTGCAGGCATTCCGAAAACTCCCGACAGGCGTCCGTTAGCGTGAAGATTCCCACCAGCCGGCCCTCTTTTACAACCAGGGCGGCATCGAGATGCTCGTGGGCCATGTGGGCAAGCACCCGGTCGAGAGGCGTCGACAGGTCGACGACATAGGCCTCGAGCAACGCCACGTCTTCGACTTGGCGTTGCTCCTTGCTCGCGCGAGCGAGATCTCGAGCGGAAACCACCCCAACCGGTTTGCCCCGAGCCATAACCGGCAGATGGCGAATGTTGTGGGATTCCATCATTTCGGCAGCACGCTCCAAGGGGTCACTGCTATCGATCGAAAAGGGAAACGGAGTCATCGCCATTTTCACCGGTGGTATCCGCTTGGGCTTGCGCTTCCAGATCATCGCTAGTCTTCCACGTTTATCGGCTGTCCATCCACGGTACCAACTCTGCGACTCCGGTGAGAACAACCACCGGGTCGTACTCTTCGAGCTCCGGCGAATCGTAGGTGCCGGTTGTAACACCGATCCCTACGGTTCGGGCGTTGAGGGCCATCTGAAGATCGTGCGGTGTGTCGCCGATCATGACCGTCTGATCGGGGGTCGTGCCCGTTTCATCCATGAGATCGAGCAGCATTTGAGGATTGGGCTTGGCCAACGCCTCGTCAACGGTTCGGCTGGCGACAAAGAGTGGTTCGAGACCACTTGCCTCGAGCTCGAGGTTTAGTCCCTGGCGGCCCTTCGCGGTGGCAACAGCAAGCAGATATTGTCGTCTCGATAGCTCTTCGAGTGTTTCGCGAACTCCAGGGAATACGGTCGACTTTCGACTGAAATCCGAGAACCATCGCTTTCGGTATGCCTCGACGATGGCATCGAAATCGTCATCCGTGCAATCTGGACAAAATGCTTCGACCGTCTCTCGCAGACCGAGGCCAATACTGCGCCGGATCTTTTCATCATCGGCCGGGGGCAACCCGACATCACGCAGAGACGCCTGGGTGCAGGCTGCGATCTTCGATAACGAATCCACAATGGTGCCATCCCAATCGAAGATGAGTAGCTCGAATCCGTTGTACCGGGATGAAGTCATCGAAGCAGATTCTTGGGTCGAGTCCAAGGGTAACATCTGCCCTTCATAGCTCTTTGTACTGCAGGCCTCCGACCTGGACAAAGATCCCCTCGGTCGATGTGTCTCCGTCTCGAACCAGGGTAACCAATCTGCCTTCTACCGAGGTGTTGGCTGGCAGTTCTACCCCGGGGCCGATGATCGATCCGCGGACACGACAGCCCGGTCCGAGTCTGGCACCTTCGAGAACCAGCGAGGTCGAGATCTCGCTACCGGCTTCGACCTTCGAGGCCTTTTCGATGACGCTACGACTGGTTTTCACCCGCTTGGCGAGTTTGGCATCGGGGGAGATCCAGCCTCGCCTTCGACCCCAAGACAGAACTGCCTCCAGATAGCGCTGAGGTGTGCCGAGATCGTGCCAGTTCCGGCTGGTGGCCACCGTCGCCAACACCTCGCCTGATGCAATCATTGGCTCATAGAGATCAGGCACAAAATTCGATGGGCCCTGTTGCAGATTCTCCAGGAGTTTGGGCGAGAACACGTGCGCGCCCATGAATACATTGCGCCGCTGATTCTTCTGCAGCGGCATCCTCGACCGCATCGATAGGACTCTTCCCTTTCTGTCCAGCGTAATCCCACCACCAAAGGGGGCAGGGTCGACCCGTTTTGAAACCAGCAGGGTTGCGGCTGCCTTGCTACGTTGATGCTGTCGGACAAGCTTTTTGATCGGCCACCGACAGAGACTGTCTCCATTTACTACGACAACCAGGTCGGCGGGTCGGAGAAAGTTCCGCAATGGCCATAGCGCCCCGAGCGTGCCGAGAAGGCGCGCTTCTTGAGAATAGGTAATGGGGATTCCGGCCTGCTTGTCTCCCAGCACCTTGCGAATGTCATCACCGCGGTGAAAGAGATTCACGGCCACCGCTTTGCAGCCGCCCCGCGCCAGCTCCTCGATCGTGCGCGCCGCAACCGCCTGCCCCCGCACCGGAATCAAGGGTTTGGGCAGAAGGTCGGTAAGGGGCCGCAAGCGCGTTCCCTGGCCAGCCGCTAGAACTACCGCTCGAAGATGAAGGTTCTTCAAGAAAAAACCATGTCGGGCGGCGCGTCGGGGTGCTCCTGGCGATAGTCTTCATAGAGTTCTACATAGGTGCGTTTTTCGGCCTGATCGAGCGCAAAGCCACATCGTTTTGCAACCGCGTCGGCGCCCGTGCCTTCGAACTCTGCAAAATCGCCGATGGGTGTGTGGTCGAGGGAAACCGTCACGCCCCCTACGTGCCATTCTTCGCGCTTCTTCTGATAGCGCCTTACTATCTCGAATCCTAGACTAGTGAGTATGGCGTCGATCTGAGTGGCGTCCTCGACTTCGGTCTCGTGTTCGACCCGAATCTTCATCTGGCCCTCGAATCGGGCTGGGCCCTTGAACGTCAGCCGCGATCCTTTGGGCTCGACACGAAGACGAAGAAGCTTTCCTTCTTCGCGCAATCGATTGCTTTGATCGTAGACTCTGTTGTCCTCGGCGCTTGCCGCTGAAAGTCTTTCCGCATCGAGGTCACGCAACCGCTGGCGCAGATCTTCCAGGCTTGGACAGGGGAATTTGAGCTCCCACTCTTCCGGCTCGACCTGTTTGGCTTCGGCTAATTCCTTCATGTCGGCCTACGCGGAGTCACCCACTCTATCGATCAGACGAACGATGGTGCGAATGCCGTTAAAGAAGTGACTGATATTGAACTTCTCGTTCGGTGAATGCAAGCGATCATCGGGCAACCCGAAACCGATTAGCAGTGTGGGCACTTTCAAGACCTCTGCAAACGTGCCCACGATGGGAATCGAACCCCCTTCTCGAACTCTGAAAGGCCGGGCTCCCCATACGTCTTCCTGGGCGGCAATCGCCGCCTCGGCGATCGGCCCCTGAATATCGATGAGAACTGGCTGGGCGCCGTGAATCGCTTCTACAGTCACGCTCACACCCGCCGGCGCGATCTCTTTTACATACTCGGCGAACTGGCTCTCTACCTTCTTTGGATCCTGATTCGGAACCAGACGCATCGACACCTTGGCCCCAGCCCAGCCCGGGATGATGGTCTTCGCGCCCTCCCCCTGGTAGCCACTGAATAGACCGTTTACATCACAAGTCGGACGCCCCCAGACTCGCTCGAGGGTGGTATAGCCCTCTTCGCCAAAAAGCTCCTCTAGGCCGAGTTCGGCCTTGTAGCCTTCTTCGTCGAAGGGAAGTGCGGCGAACTCCTGCCGTTCCCAATCTTCGAGGTCCTGAACGTCGTCGTAGAAACCGGGGATCTGTACCCGCCCCGTCTTTGCGTCCAGCAGACCATTGATGATGTGGCAAATGGCGTTGGCGGGGTTTGTGACCCCACCCCCAAAGCTTCCCGAGTGGAGATCGCGGTTGGGGCCGGTCACGCGAATCTCCATATAGGCCATTCCCTTGAGGCCATACAGAAGCGACGGTTGGCCAGGCGCGAACATCGAGGTGTCAGAGACCACCACGGCGTCTGCCGCGAGCCTGCCGGCGGCGTCCTCGCGAACAAACTTCTCTATCGCCTCGCCTCCGACCTCCTCTTCACCTTCCATGATGAATTTGACGTTGATCGGAAGAGTGCCGCGCTCTTGGAGCATTGCTTCGACTGCTTTGATGTGAGTGAAGGACTGTCCCTTGTCGTCTGTGGACCCTCGAGCGATCAAAAGATCTCCCTCGACAGTGGGCTCGAACGGTGGGCTATCCCACTCCTCGAGAGGATCGGCTGGTTGAACGTCGTAATGTCCATAAAACAGAATCGTGGGTCGTTCGCTTCCTGCCCCCATCCACTCGCCATAGACGAGCGGATTGCCTTCGGTCTCGATTCGTTCTGCTGTCAATCCGGCTTCGGTCATCCGATCGACTACGAAATCGGCGCATCGAAGCACGTCGTCCTTGTGTTTCGGGTCGGTCGAAACCGATGGTATTCGCAGGTACTCTTTGAGCTGCTCGAGATAGCCATCCTTCTGCTGCTCAATGCGACCGAGTACGTCTTGACTGTCACTCGACATCTGCATTCCCCTCCTGTAGCCCTCTGTTGCACCCGAGAGTCTAGCAGAGGGATCAGTCTGCTTTTTGGGTCAGTTTTCCGAGATTTACGCCGTTGACCAGGGCGTGCGCAACCACCGGTGCGAGTAGATTCTCACGCCAGATCATCAGGCCCGCCAAAACCAACCCGGCTACGCCCGCAAAGGCCGTCCAGACCCGATAGGCGGGGCCGGGTCCGGTGTGGAGTAGGGCAAAAAGCACGGTCGCTGGGATCCAACCCCAAGCCCCCTGAACCGCGCCGCGAAAGAACAGCTCTTCGGAAAAACCTGACAGCAGGGCCAGCCCCACAATCTCGCTCCGCTCGAGCGGCCCCAGGAGCTCGCCTAGCTGGAGCTCCAACTTCCTCGCGGTGATGAAGTATCTTCGGGCCATGACCCAGACGCCCAAAAGAAACAGTCCGGCCAGGATGCCCGAGCCTAGGTCGACCCACCACTCCTGTGGGTCGATGAATGTTTCCAGCCGCACCTGACCGTCGCGCCATCCGATCCAGAGTGCTCCTGCCAAGGCCAGGACCAGGTAAAAGATCCAGGCCATGCGATAGATCAGGCTCGACTTTGCGCTCTCTGAGATCTTGATGCTCCCTGTTGCGAGAAGCTCGGACACCAGCTCGGTCGTCGACCGCGGTCGGTCGACGCACACCGATGCACCACTCTGTCGGGGTGATCTTACTTAGTTGACCGGCTCGTCCGGCTCTTCGGCCAGCGCAACGGATTCCGCTTCCACTTCGTCCGCATCGTCCTGCTCGGCCAGCTTCGCCACCGCCACCAGCCGATCCTCGGCTTCGAGGTTCATGAGCTTTACGCCCTGGGTAGAACGGCCGCTAACTCGCACTCCATCGACGTTGATGCGAATGATCTTTCCATCCGAGGTGATCAGCATCATGCCCTCTTCAGGCCGCACTTGATGCGCGCCGATCACTTCGCCGGTCTTGTCGGAGACCTTGAGGTTGATGATGCCCTTGCCGCCGCGACCCTGAAGTCTGTACAGGTCAACCGGCGTCCGCTTGCCGACCGCGCGTTCAGCCATCGAGAGAATCTCGCCCTCTCCTTCCGCCAACGCCTCCATGGACACGACCCTGTCCCCCTTGCGTAGGGTGATTCCTCGCACTCCTCGAGTGGCTCGCCCCAATGGCCTGGCGTCGGTCTCGGAAAACCGGATGGCAAATCCCTTGGCTGTCGCTAGAAGAATTGATTTCTTGCCGTCCGTCACCCGTACATCCAGCAGGCGATCGTCGTCGTCGATCTTGATTGCGATGATGCCGCCTGCGCGGGGGTTGGAATAGGCGGCGAGCTCGGTCTTTTTGATCGTTCCGTTCTCGGTCGCAAAGACAAGAAACTGGTCCTTGGTGAACTCTCGCACCGGTACCGTGGTCGCGATCTTTTCGGTCGATTCGAGTTGAAGCAGATTGACGATGGCCTTACCCTTCGCGGCCGGTCCCATCTGTGGAATCTCGTGGACCTTGAGCCAGTGCACGCGTCCCGTCTCGGTAAATACGAGGATATAGCTGTGCGCAGTGGCAACGTAGAGATGCTCGACGAAGTCCTCGTCCTTCGTCACCATGCCGCGTCGGCCCTTGCCGCCGCGCGCCTGAGAACGGTAGAGCGAAAGAGGTGATCGCTTGATGTAGCCGGAATTGGTCACGGTGATGACCATCTCCTCATCGGCGATCATGTCTTCGATCGTGATCTCGTTGGTCTCGGGGATGATCTCGGTCCGGCGAGCGTCGCCATATGTCTTCTTGATCGTTTCCAGCTCTTTGTTGATCTCGGCCAAAACAAGCTGATCCGAGCCCAGGATCGCCCGCAGCTTCTCGATCCGGGCCATTAGCTCCTTGTACTCTTCGACGACCTTCTCTCGCTCGAGACCGGTCAACTTCTGCAGTCTCATGTCGAGGATTGCTTGAGCCTGAACCTGGCTCAACGCGAAGTCATCCATCAGCCTGGATCGAGCCTCTTTCGGTGTATGGCTCGAGCGGATGGCTGCAATGATCTCGTCGAGGTGGTCGAGGGCTCTGAGGATACCCTCCAAGATGTGAGCCCGCTCCTCGGCCTTGCGCAGCTCGAAACGAGTCCGACGAACGACAACGGTCTTGCGGTGGTTGAGAAACTCTTCGAGAAGCTCGCGTAGCGTCAGCACCTTGGGCTGGTTGTTCACAATCGCCAGCAGAATGATTCCGAAGGTCGTCTGCATCTGGGTGAGCTTGTAGAGCTGGTTGAGAATGATCTCGGGAACTTCGCCTTTCTTTACGTCGAGCACAACTCGAATCCCGTTGCGATCCGACTCGTCGCGAAGATCCTTGATGCCCTCGATCCGCTTGTCCCGAATCAACCCTGCTATCTGTTCCAGAAGACGTGCCTTGTTGACCTGGTAGGGGATCTCGCTGACGATGATTCTCTGTCGATCGTCCCGCCGCTGTGTCTCGATCCCAGCCCGCGCTCTCATCTGGATACTGCCGCGACCGGTGGTGTAGGCGCTGTGAATGCCATTGACGCCGTGAATAAATCCCGCGGTCGGAAAATCCGGCCCTGGTATCGACTCCATCAACTCTTCCGTCGTGACATCCGGCGTCTCGATCATTTTCTGCAAGCCGCCGATGACTTCGGAGAGATTATGGGGTGGAATGTTTGTGGCCATTCCCACGGCAATGCCCGCGGCCCCGTTTACGAGGAGATTCGGATACTTCGCCGGCAAGACAACCGGTTCCTGAAGGGATCCGTCATAGTTCAGTGTCCAGTCGACGGTTTCTTTATCGATGTCTTCCTTGAGAATCTCTTCGGCGAGTTTTGTCAGCCTGACCTCGGTGTAACGCATAGCTGCGGCGCTGTCACCGTCGACCGAGCCGAAGTTGCCCTGGCCGTCGACAAGCGGATAGCGCATCGAAAAGTCTTGGGCCAGCCGAACCACGGTGTCGTAGATCGCGGAGTCGCCATGGGGGTGATACTTACCCATCACATCACCCACGATACGAGCCGATTTCTTGTAAGGCTTGTTCGACGTATTTCCGGTCTCGAACATTCCGTACAAAACACGGCGATGAACCGGCTTTAACCCGTCGCGAACATCGGGTAGGGCCCGGCCCACGATTACGCTCATTGCGTAGTCGATATAGCTGCGTTTGAGCTCGTCTTCGATATCTACGGGAATCGAGTTATCGAAAGGAAGAACGCGATCGTTTTCGCTCATGACACCTCTCTACCTGTTGTTCTGGGGCTCTTCTTGCTCACCGCTCACCGCTGACTGCTCACTGCTCCTTAGCCATGCGCCGCGGGCGCGGGCTACTTCCCTAAATATCAAGATTCTTCACGTTCAACGCATTCTCGACGATGAATTCGCGGCGTGGCGCCACTTGGTCACCCATGAGGACGCTAAAAAGGTCGTCAGCGCCAATGTCGTCCTCGATTTGCACTCGAAGGAGTCGTCGCTTCTCGGGATCCATCGTGGTCTCCCAGAGCTGCTCGGCGTTCATCTCACCGAGGCCCTTGTAGCGCTGAATCGACAGACCCTTCTTGGCACCCTTGTAAAGGGTTTCCAGAACATCATCGAGTGTCGCGACCTCCAGTTCGTCTTCTCCGTTGCTGAGAACGAATTCTGATGCTCGAAGAGCTTCTAGCCCAAGCTTGTTCCGCACCATCGCTCGGTACTCGGCTGTCGAGACCAGATCCCAGTCAAACCTCGCCTCACGTTCCACTCCGTCACGACGACTGGTGAAGGTTACCGTTCCGGTTCCATGCTCCTCGTCCTCTCCGACTTCGACTTTGTGAAAACCGGAGGCTTCGATGATCTCGGCAATCTGATGTAGTAGCTCTCTGTTTCTGAGAGCTCGTTTGTCCGAAAGCCCGTTTAGCAGCGCGACGCGTAGCGCATCTTGTGGATAGCCCCGAGTGCGAAGCCGATCGAGCTGCATCTGAAACTCCTCGACCTGTTGAAGAAATGTTGCCAGCCGGCTACCACGCAGCCGTCTGCTGCTACCGTTACTGCCCATTCCGAGCTCCCAACTGTCTTGAATGCGCTCCACAAGAAAGTCGTGATACTCACTTTCGTCTTTCAAGTAGGTCTCTTTCCGCCCTTCGCCGATCTTGTAGAGCGGTGGCTGTGCGACATAGAGATAGCCCCGCTGGATAATCTCCTCCATTTGGCGGAAGAAGAAAGTCAGGATCAGGGTTCGGATGTGGCTTCCATCGACATCGGCGTCGCACATGATGATGAGCTTGTGGTAACGCAACTTCGCCACATCGAAGTCGTCTTTACCGATTCCTGTTCCCAAGGCGGATATCAGGGTCTTGATCTCTTCCGACGACAACATCTTGTCGAAGCGGGCCTTCTCGACATTTAGGATCTTTCCTTTCAGCGGAAGAACGGCCTGAAACTTGCGGTCACGGCCCTGTTTTGCCGTACCGCCGGCCGACTCTCCCTCGACTATGAACAACTCGCAGAACTCGGGGTTGCGCTCGCTGCAATCGGCCAATTTCCCTGGCAAGCTCGAAGAATCCAGCGCCCCCTTGCGTCGAGTGAGATCTCGGGCTTTTCGTGCGGCCTCGCGAGCCCTGGCCGCCTCGACGCATTTATTGATGATTCTCTTAGCGATTTTCGGGTTTTCTTCCAAGAAGGATCCCAGGCGCTCGTTCATCACCTGCTCGATCCAGCCCTTGATCTCGGAGGAGACCAGCTTGTCCTTGGTCTGGCTGGAAAACTTGGGGTCGATGATCTTGATCGAGACCACCGCCGTCAGACCTTCCCGCACATCGTCACCGGTCAGCTTTTCTTTGAGATTCTTGCTTAGCCCGCTCGTGTTGGCATAAGCGTTGATCGTCCGCGTCAAGGCGGATTTGAACCCGATCAAATGGGTTCCGCCGTCCCTGTTCTTGATGGTGTTCGTAAAACAGAAGATCTGTTCTTGGTAGCCGTCGTTCCACTGCAGGGCGATCTCTGCAACCTCTTCGCCTTCCGGCGTTTCGCGCGTCTCTTCGAGGTGAATCGGTTTTTTGTGAAGCGCCGTTTTGTTCCGGTTCAGGTGCTCGACGAAGCTCTGAATACCGCCCACATACGAGAATTCAGCGGTCTTGCCGGTCCGCTCGTCCACCAACTCGATTTGGACTCCGCGGTTGAGAAAGGCCAGCTCGCGCAGCCTCTGAGCCAATGACTCGTAGTGAAACTCTTGATTGGAGAAGATCTTCGAATCTGGAACAAACCGAACCGTGGTACCGGTCCGTTTCGTCTTCCCGATCTCTTTGATTGGATCATCAGGTAGGCCGCGTTGATAGCTCTGGTACCAAACCTTTCCGTCTCGCTTGATCTCGAGCTCGAGGTTCTCCGACAGTGCGTTGACCACCGAAACACCAACACCGTGTAAACCGCCCGAAACCTTGTAAGAGTTGCTGTCGAACTTACCGCCCGAGTGCAGCTCGGTCATGATGACCTCGGCCGCGGACCTACCCTCTCCTTCGTGGAGGTCGACCGGAATTCCCCGACCATCGTCCTCGACGGTCACCGAGTTGTCGTTGTGAATCGTCACATCGACTCGCGTGCTGTACCCGGCCTGAGCTTCGTCGATCGAGTTGTCGACCAGTTCGAAAACCATATGATGCAGCCCGGAACCATCGTCCGTGTCCCCGATGTACATTCCAGGCCGCTTCCGAACGGCCTCGAGACCCTTGAGTACTTTGATGTTTTCAGCTGTGTAGGTGGCGTCCGCAGTCGTCAAGTGCGCCTCCCTTATTGGGTTTGGATTACTACCCGAGAGGGTTCAGTCTGCCGACTCCTCGAGTCTCCCCGAGGCCGTTCTCGAACCCCTTTTTCAGGTAGTCGTGGGCCGGAAGATTGCACCCTCCGTAACCATGCGAAACGATACCATGAAAAGGTTTGGAAATCAAGCGGTAAGTTCTTTATTTTTCAAGTATTTACGGCAGAAAAAAAAGGTTTTATTCAGGGGCGAGTTTCCCTGCATCCAAATGCCATCGAGTCGCCTCTGAATCCATCTCCCAAACCGTCGTCCGGTTCGAGCTCACGAACACCTGATCGGCGCGCCGAAAAAGAGACCAGATAGCCTCGAGGCGGCGATGATCGAGCTCGCTGTCGGCATCGTCGAGAAGGTATAGCGGAGCCCGTCCCAGAGCGGCCAGCGCCCTCCCTCTCGCAGCGCTGATCAGAAGACCCAATACCTTGCGCTCACCCGCCGATCCGACCCTCTTGATCAGGTGATCCCCCCACCATATTTCCACCTCGTCTCGATGGGGTCCGATCAGTGGTCGGGACTCGATTTGCTCTTGACTGCGCACGATTTCTAGTTCTTCGAGCACCTTGTCCAGATCGTCTTCACAATCGATTGACGGCTTGTAGCGCATATCTATAGACGGAAAATCGAGTTCGACTTCTGTCACGACCTCGACAAGTGCCTCTCGAAGCCGCGTCAAGTAGTCACGCCGTAGGGTCATCAGAGCGGCTGCCTCTCGAGCCAGAACCTGATTCCATGCATCCAGCCCCTGCTCGCGCCGGGTCAGCAGCTGACGCTTCTGCGACAGTGCCCTCCGGTAGCGTGCAAGTACGTCGAGAGCCGCGGGGCGGGCCGAGACGATGCCTTGATCGATAAATCGCCTCCGGCCGCCAGGAGGACCACTCAGCAACGCGCCTTCGGCTGCTGTCCAGGCGACCACTGGAAGTACCCGTAGGTGCTCGGAGAGCTGAGTGGCGGTCTCATTCACGGACCGATGCCTGCCTTCATCCGAGAGGGCCAATGTCAGCCGAGAGCGCCGATCATTCTCCACTTCGGCTACAAGCCGAAATCCGGCAGCTCCATGCCTGCAGCATTCCTGGAGATGAGAGGTTCGGAAGCTGCGTGTGGTTGCAACAGCATAGACCGCCTCGAGAAGGCTGGTCTTGCCGGCACCATTCGGCCCGAGAATGAGATGTCGCCCCGAGCCGGGCTCCCAGCGAGTCTCTTCGAGGTTGCGGAAGGTCCTACAGGTTAGCTGAGCGAGCACTAGATGCGCATGGGCATGATCACGCAGAGATAACGCTTGTCACGCCCATCGACCGGAAAGCCGATGCACTGGGTGTTCTCGTCTTTGAGCTCGAATCGAACCTTGTCCGTTCCCAGAGCAGAAAGAAACTGCCCCATGTAATCAGGATTGATCCCCATTTGGATCTCTTCAGAACCGTCGTATTCGCACTCGACCTCTTCAGCGGCCTCACCCAGATCGGGATTTGCTGCGGATATCAAGAGGCGCTCGCCTTCGATCTGAAGACTAATAGCCCTAGCCCGATCTCCAGTTAGTAAGGCTACACGCTGTACGGCCTCAGCCAGATTCTTTCGCTCGAAAATCGCGTTCTTGTCGTTGTCCTTCGAGATCACCCTCTCGTAGTCGGGAAAACTCCCCTCCAGGATTCGGCAGATAAGCTCGCGTCGACCGAGTTGAAACGAGAGATGATGCTCACCTCTTCGAAACGTGACGCTCTCCTCCCCCTCGAATCGCAACAGCTCTTGGAGAGCCTTGCGAGGAACGAGGACTCCCTCGCCTTCCTGGCCTCCCTCTAGATCGTTCTCGATCAGCGCCAGGCGGTGCCCATCGGTCGCAACGATCTCGATAGCACCCTCCTTGAGATGCAAAAGTGCGCCGTTGAGTTGAAACCTCGACTCCTCCGACGAAACCGCGAATATGATCTTTCCGATCATGGCCTTGAACCGATCGAAGGGAATCTCAGTTCCCTTTTCGCTCGTTACATCCGGCAGGGTCGGAAAATCTTCTGGTGACAGGCCGTTGATCTTGAACTTGGACTTCCCGGCCACGATCTCCAGCCTCTTGTCGTCCTCGAGCACGAGATTGACCTCTTCCGCAACAATGGCTCGGATGATCTCCAAGAACTTCCGGGCTTGTACGGCGATGCCACCTTCGCCCTGGATCTCGGCCTTGCATGCCGTGGTCAAAGAGACATCCAAATCCGTAGCCGCTAGATTGAGCTGATCGCCCTCACTCCGAAGCAGTATGTGCGACAGAACCGGGATTGTTGTTCTTCGCTCTACAATTCCCTGCATGGGCACAAGTTCATTGAGAAGATCGGAGCGCTTGACGCGAATTTCCATGGGGTCTCCTTCGTCTTAGAAGAGAGTCAGAATATCATAGGGGTAGTAGTAGTAGGCGCTGTCCAAAACACCAAAAGCTACGACAAATCATCTCGATAATTGAGCTTTCCTGGCTCCACAACCAGCGGAGAAACCCTGTGTATGGTTTGTGGATAGTGAGGAAAAAAACGATCCGCTCCAAGGAATCCTCAAAGGTTCCACAGGCTTCTCACAGGGATTTCAAGAACGGACAAAAACAGACACCGCTCGTAGCGCCGGACGGCCCTGTTGAGACTTAAGAGAAGTGTCGGGCGAGTTTCTCGAGCGTGCGATCGAGCTCGGGGTCGTCAGCCCGCAGCTTGTTGATTTTTTCTACCGAGTACATGACGGTCGAATGGTGCTTGTTGTTGAACTGCTTTCCGATGTCGGGGTAGGAGAGCTCGGTCAAATGCTTGCAGAGATACATGGCGACCTGGCGTGGAAACGCGATCTGCTTCGCGTTGTTCTTGCTCTTGATCTCACTAACTTTCAGACCATAGTGCCTCGAGACGGATTTGATGATCTCGGGAGCGAGAACTCTCTGGTCATCGGAGGGCAGGATGTCTTTCAGGGTCTCCTTGGCCAGCTCGAGCGACAGAGGTCGGCCGGTTAGCGAGGCAAAAGCCACGACACGATTGAGCATCCCCTCGAGCTCACGAATATTGGACTTCACTTGCCGAGCGATGAATAGCGACACATCGTCTGAGAGATCTACACCTTCGAGGTCGGCCTTGCGGCGCAGGATCGCGACTTTTGTTTCCAAATCAGGTGGCTGAATATCGGCGATAAGACCCCATTCGAAGCGGCTTCGGAGTCGCTCTTCGAGCGCCGGGATATTGCGCGGAGAAGAGTCGGATGAAAGGACGATCTGCTTCTGGCTCGAATAGAGAGTGTTGAACGTGTGGAAAAACTCCTCCTGAGTTCTCTCTTTGTTGGCCAGGAACTGAATATCGTCGACCATGAAGAAGTCGATATTCCTGTAACGCTCGCGAAAATCGGGCATTCGGTTGAATCGGAGAGAGCTGATCAACTCGTTGACGAACTGCTCTGCCGGCAGGTACATCACCCTCAATTGAGGGTACTTACGCTGGATCATGTGCCCAATGGCGTGCAGAAGATGCGTTTTTCCGAGACCGACACCGCCATACAGGAACAGTGGATTGTAAGACCGGGCGGGGTTCTCGGCGATCGCACGCGCAGCGGCGTGAGCGAATTGGTTTGAGCTCCCGACCACAAACGATTCGAATTCGTACCGAGCGTTGAATGCCGCTTGCTGGACAGCCGGGCGGACCGGTTCGCCCTGAACCGTGAACAAAACCCGGTAGGTTGGCCCCTCGAGGCCGGCTACCGCGCGATCGACGGTGCCGCGATAACTTTCCTCGAGAGTCGTAATAAATCGATTATTCGGGGCTAGAAGCTCGAGGCAGTTTTCCTCTTCGGAACGGACTCGTAGCGGTGCAAACCATGTGGAAAACTCGTCGGGATCGAGTTCTTGTTGGAGTTGGCCTTGAAGGCGGTGCCAAACAGAGGACGGCATCAAACGTGCTCCGCAGAGAAAAATTTCCACACCCTGTGGAAAAGTTGTGGACTGTTCTATAGACCCTAAGCCGCTAAAAATTGGACCGAGCGGCAGGCATCATAGCACACCAAAAAAGGGCCGCAAGAGGTCCGCCGGCACCTCGAAAGCGAGCGGCGACCTGAGGCCCGGAAGAAGTGAAAAGCGCACAGATCGCGACTGCAGAAATGGTGCGAGTCCCTCGGCGAGAGCCTCCAACAGACTCGGCGGCCGAGGGTAGAAATCCAAATAAATCTCTTCATCTGGATCGATACCGGCCGTTTCTCGAGCCACTGCCACAGCGCGCTTCAAACCACCCAATTCATCGACCAGCCCGATCTCTTGAGCGCGCTCTCCAGACCATATGCGGCCGCGTGCAACTTCGTGAACTTCTTCCCGCGTCATGTCGCGGCCACTCGCCACTTGATCGACAAACACATCATACGTGCGCTGCATCAATTCTTGAAACCGGGCGACCTGCTCTTCGTTCCAAGGACGCACAGACGAATAGAAATCGGCGTTGGCACCCCTTTTGATCTCGTCATGGGTTATCCCCAACAATTCCTCCTGAAACCGACCGGTGGCTAGCTTGCCGCCCACGACGCCGATCGAACCGGTCACGGTCGCGGGGTCGGCGACGATACGGTTGGCCTTTGCGGCGATGTAGTAACCACCCGATGCCGCCACGTCGGACATCGAGACGATGACCGGCTTCTCGTCGCGCAGAAGCTCCAACTCTCGCAGAATCAGATCCGAGGCGATGGGCGAGCCACCAGGGCTGTTGATTCGCAGAATCACAGCCTCGACATCGTCGTCATCTCTGAGCTCGCGAAAAAGCTCACGCATGGTGTCGGCCCCGATATATCTCTGCTGAGACCATGGATCGGTACCGCTGGTACCGCGAACGATTGTGCCCTGAGCAAAAACGACGGCCAACCTTCGACTCGAGAAGGGGTCCCCGACAGCGGCGTACTCGGAGAGAGGGACCATGCGAGCGTCCTCGCCAGCCTTTTCCTTGATTCGGTCTTCAAATGTGTCGGGATAGGCAATTTCGTCGATCAGGCCTTCGTCGAGCGCAACCTGCGGCGACAGTGGTGCCCGATCGATGAGGCTGCGGACGGCATCGGCCGACAGTCCCCGTGAAGCCGAGACCGCATCGACGACCTGGCCGTAGAGATCGTCGAGCACAGCGCCCAGGGCCTCCTTGGCGGCCTCGCTGTGTTCCGTTTCGACGAATGTCTCGGCGGCGCTTTTGTACTCACCGACGTGTCCCATCTGGGGTTCAATCTTGAGCTTGTCCAGAGTTCCCTTGAGAAAGGCACTGTCGGCAAAGAGCCCAACCAGGTTGACTTCACCCAGAGGGGGCAATGTGATGCTTTGGCACGCTGTAGCCAGGAGGTAGGCCACCGTTCCGCTATTGCCGACCCCGGCACTCTCGAGATAGCAGTCGACGAACTTACCCGAGTCCGCAATCGCTTGTAGCAGCGTTCCAACCTCTTGAGCCTTTGCGAAACCGAGCCGAGCCTCTTGAATGTTCACGACCACGCCGGCTACGTTCTCGTCGGTGACAGCGCCATCGAGCAGCCGATAAACCCGGGCAAGACCTTGAGGGCTCTGCCGCCGGAAAAGCTGCAGGTCCGGCGCCTCGGAATAGTCGAGTAGAGGCGCGTTGATGGTCCACACGAGAACCCTGGGTCCACCCAGAGGGGCGGTCCCGGACGTAAACATGATCCCGACGCCTGCAACAAGGATGGCAATGGCGACGAGAACAGCGAAGATAATCAGTAAACGCTTCATTTGGATGCCTATTCAAGTAATTCCCTGGTCCACCACCAGGAGTCTACCCCGAGCCGCGCCTCCAAGGCCGGCGGGAATTTGGCATGATTGTTGCTGGTTATCGAAGACAGATACAGCGAGTTTCGGGGAGGCACCCTCATTAAACCATCCCACCTCGAACAGAAGCCCGGCAACGGCCTTCTGCCTATCGAAAAAACTCACCCCATCCCCCTGTTTTACCAGGGGTAAACTCAAAAAGACCCACCGAATAGAAACCTCCCCCGGACTCGAACTCCCACCACGGGGTTCGCTGGCCGGGCTCCCGGTCCGTGGTCGCTGGCCAGAATCGGCGAGAGTGACAGAATGGCATGCCAGATTGACGCACCGCGGCAAGAATCGACACCATGGGCACCAGAGCCGGCCAACGGGATACCATCTCCGAAACCAGAGCATTGCTCGGTTGGTATGACGAGAGACAACGCGATCTTCCCTGGCGTCGCCACAGCGACCCGTATGCAATCTGGGTCTCTGAGATCATGCTCCAACAGACGCGGGTCGAGACCGTCCTCCGATATTACGACCGCTTTCTAGGCCGATTCCCGAATGTTGCCTCCTTGGCGAGTGCCGAGATCGAGGAGGTGCTTGCTCTATGGTCTGGCCTCGGCTACTACCGCAGGGCGCGGTTGATGCATGCGGCAGCACAGAAAATTGTGAGCGAAGGAGGAGAGTTGCCCTCCACCCTGGAAGGCCTTCGTGCTCTTCCTGGTGTTGGCGAATACACGGCTGCCGCGGTTGGCAGCATCGGCTTCGGGCTTGTGGAGCCAACGATCGATGGAAACGTAAAGCGGGTTGTCGGAAGACTGTTGGCACTCGAGGTCCATCCGGACAAGGCAGCAAAACAGATTCGCGCCAGGGCCAGAGAGCTCTTGGATGGCGACCGGCCTGGCGATAGCAACCAGGCCCTGATGGAGATTGGGGCCACGATCTGCTCGCCGTACCGACCCAACTGCCAAGCCTGCCCCATCGAGGGCGGGTGTTTGGCGGCGCGGCGCGGCGCGCCGGAAAACTACCCGCCCAGGTCGCCTGCGGCCAAGAGACTGAACAAGCGACGCACGATCGCCCTAGTTCAAAGGGGCGAAAGGTTTCTGTTTTTCAAGAGGCCAGAAGACAGTGAGCTACTAGCGGGCATTTGGGAGCTGCCCTGGGTCGACGACGATGGCGAAGCCGGGGTGGAAGAGAGCCTGGCTGAGCGTTACGGGGGACGATGGTCGCTGGGCGCGCAGCAGGGATCGATCCGGCACTCGATCACTTTCAGATCGTTCGAGATCTCGATTCGGGACGCCGCCTTGAGCGAGGGCCCCGATCTTGCCGAAGGGCGCGAGGCAGCCTGGCTCGAAGAGTGCGAGATCTCGAAGAAGCCTCACACCTCACTGGTGCAGAAGGTCTTTGGAAAGATCGCCCGTGGTGGCGATCAAGGGGGCGCCTGACCCGCAGAGAGCAGGAACCAACCGTAAAGCTTCTCATCGCTTTGTCGCAGGCGATGAGCCACCATGTCGCAGAACAGCTTGAGCAGCTTCAGCGAAGAGACTTTCTCGATATCAAGCAGGCTGAGAATCACCTCGCGGGGGATCGATAAGACCGTGGCGCCCTCCTCGTGGGCCTTGGCCCCAGCAGACCGCTTCTCGTTATCGAGCAGTGCCATCTCGCCAAAATAATCTCCTCGTCCCAGAAAGGCCAATGCTTCGTCGCCGGCGCCGGGTATGAACTTGTTGATCATCACCGAGCCCGACAAGACGACATACAGGGCGTCTGCCGGCTCTTCCTCGCGAAAGATAGTCTGACCGGGCTCGAGCTGGATCTCGCTAGACATGGTCGAGAGCAGATTGATCTCGAGGGACGACAGCTGCTGCTCGCTAAACAGAGATCTCTTGGCATCCAGGCCGACCCGAAAGACGTCACCACTGGCAAGACTTGGAATCGAAACTTCGTCTTCTGGAGGGAGCCCTTCTTTGCCAAAAAAGTTGGCCAAGCGCTTGTTGGCCCTTCGCAGCTTGCCTGAAAGGCTCTTCCAGATCGTCCAGCAGAGTGCGGTGGCGAACACGGGGTCCGATTCGGTAGTAGCGCTCAAGCGCTCGAATTCGAAGAAGAGCACCTCGGCATCTGTTTCCGCCACAGCGTCGGCATCGTGCTCTTTGCCATCGACGTAACCCACTTCGCCGAACACATCTCCCGGCAGAATATGCGCCAACGTAAGCTGGCCGTAATGGCTCGACCTCTGCAGTCGAACGGCACCCTTGAGCACAAGATATAGTCGGTCCGTGGCCTCGCCTCGCGACACGATGGTGGCGGACTCCGTGATTTTTTCCAGGGTCGACAAACCGACGAGTTTCTCGAGAGAGTTGTCGTCGAAGTGATCGAGAACCCGGAAGTTCCGAAGAATTTCGATAGTGCTCAAGGCGGATGATCCTATCTAAAGAAGCTGCATCTGCGGCAAGGCCAGGGATTCAACCACAAGCACTTCAGCCATCTCTAGCCAATCACTCCGCCGGTCGGGGTTCAGTTGGTGAATCGGAAGATCACGCTGCGCCAACTCGTCGAGCAAACGAACATCGATAGCTTTCTGAAAGGCGGGATCGGTGGCACGGACACCGTCGGGGCTTGGCTCCTCGACAATGGGCACATGCAGCAGCAGGTCGTAGCTTTTCATCCAGGCATCCACCAGAGGCTCGAGCGGCGACTGAGACCCTGCGGCAACGAGGAGATAGACATAGTTGTCCAAGACGCTACGATCGCAGATGACAACACCATAGTGTGCTTGTGCGGCCAATTCCTCCGCGATTTGGGTGTGGAGAATCCAGGATTGCGACTCGATGCTGGTGGCCTGATTGATGGGCAGAGGGCACCGACGAGCAACCTCGTGAACAACCTCGAGGGCGACGTCTCGGACCTTGAGTCGTGAGGCCAGGCCGTAACAAAGCGTGGTCTTGCCGACGCCGTGGCTACCGATGAAGGCGACCTTACATTTCTCGGAGTCGTTCATGTGTGGGTCATTGTAGCCCGCCTAGATCTCGCGTCGGCCCGCCAGGGATCGCGCGAGGGTAACTTCGTCGGTGTATTCGATGTCGCCGCCGACCGGCATGCCGAAGGCGAGCCGGGTAACCCGAACGCCTTGCTGCTTTAGAAGCCGTGCCAAGTAGAGCGCCGTGGCCTCGCCTTCGACATCCGGGTTTGTAGCGACGACTACTTCCTCGACACCGTCGAGCCGGTTGAGCAGGGGGGCGATAGCCAGTTGTTCGGGACCGATTCCTCGCTGCGGCGATAACGCGCCCATCAAGACATGGTAGCGGCCTCGGAATTCACCGGTTCGCTCGATCGGTTGAATGTTGTAGGGCTCTTCGACGACGCAAATCAGGGAGGTGTCTCGTTGTGCGTCGGTACAGAAACCGCACGGCTCGACATCGGTGATCGAGTTGCAGATCGAGCAATGGAACAGCTTCTCCTTGACTTCCAAGATGGAAGCCGAGAGGGATTCTGCTTCTGAAGATGGCGTCTTGAGTATGTGGTTCGCGAGGCGGGCGGCAGTTTTGGGGCCGATTCCCGGGAGGCGAGAGAGCTCGCCGACCAGACGAGAAAGCGGGTCAGTCTGAATCATCGATCCGCAGCCTCAGAACAGCCCAGGCATTCCGCCAGCCAAGCCGCCGAGTTTCTGTTGTAGCTCCTCGTCAACCATCCGGCCGGCTTCGTTGACGGCAGCGATCACCAAATCCGAAACCATTGTGGGGTCTTCAGGGTCCAGAACTTCGGAATCGATCGAGACGCCGAGAAGCTGTTTGTGCCCGTTCATCCTTACGGAGACCATTCCGCCGCCAACGCTGGCTTCGACCGTGAGGTCACCCTGTTCACGCAGAAGCTTCTCCTGCATCTGTTGGGCCTGCTTCATGAGTTTTTGAATGTTCATATCGATCGGTTACTCCTGGTTTTCTTCAGAATTGGCAGTGTGCGCGGTACCACCGAAAATATCGAGCGCGGTCTGAACACGAGGGTGACTCAGCAACGGGTCTGGGCCGCTCGTCTCTTCAGCGGGCGTTGAAGGAGATTCGGGTCTCTCGGCCTGAAGGAGCTTCCATTGAGCGCCGTCACCCAAAACCGCCGCAAGACTTTCCTCCAAGATCTGGCGATTTGTACCCCGACCGAGCGCATTCTTGAGCCAGCTATTGTCGTTTGGATCCTCGAAAATTTGAACCACGCCATTGGAATAAGCCAGGTTCTCGACGCCTCCGATGTGCGCCGCCAGCGACTGTCGCCGCCGACTCACCTCGTCGATCAACCGCGACAGTACGTTTTTGTCGTCGGCTGCGGGCTCCATCACGGATGTCGGTGCAGAGGGCGCCGCGACGGGGTCTTGCTCGGAGGTCTCTTTGGCGGTCGTCGAGGGCCCGGGTTTTTGCCTCTTCTTGGGCTTCCGCTTGGGCTCGGCAGGCGCCGAGGCGGAAGAGGCTCGAGCCACCTCTCTGCTGGCCGGGGGGAGGGTCGCTGACGGCCTCGGACCATCTGCCAACAGGTCTTCGATTCGGGTCAGCTTTGGAAGCTCGGCGGCGCGCAGCCAGGCGATCTCGATCGCAAGCGTCCCCGAATCGCTTCTTCTTACTGTTGCTTCGCTCCCAAGAAGTTGATGTAGAAGGCGAAGCAGATTCTCATAGCCGGCATCACGGGCCAGCGCGGCGAGCCTCTCGGTTTCGTCCTGCGGGAGCTCGATGGTCTCGGCATCGACTCCCAGAGATAAATGAAGCGCGTCGCGGCAATAGGAGAGGAACTCGGAAAATACATGCCGCGGATCCCACCCCTGCTCCTCGATCTCGGAAACCAAAGCGGTCACATCCGCCGAGCTTCCGGACAGGATCGATGAGAGTAGGCGGTGATGGACACTTCGGTCGACACCGCCCAAGACGCTCGCAGCGTCATCGTCGGAGATCTCTCCAGAACCGTAGGTGGCCAACTGGTCGAGAAGAGCCACTGCGTCGCGGACACTTCCCTCGCTTGCCCGAGCAATGAGCCGAAGCGCCGTATCGCCGGCGGAGATGTTTTCGCGCTCGGTCAACTCGCGTAGGTGCTGAGCCAGCACGGCAGGCTGGACCCTGCGGAAGTGGAACTCTTGACAACGCGACAGGACAGTAGCGGGTACGGAATCGGACTCGGTGGTGGCAAAGACAAAGACCAGGTGTGGGGGCGGCTCTTCGACGATCTTGAGCAAAGCATCGAATGCCTGTCGTGAGAGACGGTGGATCTCGTCGATGACAACGACCTTGTAGCGATCGCGAGCAGGGCCGTATTTGAGACTCTCGGTCAACTCGCGGATCTGCTCGACCTTGGAGTAGGTTGCTGCGTCTACCTCGATGACGTCGAGATCGGAGCCGGCGGTAATTTCCTTGCAGGTCTGACACTCGTTACAGGGGTCGGCGGCGGGTCCTTTCTCGCAATTCAGCGCCTTTGCTAGCACGCGCGCAACACTGGTCTTTCCAACACCTCGAATTCCGGAGAATAGATAGGCCTGCGCAATACGGCCCTCGGCTAGAGCGTTACGCAGGGCCGTGACGATGTTGTCTTGCCCGATGACGCTCGAGAAATCCTGCGGGCGCCATTTCCTGGCGAGTACCTGATAAGTCATCTTGGGGATCTGGGCAGAGGCTGAGGAAGGGCTCCGGTTGATCTGCGGCACCCGACGCGGATGCCTTATCGCTGCTCCCTTCCGGGTCTGACGAGGTTCGGTAACGGTCGGTGCACAGGACCCGAACCCTTCCTCAGGCTCTACCTGCCACCATGCTACGCGCAGTCTTGCGCCATGTAAAGTTGACTCATGGAACGTGCAACCGACGCCTCAATGACCGACGAAGATTTTATGCGCGAAGCACTGATCGAGGCCCGCCAAGCGAAGATGGCAGGCGAAGTTCCCGTCGGCGCCGTGATCGTTATGGGCGGAAAAGTTGTCTCGAGGGGACGTAACCGCAGAGAAGCCGAGCAAGACCCCCTTGCCCACGCCGAGATCGAAGCGATCCAGAAAGCGGCAAGAGGACTCGGAAGCTTTCGTCTAATCGACTGCACGCTGTACGTGACGCTCGAGCCCTGTGCGATGTGTGCGGGAGCTTTGGTCAACAGCCGCATCGAGCGACTGGTGTTTGGCGCCCATGATCCCAAGGCCGGGTTTGTGGGCAGCCTGGGCAATCTGGTGCAGGACGCCAGGCTGAACCACCGGTTGGAAGTTTCGGCCGGAGTCTTGGCTGAAGAAAGCTCGACGCTACTGAAGTCATTCTTTGCTAATCTACGCCGGGATCTTTGAGAGCGCTCCCCTTTTCCCGGGGCGTAGTAATTGAGGAGAGGTGACCGAGTGGCCGAAGGTGCACGACTGGAAATCGTGTGTAGGGGTGACTCTACCGTGGGTTCGAATCCCACCCTCTCCGCCAGGTTCTTCGACCCGGGAAGGAAGCAGTAAAGCATTGGAGCAGTGAGGCATTGGAGGAGCAACAAGGTCGGTGCTGACCCAGCCCCAAGCCTCCATTGCTCCACGGCTAGGCGCCGCAGGCGGCGGCCATTGCTTCGCTGCTTTGGTTTCCAACGGGCGAATATGAAGCAGACAAGCGAGAGTCTCACACGCGGAGAGGTGCCGGAGTGGTCGAACGGGGCGGTCTCGAAAACCGTTGACCGTGCAAGCGGTCCGTGGGTTCGAATCCCACCCTCTCCGCCAATGTCCCCCACCCGCCCGCGGTGAGGAGTGGGCAATGAGAAATGAGAGGGGACATGTAGCGAACTCGCAGAGTTTGGCTACCTGTCCCCGTAGAGATCAGCTGGTGGGGTTCGAACCCACAGCGAGGCGAGCGCTTGGGCGAGCCTGCCAAGAGACAACTTCGTCACGAAGTGCCGGCGCGTAGCGCCGTGCGCTTCGAATCCCACCCTCTCCGCCAATGTCCCCCACCCGCCTAGCAGTGAAGCATTGGCGCATTGAAGCACTGAAGGAAGAGCAGAGTCGGTGCAGATTCAGCCCCAAGCCTCCATTGCTCCACGGCTAGGCGCCGCAGGCGCCGATCACTGCTTCACTGCTAGGTGCCGACAGGCACCGGCCACTGCTTCAATGCTCCACCGCCTTCTTCCTTGACCCCACTACCCCGTTGCAGTAAGGTATTGCGTCTTTGGGATTTAGAAGAATGCCGCACAGGGCGGCCTATACGGAACCAGTCAGAATCAACCACACGGGCAAACACAGTGAAACGCACATTCCAGCCTAACAATCGCCGTCGGAAGCGCACCCACGGCTTTCGGCTTCGTATGCGGACCCGCCAGGGTCGAGCCATCATTAACAGGCGTCGTGCCAAAGGGCGCAAGCGCCTCAGCGTCTAATCGATGCGGGCAGAGGAGGCCCCCTCGAAACCCAGGGAGTCTCTGCTACGTGAAGACAGATTGCGCAGGAGAGCGGACTATCTTCGCTGCTACGAGCAGGGACAGCGGCGCCGTGGGCACCTGGTCACCCTGTTTGTTGTGGATCGGGAGCCGGGTGCCACGGGACCGAGATTGGGCATTACGGTAACGCGCAAGGTCGGAAACTCGGTTGTACGTCACAAAATAAAGCGCAGGGTGAAGGAGATCTACCGGCGATGGAGCCAGCGGAACCAACTCCCGCCAAGCGACATCCTGGTGCATCTGAGACCGCAGGCGGGCCAGGCCGACTTCGCGACACTGCAGAGAGAAATAGTACGACTGCTCACACCGATGACGAGGAACGATCGCCAGGCGTAGCGAGCCGGACCCTGGCGGCCGTCTTGGCAGGATACAAACGTTGGATATCTCCACTACTACCCCCGGCCTGTCGCTTTACGCCCACATGTTCCGAGTACGCTCGGATGGCGATCTTGAAATACGGCGTGTGGCGCGGCGGCGCCAAGGCGATTTGGCGGGTCTGTCGTTGCCACCCATGGCACCCAGGCGGCATCGATCTACCGTAGGCCACGGCGGCGAACGCAGGCCCTAGAGGATACGAGACCATTGGACACCAAAAGGCTAGCCCTGGCAGCCATACTATCTCTGGCGGTGATGGTTGGGTGGGGATACCTGTTCCCTCCCCCGGAACCGCCCCCGCAGCCGATAGCCGAGAAGCAACCTGAAATCGAATTGCCTCAGCCGGAAGAGGCGATCCCGGAACCGGAGGAGCAAGCCTCTGATGCGGGTGTGTCGGTTGAGCAGGAAACGGTCGAGTCCGAGGAGATCGTAAGCGCCGAGGCTCAGATTTCTGCGGTTGCGGAGGAGCTCAAGACCATTGATGGTCCGGGCTACCAAGCCGTGCTTACCAATCAAGGGGCACAGCTTCTGTCGTTTCAGTTGCTCGATTACGACAACGCTGACGGCGGCCCTGTGGACCTCGTGCGAGCGCGCTCGACGCAGCCCTACCCATTTGGCATCGTTGATTCGGCCGGCAACAATTCGCCACTCAACGAGGCGCTTTTCGAATCCGAGCACACTGCTAGCGCGGCTGGCGAACCGATCATTGTTTATCGCTACAGTGGACCCGCAGGCCAGGCTGAAAAGCGTTTCTTGTTTCGAGCCGATGGTCTACTCGATGTCGAGGTAAGCCTGGCGGGCGAAAGTGGTTGGGCGGTTGTGCTGGGCCCCGGTGTCCGCAACCCCTCCGAGGAAGAGATCGACAATCGTTTTTCTCGTCGATCGGCCGCCATCAGCCGAGGAAAAGAGCTCGACACCTTAGACCCGAACAAGGTCGAAGCCCCTGAACGCGTGGGAGCATCAGGCGTGAGCTGGGTGGGGCTGCAAGACACCTACTTCCTGACTGCGGTCATTCCAAGCGAAGGCCTCGAAGAGATCATCATTCAGCCGGTAGCGGTCGTGCCAGGTCGGGAGAATGAAGCGGAGAGCTTCAAGATCTTTCGCGACGAAAGTCAATTGACAGCCGAAGAGGCCGACCTGAACCGCGAGATCTATCTCTGGCTCACGCCTGATAATGGCCGACTCACGGCCGCTGCCTATCTGGGGCCCAAGCAGTACAACCGCCTGGCCAGTCTCCCCTACGGTCTCGAAGAGTCGATTCAACTGGGTTGGTTCCGATTCCTGTCGCTGCCTCTATTGGCCGGCCTGCGTTGGATCTACTACAACGTCGTCGCCAACTACGGTTGGGCGATCATCATGATGACTATTCTCATCCGGGTGGTGCTCTTCCCGTTGACCCACAAGAGCACGGTGTCGATGCAAAAGATGCAGGAGGTCAACCCGAAAGTCCAGGCGATTCGGCAAAAGTATCGGGGTAAGTTGAAGGACAAACAGGGTCGTCCCAACCCCGAGATGCAGCGCAAGATGAACGAAGAAACGATGGCTCTCTATAAGTCCGAGGGCGTCAATCCGGCGGGTGGCTGCCTTCCGATGCTGCTTCAGATACCGGTTCTCTTTGCTTTCTACAGCCTGTTGTCAACGGCGATCGAGATTCGTGGCGCTCCGTGGATTTTGTGGATTCAAGACCTCTCGGCCAAGGATCCTTACTATGTGCTGCCGATCATCATGGGTGCTACGCAGTTCATACAGCAAAAGATGACTCCGGCCGCAGGCGACCCGATGCAGAGGCGGATGTTTGCTTTGATGCCGATCTTTTTCACGATCCTTTTTCTCGGATTTCCCAGCGGGCTGGTGCTGTACTGGTTGACCAACAACGTGCTCGGAATCGGCCAGCAGTACTTCTACAAGCGGATCAGAGAGGCCAAGGCCGATAGCAAGCCCGGGGGCGGAAAGCCTGGAGGCGGTCGCAACAAGGGGTCTAGCAAATGAGCCAGAACCAGCGAAAGTATTTCTCAGGCAGTACGCTCGAGCAAGCGCTCCTTCAAGCGGCCAGCCATTTCGGAGTGCGGCCCGACGAACTGGCCTACAAACAGCTAGAGAAGCGACATGGCTTTCTTCGAAAGCGCCGAGGTGTGATTATCGAGGTGGACCCGGAGACGCCAGTCAAGACGAGAGACGATGTGCCCGGGCACGTTGCGGCGCCTCTTGCTTTGGAGATGGCGGAGGCGAACACCGATGAGCCGGAGGAGGCAGAAGTGATAGAAGAAGAGCCCCAAGAGACAAAGGGGTCGGGGAACCGCGCAGAGGGTCGAGAGGGGCGAAGAGACTCTCGCCCGGTCGTGATCGACGACGAGCTGATGGAGGCCGCGGGCCAGGCGCTCGAAGCGGTTTTCGAAGTGTCGGGTCTCGACCTTCAGTATGAGATATCTCCAGGGGATGATCGACTGGAGATCGAGCTCGAAGGGCCAGACGAGGAGCTCTTGGTGGAGGATCGAGGCGGCTTGCTGATAGCGACGCAGCACCTGATGCCAAGGTTGATTCGTGGTCTGTGTGGCCGAACTGCGCCTTGTCGGGTCGATGCAGACAATTTTCAAGCAACCCAGGAAAGCGAGCTGCAGGACTTGGCGCACAGGGTGGCGAACGAAGTCAAGAGCCAGTTGGAGCCGCGGACACTTCATCCTATGAATCCGTCCGAGCGGCGCATCGTGCATGTTGCGCTTGCGGAAGATGTCGATGTCGACACCGAGAGCCAGGGCAGAGGTTTCTTCAAGCGCGTGACGATACGACCGGTGAGGCGTCGACCCCGCGGATTCGATCGCTACAGCTGATAGCGTAGCTTCATCGCCTGGTAGCGCGCCGAGGCCTTGCCGTCCAGGTCGACAGGAAGGTGCTCATCCAAAAGCGGAACCAGGACTTCCCGCAAATACTGCCCACGAACCATCCACTGGTAATAGCTCCGACCAGCGTGATGATAGGGGCCGTAGAGCTTTCCACCCGCGAAGGTCTTCTCGAGCCATTCGAATAGAAGCTTGTGATCCGTATGCATTCTCAGGGTGACCTGGGGCTGCTTACCGTCGCCGCCGAAGTGGCCCTCCCCCACTAGGAGCCCGACCAAGAGGCCGATCTCGAAACCTGTCCACTCGGGGTGCGAGCCCTGATTCGCCGCGGGGTCATCCTTGTTCATTCCATGTATTATATACACTTGTTTCACCGTTAGGTGTCACGTGTAACAATTTTCACAGCCCTCGAAGTGCATGTTTCGGACACCGGGCTGGTCAAATCTCCGCGAGTTGAAGGAGAATCCGATTATGGGTGCAGAGCTGCCAGAGATCGAGCCAGACGAATTCTCGTCTCGTCTGACCGAGCTAACGGGTATCGAGATCGGCCCGGAGCTCCTGGACCGCCTTCTTCTCCATTACGAGGTGTTGCGACGCTGGAATCGAGCTACTTCGTTGGTGGGGCCTGGGACTGCGGGCGAGGTGCTGGAGCGACACTACGCCGAGTCTTTGGCGGCGCTGTCCTGCCTCGAGGCGGGTGTCTCGAGCCTGGTAGATGTCGGATCGGGAGCCGGTTTTCCCGGTCTCGTGCTGGCGGCGGCGAGAGAAGACCTGAGCGTGACGCTGATCGAGGCGAACCAAAAGAAATGGTCCTTCTTGATGACCGCGGCTCGTAAGATGTCTTTACCGTGTAACTGTCTCAATGCTAGAGTCGGCGCCACACCAGTCGAGGGTCTGCCGCCCCAGATCGATGTTATTACCTCGCGGGCGGTGAGCGAGTCGGATCTTGGTCTAGACTCACTGTTACCTCGATTGTCCCTGGGCGGATCAGTACTGCTATGGGTGGGACAGAACACCCCAAAGACCCCGAGGAGCTTCATTCTGAAGCAAGAAGTGCCCCTGGTTTGGAGCCGAGCCCGTCGGATTCTCCAGATCGGCCCGAAATAGATTCCATGGAGAAACAGCACCGTGCTCGAGTGCTCGCCATCGCAAATCAAAAAGGCGGGGTGGGGAAGACGACGACCGCGATCAATCTAGGGGCTGCGCTGGCAGCGATGGAGAAGCGGGTGTTGCTGATTGACTGTGATCCACAGGGTAATGCGAGTCGAGGCTTGGGTATCGAACCGACCAGTCCGCATCTGTACCATGTGCTGACTGGAAGCGCTTCGTTCGAGCTCGCTATTCGCAGATCGGGATTCCCGTTTCTCGATGTGGTTCCGGCGGCTCGCGACCTCGTGGGCGTCGAAGTCGAGTTTGTCGGGCTCGAAGGGTGGGAGACTCATTTATCTGCGGCACTCGAGACCGTGCGGGAGAAGTACGACGTCATAGTTCTGGACTGCCCGCCGTCGCTGGGCCATTTGACGGTTAGCGCCTTGGGCGCAGCCGATGGTGTAGTCGTGCCTCTGCAGTGCGAGTATTTTGCGCTCGAGGGAATCAGCGCGCTGGTATCGACGATCGGTCGAGTCCGCCGGGCGATCAATCCCGGCCTCGTGATTGACGGGATTCTGCTTACGATGCACGACGAGCGCACGAATCTTTCGAAAGACGTGGCGAGTGAAGTTCGGAGTCATTTCGAAGACCAGGTCTACGAAACGGTGGTTCCGAGAAATGTTCGACTGGCCGAGGCGCCCAGTTATGGCATGCCTGCGTTGGCCTACGACATCAAGAGTCGGGGTGCAGCAGCCTATCTGACCCTGGCACGCGAAATGATGAGGAGAGCGGCATGATGAAGAAGCGAGGCGGACTGGGAAGAGGGCTGGACGCACTTTTGGAGCCGACAGAGCCGGGAATTCTCTCGGTGTCACTCGATCAATTGACTCCCAATCGGTATCAACCGCGAAGCGATTTTGCGGAGAATGCCTTGGAGGAGTTGGCCGAATCGATTCGGCAACAAGGAATCGTCCAGCCCATCGTGGTCACCGAAAGCGGGGCAGGTGGGTTCTCGATCGTTGCCGGCGAACGCAGATGGCGTGCCGCCCGCCGAGCTGGACTCTTAGAGGTTCCAATTGTGATTCGAGAGCTCGAGAGCGAGCATCAACAGCTCGAGATGGCCTTGGTCGAGAACCTTCAAAGATCGGACTTGAACCCAGTCGAGGAGGCCGAGGCGTATCGATCTCTGCAGAGTGGCTTTGGCTTTTCTCAAGAGGTCATCGGTCACAAGGTCGGCAAAAGCCGCGCTAGCGTCAGTCACATTCTGCGGCTTCTGAGTCTGCCGTCCGAGATCCTCGAGATGTTGCGTGATCGGCGCCTGACGGCCGGCCAGGCCAGGCCATTGCTGGCCCTGGAGAATCCGAACGAACGCCTCCAACTGGCCGAGAGGGCGATTCGAGAGGGCTTGAGCGCAAGGCAGATCGAGGCCATAGTCCGCGGCGAAAAGAAGCCCCGAAAATCCAAACCAGCACCCAAGCAAGACCCTGACACGGCCGCGGCGGCCGAAAGACTGACCAAGGAGCTTCAGACAAGGGTTGAAATCAAGCGCCGGGGCTCGGGTGGCGACGTCCGGATTCACTTTCATAACGAGGAAGAGTTGATGCGACTCTACGACCGCTTGGTAGGAGACGAGGACCGGCTGCAATGACAAAAACCAAGGGGTCAGGAGACCTCAATGGGTTTCTCGATGCAAAGAGCGAGATCGAAGGTGAGCTTCGATTTGAAGACACTTTTCGAGTCGACGGCCAGCTGAAAGGCAAGATCACCTCCTCCGGTACCCTGATCGTGGGCGAAGAGGGTCGAATCGACGGGGAGATCTACGTAGGCGATCTTTTTGTTTCAGGACACGTTCAGGGATTGGTGCGCTCTACGGGCCGGGTCGAGATTGCAGCCGGGGCACGCGTGGAAGCCGATGTCGATACACCGGTCCTGGTGGTTGAGGAGGGTGCCCACTTCAGCGGTGGATGCTCTATGGGACAAAGGTCGCCGCAAGCGGTGCCGACTGCTGAAGCGGGTAGCTTGCCAGGCAGAACGGCAGTCTCCCTGGGTGGGCCCGCACTAGGCGCGCAGGATTAAGGCGGCGGCGCGATGTCCTGCGGTGCGAGGGTCTCGTAGGAGGGTACGACGGTCAGCGGGTGCCGGTCGAGAAAATCACCCGAAAACGCACCGGTCAGCACCTTTCCGTCCAGATCTCGGGCGATAGGGAACCCCAACGCGTACAAGAGAGTGGGCATGATGTCGACCAGTTCGACGTCCTCGAGAAACTGGCCCGAACGCACACCCTCTCCTGCCATCAAGAACAACCCATCAGGGGCGAGCTGCGAGCGGCCCCGTATCGCTCTGCCGCTGGCTTGGGCCCACAGCTTTCGCCATCCTTCGGGCGCCTCGAACCCGTAAGCGGAAACAACTGCCAGGATCCGAGGTCCGGTCTCACGCTCCCAGAGATCGCCTAGAAAACGATCGAGATGCCGGTAATAGGCGGTGACAAGCTGAGATGCCTGAAGGTAGGGCTTTCTTTGTACGCCACCAAAATGTACCGCTGCGAAGCCACCAAAGTTCCGCCGTGACACATCGGCAAGCCCGGGCAGCATCAGAAATGTTGCCTGCACTTCGGTTCGTTGATCGAGAAGAAACTTGCTCAGGGTTTCTCTCCAAAGATCGCCAGAAAGAGCTCGAAGAAATCGATAGGGGGCACGATTGTCGAGCTCACCGAGCAGAGGAGACTCGATGTCTTGAGGATCGACCTTGAAGAGAATTCCACGCTCTGCCAGCTCGCTGGGCTGGGCCGTCGTCTCCGAGTAGATACCCGAGAAGTAGCGGTCCGAAAAGGCGAAGGCGGTTTCCGAGGAAACGGGGTCCGTCACTGGCCACCCGACGACGCCGGGAAGGAAGCGCAGGCGTTCCAGAACATCCCACGCCGCGAGGGCCTGGCGGAAGCGCGTGTCGACCGGTGTAGGAGAGGAGATGACCTGCCAGGCATAGGAGCCAAACCGGGTTGGAAACAGGGTCACCCAGGCGTCGTCGGCCAGAAAGCCGGCCTGGAAGGCTTCATCACTGACAATTCCATGCTTGTAGGGCAGCCTGCCGGTCGCCAGGGTCGTCCACAGCGCTTGCTTTTGCACCGGCGTCAGGCTTTGAGGCCGGGCGAAAACACCCTCTTCAAGAAGGCGAGCGAAGAAGGGTAGACGACCCTGACGCGCAAGTGGAAGAACAGCATCGAGTGACGCGCCATCGAGCCCGATGACATACAGGCGCGGTCGTTGTCCCAACTCGATTCTCGACGGCCGTGGCGTCGGACGCAGAGGGGGCTTGAAAGCCTCGCGCCGCTCAGCCATCACATATACCGAAGCAATGGAGAGCAGAGCCAGGCCCCAACTCGAACGGCGGCGATAGGGACGCTGATGGACGGTGTGAAGAAGGGCGATGTAGAAACACACCAGCGACAGAAGCGACAGCCAGATCGCGGCCTTGATCATCCGCACATTGATGCCCGGAGGGAGAAAGTACGAGTACTTGGAGGCAAAGACCCAGTCCAAAACCGCGGTACTGGCCAGCACGAGAGTGATTACCCATGGCAACCAGCGAAGAACACGATCGAAAGATCCTCGGGTTAAGACAGTAAGAATGAGGGCGGAGCCGATGCCGAGAGGCGCTCCATAGAGCAACAAAGCCTGAAGGAAGGTCGAGGGTGAGAAGGGAAGGTTCGGGTTCAGAAAAAAGAGCAGGTTGGCCAGGTGGGCTCCTGCAAGAAGCCCAGGAAGAAATCCCACCAGAACCGTACGCAACAGCCGACGCTCGGCGGAAGGGTGAGGGGCGTTGGAGCCGAGAGCGGTAGCCATTTTTTTTGGAGTCATTGCGGGTGCTTTGTTAGAGTGTAGTGAAACTCGGCGTGCTGGGTCTAGAAATACTCCACAGACAGCTACTCCGGATGGAGCCTGAAGCGGCGCATGACATGGCCATTCGGGGGCTGGGCTTGGCTCAGGCTGCCGGAATCCCGCTTTTTCTCCTCTCGCAGAAGTATCGAGTCGACGACGATCGTCTGAGTCAAGAGATCTGGGGGCGACGCTACCCAAACCCGATCGGGCTTGCGGCCGGATTTGACAAGAATGGGCAAGTTCTTGAAGCTCTGGCCGCGCTGGGGTTTGGTTTTCTCGAAGCCGGAACGGTGACCCCTGTGCCGCAGCGCGGCAATCCAAAGCCCAGAATGTTCCGTTTTCCAGCCGAGCGGTCGCTCCAGAACTGCCTCGGTTTCAACAATCAGGGCGTGGACAGATTGAAGCGGAGGCTCGACGGCAGCAGCGAGATCTCGGTTCCTGTGGGTGTGAACATCGGCAAGAATCGGCAGACCCCGCCGGAGAAAGCAATCGACGACTACCTGCTCTTGGTTGATCGGCTTCAGGGCCGGTGTGACTACTTTGTGATCAACTTGTCGTCTCCGAACACCCCAGGTCTTCGAGACCTGCAGGAGAGGGATCTGATCGTCGAGTTATTGTCGAAGTGTCGAGAGATGACGACGATACCGCTTTTGCTGAAGCTTGCCCCGGACCTCGAGGACAAAGCGGTTGTGGAGTTGAGTCGCGTTGCGGTGGAAGCGGGCGCGTCCGGCATCATCTTGACAAACACGACGACTGACTATTCGTTGATCGAGCGGGCGGCGCCTGTCGGCGGATTGAGCGGAAGGGTCCTCCGAGAGCGAAGCTATGAGCTTTTGTGTGCCGTGAGTGCGGAACTCTTTGGTCGCTCTATTCTGATCAGTGTCGGTGGAATAGACTCTGCAAGCGAGGCGATCCGGAGACTTCGGGCAGGAGCCTCGCTGGTGCAGATCTATACCGGTCTTGTTTACCGTGGTCCAGGTCTGGTTTCGGAAATCTTGCGCGGCATCGTGCGCCATCTCGACGACACGAACGCGACGTCGATCACAGAGATCATAGGCGCCGATGCGAAAGAACCATGAATGTCCACCAGGGGCGAAAAAATGGGCGCAAAAGAAGTGTTTTTGTCCACTCAAGTCAATATAGAGCTTGATTTGGCGACCAATTTATCCACTCGGGGCGCAAAGTAGTGAAATCACCGCTCGACAGGGTCGTACTCGCGTTGGATACGGACGACTGGCCCACCTTTGTGAGTTGGTGCCGCTTTTTCGGGCCGCGGGTGGGAGTCTTGAAGGTGGGACTGGAGGCATTTGGCCTCTGGGGCATGCGTGCAATTGAAGTCGCACGCCGGGACAGTCGGGCCCTGTTTCTCGATTTCAAGCTGCACGACATCCCGAACACGGTTCGAGGTGCCGTCACGGCTGCCAAGGGACATGGCGCAGATTTTCTTACGATCCACGTCTCGGGCGGGCAAGCGATGATGGATGCCGCAGTGGATGCGTCCGATGGAAAGATCCGCTTGCTGGGAGTAACCGTCTTGACTCATATCGACCGCGAGACGCTGGCGGCGCTGGACTGGCCCGGCGGTAGTTCTCAAAGAGTGCGGCGATGGGCAAGACTCGCCCGTCATTCCGGATGTGCCGGCGTTGTTTGCTCTGCACTCGAAGTGTCGGATCTCAGGCAGGAGAATCCGCCCCCATTTCTCTTGGTCACACCAGGAATTCGACCCAGGTCGATCGAGGATGACGATCAGAGACGCACGGCTACTCCGGCCGACGCTTGTCACTCGGGATCGGACTACCTGGTCATAGGTCGTCCGATTACGGGGTCGGCGGACCCTGCGCGAGTGCTTGATGAGATCGGCGCCGAGATCAGCGCCTCCTCATCGCGCCCGTAGCTAGCTTCGGAGTGAATGGGGCCACCAGCCCCTTCAAACAATGAACACGGGCCTATCTACGATGTGTTCAAAATCCCAACGGTACGTATAGCCTGGAAACTCAATCGGAACGGTATAGGTGACCTTCATCCGAATTCTGCCGGCACGACGCTCTACCGAGATGTTCTTCTTCTTGACCGGCAGATCGAGCTCCTCGGCTCGAGTGACGATTCTTTTCTTTATGGCATCGGGCTTCGATCTGCCCGCAAACATGGCTTGCTCTTCCATGAAATCGTAGAGCTCGGTGCTGCGGAGCTTGACGGGAATGATCTTCCAGCATACAGCTACAAAGGCCACCAGAAGAGCCGACCACAAAATGCAACCGATCTTGCCCTCTCCGCGGCGAGGATGGAGTCGTGACATCAATGGCTCTCCCTAAAGAAAATTAATCTGTGAGAGATCGATTCTACCGCACCAGCCGAAAGGTTCGCTCCCACCGAGTGTGGGTAAGGAATTTCTTTACTACGTTCCCTAGCTGTCGAGCCTTTCCGAGATACCCGGGCCAAGTTTCGAAATCTCCTTCCGATTCGAACGACCAGTAAACGATGAAGGCGCGGCCCTTTATATAGTCGATTGGGACCGGCCCCCAAAAACGGGAATCGTTCGAGTTGTCACGATTGTCGCCTAAAAAGAAGAATTGGTCTGCGGGAATCGTCACAGGCTCGAGGTTGTCACGATCACGATACCCCTGGTGAAGAAACACCGACCGGGGGTAGGTTCGCGGGTCTGTGCGGAAGGTATAGGCTGAATCGTCCACCTTCCTACCGTTGACGAAGAGCTCCTTGTCGACAATCTCGATTTCGTCTCCCGGCAGACCAACACACCGCTTTATGAAATCTCGGGTTGGGTCTTCAGGAAATTTGAAGACGACGACATCGCCGCGCCGTAACTGCTGGTAAGGAAGAAGTAGGCGTTCAGCGCGAGAGGCTACAGTCCCGAAAACGAACTTGTTGACCAAGATGTGATCGCCGATCAGGAGATTCTCTTCCATCGAACCGGTCGGAATCTTGAATGCTTGAATAACGTAGGTTCGAGCAAAGACGGCAAAGATCACCGCGATGAGCAGGGCTTCAAAATACTCACGGAGAAGCGATTTCGGCGAGTCCATCGGGGCCGAGAAAGTCAGCGGATGACCTGAAAAGTTCTCTCCCAGCGGGTCCTATGGAAGAAGCCAACGGCGGTTTCCGCCAGTTGTTTCATTTTATGACCCCAACCGCGCCAGACGCCGTCAGAGGTCTCACCACCGAACGACCAATAGATGAGAAATGCTCGGCCCTTCACGAAGTGACCCGGGACCGGTCCCCAGAATCGAGAGTCGTACGACTGATCGCGATTGTCTCCGAGACAGAAGTAGTGATCAGCGGGCACGACATAGGGCCCAAAATTGTCACGGCGACGAGCCGACTCGGGAATCGCGGGCCGGTCCTCGAATACGCGGGAGTCACGATGCCAGGTGTAAGAGTCATCGTCGACCTTTATTCCATTGACAAAGAAGTCCTTGTTGACCAGCTTCACTTCGTCGCCAGGTAGAGCCACACAGCGTTTGACCATATCGATCAACGGCCGCTCCGGCGAACGAAAGATCACGATGTCGCCCCTTTGAACGTTGCGCTGGGGAAAGATCGAGCCTTCGACCCCGGTCTCGGTGGGGCCATAGATGAATCGGTTGACAAAGAGATGGTCGCCGATCAGAAGCGACTCTTCCATAGAAGCACTGGGAATGAAGAATGTCTTGACCACAAATGTATTGGTGAACCCGAGGAAGATTCCCGCGATGATCAGAGCCTCCAGGTACTCTCGCATCGTGCTTCGTTTCGACATAGGCGACCTAATCTAATGGAATCGGCGAGCAGCTTCCAGCCAGGACGACGATTCCTGCTCCCCACACCCATGAGTTACCGGCAAGTGTCTAGGCGCTAGTCAAGTCGGCTTGACGACTCCGGGCCTTTGAGAATCATCTTCGAGGCGGCTCGTATCAGGACATGCAGGGCGGGCAGCCCGGCGCCGTCGGCGCAAGAACCCTTCACGGTCGCGGGCGTAGAGGCGGTCTCTCAGAACCTATCTAATCGCAACTAAACAAAGAGTTTAGAGGCCGTGCGCGGCTTTGGCATTCGGATTGAAGTGCCGCAGAAGAGAGATGTTCGATAACGGGAGAAAGGAGGTGTGATCGGCTCGAAGAATGATCGTCAAATACGAGCGGTGGCTCTCGGGGCTCCTCAGGAGCCCCGAGAGAACTTTTCTCACTTTCCGGCCACAAGGCCGACCTGCTCTATCAAAGGAGATCGATATGAAACCGACTCAATCCGTAGCAGCTCTCATTTTCATCATCGCACTCGGCGCCGTGGCCTCGGCAGTACCGAGCCGCGCACAGGGACTGGTGAACATCAACAGTGCAGCCGCCGAGGAGTTGATGTTGCTTCCACGAGTTGGCCCCGCGGTGGCACAGAGAATCATCGACTATCGGGAAAAGAACGGCGAATTCAAGTCGAAGGAAGAGCTGATGTTGGTGCGTGGAATCGGCGAGGCCACGTTCGCACTGGTCGAGCCCTATGTGGCCGTAAGCGGTGCGACGACCCTCACCGAGAAGGTCCCGCTGTCGAAGAAAGACTCCAAAAGCGACTGAATTCTAGAAGCAGAGGAATCCATGGCAGGGCGCCCCGAGAGGATCGGGGCGCCCTGCCGTCCACCCTTTCTGGGGGAGAACCGGTTCCGCAGAGAGGCTCCGCGGGATTCAATCTGTTAGAGACACTCCTCGTTCTTTCTCTAATCGCAACCTTGAGTGTGGCGGCGATTCCTCCGCTCCTTCGATGGTCGAACGGCCTGAGGGTCGCGTTGGCGGCCGACGAACTGGTCGGGGTCCTGAGGCTTGCTCGGTCTGCCGCTATCCGGCACAGCACCAAAGTGGGAGTGAAGTTCTTCCCGGGCGAGGGAGACAAGACACGATTCCGGTTGTATCGAGACGGAGACGGGGACGGTGTTTTGACTCGAGATATCGAAGCGGGAGTGGACCCTCCATTACAACCGTCCCGTGAGTTGGCTCATGTAGGTCGACAGATTCGATTCGGCTTTCCCGAGGGTGTGGTTCCGCGGGACCCTGGTAATCCACGGCGCCGGCTCGATCGGCTCGACGACCCGATCCGCTTCAACCGCTCTGACATCGCCTCGTTCAACTATCTGGGTGGATCGACCCCGGGGTCGATCTACTTGACGGACGGCAGGCAACACTTAGCGGCGGTACGGGTGTTTCATAGAACCGGGAAGGTGAAGGTGATCCGGTACGACATTCAGATGGAGACCTGGAAATAGATGCCGATTCGGCACTCGTAGTCCAACGCGACATCGGAGGTTGAGTCCGACTCCCGGAAAGCAATAGGCTCGAGGCAGAGATGCGTAGACTCGAGCTTGTTTTGGCTTTGGCATTGCTGCTGTGGATTCAGCCTCTGCGGACTAGCCATGCGACAGACGTTGCATCACTTCTCGATCGCGCAGAGAGCGTCTTGTGGCGCGACTACGAGAGATGGGCTGATTACGGTTTTCGGCGCGAGGTTCAGCGCCAGAAGTTTGACAAGAATGGCGAAGTCGCTTGGTCGACCGAGTACCTTTTCGAGGTATCCATCAAGGCTTCCGGATTTGACGAGCACCTGATCGAGATCGACGGCAGAACGCCAACCGCAACAGAGGTGTCGGAGCATCGGCATGCGGCGAGATTTCAGAAGCACTACGAGAGCGCGGGTAGCCTCAATAACCCCTTTGGCAGAGACATCCCGCTCCTGCCGCTGCTTTTCGATCAGAAGCACGAGTACGTAGGCCGAAGGTACATCCGGGGGCATCCGTGCTACAAGACCCAATTCAGGGCTCGAAACCCACCGGCAAGGCTGCCGGCGCGTCGCAGGCTGCCGTATGCGCTCCAAGGGGAGGCCTGCTTCTCGATACGGGGCGATCATTTGGTCGTAGCCGAAATGGAATCCGCGCGACCCGTCTCAGCAGGAGTCGTGAGTCTGCAGTATCTGAAGGTGCGAATCGAATCGGAACCGGTCGACACAGATGGTTGGCTCCCGACGAGGTTCGAGGTTCGCTCAGATGTCCGCCTTGGAATGAGGCGGCTCAGAAAATCCAACCGGTACCGCTACTCGAACTTTCAACGAGCAAACAGATAGGCTGGTTGCGCTAGTATCGCTTGCGCTCCGAGGAACTGGAAGCAAAGGGTTCGACCGAAGTGGCCAAGCGAAAGATTCTCATCGACACAGATACCGCGTCGGACGATGCGGTTGCTCTGATCATGGCTCTCCGCCACCCAGAAGTGGAGGTGGAAGCGATTACGATCGTGTCGGGAAATGTCGAGATCCACAAATGCGTTCGCAACGCGCTTTTCACGGTCGAGCTGTGTGGCTCGGATGTAGCGGTTTATCGAGGCGCAGACCGGCCCCTGCTTCGCGAGCCGGTGTTCGCACACCTGGTGCATGGGCAAGATGGTCTCGGGGACATGAACTATCCACCCCCAAAACGCGCCGAGGCTGAGGGGTATGGACCCGACGTAATCGTCGACACGATACGCGCGAACCCAGGTCTTGTACTCGTAACGCTAGGTCCCCTCACCAACATCGCGCTAGCTCTCAAAAAGGACCCGTCTATCGCCGATCTGGTTGGCCGGTGCGTGGTCATGGGAGGAGTTGCCTGTACGGTCGGCAACATTACTCCGGCAGCCGAATTCAACGTGTGGGTGGATCCAGAAGCGGCCCGAACGGTCTTTCGATCCGGACTACCGATCGAGATGGTCGGCTGGGAATTGAGCCGCGGAGAGGCGAACTTGACGATGGAGGAAATTGAAGAAGTTCGCGGCTACCACAGCCCACTTGCCGATTTTGCAGTCGACTGTAATCGCACTCTGCTGGAGTTCAACAAGGGGCTGAGTGGAGATTCTGGGATCGACCTTCCAGACCCGGTCGCCATGGCGATCGCCCTCGATCCGACGATCTGTACTCGAGGCAGTAGACATCACGTCGAAATTGAAACCGAGAGCGATCTGACGCGAGGCATGACCGTCGTCGACCAGCTCGGTGTTGCCCACTGGGATCACAACCAGGCGGTCTGGGGTGAGTTGTTGGAGGACGGGTCCAACGTGACGGTCTGCTGGGAGATCGACATACCCGCCTTCAAGGCTCTACTCAAGCGATCGCTTCGTTGAGCTGCCACTGGGACCGAACCCGGCCCCAATCGTCACCTGTCTAGCGTTGACGAAGCCGCATGGCTGGAGTAACGTCCCTGGTCGTGCAAGCGATTGTCGTAATCACCACCGCCGGGACCGAGGATCAGGCGAACCTGCTGGCGCAAGAGCTGGTCGAACGCCGCCACTCTTGCTGCGTGAATATCGTTCCTGTGCACCGTTCGATATACCGCTGGCAGGGCGAGATATGCACCGACAGCGAGTACATGTTGGTGATCAAGTCACGGGAAGAGGAATATGAGGCGATCGAAAAGGCGATCAAAGAGCTTCACAGCTACGATCTTCCCGAGATTCTCTGCTTCAACGTAAGCCGCGGCGAAGAAGGGTTTCTTCAGTGGATCATGTCCTGTGCCGACAGTGGTGCTCGGAGCGGCGAGAGCTGACGCGCATACCGCTGGCTGCAAAGAGAATCGATCAGACCGATGCCAGTGCCTGATCGAGATCGCCGATCAGATCGTCGAGGTCCTCGAGGCCGACCGAAACTCGCACCATCCCGTCGCTAATCCCCAAAAGCTGCCGCCGTTCGGCCGGGACCGAAGCGTGCGTCATGCTGGCCGGATGTGAGATCAACGTCTCGACGCCGCCAAGGCTCTCGGCAAGACTCATCACTTGCAGTCGATCGAGAAACGTTTTCGCGGCATCGTAGCTTCCGAGATCGAATGTGATCAGTGCTCCAAAACCATCGGCCTGCCTCTTTTGCAGCTCGTACCCGGGATGATCCGGTAATCCCGGGTAGAGAACCGCTTCGACGTCGGGATGCTTGTTCAGGAACTCGGCCACCGCCCGCCCGCTGGATTCGTGTTGCGCCATCCGAACCGCCAGGGTCTTGAGGCCGCGAAGTACCAGAAAACAATACAGATGTGCCAACACCGCGCCCACGGACTTCTGGACAAAAGCGAACCACTCGGCGTCCTCGTCCCGGCTGGAGATCAAGACCCCACCGATCGAGTCGGAGTGCCCGTTCATGAACTTCGTGGTCGAATGGATCACAACGTCGGCTCCCAACTCGAGGGGTCTCTGGAATCTCGGCGACATGAATGTGTTGTCGACCGCCAGAAGTGCCTTGTTTTTGTGAGCCAGGTCCGCGGCTGCAGCGATGTCGGTGACTTCCATCATCGGGTTGGTCGGTGTCTCGATATAGACCAGGCGGGTGTCGTCGTTGATCGCCGAAGCAACGTTGTCGATGACACTCGAGTCGACCCACGAGAATCGGAGCTCGTACTTTTCGAGAATCTGATGGAAGAATCGGTATGTTCCGCCATAGACGTTTTGCGAGCAGACCACGTGGTCGCCCGCTTTGAGACTCGTGAGCAGTGTCGAGATGGCGCTCATACCCGAGGCGAAAGCGTGGCCGGCAATACCACCCTCTAGTGAGGCGACGTTGGCTTCTAGGGCTTCGCGGGTCGGATTTTGTACCCGGGCGTATTCGTAGCCCTTATGCTTGCCCAACTCGTCCATGACGTATGTCGAAGTCTGATAGATCGGCACGGCGACCGAGCCCGTCGTCGGGTCGGGGGGCTGACCAGCGTGTATGGCCCGGGTCGAGAAACCTAAGTCTTTTGGATTACCCTTCACAGAAACCTCCCGCTCGAGATAGAGGCCCCGTAGAGTCTTCGAAAGCCTCGATTGGGGCGCAGAACAGACGACCGGGCGGGATTGTAACCCGGACAGCACCCACGGAGGGTAGATTTCGAGCCGTGCAGTAATAACATAGGGCTCCATGAGCACAACCAGCGTAGTCTTCAGCCCGATCCGGTGGGTGGATGACCACCTACAACTTCTCGATCAAACGCGGCTGCCCCGCGAGGAAATCTGGCTCGAATGTCGTACCCCCGATGATGTAGCCGGCGCCATCAAGCGCCTCTCGGTGCGTGGCGCTCCGGCGATTGGCGTGACCGCGGCCTATGGTCTCGTTGTCGGCCTGAATTCACGTAGCGAAGGCCAGGATCTCGAGCAACGCTTCGAAGAGGTCTCCGAACATCTCGGCGGCACCCGGCCGACCGCGGTGAATTTGCGTTGGGCGCTCGAGATCGGGCGCAAGATCTTCGACCAGAGCGCCGGCGAGAGCGACGACTTGCGTATCGCCAAGCTGTTGGCTTGGGCGCACCAGGTACACGCCGAAGACATCGAGGCCAATCGCCAGATGGGTGAAAACGGCGCTGAGCTTTTCGAAGCCGACGACCGGGTTTTGACCCACTGCAACACCGGCGCCCTGGCCACGGCTGGCATCGGCACCGCGCTCGGTGTGATCCAAACCTCCTGGGACGCAGGCAGGCTCGGTATGGTCTGGGTCGACGAGACGCGACCCCTGCTTCAGGGAGCGCGACTGACGACCTGGGAGTTGCAGCGTCTGGGTATTCCGTTTCGGCTGGTCACCGACTCGAGCGCCGGCTCCCTGATGTCGCGTGGCCTGGTCGACCGAATCGTCGTTGGCGCCGATCGTATCGCTGCCAACGGCGATGCTGCCAACAAGATCGGGACCTATGTCGTAGCCGTCCTGGCCGATCGCCACAAGGTGCCGTTCTATGTTGCCGCTCCGCTGTCGACCATCGACCGATCGACTCCGACCGGAGACCAGATCCCGATTGAAGAGCGAGATCCGATGGAAGTCAAAGAGGTCTTTGGCACGTCCGTGGCACCCGAGGGTGCCGATGCCGCCAACTTCGCCTTCGATGTCACCCCCAACGAGCTCATCACGGCCATCATCACCGATGCCGGGGTTCTCTACCCGCCATATGAAGTGTCGATACGCGAGGCGTTTGCTCGAGCGGAGGGCGATAGCGAAGCATGAGGCTGTTGTACACTGCGATCACTGATCCGCAGGAGGTAGGAAGGAATGAGAGGCAGCCGATATTCCGCAGTGCTTCAGTCTTTGAGCATTTTCGCCCTGTTGTCGGGCGCCGCCGAGGCGCAACGCCCGATCCTGAACATCGATGACCTGGTGGAATCGAAACTGATCTCACCGGACCCGGACAGCCAGGATGCCTTCGGTAGCCCGGTGGCCATCGACGGCGATTGGATGGTTCTCGGCGCAACGGGCGATGATGAACAGGCCGTCGGGGCCGGAGCTGCCTATGTCTTCAAGCGCGAGAACGGTGTCTGGTCGTTTCAACAGAAGCTGATGGCCAAAGACGGCGAACAGGGAGACGCATTCGGTAGCGATGTCGACATCTTCGAGGAGTGGATCGTGGTCGGCGCCTTCAAGGACGACGACAACGGCATCGACTCGGGCTCGGCCTACGCCTTTAAGCGCGACCTGACAACCGACGTGTGGTCCCAGAATCAAAAACTCCTGGCGGCCGACCCGGGCGCAAACCAGGGTGACTGGTTCGGATTCTCGGTCGGCCTCGACGCCTCGATCCCGAGTGAAGGCCCCCAGCCTCTCGTCATTCACACTATCGTTGTCGGGGCTCCTCATGATGAGAGTCTGGTCAACAGTGCCCGGGCCGGCTCCATATACCTCTTCCAGCTCAGCGGCGGCACGAGCTGGACCGGCGGTAACATTCTCATAGCGCCTGAAGCGCCGGACAGCCAGGGGCTGGAGAACTTCGGGTTTTCGGTCGATATCCGCGGTGACGGAATCGTGGTCGGGACACCGGATGATTTCATCGGGGCCGTAACGCCTGTTGAGACTGGCGCCGCGTACTTTCTATCGCGCCGCACTATCGTCGGCGCTTGGGGTTTCGATTGGAAGTTCCTGGCCAGCGACGGTGTCAACGGAGACGATTTCGGCTGGAGCGTAGCGATGGATATCGACTCCGGGAACAACTACATGGTTGTTGTTGGGGACAAGCGAAAGCAAGCGGCTTACGTATACCGGGGCAACACGAATGCCTGGGACGAAGAGATCCTGACGCCTCAGGATCTGACCGCAAACCCCGATCGCTATGGCGATACGGTGGCGATCGATCTACCTCTGATCATCGTCGGAGCGCCCGACTCCGACCCAGGGCCGAGCCAGACCAACGCCGGGGCTCTCTACTTCTATCAGCAGGTCGGGACCAACGAGTGGAACGAGCTCGGATATCGGGCTGATCTAACAACGATCAATGCCACCCAGCAGATGAGCGAATGGATCGCCATCAGTGGCTACACGTTTGCGGCTTCTTCCCCGACCTTTGATATTCCGGGCGGCGGCTTCAATCACGGTCAGACCTATGTCTTTGAGGACTTCCCGATCTTCGTCGACGGTTTTGAATCCGGCGACGTTTCGGCCTGGAGCGGCTCCGCTCCCTAGGACAGGAGGCAGCCTGTGTCGGGCAACCGGGTACCCCGCCCGGCAGAGAGGCATCAAGAGGGGGCTTATTGCCCATTTGGGTCGGCATCCGTCGACGTTTCGATCATCCAGGCGGGCCCCCGGTTCTTCAACGAAACCCGTTTCATGCCGTAGACGCTCTGGATGATCGCCAGATAGGGATAGTCGCCCTCTACTGCATACCAATAGCGGTTTGAATAGTCGTACACGATGAACTTCGCGACTGCTGAGGCGTCGATGATCCAGCCATCCTCGGTTCTGCGGAGAAACTGAGGGCCCCACCTCTGACCCTTGTCACCCAAGAAATACGTGATCGCGTGGTCACCGACACGCTTTGTGGAAAAGGGCCCATCCCACTCTCTGGCGATGGACTTGAGCCTCTCGGCGGGAAGATCCGGCCGTTTGGCACGGCGCCACGCCACGTCGTACATCGGCACATCCCGATAGTAGATCCCTCTAAGCATCAGCGCCATCTCGAGATGGACGCAATCCTCCGGGTTGGCTTGGGGAACCATGATCGTCTCGAGTCGGGCCTTCGTCTCGGGTGTTAGACGGTCGATATCCTGGAGCAGCGCATCGGATGCACCCGCGCCGCCCG
>CAJHZD010000092.1_pt1 | contig 56717 bp, 65 predicted proteins | sample 9198941 | NCBI WGS metagenome assembly CAJHZD01 (sample SAMEA7708371, study PRJEB35096) | sediment metagenome | biome: marine neritic benthic zone biome [ENVO:01000025]; feature: sediment [ENVO:00002007]; material: shallow marine sediment [ENVO:03000034] sea grass bed [ENVO_01000059] ...
AGGCTTGATACTCGAGTCGCAGCGCTCCCCGTGTCTGATCTGCAATTCTAAGCTCCCCGAGAATCTCGAAACATCCTGCGTAGACATCGAGCACCTCTTGGCCGGCTGCCTCCTTCAGCGGTTTTCCCTCGGGGAATGAGACGTTGAACAGCTCGACGTCGACCCCACAAAGCCTCACCGGGCGAATCGAGGCCGAGCCCTCCGCGGGGGCGTAAAGGTGCCAGCCAGGCGCGACATCGACATGGAGCCGAAATGAGTGACTGTCCGAGGATTCCGTCGATGACAGCGTCAAATCGGCCCTCACGACCTGTTCGGGCGCTGCTTCGACTCGCCCACCCACATCGATCGGCGCCACCGATTGTTCGGTCGCCTCGGTTTCGGTACCCAAGGCCTCGTGATAGCGCTTGACCGCCAAGGACAGAGTCTTGAAGGCAGCGGGATGACGCTCCGCGAAACCGCCAAAGATCAATAGAGACTGTTTGGCGCGCTCCAACCACCCTGCTTGACCCGTAGCTTCGAAGAGGGCGATCAGATTCAGCACCGCGACCGAGTTGGCGCCTGGAACCGCCCCATCGACCACTTCCTTACTTCGAAACAGCACATCATCGCTCTGTCCCGCGACAAAGAATCCACCGGCAGAATCTCCTAACCGAGCGATCTGCTCCTCAGTAAGCTCCAAGGCCAGCTCGAGCCATTTCTCCTCGTTTTGTGCTTTGAAGAGCTCGATTAGACCATGAACCAAATAGACGTAGTCGCTCAGGAATGCTTTCGGGCCCAACTTTCCAGCTCGCCAGGAGTGCCTGAGGGTGCCACCAGGCCTCAACTCGGCCAGTACGAAATCCGCTGCACAGACGGCCCTGTGAATCCAGCTCTCCTCATCCAGAACCACTCCAGCGACGGCAAGACCGGCTATCGCCATTCCATTCCAATCGGCCAGAATCTTGTCGTCGGTCGCCGGACGATCTCGGATCGAGCGCACCTCGAGGAGTTTGTCCAGAGCCGGTTCGATCTGCGCCTCCAAATCCTCGTACGACAGTCGTCTCCGCCGTGCCTGATCCCTCAGCGAGCCAGGCAGATGTAGGATCTGGTATTCCCCCTCGAACGTGGGTAGACCTGCAAACCCGAGGATGGGTGCCAGAAACACCGCGTCCTCCTCTCCCAGCACACTTCGCAGCTCGTCGTCGGTCCACACATAGTAGGCACCCTCATGGCCATCGGTCTCGGCGTCGATCGCGCTCCAGAGCCCTCCTTCGGGATCGAGCATCTCCCGCTCCAGGAATCGCACGGTCAACCGAATGGTCCGCTCCACTTCGGGATCGCCAAATCTCTTGAAGAAGCGGGCATAGACTTCGAGCAGAAGCCCGTTGTCATAGAGCATCTTCTCGAAGTGAGGTACAAGCCACTCGCGATCTGTCGAGTAGCGATGAAATCCTCCCGCAATTTGGTCGAAGATTCCGCCTCGAGCCATCGATCCCAACGTCTTCTCGAGCATTTCGCGGGCATCGTTTTGTCCCGTTGCCACCTCCTCGAGAAGAAATAGATTCGCCGGATTCGGGAACTTGGGTGCTCCGCCAAATCCTCCCCAGGCCGAATCGAATCGAGAGCGAAGGTCCTGAATCGACCGATTCACGAGAGCTGTGCCCGGTATTCGTTCGGCAGGCTCTTCGCGATGCTCCAAAGCTCGAGACATCGCTGCGGCCACGCTGGCCGCCTGCTCATCCACGTCATTTCTGCGCTCGGACCAGGCGGACGAGAGCGAGTTGAGCACCGTCGTAAAACTCGGTAGTCCGTGGCGATCGCTAGGTGGAAAGTATGTCCCAGCAAAAAAGGGTTCGAGATTCGGAGTCAGAAAGACCGAATTTGGCCACCCGCCCTGTTGCGTCAATATTTGAGTCGCCGTCATGTAGATCTCGTCGATGTCCGGTCGTTCCTCCCGATCGACTTTGATGTTCACGAAGTCTCTGTTCATCAGATCGGCGATCGCTGGATCGGAGAACGACTCACGCTCCATTACGTGACACCAATAGCAGGTCGAATATCCAACCGAAAGAAATATCGGCTTGTCCTCGACTCGGGATCGCTCGATGGCCTCAGCCGACCAGGGATACCAATCGACTGGATTGTGGGCATGAAGCAGGAGGTAGGGACTGCTCTCTTCGTTGAGGCGATTCACCGGAAGTCCTTTCTCCACCCGACTCCGCCGAGTGGCATGAAGTCGTTACGCAGAAGATTCGGCTTCCTTCATACCCCGATCTTGGGCTCTAGCAACCAGGAGGATGATCGCGTTCCACAGGTTCCACCAAACGACGGTGTACCAGTTCGGCCAGATGATGACGACCAGGTAATTGACCAATCCAACCAAGAGGCTGTAGGTGACTGGCCCCTTGCCGCTCAACTCCGGCAACTGCAACCTCGAGATCATCAGCAGCGCCATTACGATGATCACGACTCCCGCGACGCCGGGAGTTATGCGATCACGCATCAACACCAGAGCCATGACATAGCTGGCTGCGATTGGAGTCGGAACCCCCACGGTTCGACTCGCCTTCGAGTGAACCTCGGAAGTCAGGTTGAATCGGACCAACCTCCATACACCGGCCAGGAGATACATAAGACTGATCGCGACTCCCAAGCCACCAAACGGTCGTAGGATGGCCTGTTGAGCCAAAAACGCGGGCGCCGCACAAAAGCTCAGAGAATCACTAAAGCTGTCCATCTCCTGACCAAACTTCGTCGTGGCTTTGAGCCAGCGAGCCACGCGTCCATCCAACGTGTCCAGAAAGATCGCCAAAAGCAGGAGGTAGACCGACAATTCGAACCGTTGCTCGGCCGCGGCCAGGATCGAGAGAAAACCGACCACAATATTGGCTACGGTCAAAAGACCAGGAGCAAGGAGGCGCAGACGAGCTCGAGCGACGGACATCAAGAAAGAGATTATCGCACCCTCCGACGACGCACATCATGACGACGATTGCCCTATGCTAGCCTCTGCCTCCGCCCGTCCAAGGAGCCCTTTCTCATGGAACTCTATGACGACATTCTTGAGACACTCGGCAACACGCCTCTGGTTCGGTTGGATCGATTCTGTCCGGGGCCCCCGACCGTCGCGGTAAAGGTGGAATCGTTCAACCCGGGAGCCAGCGTCAAAGACCGAATCGGTATCTCGATGATCGAAGCGGCGGAGGCAGCAGGCGAGCTCGAGACGGGAGACACGATTGTCGAGCCCACGTCGGGAAATACAGGGTTGGGGCTTGCGATCGCCGCAGTATTACGAGGCTACAAGATGGTCTGCACGATGGCCGACAAAGCCCCCGCGGAAAAGGTGGCATTGCTCAGAGCCTATGGGGTCGAAGTTGTCGTTTGTCCGACCGACGTAGGTCCAGATGATGAGAGGTCCTACTACAAGACCGCCGAACGAATTCGCGACGAACGACAAGCTTTTCTGCCCTATCAGTACTACAACCAGGCCAATCCGAGCGCCCACTACAAAGCGACCGGCCCCGAGATCTGGCAGCAGACCGACGGCAGAGTAACGCACTGGGTTGCCGGTATCGGTACGGGAGGAACAATCAGCGGTGTTGCGAAGTATCTGAAGGAACAAAATCCATCGATCCGAGTCATCGGAGTTGATCCGATCGGAAGTGTCTACAAGTACCATCACGAGCATGGAGAGCTGCCGCCCGAAGATCGAATCCATCAATACTTGATTGACGGTATCGGCGAGGATCTACTGCCCGAAAGCGTTTGGATGGAGTACGTCGACGACGTCATATCGGTCGATGACAGGACTGCCTACGACGCAGTGTTCGAACTGGCGCGAAAGGAAGCGATCTTCACCGGTTCCTCGGGAGGCGCCGCAGCGGTAGGCGCCCGTCAGGTTGCTGACTCGTGTTCCGAGGATTCCCTGATCGTGACCCTGTTCCCCGATTCAGGAGAGCGATACCTGTCGAAGCTCAACGAGGAATGGATGCGGCGTCAGGGGTTGATCCCTTGAGGAATCAGATGAGCGATCGAATTCGCGTAGTACCGAGTTAGGGTTTCCTCCTCTGGATTCAGTCGATAGACGCCCTCCTTCTTCTCGAGAGCTCCACGCAGCAGCAGCATCCGAATACCCACCTCGATCGAGTACTCACGGTCGCTTCGTGGCAGATACAAGTTGGCGCCTCTCATTTGAAGCGAATCCATCAGTGTCTGCACATCGGCTTTGAGCTCCAACTCACTGCGGCCACGATTCGGTTCCTGTAGAAGCACCGTCGACACGAGCGCTACCGGTAGTACCGGAATCAAATCGCCGATCTCATCCATCAAGTGGTCGGCAAAAATTCCGACTTTTTCAAACCGATCCTCTTTGGATAGCCCACGAAACCCCCCACCATGATCCTCGATGTATTTTCTTACTGACACTGGCGTACCGAAATTTACGCATGCGTAACCGAATCGGTGCCACTTCTGTCGCGCCATCAGCCAGATCTGGCGCGAGGCAAAACTCATCGCGGTCGTAACCGCTGCAGCCCCTTGCTTGGCTTCGCGCGCCGGATCGAGATTCAGCAGCAGGGTCCGATCTTCCAGGACTCTGTCGTAGTTCACCGCCACAGGAACAAAAACGAGGTCGCGGTCACCGTCAGGGTTGAAGTCCCTCAGCATGTAATCGAATATTCCCAGTTTGGGATCCTGCAGTGCACCATCCCGGCTGAGCCCCCCTTCCGGGAAGACCGCTTGAGTGATCCCCTCCCCCGTAGCCATCTGGACGTAGCTTCGCAGAACGGTTCGATAGAGATCATTCCGCGATCGACGTCGAACGAAGTAGGCTCCCATGGCTCGGATCAGTTGCTCCAGCGGCCAGATTCGAGCCCACTCGCCAACGGCATAGCTCAGGGCGCTCTCCTCGGCCGCCAGGTATCCCATCAAGATGTAGTCCATGTTGCTCCGGTGGTTCATCACAAAGACCACAGTGGCTCGAGGGTCAATCGCAGCGAGGCCTTCGATATCCGACGAGCCAAGTCGAACTCGATAGATCGACCTGGAAATGTTGCGCGACAACCAGTAACCCAGGCGAAAGTAAATGTATGCGTTGAACGCAGGAACGATCTCTTTGGCATACTCCTCGACCTCGGGTAGCACCAACTTGCGCGGCTTGTCGAGCTCGATGGCCCGCTTGTCGGCTGCCCTTAGCACCTCCTCGTCAAACATCAGACGATCGATGAGGGTCTGTCGATGAACAAGTGTGAACGGTCGAACTCGAATCCGCAGCCTCTTGTTGAAATCCTCGAGGGCATTCTCGGCTCGGCGGCGCATCACCCATCGGACACTGGGAGTCAGCAGACGGTCGAGAATTGCCCATGCCGCTAGAACGAGCAGAATCACAGCCACCCAGAATGGAAGAGTGACCGTTTCAGGCATGACGGGAACCTACCGCCCAAATAGAAGCAACGCGCATACGTTCATCGAGTGAAGCTCCTAGACCTTATCGCTACCAGCGCAATCTGGACAACACCCGGGGGCAAGGGCAAGCTCAATCTGCATGCTAGGATCGCAGTCGAGGCGGCGGGCTCAGAGACCTCAGATCAAGTTCATGGCCGACAGTGGACGGTTCGGGAACCTCGCCCGTATAAAGCTTTAGAAAGGATCGACTCGATTGCGCTCTGCACTGCGACTGACACTTGCCCTGGTCTTGGTGACTTCGCTTGCAGCCTTGGCTGTGTCGCCTGCGTACTTGCTGGACGCGATCGCGGCTCAAAAGAGCCTCGCTCTGCAGAATCCAGGTGATACAGACATCCTCAACGATCTCGGCAATCTCCTCGTCATGGCTGGAAGGTTGTCCGAGGCAGAAGAGACCTACCGCAGAGCGGTTGAGCTGGAACCGGAAAAGACCAGCAGTCGATACAACTTGGCACTGGTTCTGATGGAACAGGGAGAAACCAAGCAAGCGATGGACGAGCTAACGTCCGTGATCGAAACAGATCCCACACACGCTTGGGCCTACTATCAGATGGGAACGCTCGAGGCGCGGAAAAACAACCGCATGAGGGCACTCGAATATTACGAACAGGCATTTGCCCTCGACTGGAATCTAATCTCACCGGCGGTCAATCCCCACATCGTAGAGAACCGACTCGCCACCGACGCCATGCTGCGCGCCTACCTGTCCGAGTCACCAGCTGCCACGGCCCCCCGGCTCTATCAACAACCTGAAGAGGTTGCCGAGCTCCTCGTTCCGATGCCGCCGAGTCCTGATGAGCGGCAACGGGATTCGATTGAGCCCGAGATCGAAAGGGAGCCAAGCTTCCAGGCTACCAACGAAGAAATGGATGACTCGGAAACACCGGAGTACGACGAACCACGCGTGCTTACCGAATCGGATCTTCAGGGCCGAGCTGTCGCACCGAGCGCGGAACCGGAAACACCTCGACGCAGGAGTCGTCCGCGCAAGAACAGGGACAGATCAACCGATGTCGAGCCACCGCAACCCACGGTGAGTGCCTCCGAATCGTCGTCCAGTTCTGAGCCGACCCGATCACCGACCCGGTCACCAACCCGACAACCTCGGGACCTGACCGGTAGCGGTGTCACCGGCGTCGGCGGAGTACAGACGACTCCCAATTCCGGAACCTACTTCGCACCTGGCACCGCCAGTACGGGTCGACTCGATCTAGAGCTTTTGCCAGCAACTTCCGCCAAGCAGACCGAAACACCCTCCTAGGAATCGTGCCTGCCAGGTCCCGGCCGGAGTCGAACACGGATGGCGAAGGATCCGCGAGCGGCTCGGCACTCAGAGCGACTCTTCCCGCCCTGGTCGTTGCTCTGCTAGCGCTGTGGAGCGGGACCTTTTCCGGAGCTGCCACCTTTTCCGGTGCCACAGCCACCCAGATTGCGATCCTCGGATTCTGCGCCCTTGGCGTGCGGGAGGTCCAAGACCCTCTTCGAATCGGCCCCAAAGCTCGCTGGCTGCTTGCCATGCTCCTCGGTGCGGTGGTCTTGAGCTGGTGGCTATCGCCGGTCGCAAGGGCCGGCCGAACAGGTCTGATCCTGCTGCCGGCCTTCTTCTTGATTCCGGCGGCCTCTTCTTGGTGCTGGTCCTCCCCAGGTCTCAGACGCCGAGGAGAATTCGCGCTTTCAGTCGTTGTCTTGCTGGTCGCTTCGACGGCGATTGCGACATATCTGATGCTCGATTCACCGCGAGCCGCTCTTCCGCTCGGTCACCACAGCCTGCTGGCTGGATGGTTGGTCCTACTCTTGCCTGGAGTCATACTCTCCGATCGAGATTCGAAGCTGAATTCGAGGCTCCGGATCACTGTCGGTCTGGTGGGCACCGCCGCACTGGCTCTGACCGGCTCGCTCTTGGGTGGACTCGCAGCTCTCACGCAATTGATCATCGCGATCTTCTGGTGTCGATTTTCCAAGCGGTGGCTGTTGGCACCCGTTGTCGGGCTGGCGTTGCTTCTTGTACCGCGACTCCAGCGAATCGTGTCCGGCATCGACGCTTCGTCGCAGACACGAGCGGTCTATTTCAAGGCAGGCCTGCTGGGGATCGGGGAGCGACCCCTCCTGGGTTGGGGGCCAGGCTCCACACCTTGGACGGTCGCCGAGTTCACGACCCCTGTTCCTGGTCTCAACCCGTCGAGCGAGATCATCGGTGATCTGCACTCGCTGCCGGTTCAGATCGCCTACGAAGTCGGTATTCCTAGTCTCCTGATCTCGGTCCTTCTGGTGACGTGCTTCTTCGCCGTGCGACTGACGGAGCTCCGATCGAGGTCCGCCTCGCCCGGCAAGCCCGCAATGTTGGGCTTGATCGGAGCCGCAATATTCAGCCTCGGCGCGGCCCCTGTCTCGGTGCCCGCTCTCCCCGTCACTGCGGCGATCGTAGCTGGGGCTGCCCTCCCCACCAAACCCTCTGGCCGAACTCGCTGGCGTCGATGGCCCACGGCGATCGTCGCCCTCTATCTGCTGGCAGCAGCGGCTGCGCTCCTGCCGACGGCTACAGCACATCGACACTACGACCAAGCGCGGCGGACTCCTGAAGTTGAGACAGCGATCTCCAGCCTGGAGTCCGCGATTGCCCTGGATCCGGAGTTCCCTTTATACAGAGCCAGGGCGGCATGGCTTGCTGCGGACCAGAGGATCGATCAGCGCACAGCGCTGCAGGCGCTTCGCGCGGCTGAGCTCGCCAGGGGTCTTGCCCCTCTCTGGCTCGAGGCCGGGTATCTGGGTCATGAATCGGGCCAGAATTGGGCGCCGAGCGCTTTCGAAACGGCGGCAAGACTCGATCCTCTCTCGACGTTGGTTGCATTTCATCGGATGGCGTCCCAGCCTTCAAATCCCGCAGCTACTGACTGGGGGGCGAAGCTTCTGATCGCAGAGCCTGGGTTCGCGAAGGCTAGATTCTGGCGTAATCATCCGGAGCTTGCCGAGTCCGTTTCTCGAAAGTCAGGAATTCAACCCGATACCGGGCACTTCGATGCCAGTTCCCGGCTTGTTCCTCTGGCAATGGTCCTGGACAAGAATCGATCGATATCGTTCTCGCTGTTTGCATTTCGGAGATCACCTTGGCCCGGCGCCCTCGCCCCGGTGGAGCTTGTCATGACAAGCCAACCGGCCCACTGAGTCCCTCCCGATCGACTTACGGGATACAATAGGAAATTGCTCGTTTGGGTCGACTTTCGTATTCGCGATCGACACAAGGAGAGCTGAACCGTCCGAATCGACAGAGCTGTACTGTGATCACCGCTATCGTCAGTCGCAAGGGAGGTGTCGGAAAGACAACCACAGCGGTCAATCTGGCCGCTGCCTTGGCTGGTCAGGGTCACAAGGTGCTGCTTATCGATCTCGATAGCCAAGCCTCCACCTCCCTCAGTCTCGGCGTGCCCCGGTGGGCACTAGCGCCCTCTTCTGCAGACGTCTTGCTCAATTCGTTGCCTGCAGCAGAGGCCGTAAGAGCAACGCGCTTGATGGGGTTGTACTTGATGACCGCATCGACAGACCTCGCCAGTATCGACAGAGAGCTGGGTCCCACAGCTGGAAACGAGCGCCATTTGCACATCGCCCTGAGAACGATCAGGGACCAATACGACGTTATCGTCATCGACTGTCCATCCGTTCCCTCTTTGGGACCCTTGAACGCACTGGTTGCCGCCGATAATTTCATCGTGCCGGCAGTGCCTCACTATCTGGCCATCGAAGGGGTGAGAAATCTCTGTGGTTACGTCGACCGCTTGCAGGGTCGGCATGGTGTTCCAACCCGGCTCCTGGGCATTCTGCTTACGATGGTGGACTACAGAACTCGGGCTACACGCGAGAACGTAGATCGATTGAGGGACGAGTTTGGAAACAACGTGTTTGAAGTGGAGGTTCGAACGAACACTCGTCTCGCTGAGGCACCCTCGGCAGGCCAAACCATATTCGAGTACGATCCGGCCTCTACCGGAGCCGACGCCTACTATCTGATGGCAGAAGAATACCTGCGGCGTACCCAAGATCTCTATTCGGAGACAGACGGCACAGAACTTGCTGCTTCGGTGGGAGCGTAAGGGAGAGAAACCCTCCCATCGATCGACTTTCGACGCCGGTACGAGTCAACCAAAGCAACTCAGTCTCGAAATCCTCGTAAATCCGGAGTATCCCGTCTCGAATCGACGAGCGAATGAAGCATGTTTGATGACAGCTCCACATGGCGCCGTTTCAAGGGCGAGAAACCCCGCGGTATCGGAATCCACCTCGGCTATGTGCCAGAACTCGAGGAGGAGGACCGCGAGGCAAAGATGCGGGTGCGCATCGCGATCGCGGCTGCAGTCCTGCTTCACGTGGTCCTTTTCATCGTGACCTTCCCACAGATGAGAGGTGTTGCTTTGCGGTCGGGACCGAAACGACAGGTCTATGTGGTTCAGCAGATAAAGTTTGAACCTCCGCCACCACAAGCAACCCAGCAAAAGCCACGGGAGAAAAAGAAGGTCAAGAAGATTCCGATTCCGGATCCGACACCGGATGAGCCTGAACCCATCATTTCCGAGGAAGTCGATCTACCAGAGACCGACCTCACGGATCTGGACGCGGTTGTGTTTGGTAGCAACAGCATTCCATCCGTGCCCGGAGGTTCGGGTCGCTGGCCCATGAAGATCGGCAGCGGTGTCTTACCTCCGAAGAAGATATACGCGCCTCAGCCTTTGTATACAGAGGAGGCCCGGCAGGCTCGAATTCAGGGAGTCGTGATCCTGGAAGCAGTGATCGACGAACAGGGCCGCGTACGGAATGTCAAAATACTCAAGGGCCTTCCCGAGGGCCTGTCGGAATCGGCCGTCAAGACGGCTGCAGAGTGGGAGTTCGAACCTGCCACTCTCCAGGGTGAGCCCGTGCCGGTCTATTTCAACCTGACGATTCGATTCTCGCTTCAGTAGATGGCTGAGGCGTAACTAACGACCAGCAAAAGATTTGAGTACCTCGAGACTGATGTCGATATCGGCTGGCGTGTGATCGGCCGAGATCTGGAACCGGATCTCTTCGTCGCCCTTGGGTACCACCGGATAATTCAGACCGGTGGCCAAAATACCGTTGTCTTTCAGGTGCGCAACCAGAGCAGAAGTCCTGGCGGTATCCCGAACCATAAGTGGAACGACCGGGTGCTCTCCGGGTATGGTTTCATAGCCCAACTCGACGAGACCAGATTCGAATTTGGCAGTCATCGCACGCAGATGATCGAGAAGCTTCCGACCATCGTCGCTGGCGAGTATGTCGACAGCGGCGAGAGCTGCGGCAGCTTCCGCAGGGGTAATCGGGTTGGAATAGATATAGAACGCCGCTTTCTCTCTCAGATACTCCACAAGCCTGGCAGAGCCGACAACATACCCGCCATTGACACCCAGCGCCTTGCCCAAGGTGGCGATCAGGATATCGACGGGCGCGGCTTCGGTGAACTCCTCCGTACCTCTTCCCGTCGCACCAAACGCTCCGATACCGTGGGAGTCGTCTACGACGACGACGACATTCTCGTCGAACTCGGAGTCGTACTGGCGCGCCAATGCCATGACCTCCGCCAAGGGTGCATGGTCACCTCGCATGCTGAAGATACCGTCGGTAACAACAATTGCTCGTGTGGACTCGTTGCTGGCCATCTTCAAGCGATCTTCCAGCGAGGTCATATCGACATGAGGGTAGATGAGCTTTTGCTTTGGTCGCGCCAACCTCATGGCGTTGATGATGCAGCTGTGGTTGAGCTCGTCGCTAATCACGGCGGTATCGGCTGTGATGAGTGATGGCAAGACACCCATTGTCGTCGCATAGGCCGAGCTGAAGATCATCGCCGCTTCGCGGCGGTGAAAGTCTGCGAGTCGAGCTTCGAGCTCGATGTGAGAACTAAAGCTCCCGCTAATGAACCGAACAGCACCAGGCCCGGTGCCGAATTTTCTTGCGGCGGCCTCCTCAGCTTCTATGAGCTCTGACCTCAAGGACATCCCGAGGTAGCTGTTCGAGTTCATCCGTAGAAAGGGTTTTTCTCCCTCCCCCACCAAAATGTATCTGGGGCCGAGGCCATCCGCTGGCTTGATCACGCCCGAGATTACGTCCTCGGCACCCTTCAGGGTCCCCTTGATCTCGAGATCGGCAAGCTCACTTTCCAGAGCACTCTGCATTCGATCGAATGGCATGATTCCCCTCCTCTAGCACACGGTAGGACCCGGTTCTTCAGGACTTCCTCTGAAGTTTGACAGCCAGTTTTTCCAGCATATCTTCGGTCATCGCAGTCAGATCGTAATTGGGATTCCAGCCCCATTCTTCCCGCGCGGATTGATCGTCAATCGAATCTGGCCAGGAGTCGGCGATCGATTGCCGCACCGGATCGACTGCATAGTCGATCTCGAACTGGGGAATATGGTTCCGTATCGCTTCGGCGAGCTGCGCAGGGGTGAAATTCATTGCGGTGACATTGAATGCGTTTCGGTGACGCAGGCGGTGTGGATCGGCCTCCATGACCCCGATCGCGGCATCGAGCGCATCAGGCATATACATCATGTCGAGACAGGTGTCGGCAGAGAGAAAACAGGTGTAGCGCTTATGAAGGATCGCCTGATAGAAGATCTCCACCGCATAGTCGGTCGTGCCACCCCCAGGCGGGGTCTTGTGGGAAATAAGCCCCGGAAACCGGACGCCTCGAGTGTCGACCCCGAATCTGAGGTGATAGTAGTCACACAAGAGCTCGCCTGAGACCTTCGTGACTCCGTAGATGGTCGAAGGGCGCTGGATGGTGTCCTGAGGAGTGTTCTGTTTTGGCGTCGATGGGCCAAAAGCACCGATGGAGCTTGGGAAGAAAACCGAGCAGCGGCTCTGACGAGCCACCTCGAGCACCCGGTACAGCCCCCCCATGTTGACGTCCCAGGCAACCTGCGGCTTTTCTTCTGCCACCGCAGATAGTAGGGCCGCCAGATGATAGATCGTTCCAACGTCGTATCGGCGAACGACGTCCTGAATCTCGCGTTGATGGGTGCAGTCGATGTATTCGAAGAGCCCGTCGGATTCGGCATCTTCGAGTTGAATCACCCGAATGTCCGAGGCCACGACCCGATCGGGTCCGAAACGGCGCCGCAGTTCGCCTACGAGCTCAGAGCCGATCTGCCCCAGCGCGCCTGTAACGAGAATTCGTTGTTCGCTCATCGATTGTCTCTGAGTGCCGAAAATCCGGATCGGTCATCGCCAAGCTGAATACTTGGAGTCGACTAATCGTAACCGGCGATCACGGCAACGAGCAACAGAGAATCCTCGATCAGACACCCTGTCTGGATGCGCTCGAGTCTGCCTCGCGGTAGCAAGTAGTGGAATACCTCCAGATCTGGATCTCCGGTGACCAGAAATCGGCCGAAAGGCCCGCCTTGAGTTTTAGCCTTCTCACGAACTCTCGAGGATCGACGAGCTCGCGCCACACAGCTGGCAGAAATGTACCCCGATGGCCCGAGTATTCGAGAATCGCGCCATCGACACCGGGTCGCAAGGTTTCGACAAGGTCCGCCTCGGATCTCACTTCCAGCCGCTCAGTCTCTGACAATACCGAGACCTCGATCTCGATCTCCTCCAATTCCTCCGCGACAACGGGCGAGAATCTGGGGTCCTGGAGTGCGGCCGCCCTGGTGTTGGCAGCTACATCCTCGACCAAAGGCCTGTAGGCTCGGATCGAGCCGATACAGCCGCGAAGGAGGCCGCCGGAGCGCAGGGTCACGAAACAGGCTCCCTTGTGTTTCAGACAGTCCGTGTTCTCAGACAAAGACGCGCCGAGACCCGCTGCCTCCCGAAGACTGCTCCGGGCAACCCCTAAGAGAATAGTCGCTACTTGATCCTCGGTGTCGCTCGAGGGGGTCACGACGGTTCCACGAAGGCGAAGGCTCCGTATCCGACGACTCGACTACGATCGCCTGCTGTATCACCGGAGTTTCTCAGGTCGAGCACCTGCGGCATGAGTCCGCGTCTCCTCGCAGCCTCCAGCAGACCATTGATCGCAACCGCCCCGCAGGCTCGATGCTCTGCAATATGACCGTGCATGTCCACAACTTGGTGGGCTGTCTCTCGATCGATGTCCTGGGCGGTCTCGTAGGTCAGATAATGCGACAGATCAGAGCTGACCACGAATCGGGTCTCTTCGCCTCCCCACACGCGCTCGAGCACGTCGGCCATGTCAGAGGCCGAGATGTCACTGGCCAGCAGTGGCAGGATCGAGAACTCCTCCAGCAAGACTTGAAGAAATGGCAGCTCGACTTCTAGACAGTGTTCAGTGGCGTGGGCCTCCTCGCTTATCGAGACCTGGGGCAAGTCGACGATCGCAGCGGCTAGAGTCGTGTCGATCGGGACCGAGCCCAGTGGTGTCTCGAAGGCGTCTTGTCTCGGCAGTGCAAGTCCTTTCACGAGAATCCTATGAGCGGGCCCGATCAAGATGATTCTCCGAATCTTCGCCGCATCCGGAGCGAAACATCGGAATGCAGTGCCAGCCACGGGGCCCGAGTAGATGTAGCCGGCGTGCGGAGCGATCACGGCCTTGGCAATCGGAGTCGGCCTCGAGTCCGAGTCGGTTTCGAGGTACTGCTCGACCAGCGGACGCAATTCATGAGCCGATCCAGGATAAAAGAGACCGGCGACGGCGGCGGGACGGACTTCACTCATGGCGCTTCCCCCGATCCTCGAGATATAGAACGGTCGCCTCATAGTATCAGGCTGAGGCAGAAAATCGGGCTCAAGACCAGAAAGGGCGCCACTTCTCTTCGGGCGACGGGGGTGTCAACCAACTCACTACAAACAACGCCGTCAACGACAAGAATCCGGCTGGATAGATGATGTAGTCGTAGTCGAGGGGAATATCGACAAATCCAAGCGGTAGCGATTCTAAACCCATGCTCGCCAGTGTCGCAAACACGATCGTCGACAAGATTCCCAGACCGATTGATGCCGTACCGCCCGCTGGCGTGACCCGTTTCCACAGAAACGCCGCTAACAGCGCTGGCGTCACGGCGGCACCCACCATCGTGTAGGCATACAAGGCCATGTCGAGTATGTTTTCGAATTGCGATGTGACCAGAAACGCCACCAGCGCCAAAACTACGATCATGATCCGCTGAAATCGAACAATAGTCTTCTGGGACGCGTCGGGTTTGATAAAGCGCTGGAAGACGTCTCGGGTCAAGTTCGTTGAAGGAATCATCAAAAACGTATTGGCCGTGGAGAAGATGATCGCAGAGGCTCCGAGCAAGAGCAGGATTCCTGCATACACCGGCAACTTCTCTGCAGCCAGCTGCAAGACGACAGTCTCGGTGACCGCTCGGTCCAACCCACCGGAGGCGGTGTGAAACGACGCATCGTTCCAGTATTGCCCGGCACCAAAAATAGCCGTCGAATTCAACACCGTCTCGATGAGGATCACGCCAACGATCATCCCGACCACGGCTCGCCGAGCAGTCTTTCCGTCGGCGGCGGACATGAACTTCTGATAGATGCTGCTTTCACCAAGAAGGAGAAGAAAGGTGGGCAAGAAAAGACCCAGCGCAGCAGCCACACCGGTCGCTCCGAAAACGGTGAAGTGAGTCTCGGGGAGTGTTTCCGTGAGCTTTGTCCAACCGCCAGCACCCTTCAGAGCCAGCGGGGCAGCGATGAGAACACCGACGGTTATGAGAATACCGTTGAACAGATCAAGAGCCACGATCGAAGCCATGCCTGCCATGATCGTGAAGACGACGACCAGTCCGCAGACGATTGCTTGGCCATATACCGGATCAATCCCGGTCAAAATACTCAGCAACCGACCGCCTCCGATGAATTGATAGCTCGCGATCGTCAGATAAGCGATGATGATTGCTGTAGTCCCGAGAAGCCTAGAGGCTGCGTTATAACGGGTCTCGAGAATGTCCGGCACCGTGTACTGAGCGATCTTGCGCACCCTCGGTGCCAAGTAGTAGACGATCGCAAGCCCGAGCCAGGCCCCAGCACTCATCCAAAGGGCCGAGAATCCCTGTCGAAAAGCTCGGCCAGATCCACCGAAGAGACTGCCCGAACCGATCCAAGTACATACCAGGGTTCCCACCAGGAACGTGGCTGTTACCCCGCGACCTGCGACCATGAAGTCGTCTTGGTTCTTGATGTTCCGACTCTTGGACGCGCTGATGAAGATCAGGAACAGCAGATAGATCCCTATTGCCCAGACATAGATCAAGTCGACACCTCTCAGTTGAAGACTGCCTCGGTTCGAGAGCTCATAGGATAAGGTGATGACGCCGGTCGTCGCAAGTCGACGCAGGTGCCGGATTCACTCCCTGGGTGCCCTGGCGACGAATTCGTACCGGGGCCCAAGCGATCACCGCGGACAGAGCCGCTGGCGAAGACCCGACCGAGTGGCTCATTCGGCAATCCAGACTGGGATGGTCGGGGCGAGAGGATTTGAACCTCCGGCCTCACGGTCCCGAACCGTGCGCTCTACCAGGCTGAGCTACGCCCCGAAATCAAATTCTGTCGACTCCCCGTCGATTACCGAAGTCTTTGAGACGACGAGTATGCTCGAAGAGACGCGGAAGGATATCGCCGGTGCCAGGAACGGTCAAGAATCGAGCCCTGCCCCATCGCACCTCAGAAGGCTTCTTTCGGTCGATCATTGCGATAAGATCCTGTTATAGGGAAACGCAAATAGAGGTCAGGAGGAGTCATGAGCGTACAGACTCTGTCAGAGTTATTTCTCGTTGCCGCAGGTCACGATATCCCGGACTGCCTGATGCACAAGGTGGACGGTACATGGCAGCCCGTGTCGACCGATCAGTTGGTTGAACGAGTCCGTCGTTTGAGTGCTGCTCTGCTTGAACTGGGTATTCAGCCTGGAGACCGGGTTGCCCTGATGGCGGAGAACGGTATTCACTGGCCAACGGTCGATTTCGCCACTCTCTGCATCGGTGCCATCACCGTCCCCATCTACCCGACACTCACTGCAGATCAGGCGGCCTACGTCGCGAACGACTGTGGCGCGCGAGTTCTCTTTGTGCAGGGAAAAGAGAGACTCGATGCGATGTTGGGCGAAAAAGAGTCGATGGCACAAATCAGTACCTACATCCTCATCGACGGGGAATTCGGCGATCCGGCCATCAGGAGTCTGGACTCCATGCTTCGGGATACCGAACCGATGCCCCAGGAAGATTTCGAGGCCAGAGCACGGAGTGTCAAGCCAGACGACCTGGCCACCTTCATCTATACCAGTGGTACTACAGGCAATCCCAAGGGCGTCATGCTGACGCACAACAACATCACCTCCAATGCCCAAGCCGCCCTGGCCCGTTCGGAACTCGCGAAGGGATGGGTGGCACTCTCTTTCCTGCCCCTGTCGCACGTCTTCGAACGAACCGTAGACTACGTCTATTTTCTTCAAGGCGTGTCGATCGCTTATGCCGAATCGGTCCAATTGGTGGCCCAGAATCTTTTGGAGATCAACCCGCATACGTTTGTTTCAGTTCCTCGTGTCTATGAAAAGGTCCTGGCGAAGGTTCACGAGAATGTGGCTACGAGCTCTCCCTTGAAACAGAAGATCTTTGCGTGGGCCGAGGGAGTCGCGGCAAGTGCCCTTCCGTACAGACTCAAAAGAGAGGCACCCCCGGGGCTACTTGGAGTGCAGCTGAAGATCGCAGATGCTCTGGTCTTCGGCAAGATCAGAGAGCGTCTGGGCTCGCGGTTTCGCTATGCGGTCTCCGGAGGAGCCCCGCTGTCGGCGGATCTCGCCAAGTTTTTCTGGGGCGCCGGAATAGAGATCTACGAGGGCTATGGTCTCTCCGAGACATCGCCGGTTTTGGCAGTCAACGCTCCCTTCAAAGTAAAGATGGGAACGGTTGGAACAATCGTAGAAGGAACGGAACTGAGAATTGCCGAAGATGGAGAGATCCTCGCTCAGGGCCCTCAGATCATGCGGGGGTACCACAATCTCCCTGATGCAACGACCGAAGCCATCGACGGCGAGGGGTGGTTTCATACTGGCGACATCGGCGAGATCGATGACGACGGTTTTCTGCGTATTACAGATCGAAAGAAGGAGATCATCGTCAACGCGTACGGCAAGAACATCGCACCTGCACCGATCGAGAACGCCCTGAAGTCGAGCCGCTTTATCGAGCAAGCGGTGGTGATCGGAGATCAGCGTAAGTTTCTGTCGGCGCTCCTGGTTCCCAGCTTTGAGACACTGACATCTTGGGCCCAACAAAACGGCCTGTCTGCAGATGACACCCGAGAGCTGATGGCACTGGCCGAAGTTCGCGAGCTGTTCTCGGCCGAGGTGGCCACCGTGAACGGGAAGCTGGCACGCTACGAGCAAGTCAGATTCTGGGAGCTGCTCCCAGACGAATTCACCATCGAGACCGGAGAGCTGACTCCAACACAGAAGGTGAAGCGGCGAGTCATCAATACGAAGTTTGGCGATGTCATCGATCAGATGTATGCGGATGCCGAACAGATGGCAACCGTGACCTAGTCGACCGAGAGCGAACCGGTTACTTCGGCAGCCGGACGCTTGACCCGAGATCCATACCGCGACTCCAAGTCCTTCCGGCTGTAGAATTTCAGGGCTATGAAATCAGCATTCCGACTGCAGCTGGAAGATGGGCTCGCTACCCTGACTTTCGACCTACCCGACAAGAAAGTAAACGTCTTTACACGGGAGGCGCTGACCGAGCTCGAACACCTGGTCGAGGAGCTCCCCTCACGCCGAGAGATCGAATGCCTTGTCCTGCTATCCGGGAAGAATCGCAACTTCGTGGCCGGCGCCGATATTGAAGAGATTGCGGACGTCACCGACCCCAAAGAGGCCTCCGAGGGAGCGCTTTACGGCCAGCGGCTCTTTCGGGCCTGGGCCGATCTTCCCTTTCCTACGGTCGCAGCGATTCAGGGTACCTGCTTGGGTGGAGGAACCGAGCTTGCTCTTGCCAGCGACTACATCCTGATCAGCAACAGAGCCGATATCAGGATCGGTCTTCCCGAAATCCGCATCGGTATCGTGCCTGCCTGGGGTGGTTGCAGTCGTTTGCCGCCGCGTGTCGGTGTGATGGCGGCCCTCGACATGATCCTGGCCGGGAAGGCGGTCAACCCGAGAAAGGCTTTCAAGATCGGGCTAGCCGACGCCCTGCTTCCAGAGGGGAATTTCCTCTTTCAGGTCCGGAAATTTGCGGCCCAAGTCATCGCGGGTGACCTCCCCACGAGCAAGAACGGCGGCTTGAAATCAGCGCTACTGGAAAAGAACCCGATCGGCAGACGGGTCGTTTTCAACCAAGCTCGCAAGAAGGTGCTGGAATCCACGGGTGGTCACTACCCTGCTCCACTCCGAGCGTTAGAGGTCATCGAGATCGCCGAGAGAAAGGGTCTCGAGGCCGGTCTCGCTGCAGAGGCGCGTGCCACCGGCGAGCTTGCGGTGTCGCCGGTAAGCAAAAACCTGATTCATATCTTTCACCTGATGGAAGACAACAAACGCGAACCAAGCGGCGCAGAGGCGGCAACGATCGACTTTGCGGCTGTGATCGGTGCCGGCGTAATGGGCGGCGGTATCGCCCAACTGATTTCGCAGAAGGCCGATATTCCGATCAGGCTCAAGGATCTCGGACCCGAGCCCCTTGCAAGCGGCATGGAGCATGCGGCAAGTCTCTTCCAGAAGTTGGTCAAGCGACGGCGTCTCCAGAAGCCCGATGCCGAGAGGAAGATGGCACTTATCGAGCCGACCACAAACTACGAGGGGTTTTCAAGAGCCGACCTTGTGGTCGAGGCCATCGTGGAGAACCTCCAAGTCAAACAGGCCGTGTTCGCAGAACTGGCAGCACATGTCCGAGAGGACACGGTTCTTGCTTCGAACACGTCCTCCCTGTCGATCGATCTGATCGGGCAAGAGACTCCTGAACCAGACAGAGTCGTGGGGATGCATTTCTTCAATCCGGTCCACAAGATGCCACTGGTCGAAGTCGTACGGGGACCGAAGACTGCGGATCTGGCCGTCGCAACCGTGGCAGCGTTCGCCAAGACCCTGGGCAAGACTCCGATTGTGGTTCAGGACGGCCCAGGCTTTCTGGTCAATCGGCTTCTGACGTTCTACCTTACCGAGGCCCTCTGGTTGCTCGACGACGGCAACAGCGTGGAGCAGATTGACAACGTGATGACCGATTGGGGTATGCCTATGGGACCCTTGGCACTGATCGATGAGATCGGTATCGATGTTGCGGTCAAAGTCTCTCACATCATGGCAGACGCGGTCGGAGAGCGATTGCCATTGCCCTCCTGGGTCGATCGGCTCGAAGATACAGATCGACTGGGCAAGAAGAGCGGACTCGGTATCTATCGATATGACAAAGGGAAGCGCGGCCATCCGGACGTGGCGATATACAACCTGGCCGGTCTTCCCGAGCCAAAATCCAAGTCGAATCCGAGCCAGATGGTCGATCGCATGGTGCTTCCGATGGTCAACGAAGGATCGCGTTGCCTGGACGAACGAATCGTATCCAAGGCGGGCGACCTCGATCTGGCCATGATTATGGGGACGGGTTTCCCCCCGTTTCGAGGCGGCCTTTGCAGATGGGCGGACCAACTAGGTCTGGAGTCGGTCGAAGCCGAGCTGGTCCATCTCGCCGATTCGGTAGGTGATCGTTTCAGGCCGTCCAAGGCGCTGGAGAGAGCTACCCTGAAGGGCGGCCTGTATGCTCTCTACCCCTAGCATCCTTCCAAAAGGCTGGCGCGAATCTTGCTTCATTCAAGGCAGAACTGGTGGTGTGGAGATCACCCATCGCCGATTCGCGCGGCTGTTATGCATTTTCTTTCTGAGCCCAGAGGAGTTATCTTGATGCGAAACGTCACAAAATCTCTACTGATCGTAGGAGCGGTCTCTTGGATCGGTTCAACGGTCGCGACTGCGCAGGAGGAGGTTCCACAGGCCGAGTTTCGTGGTCGCCTCGAGGTGACAGAGGTGCTCTTGGATGTGGTCGTGACCGATGCAAGTGGGAATCTGATTCTGGGTCTCAAACCCGACGATTTCGTGATTCAAGACGGAGAGAACGAAGTCAACGCTGCATCCGCGACCTTTTACAGCAATCGTCGCTTTGTGGAATCGGGACTCGCCGCATCGAGGGTTGGAGTTTCCGCGTCTGAGATTCCGTCCGACCGATACTTCATCTTCTTCTTTCACGACCAGCGATTCGAAGACCCGGAGCTGACCTCGAACATTCTCGACGCGCTTCGGTGGGCTAAGGACTGGGTCGAGTACGAATCCCTCGAGAACGATTGGGTTGCCATCGTCAGTTACGACTCCAAGCTCAAGATCCATCAGGATTTCACGACGAGCCGTCAGCTGCTTCTGGACGGCTTGGCCAGCGTGGCGAAATCCAAGAACCCTGGAAACGAATGGCCCTCCCGGATCGAGGAGCAGGAGGGGCCTTCGCTACGAAAGAACCTCCCACAGGGTAAGTCGCTGAGCAAACAGACTCGGCGTGTCTACAGTGCGCTCGATCTTCTTGCGGAGTCGGCAGGCCAGATTACTGGGCGCAAGAACGTGCTGCTGTTCAGCATGGGTTGGGGAAAGATCGATACCGTGGAATTCAATTCCTATATACCGGACGTTCGCTACTACCCACCCATGATGGAGTCTCTAAACGACAACAACGTGGCCGTCTACTCGATTTCATGGACAAGAAACGTGGACGAAGAGAACCTGGCCCAGTCCTATCTCGGGAATCTTCTGAGCGTACTTTCAAACGACACGGGTGGGATCTACTACTTCAATTTCGTCACCTTCAGAGATCCGCTCCGAGAGGTTGCGCAAGACAACAACGGCTACTACCTGCTGAGCTACGAAGCCGAGTACCAGGCCGGGGATCAGGGTTATCGCGAAGTCGAAGTCAAGACGAGAAACCCGAACTTCAAGGTGCGAGCTAGAAAAGGCTATCGATTCGGGGTCTGAGCGCGATCAAACCGTCTAGGTCGATTGCACAAGGACTACTGTGATGTTGTCGACGCCACCGTGGCGGTTGGCGTCGTCGATGAGGTTCTGGCAGCAAGCCTCCAAATCTTGGACTCCATCGAGCTGACTTCGGATCTCGCGATCCTCCAGCATCGAAGTAAGCCCGTCTGAACACATCAGGAACAGATCTCCGGCCTGAACGTCCACCTCGACGACATCGACCTCCACCTCGTGATCGCCTCCCACTGCTCGCGTGACGACACTCTTTAGTGGGTGTGACCTCGCCTGTTCGGTGGTCAGATAGCCCGCCTTGACCTGCTCGTTGACCCAAGTGTGGTCGTCTGTCACCAGGTGCAAATCTCCTTCACGCATCAAATAGACCCGGCTGTCACCGACATAGGCAACCGTGGCCAGGTCGCCCTTCATCATGAGACCGACTACTGTCGTTCCCATGCCAAGCAACGATTGGTCATTCTCGACCGCCCCGACTACGCGGCGGTGCGCAGATCTCACGGCTGCGGATAGAGTCGTCGCCGCATTCGGATGCCGATCGGGTCCAGACTCGCCTTCGCCACCCTCTCCCAGGTAGTCGACGATCGCCTCGACGGTCAAACGGGATGCGACTTCGCCGTTGCCGTGCCCGCCCATTCCATCAGCGACCAGAAACAACCCCTTGCCTATGTCGAAATAGAAATAGTCTTCATTGTGAGAACGGGAGAGGCCCACATCGGAGAGGCCTGTAGCGGTGATTGACATTTTCTCTTGGGGGGGTCGATGAACGAGGCCGATCTATCCCGAAGACTTTCTGAGCTGTTTGATCGCCTGCCTGAGCTCAGGATCCTCTCCTCCGAAAGTCAGAGCATCGTGATAGTACTTGATGGCCCGGGCGGTCATCCCAGCCTGGGAGGCCAGATCTCCTGCGAGGCGCAAATACTCGGCATTCATCGGATCCAGTTCGCACGATTTCGCGCTCGCAGCCAGAGCCTTCGTCGACAGGCTGGAACGCTGAGAATAGACTCGCGCCAGATAGTGCCAGGCCTGTGCGTCCTTGGGATCCTCTTCGGTTGCTTGCTCGAAGTTCTTCGCTGCTTGCTGGTAGTGCTTCTTCTTGAAAGCCTCGACACCACGTCGCAGGTAGACTCGAGCGGCCTGACCCGAGCCTGCGGACTCGGCCGACTCAGACTGCATCGTCAACTCCTGATCGAAGAGTCGCCGTCTCTCAGCATCGTGAAGAACGTTGTAAGACTCGGTTATCTTCTGGAAATCCATCTCCGCTTGGACCTTGTCCCCATTCAGAATCCGATCAGGATGCTGCTCACGGGCGAGCTGGAGAAATCGGTCCCGAATCTGCTTCGTAGTCGCGTTGCGGGGTACACCTAGAATGCTGTAATAGTCTTCTGCCATATCTGATTCCCTGTCAGCGAGTCTTGATTTTATACAACCTCGCCGCTGTTGACCGCACGGCCTCCGAAACGTTGCGATCTTTCGACAAAGATTTCAGGTCTCGGGGCGATAAACGAGGCACCAACCGCCGGGCCAAACCAACAGAAGTTCGTGGATTCTTCACCAGACAGTGCACCACACTGTACTTTCTACTGAATTGCCGATTCCTCGCGATAGCTTCCAGGACTTCCTCCACCACGCTGCGGCTCGACGCGATCTGCTCGACTTCTGCATCTCCAATAGCGTTGCCTGTAATGACTGATACTGCAACCATGGGATTTTTGTCTTTGACCAAGATCGTGCGTAGGGTTCGTGGTGCGCCTCGAGCCAGCTTCAGCCTCACCGGAATCGGCAAAGACCTCACCTGGGCCTCGCTGAGGCCAGTGACTTCGTCTTTCTCTCCCTCCGATGGCTGCGTGAGAGCGGCAGTAATCGCTGCTTCGAGATCTTCGTCGGTGATCTCCTCGGCCAGAGCCTCCAACTCCTCCCTCGGAGTCTCCGGCTCTTTCTTTGGCTTCTTGACGAGATGGTCGCGATATTCCTGAATGCGGCGTTTTGCATAGCTGCTCAGCTCTGGATTCTGTTCCAGTATCTCTAGCAGTTTCGGATTCTCGACAATTAGATCTTGTCTGAGCAGCAAAAGCTCCTGCAGCTCGGCCGATAGGAACGGAGCGACCTCAGCCAGAATTTCCGCAGTGGAGTCACGATGCCGAAGCAAACTTTCTAGGACTACAGGATGGGCTTGATGTCTGGCAAAGTACTCCAGAACCTCCAGCTCCCCGCTTTCACCAATCACCGACGCTGCTATTGAGGGCTCGAGTTCTTTTAAGGAATCCCTGGCTGCGTCCGCCATTTCAGCGTCTTCGGAGTCAGCAAGGCGAACTTGCAGAGGGATCAGGTCTTGCGGAGGTAGAGGGAACATCCCCCGAGCGACAAGGAGCTGAACTTCTCGGTTGTCGCTGGCAAGAATCTGTTCTGTGGCCGAACTCTGAACTTGATCGTCACTCACAAAGGCTACTGTCCCTCAGCCCGAGTGGCCGTCAAATCGATCTCTATGACTCTCGGGATCGCACTCGTGTCGGAATCGACGGGGAAAGGCCGACCGTTGACCTGGATCTGGACTGCTTCGGGATTGTCTAGGGTCAGGACGACTCGTTCTTGTGCCTCCACCTGCAAAGACTCTCCCGCCACATGCACTTCGCTGATTCGGCGTCCACTGTCGACCACGGCCTCGATCCAACAATCGTCGGCAAAATCGATCGCTATGCGATGAATTACCGCTGCTAACGCCGGGTCGTTCCGATTCGCGATACCGGTCGAAACAGCAAACCCGGTCGGAATCTCGGCAGCAGGTGCGGACATCGGTGGCTCCTCTCGCCCCGGACCGGTCTTCTGCCTGTCGACGAAGTACGCGATTCCAGCGACAACGGCGACTACCACGACCACGGCGACTATCAATACGACCATTGAAGATCGCTGAGCACGGGGGCTCCGTCTGCGCATCGGACCTGCAGGGTCGTCCTCGGGTTCGATCGGTTTTTGCGCGGAGATGTACGAGTTGACTACTTCGTCGGGATCGAGACCCACATAGCGGGCATACTCTCGCAAGAATCCTCTAGCAAAGACCGGAGCTGGCAGAACGTCGAATCTGTCGCGCTCCAGCGCCTCCAAGTATCGGATGCTGATCTTCGTAACATCTGCAATTTCGCGCAGGCTGATCTCGCGAAGCTCCCTCTGCCGGCGCAGCCATGTTCCAAACGTGACCTCTTCAGCTGTTGGGACAGCCTGAAGGGGACGAGGTTTGGAAGATGGCTGATCTGAGGTGGTCATCTGTTGTGCCGACGGACAGGACGGTCCAGTGAGCCTTGCCGACCCCTGGCCGGACCAGCGGTAGAAACCGATACCGGTCGATACTCGCCGCGCTCAGATTGTAGCAGGCTGCAGACGGTTTCCAGGGATTCAGATCGGACTCCTGCCCAGCAGAACCGCAGCCCGGCGGCGTACCGAAGCAGGCAATTTCCTGTCTTTTTCGATAGACACCAAATCGACTTTCTTCAGCGAAGGCAACATGGTGATCGACACCTGAGCGGGAGTCCTGAAATTGCGGCAGAGCGCGACACGAATCGGATACCGACTCCCCCACTTCCGATGTCGAGCAACCAAAGCCAAGGACTTGGGGTTCGCGCTCTCGTTGGCGACCAAAGTCATGAGGCTTCCCTCGGTCATGCGCGGATTCTCCAGAAGCGCCCCGATAACGCGGGGCTCGGAATCGTTTCTCAACTGCGAGATGATCCAAGGTCCTGCCTTCCTCGCGATTGAGACTCTCTGCCCCGAAGCAAGTCCCTGCAGACGGTTGACCAAGTGACGGTCCGCAGCTCGTCGCACGCGGGGACGCACGCGAATGTCACACCCGATATCGAGCAGATCTTTCCAAAACAGACCAGGTACGAATCGCAGGGCATATACTTCCGGGGTCGTGGGGTGACGAACCAGATCACCTCGGACCTCTTGAAACGTGAGGAGTCGGCGCTGAGTCATAATCAACTCTATGATTTGCGCTGTCACGAAGGGATTTTTCAGCACCTGACGAACATCTCCCGCGCTGATGGACTCGATATGCTTCTTAAGCAACTCCAGCAGCTCTGTGGAGTCTGCTTCTCGAATTCGAATCTTCAGCCGGTTGTCGGTCGACTCTGCCATCGATCATCTACTTTACACTCCCTCCGATGCACTCTGAGAAGACAACCCCACCACGCCCCTAGGTGGAGTAGAATCGCTCCCCGTCATGAGTGATTTGGAAGAGACGATCTCACTTGCCGAGACCGCTAGGTTCGACGAAGTCGAAGACCGCTGGCTCGGTCATCTCGCGGAATCGTCGAGCGATCTCGAGTACTTTTTCGAGGTCACGGACACTCTCGTCGAGAGTGGTGAGCAAGAGCGGGCCACCTTTCTGCTCGATCTACTCGAGGAAAACCTCAGGGAGACCGAGGATTGGGACGGCCTCCTGGAGGTCCTCAGGAAGACTGGAGCCCAGTTTCGCGAGCCCATCGAAGTGCATGAAGCGATCGTCGAAGCCATCAGGCTTCGCTATTCCGATTCAGCCAGCCTCGACGCACTGATCGACAAGGTCGGACTGCTGCGAGCTATTGAAGACACGCCCAAGATCTGGAGAAAAGTCGAACGATTGGAAAAACTGATGCAGTTCGATGAAGGTGCTGTGGTCTGGATGGAAGGAAAGGGTGCGGGAAGAGTCACCGAGGTCAACTTTGCGCTCGAGAGCTTCAAAGTGGAACTAGATCAGCACCCCGGTCTCAGAGTCGGTTTTGCGGCAGCTCCCAAGGTACTAAAGCCATTGCCCGAAGGGCACTTTCTGCGCCAGAAGGTCGAACAGCCGGACAAGCTCCGCGAACTTGCGGACTCGAATCCCGGTGAACTACTTCTGGCACTGCTCAAAAGCACCGACCAGCCGCTTACAGGGGCCGACATCAAACAGTATGTGGGCAGCTTGGTGCCGGCTGCAAAGTGGTCCGGCTGGTGGGCCGCGGCGCGCAAGCATCCCCAAGTTTTGTCTTCTGGATCGTCGGCTAGACAGAAGTACAGCTGGGCTTCGAGCTCAGACCATGCGCACGAGGCGATTCGTCAGGCATTCGACTCCGCCGACCTCGATCAACAGATCGGAATCTTTCGCAAAGAAGCCAATCGTTCGACCGAGCTCACCGAACACATGTCCGAGCGGCTGGCAGAACGAGCCCTCGAAGCTGTCGATGACGATGTAGCGATAGCACTCGTCATCTGGAGCACCTTAGAACGATATGGTTCCACTTCCGCTGACACCTCATCGACAACCGCTGTCGTGAAGGAGATCGAGAACTTTGCGGCCGTGGTCACAGAGATCCCTGATCGGGCGCTTCGCGAACGGCTCTATGAGCTGGCGATCCAAGTTCGATCCTCCTGGACAAAAGACTTCGTTAGGGCTATCGGACTCGAAGAGGATCCTCGCTTGCTCTCTGCCATCGCGAGTCGTCTTGCCGATCAGGATCGCGACGCCTTGGAATCCGCAGTCGAAAGTCTGACTGGACATCCGAGAAAATCTGCAGCTGGCTTTGTCTGGCTGGTGGAGAATGCGGAAAACGAGACTTTGGTGGAGAATCGAAATCCTCTCCGACTTCTCCGTCAGGTCTTCGATGCTTTTCATCAGCCCGAATTCAAAGGATTCCAAAACAGGCTGGTGAAGATCCTGGAGGGCACAGCGGCCGGAGCGATGATTCGACGTTTGGACGAAGATCAGGCCAGCCAGGCGAAACAAGCAATCGCGCGGGCACCCGTAGACGACCACATCCGCGACATGCTCGGACGAGCGCTCGAGTTTCAGTTTCCGTCGTTGGGAGAGAAACAGGAATCGCACCTCTATGCGACCGCCAAATCCATCGAATCGCGTCGTGTGGAGCTCAAGAACTTGATCGAAGTCGAGATCCCCACCAATCGAAAGGCGATCGCGGAGGCTAGGGAACTCGGTGATCTGCGAGAGAATTTCGAATACAAGTCTGCCCGGCAGAGGCACGAGTACCTCAATGCTCGGGTCGAAGCTCTGCAGCGAGATCTCGAGCGTGTCAGACCGTTTGATCCGGACACGACCAGCGTCGATGAGATCCGCATAGGCTCGAGTCTGATCCTTCGCAACGGCAGCGGCAAGGAGATCTCATTGACAATCATGGGGCCCTGGGAGAGCGATCCCGACCGAGGCCTCATCTCCTACGCCTCAGATCTAGGAAGGGCTCTTTTGGGACTGCGGCTGGGCGATTCGGTCGAGTTGGAGAGCGAGACCTTCGAGGTTTCCCGGATTGGAGCGAATTAGGGCAGACTCGGATTGATCTCGACCCACTCGTTGTCCAAGACAAGCCAGACAGAGTTGTCCAAGGATTCGAGACCAGCCAAGGCGGGTTCAATTTCGACCAACCTGGAGAACTCTTGGTCGTTAAACCGAATCGACCTGACCGGGATATTCTCAGACCATCCCTTCTCGACCCAGATCTCATCGCGCCTCTCAAAGACCCTGGACCCGATCTCCAGGGCCTGCGAGCTTCGGGCCTGTGTCGGCGCCACGATGACTTCGGTTCCTGGGCCGATCTGTCTACTTACACCCGCAACCAGAAGGTAGATAATCACGACGAGAGCGATCACGACTGCGAAGGCCGGAATCAGTGGTGACTGAATTGTGAATCGATTGGCTTGCTCTTCCAGCCTAGATAACATCGATTTCTTGGATTCCTGAAGGGCGACAAAACGTCGAACCTCTGGCCGCAGATAGGCTGGAGAAACCACTGGCTCCAGTGCAGAGAGCCTGTCGACGACTCGACGCAGACCGTGAAGACGTGTCTGACACTTCGAGCAGCCAGCCAAGTGCTCCTCGACCTCCCCAGTCTTGGCTGCGATGAGCTCACGATCGAGATAGGCAGACAGGATCTCCAGACTCAGATGTGTCATTTAAAACTCTCCTCCAGAATCTGTCGAAGGTGTTCTCGACCCCGAGCCAGTCTCGATCTCACGGTACCGAGCCTCGTCCTGAGAACCTGAGCAATCTCTTGATAGCTCAGACCTTCCAGATCTCGTAGCACGACTGCCTCTCGGTAGGGATTCGGGATCCTCTGAAGAGCAGCCATGACCTTCTCACCCTCGCTCCAGGCGATCGCGTTTTCTTCTGGCGTCCGATCGGTAGCGGGTAACTGTTCCAGAGTCTCGACCGATCGCGAAGCCAATCGCTTCTTGGAGCTCTGCTGACGCAGCCTCGTCCGGCAGCAGTTCAGCGCGACTTGGTAGATCCAGGTCTTGAGACTCGATCGACCACCAAAACCCCCAAGGTGGCGATGGATCTTCAGGAAGGTCTCTTGCGAGAGATCTGCAGCGTCATCGGGGTCGCCACTCAATCGCAACGCAACACTGAAGACCATGTCCGAGAACTCGTCATAGAGCTCTTCGAAGGCATCTGGATCCCCGTGCCGATGTCGATCGATCAGTAACAGATCGGTATCGTTCACTGGTCTAACGTCTATTGTCGAAGCTGGCATCCAGAATCCTTACACGCTGATTCCCGTCCCTACTGAATGAGACCCGGAACTGAACGCGAAGGTTCCCGGAGCAGATTGTATTCAGGGAGTCGTGGCCGCTACTCGCAGGTCAGTTGCACCCGCGGCCTGACCGTAATATCCCAAAACACCTTCGACGATGGCTAGGGCAACTTCCTGCCGGAACTCCCTTGTCTGGATGAGATTTCGGTCTTTGCTATTGGCCAAATTGCAGACCTCGACCAGGACCTTCGAAGGTACGGCGTTATATCGGAGAACGGCAGGGACCCAGGCTCGCCGACGCCGAATAATCTTCTCTCGAATTGGCTTGTCGGGATGAATTGCGAGCCCTCGGTCTCCAAAGGAAGCCAGAATATGGCCTGCCAGATCTCGCGAGAGGCCTTCACTTTCAACCCGTTCCCGGCTCGTATAGCTGACTCTCGGACTCTCTCGCACTTCCCGTCTAGAGGCGTAGACCGAACCACTCTTGCCGTAGGTACCGCTGCGGTATTCGGCACCAGGAATGTATGCCATCGCACCCCTCAGGGAAGGATGAAGCGAATCGGCGTGAATCGACAGAAAAACGATCTTTGCCGGATCAGCACCCTGACTCACCGCCTGTCGATAGATACTATTGGCCAAATACCAACGCAGATGAACACCGACTCTTGAATCCTCGATCTTGTAGTTCGGCGTCGTCAGGACCCGGTGGCTCTTCGAAGCCGGCAATCTGTCCGTGCTTGAAGCCTCGGCATTGTTACCGTCCTGGGTCGTGGCAATCACCTTCGCCGCTGTCGTATGCCCGAGCAGTTCTTGGACTCTGAGCATGATGTCGTATACATAGGTGCTCTCCCAGACGCCACCGACGGAGGCTCCAACATCGCTTCCGCCGTGCCCGGCGTCCAACACCACAGTCACACCCTGAAGCCGATTCGCCATCACCTGATTGGAGAACTGAGAGCTGGCCGCGATCCGGCTCTCGTACTCCGCACGTCGTTGATTGCCAGGCGGAAGATACTCCGGCCGAAGCAGATCGAACGGAATCTTGACCTCATATCCGATCTCGATATCGGTGACGTCCGCGATTCCGCTCCGCTGCGCAATCTGATCCGCAAGTTCGTTCACATCGTCCGAAAACATGACTCCTGTGAACCGAATCACCACGCTCGAATACAAGGCCTCGCCCGGCTTGAGACGATATACCGCGAACTCACCCTTGCTGTCCGAACCGTACTCGAGACGATAGGGCGAGGTCGCTGGCAAGGCTGACCGAAACGCGGGCCGGAGAAGATGTGCCGGAATGAGGAGCGTCTGCCCAGGCATCAACTCATCGTCTGAGAGTCTGTTTCCCTCGCGAATCGCTCGATAGTTCTGACCCTGGCCAGTGAACCAATCCGCAACATGCCAAAGACTTTCCGACCCATGAGCTGACGATACCTGGACCCGGTGCATCCATCCGGCCGCATCCGCCTTATCCTCAAAGAAAAGTGTTTTTGCGACCATCAACTGAAAGTCACCCGCGAGTAGACTGAATGGGACCCTGTATCGATACCCCGTTTTAAGCTTCTTCGATCCACCATTCGCCTGCGCTATAGCACTCGCAACTTCGCTGGTGTTACAGAGACGTTTCGAGAACCGGATGAGCCCCTCGCCACGAAGCGGATATGCCTCGAGAAAAAGCTCCTGGTCATCGTCGATAACAGCAAGCATGCCATTGGGCATTCGAACTTTTTTGACCCCAGGGCCGTCACCGTGGGATTGCGCAACCGAGCGATTCGTGACCAGCGTGATGAGCAGAAGAAAACAAACAACGTCGAGGCCGCGATGCACCCGAGCCGCGGGAAAACGATTCGAGAGATTTCTTAGCATCGTTCGTGCGATCTGTTGTTATGCCGCAGGCCTACAGATACAGGTGGCAACTTTCCTTAATGGATGGCCACTTACGCGACTTTCTTAAAGTGAAATTTTAATGTTCGATCGCGATTGACGCAACACCCAATCGCTGCCCATCGAGACCTCGGCGGGATACGATCCAAGCCAATGCTCGATTCAGACCAACGGGAGGCCCTTCGTCGACGGCTCACAGAGGGCCTAAGCGAGCTGTCGTGCTGGCCACAGGTGCAAGAGGCCTGTGCGGGGGTCTCAGCACAGATCGTAGGGGGAGCCCTGAGAGACCTGGCTCTCGGGCGAACGCCGACCGATCTCGATTTGACGGTCGATCGTCGCGGCCAGGCGCTGTCTGACCACCTTGCGAATTCATTGTCAGCCAGGCCAATCCGCATCGGCGGGGATCGGTTTGCGGCCTATAGATTGGTGGCGAGCCAATGGACAGTGGACCTATGGGACCGAGAGGGCGCCAGTCTCGAGGATGATCTTGCTCGGCGTGACCTGACTCTACACTCGTTCGCCATCGATGTATCCAATGGACAGTTGACCGATCCATTCGAGGGACTCCGGGACCTGGCCCATCGGCGCCTCGTCGCAACGACTCAGACGAGCTTCTCGGAGGATCCGATTCGCGTGTTGAGACTGTCTCGATTTCTCGCTCAGGTCGACGGGTCCAGCGCCGATGCTACGACTCTCTCGCTGGCCGAACAATCGGTCAGCGGACTCGATCAAGTGGCAATTGAGCGCATCAGCGCCGAGCTCGAACGTCTGCTCTTGCTCCCGAGAGCGCACATTGGAGTCCAATCTATGGTGTCGCTCGGGATCTATCCACGCATTTTCCTTCCCGACCAGGAGCACTCGAGGGCCGACCCGTCTCTGTCGGATCGACTCGTCGCCGGGTTTCAGATTTCCGATTCGATCGGCAAAAGCCTTTCGATGCCGGTGGACAGATCTGTAGTCCGAATGGGCATTCTTATTGGCAATCTTCCCCATGCGAAGACGGATTCACGGAACCTGACAAGCGACGGCGAATCTTCGCGCCCTGGGTTGCTCTCGAGCAGCAAGCTTCAAAAGATTGAACAGATACTTGAAACCCCGAATCTTCCGATGCACCGCGCGGAACAAAGATGGTTCCTATATCAACAAGGCGTAGCATGGCCGACAACACTTTCGTTGCTCGCCGCTCTGCGAGGAAACCGGGCTCTGGTAAGTCCAGAGATCGACGCAATTCGCGAGGTCTCGAATCTGGCCGCGGAGCTAGGCGACGAGATCCTTTCGCCCCAGTTCCTGCTCTCGGGCCATGACCTTCAAACGATACTCGGACTCGAGCCAGGCGAACAGCTGGGCAAGATACTGAGAGCGGTTCAAAGACGACAGATCGAAGGCGAGATTCAAAACAGATCGGACGCGATCGATTTGGCCCGCCATCTGGCGAGCGATACCACTGTGGCTGATCTGTAAGTTGCTTCGAGTGAGGTGAAAGCTGGCTTTACTTCACGCTCAGGAGCTTGTTGTTGAGCTCTTTGATGCGCTCTGAGAGTTTGTCGATTTTTTCCTGAGCTTCCTTGCGTAATCTTGCATACTCGTTCCGCAGCTTGTCAGCCTGATGCTCCATCTCTTCGATCTCAGAGCGTAGCTGCTGGGTCTGAGTATCTCGTTCGGCGATCATGTGGTCGAGCTTGGAGATCTCTTCCTCTTTGTCTGTTAGGCGAATCTTGAACTTCTCCTCTTGTTCCTCATACAGCTTCCGGTACTGCTGAAGCTCCATGATCTGAGAGAAGTCCGCGGGTGACGGGCTCATATCGCCTCCTCTTTCCTCGATAGCTGGGAACATCTTGCGCAGTCGCAGGGAAAGATCCTCCGGATCTCTCGATGCACGCATCGCCTCGGAATAGGTGATCGTACCGTGCACCAACAGCGCCAACAACGATTGATTCATAGATTGCATTCTGAAGAAAGAGACCGACGATTCGACCTCTTCCCTGAGCTTGCCTGTCTCACCCTTCTCGATCAGTTCGCATACCCGGGGGGTGGCTCGCATGATCTCCAAGGCCGCGATCAGCCCGCTTCCGTCCTGGCGCTCGATCAACTGCATCGAAACAACGCCTTTGAGAACCTGAACCAGTTGGACCCGGGCCTGCTTTTGCGCCTCTCCTGCGAATGTATCGAGGATTCTGTCGACGGTCTGGGTGGCGCTGTTGGTGTGCAGCGTCGAGAAGACCAGATGCCCGGTCTCCGCTGCCGTGAGAACCGTCGAGACGGTTTCAGGATCGCGCATCTCACCGACCATGATGACGTCCGGATCCTGACGCATGGCGTTGCGAAGAGCCTCTGCGAAGTTGACTGTGTCGGTTCCGATCTCACGTTGCGCGATCGAGGCGACATCGTCACTGAACAAGAATTCCATCGGGTCTTCGATGGTCAGGATGTGCACCGGCCGCAACGAGCTGATCCGGTTGATCATCGCCGCCAAGGTCGTGGACTTTCCACTACCGGTGGGACCTGTAACAAGTACGAGCCCCATCGGCAGATCGCACATCTCTTCGAGTACGTCTGGGAGATCTAAATCTGCGAAGTTCAGAATGTCATAGGGAATCCGCCGAAAAGCTGCAGCCAACGTGCCACGCTGCATATACACGTTGCCCCGGAAACGAGCCAGGCCCTGGACGCCATATCCCAGATCAACAGCCAGTGTCTCATCCAGCTTCGCTTTCTGCTGCGGGGTGAGAATGGGTAGCAGCATCTCCTGAATGTTCTCGGGCTGCAAAGGCTCTGCCTCGATCGGCATCAACCGACCATGAATCCGAAGCATAGGAGGCCGCATCGGCTTCAGATGAAGATCTGAGGCGCCCTTCTCGGTTACGAACTTTAGTAGTTGCTCGAGGTTCATAGAATCAGACAGGATTCTATACAGATCCGGGATTCAGGCAATAGGGCACACGTCACAGAGAGCTTGAATCTGCGTCGGATCAGAACTTGCGCATGAGTCCGACCACGATTCCTTGGATCTTCAAATCTGAAGCTGGAACTCGTATCGGCTGCATTCGGGCGTTGGAAGGTTGGAGCCGCACCTCCCTGCCTTCAGGATAGAATCGTTTCAAAGTAGCTTCATCACCGACCAGCGCCACTACCATTTCGCCAGCGATGGCCTCCTGCCGTCGCACGACTACGACAAGATCTCCGTCGTGGATACCTTCGTCGATCATCGAGTCGCCGACAACTCGGAGAACGAAATGCTCTCCCAACTTTTCTCCCAGTAGAAGTGTGGGCACGGTGACCACCTCGTTGCCGGCAACTGCCTCGATTGGACGACCTGCGGCAATCAAGCCTAGGAAGGGGACTTCGTTTTGGGCGCCGGAGCCGATTGAAAGAGCCTCAGGATCGAGTTCCACTCCTCTCTTCTGATTCCAGTTGCGTTTCAGATAACCCTTCTGCTCGAGAAGCTTCAGGTGTTTGTGCACAGTGCCGTACGACGAGTATCCGAAGTGGTCACATATTTCGCGATGAGTCGGCGATACGCCCTGCGCGGCAGAGTAGCTCATCATGAATTCGAGTATCTCCCGCTGGCGTTTTGTCAGGTATCGAGCCATGAACTTATCTTATGGCGCAAACAAAGCGTAAGTCAACGAATCCGGATCCTAGATTTCTGAACACCCGGTCGAGATCGTGGGGGTTCGCTGCTTGACTTCGACCGATGGCTCCAATACCGTGGTTAGCTCATCAAAGCCACACTACAACCGATTGGAGAATACCGACCGTGTGGAAGAAGAAGGAAAACGAGGCGCCGGCACCTACACCGGTCTCCGAGCCCGAGCCCAAGCCAAACCCAAAGCCTAGCAGGCCGGCTGCTGCTTCCCGCACCGAGCGTGCGGTGATCGGCCCTACTGTCCGCATAAAAGGGGAGATCTCGGGTGAGGAAGATCTAGTCGTGCAAGGGAAGATCGAAGGCAAGATCGAGGTCAAGGGTCGAGGCGTAACCGTCGGAAAAGCAGGCAAAGTCAGCGCCAATATTCACGCGCGGACAATCCGGGTCGAGGGTAGCGTTCGCGGCGATCTCTTTGGTGAGCAAGAAATCGTCATCGAGGCCGAAGGAGACGTGGAGGGGAACCTGGTCGCTCCCAGCGTTCGGCTGGAAAACGGTTCTCGATTCAAAGGCTCGATCGACATGGAACAATCGACACCCTCGATACCAGCAACAGGTCCGATTCCGCAGGCCCAACGGCAGGCGGATGGTAGCCGGGTGGCCGAAATGGGGTCGAAGCAGACCGTACCATCGCCGACCTCCGGGTCAGGACAAACACGGTCCTGAACCCTAGTGTGGCTCGAACAACTTCTCCACCCCGTGCCGGTCTCGATGGTTCGACCGGACCCTCTGTTTCGACTCATCATTCGCTAGCGCTCAAACACGTCTTAAGGCGCTTTCGTGCGGTTGGTGGAACCCGAATCCTGGACCTCGGTCCCGCGATCGGACGCAACGTCCAGTACCTGGGTCGCTTCGCCCCGAAAATTCACATCGCAGACCTCTACAGCACTCTTCGGGGTCTGAAGTCTCGGCGCAGCCCAGATCGATCCAGATTCGAAAAGATTCTCGACCGCGACATCCCCAAGCCTGGTGGTCGTCCGATCGATCTGATTCTGGCCTGGGATCTTCTCAACTACCTCGAACGCCCCCACCTTACTCAGCTGGGTGAGCACTTAGGGAAGCTATGTCGGCGTGAAAGTTTGTTGTTCGCCTTGATCGCGAATCAGAAGCAGATTCCGGATACACCGACTCGCTTCCTGATCATCGACGCTGATACGTTGCGATACGAGACCGGCTCCAGGTCCACCCGATTGGCACCCCAGTACAAGGAGCCCGATCTCGATCGACTGATGCCCGCATTTGAGGTGGAGACATCGTACCTGCTGCGAAACGGCATGCAGGAATATGTGATGTCCAGTCGTACGCTCGCGCCTTACTCCGGTCCGAATTCGACCAGCTGACAATTCATTCGGTAATTCCGATCTGAAGACGACAATCATGAGTTTCTCCGGAAAAATTTCCCTCGAACGGTTCAAGCTCGACAACGGTCTCGAGGTGGTACTGCATCGTGACAACTCTCTGCCTTTGGTTGCAATAAACATCTGGTATCACGTCGGATCGAAAGACGAGCGACCCGGCCTCACGGGCCTGGCACACCTGTTCGAGCACATGCTGTTTCAGGGAAGTCAGCATGTCGACACGAACGATCACTTTAGGTGGGTGCAGCAGGCAGGGGGAGTCGCCAACGGCTCGACCTGGTTCGACCGTACGAACTACTACGAGACTCTCCCCTCCAATTGCCTGGATCTCGGCTTGTGGCTCGAGTCGGATCGAATGGGTTTTCTGCTTCCCGCGATGAATCTGGAGAAACTGGAAAACCAACGCAGCGTGGTCATCAACGAAAGACGGCAGACGGTTGACAACCAGCCCTACGGCCGAGCCTTCGAAAGAATCCACGAGCTCCTCTACCCCGACGACCATCCGTATCACTGGCCCGTCATCGGCTACCTGGAGGACATTGAAGCCGCAACACTCGAAGATGTCACTTCCTTTTTCGAGATGTACTACGCTCCCAACAACGCAGTGCTGACGGTCGCTGGTGACCTTTCAATCGATCAAGCGATGAAGAGAATCGGACACTGGTTCGGTGAAATACCCTCTGGAGCCGAGATATCCGAAGTCCAAGCGCAGAGACCTCGAAGCGAAGGCAAACCTCGCAGAGAGGTCATGCCGGACCGAGTCGAGCTGTCTCGAATCTATCTCGCCTACTCGACGCCATCCTATGGCCAGCCTGAGTGGTATGCGGCCGATCTGCTTTCCGCTGTGTTGAGCGGGGGAAAGTCGAGTCTGCTCTATGAGGATCTTGTGTATCGTCGACAGATGGCCACCGACGTCAGTGCTTTTGTCTTGCCGACCGAACTCTCTGCTACGTTCTTTATCGTCGCAACAGCTCGACCGAACACTGATCCCGGGGACCTGGAATCGGCAATTCAAAGTCAAATCGCCCGAGTGGCAGATAGAGGCGTCACGACGCCGACCCTGACGAAAGCGAAGAACAAAGTGGTGACTTCGTTCTGTGACGAGCTCCAGAAATTGGATCAGGTAGCGGACTTACTCTCGATGTTCACAACCTATTTCGACAACCCGGAGTTGGTGGCGCAAGAGGTGGATACCTACTTGAGTCTCGAGTCGACCAATCTCTCAGAGTTTGCCTCGGCCTACCTGAGGACCGACCGTTGCGTCAGCCTGACCGTGGTCCCAGACGGGGAGTTCAAGGTATGAGGTCGCGCCAGGACAAGCGGCTCGAACCACCTCCAATCGCAGCGCCTCCCGATTTTCGATTCCCTGAGTTCGTTACGGATTCACTTTCCAACGGCTTGAGGCTATTCATCTCGCCATTCGATCGAGGTCCACTTGTCCAGATCTCCATGGTTATGAACGGCGGTGCCGAGCGAGATCCGACCGACAGGGCGGGGCGGACAACCCTTTCGGCTGCCCTTCTGGATGAAGGAACATCCGAGCACAATTCGATGCAGCTCGCCGAACGGGTCGAGAATCTAGGCGGCTATTTGGCCACTCAAGCCGACTGGGACTCGATGAGCGCGTCGGTGGGTGTTTTGGCCCAGAACCTGGAGGAAGGCTTCGCCCTCCTAGCCGACGTTGTGACGGGTGCCGTCATGCCGGAGCACGAGGTCGAGCGTCTTCGAGCTCAACGGTTAGCAGAAATTCAGAGACGAAGAGCTCAGCCTGGTGTCCGAGCCAGCGAAGTGCTGGCCCGGGAGATCTACGCAGATACACCTTACTCGATGCCGCTCCTAGGTACGGCAGAGACAATTCGGGTACTGTCCAGAGGCGAGCTGGTCGAATGCGCGCAGCAACACACGACGCCGTCCGAAATCTCGATTGTGGCGACCGGAGATCTGAATCCGGACACGATTCTTTCTCTGGCCGAGAGCAGATTGGGGCAATGGAATCCCACAACCCGAACCGAGAGCACCGCCTTTGAGACTCCGCGAATCCACGGCCTTCGAATCCACGTGGTCGACCGGCCGGATTCTCCCCAAACCGAGCTGAGAATGGGCCATATCGGTCCCAAGAGAACCGATCCCGATTATGTCCCCCTACAAGTGATGAACAGCCTTCTCGGCGGTAAGTTCACAAGCCGCATTAATCTGAATCTCAGAGAGGACCTGGGAATCACCTACGGTGCGTCGTCTGGCTTCGGTCATAGAAGAGGCCATGGACCATTTGTCGTCAGTACGTCTGTTAGCACGGACAGCTGTGGCGTCGGGGTCGAGGAGATCTTGAAGGAGCTGCGCAGATTGCAAGACGAACCGGTGGATCAGCAGGAGCTTGATGAGACCAAAAGCTACCTGCTTGGCGTCTTTCCGTACACGCTGCAGAGAATCGAAGGCCTAGCGAACCGACTGGCTGAGATTGCAATCTATGATCTTCCACTGGACTACTACGACAGATCCCTTCAGCAGATCCGCGCCGTGGATGTCGATCGGGTGCAGAGTCTAGCGGTCAAACATCTCCACCCGGACAGAATGGCGGTCGTTGCCGTCGGCCCAGCCGACGAATTGGTCGGGCAGCTGGAGCCTTTCGGACCGGTCGAGATCACACCCGAAGAAGGCCCGTAACTCCTATGTCTTCAATTACTTACGGGCATCCCAAGCGACCTTCCAGAAGCCGATCGCTGTGCTATAGTTAAGGATCTGCGTCAACAATCAGAGGAGACTTCGAACATGCAGGTGGATAGTCCCGACAAGATCCGCAATATTGCGATCGCCGGACATAGCGATACGGGAAAAACGACCCTTGTTAGCAGCCTCTTGTACGCCGGCGGAGTGGTCAACCGGTTGAACAGAGTCGAAGATGGAAACACGGTGACCGACTTCGATCCTGAAGAGATCGAACGCGGTATCTCGATCGGTCTGGGTGTCTGCCACGCCCCGTGGCGTCAAAACAAGATCAACCTCCTCGACTGCCCAGGGTACGGGATCTTCTTCGACGAAACCCGGTCCGCCATGTTCGCGGCCGATTCCGTCGTGATCTGTGTCAACGCCACCGCTGGCATCGAGGTAACTGCGGAGAAGGCCTGGGAGTTTGCCAAAGAGCTCAAACTTCCAACGATGATCACGCTGACCAAGATGGATCAGCCACGAGCCAAGGTTCGAGCCAATCTGGAACAGATACACAAGACCTTCGGGCGCGAAGCGAATCTGCTGCAACTTCCGATAGGCCAAGGGGACCAGCTTTCCGGAGTCGTCGACCTCGTGACGCAGAAGGCATTCTCGTTCACCAAAGACGGAAATGGACGCGGAGAAGCGATCGAGATTCCCGAAGATATGAAGGAAGAGGTCGAGTCCTTCCGAAACGCCCTGATCGAGGCTGTAGCCGAAACAGACGACGACCTGATCGAGGAGTTCTTCGAGGTCGGCACCCTTCCGACCGAAGATCTGGTCAAAGGCCTTCGCACCGCCATCCGAAAGAGAAAGGTCTTTCCGGTGACCCTGGTCGCCGCCGGGCACGGAATCGGTGTTTCATCGCTGGGCGATGCCATTGTGGATTACTTGCCCTCGCCAGCAGATCGATCCTTCTTTCCCGGTCTCGACTTTGGAGGCGAGACGATCGACATCGCCGCCGAGACAGACGCGCCAATGAGCACCTTGGTGTTCAAGACCTTGAGTGATCCCTTTACCGGCAAGGTCTCATTGCTGAGGGTCGTCAGCGGCACGCTACCCTCCGACACGATGGCTTGGAACACCCAAAGGGAAGAGAACGAGAAGGTCGGCCATCTCATGGCTATGCAGGGCAAACAGGGTGAAGCGATTGACAAGCTCATCACCGGCGATATCGGTGGTGTGGCAAAGCTCAAGCATGCAAGCACCGGGAACACCTTGAGCACCAAGAGCCAACCGATTCGTCTAGCCTGGATGGAAGCGGTCGAGCCAGCGATCTCGTTTGCAATCGAGCCGAAGTCCAAAGGCGACGAAGAGAAGATCGGCGAGGCGCTTACGAGGCTCCTCGAAGAGGACCCGTCGCTGCTGGCGCGAAGAGATCAGGAGACCAGCGAGTTCCTCCTATCTGGCGCAGGCCAGCTGCACGTGGAGATTGCCGTAGCGAGACTCCACAAGAGATTTCACGTAGATGTGATCCTACATCCGCCGAAGGTTCCCTACCGCGAGACCATCCGCAAGAAAGCTCCGGGACACGGTCGCCACAAGAAGCAGAGCGGTGGACGAGGCCAGTTTGCGGACTGCAAAATCATGATGGAACCGAGCGCGGATGGCGAGTTCGAGTTTATCGACGAAATCTTCGGGGGTTCGATCCCACAAGGGTACCGACCCGCGGTGGACAAAGGAATACAGGAAGCGGCTCATCGCGGCTACCTGGCTGGGTTTCCAGTCGTGGGTTTCAAGGTCAGACTGCAGGACGGGCAGTACCATGATGTCGATTCGTCCGAAATGGCCTTCAAGATAGCGGGATCACTGGCGTTCAAAGATGCCATGTCGAAGGCAGGTGCGACCCTGCTGGAGCCGGTCATGAAAGTCGAGATCTCGACATCCGAAGAGTTCATGGGCGACATCATGAGCGACCTTTCCCAACGCCGCGGCCGACCCCAGGGTATGGACACCAAGAATGGAACTCAAGTCGTAAAGGCGACCGTTCCTATGGCAGAGATGCTCGACTACGCTCCAGCCCTGACTTCGATGACTCAGGGGCGAGCCAGCTTCCACATCGAGTTCTCGCACTACGACGAGGTGCCCAGACAATTGCAGCAGAAAATCATCGAGACAGCTCACAAAGAGAAGGAAGAGGAACATCACTAGTCTCGAATCGAGGGCTTAGACTGTATTGCCAAAAAAGAGGACGGCCGGCTCGGAGTTATTCCGAGCCGGCCGTCCTCTTGAATGCGGCGAAAGTGGCTACGCCCTGAACCTAGGACTTGCCCTTCTTGGACTTTTTGCTGTCACTTTTCTCTTCCACCTCACCCTTCTCGACGAACTCCAAGATGGCCATCTCGGCTCCATCACCCTGCCGAGGTCCCAGTCTTACGATTCGCAGGTAACCGCCTGGTCGGGCGTTGAATCGTGGTGCGATCTCGTCGAACAACTTCTTGACCAGTTCCCGCTGGGGCACCCACCGACCCACCAACCTTCTGGCATGAACGGTGTCCCGCTTCCCTTGCGTGACGACCTTCTCAGCGATCGGTCGAAGCTCCTTCGCCTTGGGTAGAGTCGTCATAATTCGCTCCTCTTTGATCAAGGAAGCAAGTTGATTTCGAAACAGGGCCCTGCGATGCGCCGGACTTCGGCCCAACTTCCGCCCTCTGATTTGATGCCGCATGACTTATTATCCTCGAGCTCAGGCTCTGCTTAGACCGATGCAGCCGCAGCGGTATCTTCTGGAACGTCCATCCCAAGACGAAGACCGAGGTCCGCAAGGATCTCCTGTACTTCATCTAGAGACTTGCGACCAAAATTCTTGGTCTCGAGCATGTCCTTTTCGCTTCGGCGAACCAGGTCGCGTAAGGTGTGAATATTGGCGTTCTTCAGACAGTTGGCCGACCGAACCGACAGATCCAACTCGTCGATCGTCTTGGCCAAGACTGCGTCGACCCCCGAGAGCTCTTCTAGCGTTTCGGTAGCAACTTCCTCCACCACGCTGTCTTCCGAATCGACAAAGATGCTCAAGTGGTCATTGAGCAGTGTCGCAGCCAGCGAAATGGCTTCCGAGGGAGTGATCGTCCCGTTGGTCCATACCTCGAGCACAAGTCTCTCGTAGTCGGTCGCTCGACCAACTCGGGCCGCTTCGACTCGGTAGGTGACTCGCTTGACAGGTGAATGGATGGAGTCCACCGGGATCCATCCGATTCCCAAACTCTCGTCGAAGTTCTTCTCCGCGCTGACATAACCGCGCCCAACAGCTATCTGAGCCTGCATCTTGAGCTTGCCTTCCTCGTTGAGGGTGGCAATGTGGATGTCGGGATCGCAAACTTCGATCTGAGGATCGCCAGTCATATCGCCCGCAGTCACCGTCCCTGGGCCAGACACGTCAAGGCTCAGAAATTTCGGACCTTCGGAATGCAGGCGAATCGGAATCTCTTTCAAATTGAGAACGATATCGGTCACATCCTCGACGACACCGGCCATCGAAGAAAACTCGTGCTGAACTCCTTCGATCTGTACACTCGTGACCGCGGCTCCGTCGATCGACGACAACAGACAGCGTCGCAAAGCGTTACCTACGGTGGTGGCAAAACCGCGTTCGAACGGTTGAGCCATGAACTTTCCATAAGTCGGTGACAGAGTGTCACTTTCGACTTCAAGACGCTTGGGCCGCTGAAAACCCTTCCAAAGCATAAGACTACTCCTTGTTCAAGACGATTCTAGGAATCTACTTTTCTTGATCTAACGACTGTAGAGCTCGACGATCAACTGCTCCTCGATCGGGAGCTTGATGTCATCCCTTGTCGGCAATGCGTTGACCTTGCCGACAAAATTCTCGGGATCCAGCTCGAGCCAGTTCGGGATGCCCCGTCCTCGGGCAGTCTCCACACTCGCTCGAATGAATTCGTTGGATCGGCTACCCTCGCGGACACCGACCTGCTGACCGATCTTTACCTGATACGAGGGTATCGTGGTCTTCTTTCCGTCGACCTCGACATGGCCATGTCGAACCAATTGCCTGGCCTGAGCCCTCGATGAGGCAAATCCCAGGTTATAGACGACGTTGTCGAGACGCCTCTCCAAATTGGTCAATAGGTTGTCGCCGGTAACGCCCTTTTGGCGCTCTGCGTCAGCGAAATAGGTCCGGAACTGCTTCTCCAAAACACCGTAGATTCGCTTGACCTTCTGCTTCTCTCGAAGTTGAGGTCCATAACCAAGGCTTCTTCGGCGACCTCGACGCTGACCGTGCTGGCCAGGAGGATACGCACGTCTCTCGATCGCACACTTCTCCTTGAAGCAGCGATCTCCCTTGAGGAATAACTTCATCCGCTCTCGTCGGCATAGCCGACAGACGGGTCCTGTATACCGTGCCACTGTATCTTCCTCCTATCTAGCTACACACGCCGCCGCTTTCTCGGCCGACAACCATTGTGAGGAACCGGCGTGATATCGCGAATCGACTTGATTGAAATTCCGGAGGCTGAAAGCGCCCGGATAGCAGATTCGCGCCCACCGCCTGGTCCCTTGACTTCGACATCGACCGACCGCATCCCAGAATCGCGAGCGGTCTGTGCCGCATTTTGTGCCGCTACTTGAGCAGCAAACGGAGTTCCTTTACGCGACCCCTTGAAGCCGATTCGCCCGGCTGAGGCCCAGCTCACCACGTTACCCTCAGGATCGGAGATCGTAATGAGCGTATTGTTAAAGGTCGCTTTGATGTGTGCGACCCCATGAGGCACAATGCGCTTCTCCTTCTTCTTACCAGCCTTACTACTACTTCGTGGTTTTGCCATCTAAAGCCCCAGTCCCCTTACTTTGTAACCTTCTTCTTCGCTGCTACGGCACCACGTCTCGGTCCCTTTCGGGTCCGAGCATTGGTGTGGGTTCGCTGGCCCCTGGCCGGCAAACTCCGGCGATGCCGAACACCTCTATAGCTACCGATCTCGATCAGGCGTCGGATATTCTGTCCGACCTCCTTTCGGAGATCTCCCTCGACCCGCCCTTCATCTTGGATGACCTGTCGGATTCGACGTGCTTCATCCTCGGTCAGATCCTTAACCTTCGTGGACTCATCGACATTGACCGCCGCAAGAACCTCGCGAGATCGAGCTCGCCCGATACCGTGGATATAGGTCAAGCCGATCCATATCTGTTTGTTTTGCGGCAGGTCGATTCCTGCAATTCTTGCCATGGTCTTTCCCTATCCCTGACGTTGCTTGTGTTTCGGGTTCTCGCAAATCACTCGCACCACACCATGGCGTCGGATGATCTTGCACTTCGGACACATTCGTTTTACGGATGCACGGACCTTCATCGCGCTCTCCCGATCTATCTAAGTCTATAGACGATTCGACCCCTGCTCAGATCGTAGGGCGAGAGTTCCACTCGCACCTTGTCTCCGGGCAATATGCGAATGAAATGCTTGCGCATCTTCCCCGAAACATGAGCTAGGACCCGATGTCCATTTTCCAGTTCAACTCGAAACATGGCGTTCGGCAACGGCTCGACCACCACGGCTTCCACTTCAATCGATTCTTCTTTCGCCACAAATACTCCTCGCCAGCAGCCACGCTTTATGCGCTCACCCCAAGTACTCGAGCACCGGTTTCGGTAACCGCCACCGAATACTCGAAGTGGGCTGACAATTCTCCATCTTCGGTTCTGGCTGTCCAACCATCATTATCCACTTTGATACCGGAACGGCCGGCGTTAACCATCGGCTCGATCGCAATCACCAACCCGGGCTCGAGCCGCGGCCCCTTCCCCGGAGCGCCAAAGTTCGGCACCTGGGGGTCCTCGTGCAATGCTGCCCCAATCCCGTGCCCCACGAATTCTCTAACCACGGAAAAGCGATGCTTTTCGACGTGCGACTGCACAGCGTGACCGATGTCGGAAAGGTGGTTTCCAGGGCGAGTCTGCTCGACAGCGAGATCGAGCGCCTCCCGGGTGACTGCCATCAGCCGGCCTGCTTCGTCACTGATACTCCCGATCGCAAACGTTCGCGCAGCATCTCCATAGTAGCCCTTGTAAAGAACGCCGCAATCGACGCCAATGATATCGCCTTCTTCGAGGGGTGTCTCGTCCGGAATGCCGTGCACGATCACGTCGTTGATCGAGGTGCAGAGAGTAGCAGGAAAACCTCGATAGTTGAGAAATGCGGGCACCGCCCCGGCGTCTCGCACTTTCTGTTCTGCAAAACGATCGAGATCGAGCGTGGTTACTCCTGGACCAATGCGCTCGGCAATACCGTCGAGGACCTCGTGAACAATCCCATTCGCCCTATGCATGAGATCGATCTCGCCCCTACTCTTGAGAACCATCAGACCGCGACCTCCAGACTCGAGACCACACTTGCAGCCACTTCCGCGATTGTCTGGTCGCCGTCAACGGGTCGCAGAAGCTCGCGTTCGCGATAGTGGTCGATCAAAGGCTGGGTCTGCTCGCGGTAAACCTCGAGGCGTCGTCGAATGACTTCTTCCAGGTCGTCCTCGCGCTGTCTCGCCAGAGCTCGGCGGACCAACTCCGCCTCCAGAACACTGATATGAACCACAGCGTCCAGCTCGATGCCGATCTCGGCAAGTATGGAGTCCAATGCTTCTACTTGACCCAGGGTGCGGGGATATCCATCCAGAATGAAACCCGTTTTGCAGTCATCTTGTCCCAACCGCTGCCGCACCACTGCCTCCATCGTCTGATCGTCGACCAATTTTCCGGAAGACATGATGGCTTCGACCTTCTTGCCCAATTCGGTTCCCTCGGCTACGGCACTTCGAAGCATCTCACCGGTGGAGATCGATGGCACACCGATCTGGCCAGCAAGAATCTCGGCTTGTGTGCCCTTTCCAGAACCGGGGGCACCAAGCATGATTAGACGAGAATTTTTCCTTACCGAATTCATCAAAAGATCCTCAACCTCGACGCCCGCGCAGTCGGCCGCGCTTCATGAAGCCGTCGTAGTTACGCATCACTAGCTGGCTTTCGATCTGCTGTACAGTGTCCATCGCGACACCGACAACAATCAGGAGGGAAGTGCCTCCGAAGTAGAAGTTGATCCCCATGCCCTGAGTGAACCATGCAGGCATCGCAGCATCCAACGTGGCACCCACAAATGGCACTCCCTCGACCTTGAGTCCACTCAACAGAAACTCGGGCAAGATCGAAACAGCCGCGAGATAGGTCGCGCCAACAAGAGTCAGGCGAGTCAGAATTCGATCGATGTACTCGGCTGTTCGCTTACCCGATCGAATGCCAGGAATGAAGCCGCCGTACTTGCGAAGATTCTCGGCAGTGTCAGCCGGATTGAAGATGATCGAAACGTAGAAGTAACTGAAAAATATGATCGCAGCAGCGTAGATCAGGTAGTAGATCGGCTGACCCCAAGAGATCGCATCAGCAATACTCTGCACCCACTCGTTCTGGAACATGCCGGCGATCGTGGTCGGTATCATCACGACCGAGCTTGCAAAGATCACGGGTATGACGCCCCCGGTATTCACTCGAAGCGGCAGATAGGTATTTTGGCCTCCATACACGCGGCGTCCCACGACTCGTTTTGCATACTGAACAGGAATTCGTCTCTGACCCCGCTCCATGAACACGATAAAGGCCACGACAGCCACCATGAATACGGAGAAGAAAATCAGCTTGATCGGCGACATCGTACCTGTCCTGAGGCCACCGACCGTGTCGAAAATCGCTCCTGGAAGTCCGACTACAATACCCGCAAAGATGATCAACGAGATACCGTTTCCTACGCCACGCTCGGTGATCTGCTCGCCGAGCCACATCACGAATGCGCAGCCCGTGGTCAGCGTCAACACCGTAATCAGGCGGAACCCCCAACCCGGATTCGGCACCAGCGCCGCGCCTCCCGGGGTGGTCATCTTCTCCAACCAGATCGCGATACCCATCGATTGGATCGTCGAGATTCCCATGGTGAGGTACCGGGTGTATTGAGTGATCTTTCGCCGACCCAGCTCGCCCTCTTTCGACAGCTTCTCCAAGTAGGGCCACACGACCGTCAAGAGCTGCAGAATGATGGAAGCCGTGATGTAGGGCATGATCCCCAACGCAAATACGGCCACACGTTCGAGACTGCCGCCTGTAAACGTGTTCACAAAGCCTAGGAACGTTCCCTGCATCGCCGCCATGAACTCGACCAGAGCCTGCGGATCGACCCCCGGTGTCGGTATATTGCACCCGATCCGATAGACCGCCAGCAGCCCGAACGTAAACATCAGGCGTTTACGAAGATCGGGAATGGCGAAGATATTGCGAAAACTCTCGATCACGACTCGATTACCTCACAACTTCCACCTGCCGCCTCGATCTTGGCCCTGGCGCTGGAACTAAACTTGTGGGCTCTTACTTTCAGGGCGCTCGAGATCTCTCCATTTCCGAGGATCTTCACCGGGTGCCCGGCCCGTACGAGGCCTCGCTCGCTCAGAACCTGCGGTGTAACTTCGCCCTCCAGGTCAGCGAGCCTGTCCAGATTTACAACTTGATAGGTGGTCCTGAAGATATTGGTGAAGCCCCTTTTGGGTACGCGGCGAACCAACGGCATCTGACCGCCTTCAAAACCCATCCTCTGGCTGTATCCTGCACGTGACCGCTGTCCGTTACTTCCCCTGCCAGCAGTCTTCCCCTTGCCCGATCCTGGGCCACGGCCGATGCGTTTTCGGGTTCGTTTGCTGCCTTTTGCCGGACTTAGCTCGTGTAACTTCATGACGTCTCCTCGACGATCTCGACCAGATGGGGCACCTTGGCGATCATGCCGCGCACGGCGGCGGAATCAACCCTCTCCACTTCATGACGGATTCGCCTGAGCCCAAGGCTCCGAATCGCCTCGCGTTGAGGCTCGGGTCGGCCTGCAAGGCTACGTATTTGTCTGATTCTCAATGTTTTGGCCTTTGCCATGGTTCTTCTCCAGACAGGTTCACAGCGACAGATCAGTTATCTGCCTTGGTCTCCTCCAGGCCACGTAGACGTCGAACCTGATCCTGACTTCTCAACTGAAGCAATGCGTCCATAGTCGCCTTGACGACGTTATTCGGATTCTTCGAGCCCAGGGACTTCGTGAGGATGTCCTGGTAGCCCGCACTTTCCACAACGGCCCGAACGGCACCGCCGGCAATGACACCCGTCCCTTCGGAGGCAGGTTTGAGCAGCACCCGACTGGCGCCAAATCGACCGATCACTTGGTGCGGAATCGTAGTGCCATTCATGGGAGTACGGCATAGATTCTTTTTGGCGATCTCGACTCCCTTGCGGATAGCGCTAGGAACCTCCTTCGCCTTGCCAGATCCGTACCCCACGCGACCGCTACCATCACCGATCACCACCAGAGCGGTGAACGAAAAATTCTTACCGCCTTTGACAACTTTGGTTACGCGGTTGATGTTGATGACCTGTTCGAAAAACTCAGGATCATTGTCAAAATTTCTGGCCAAAGCGACTCTCCTTCATTACATCCAATTCGGTTCTCACGCAGCTCTTAGAATCGAAGCCCTTTCGATCGGGCCCCATCTGCCAACTCCTTGACTCTTCCGTGGTAGATATAGCCACCACGGTCGAAAACTACGCTATCGATTCCTGCTTCCTTTGCACGCTCGCCGAGCGTCTCACCGACAAGACGAGCTGCCCCGACGGTCTTAGCCCCGCCTTCCGCCTTGCTCCTGATATCACTCTCTCGCGAGTTGGCCTGAGCCAGAGTGGTGCCGCTCAGATCATCGATGACCTGAGCATAGATGTACTTTGCACTCTTGAACACCGCCAACCTCGGTCTTGCTGCCGACCCGGATATCGACCCGCGAATTCGCAGGTGGGCGCGCTTGCGGCGTTCACGTTTTTGTTGCTCTTTACTCATGATGTCTCCTACCTGCGTCTACTTGGCTCCGGCTTTGCCTACCTTGCGTCGAATCTGCTCGTCGCTGTAACGGATTCCCTTCCCCTTGTAAGGCTCGGGCTTTCTCAAACTCCGGATCTCTGCCGCCACTTGGCCAACTTGCTGCCGATTCGCGCCTCGTATCGAGATCCGATTCGCTTTTTCATCCACATCGACCTCGATGCCTTCGGGTACTGGGTAGAGGATCGGATGCGAGTACCCGAGGGATAGGCGTATCTCCTTACCCTGAAGCTGCGCTCGGTATCCCACTCCTTGAATCTCGAGCTGCTTGCTGAATCCCTGGGACACCCCATGGACGGCGTTTGCAATCAGAGCTCTCATGAGTCCATGCTTTGATCGAAGGTCTCCACTTTCACCGTCTCGCGAAACCGTGACGACTCCATCGGATACGTCTACTGGAATGCCGTCCAGAAGCTTCTCCGAGACACTCCCTTTGGGTCCCTCGGCCGTGAATAGACCACCTTCCAGGCTGATCTTCACGCCTTCCGGGATCGAAACCGGTTCCTTGCCTACACTCGACATGTCCTTGACCTCCTACCAGACCTCACAAAGGATCTCGCCACCGACGCGGCGCTCACGAGCCTCGCTGTCGGTCAAAAGCCCCTGAGAAGTCGAAATAATCCACACGCCTAGACCGTTGAGAACGGGTTTGATGTCATCGGCGCCTCGATAGACCCGGCGACCCGGCTTGCTAACACGCTTGATGTGTCGAATCAGTGGTTCGCCATCTGGTGTGTACTTCAAGAAAACTCGGATCTTTTTCGAGCGCGGGTCCTCACCTTCTTCGACCATCTCGTACCGGTCTATGAGCCCCTGCTCCGCAAGAAGTCCGCAAATTTCCACTTTCAATTTCGACGCCGGCGCATCGAGACGATCGTGTTTGGCCAGATATGTGGTCCGAATTCTGTTCAAGAGATCCGCGATCGGATCGGTCATACTCATGGTGTCTCCTTCAATCCTCTCTTAGCCCCGAGCACCGTTCTTATCGTCGGGGCAATGCGTTCCTACCAACTGGCCTTGATCACTCCAGGCAAATAGCCACGCAGGGCCAAGTTCCGGAAACAGATTCGGCATAAGCCGAACTTCCGCATGTAGCCACGTGGTCGTCCGCACACTCCGCAACGGTTTCTATGTCGAACGTCGAACTTCACACGCTCTCTTGTCTTCGCCATCTTCGCAGTCGTAGCCAAATCCAACCTCCTACTCAGCGCCCGCGGCAGCACTCCGCTGTCGGGCAAACGGCATTCCGAGCTCCCGCAACAGGTAGAAGGCCTGCTCGTCGGTCTCTGCCGAAGTCACTATCGTCACGTTGAGCCCCTTCGCCCGGTCGACTCTGTTGTAGTCGAGATCGGGGAAGATCAAATGATCCTTGATGCCGAGGGTGTAGTTGCCGCGGCCGTCGAAACCGCTGGCAGACACACCGCGAAAATCTCGCACCCGGGGCAGGGCCGTCGCAATCAGACGGTCCAAGAAGTACCACATCCGGTCCGCGCGTAGAGTCACTCGACACCCGATCGGCATGCCTTCACGGACTTTGAAGGCGGCGATCGATTTCTTGGCTCGCGTGATCGTCGGCTGCTGACCCGCTATCGCGCCGAGCTCCACCACGGCGTCATCCAGAAGTTTGATGTTCTGCGTTGCCTCCCCAAGACCGATGTTGAGTACAACCTTCTCGACTCGCGGAACCGCCATGATGTTTCCGATATCAAACTCACTCTTGAGCTTGGGCACCACGTCGTCGTTGTAGAGCTCGAGCAGGCGAGGAACCTGCCCAGAACCGCCCGCTGGGGCGCTAGGCTTCTGATCCTTGTCGCTCTTCTTTTCCTTCGCTGTTGCCATGATCGATGAATCCCTTGTCCTACTAGTTAAACGTTGCTCCACACGACTTACAGACCCTTACGCCGCTGCCATCATCCAATCGCTTTCGTCCGACTCGACTGGCCTTGCCGCATTCGGGGCACACCAGCTTCAGATTCGACAGTCTGATCGGCGCCTCCCGCTCCACGATTCCGCCCTGAATCTGCTTGTTCGGGTTCGGCCGAGTGTGTCTTCGAATCATGTTGGCCCGCTCCACGATAGCCGTACCGTCGGACGGAAATACCTTCAGCACCCGACCCTTCGACCCCGAGTCGCGGCCTCGAATCACAACGACTTCGTCGTTTTTCTTGATTTTGACTTTCAACATGGTCAGCTCCCGATCTAAGACCCACACTCAACGATCGCAGGTCTTGACAATTCCTCGGCTAAAGAACCTCCGGCGCCAAAGAGACGATCTTCATGAATCGGCGCTCTCGCAGCTCTCGAGCCACGGGACCGAAAACGCGGGTCCCGATCGGCTCCCCTGCGTCATTGACCAGCACGGCCGAGTTGGTGTCGAATCGAATGTGGCTGCCATCCCGGCGCCGATAGGCCCGACGGGTTCGTACAATCACAGCCTTCACGACCTGCCCCTTCTTTACCGTGCCCTCGGGTGTCGCTTCCTTTACCGATGCCGTAATGACGTCCCCAAGACCTCCGTAGTTACCCGATGATCCACCCCGAAGCTGAATACAGGCTATTTTTCGAGCACCAGAATTGTCTGCCACGTCGAGTACGCTGCCCATCTGAATCATCGTCAGCTCCCCTCGGCCCGCTTGAGAACCTCTTGCACTCTCCACCGCTTGAGTTTCGACAAGGGACGGCTCGATACGATTCGCACCTGATCTCCCATGCCACACTCGTTCTGAGGATCATCTGCGTAGAACTTCGATGTCCTCTTCATATATCGGTGATAGAGACGATGCATCACCGTGTTGGTCACGGCGACGATAACTGTCTTGTCCATCTTGTCGCTAACCACGGTGCCGACCTTGACCTGGCGCCGCCCGCGATTGCTCGTCGTGTTCTGCTCCGACATTACTCTTGACTCTCCGTTTCTGCCTGCAGCCTACTGTTGTTTCTCTCGCAGCACGGTCAGGATGCGAGCCAGATCCTGTCGGGCCTCGCGAATCTTCGCCGGGCTCTCGAGCTGACCGGTGACTTTCTGCAAACGCAAGGCGAAGAGCTTTTCGGCAACCTCTTTTTCCTTGTCGCGCAATTCCTCGACCGTACTCTCACGTAGCTCTGAAGCCTTCATGTCATCCTCACCTGAATGTGTTCCGACGCGAGAGATATCGCGTCTTGAGTCCAATCTTGTACGAAGCCAGCTCGATCGCTCGTTTGGCAACCTCCGGCTCTACTCCCTCCAGCTCGAACAGGATTCGACCCGGTTTTACAACCGCGACCCACGCTTCGGGATTGCCCTTACCCTTTCCCATTCGTGTTTCGAGCGGCTTCTTCGTGATCGGCTTGTCGGGAAAGATGCGAATCCAGATCTTGCCGCCACGCTTGACGCCTCTCGCGATCGCGATACGAGCAGCCTCGATCTGTCGTGCGCTCACCCAACCCGTTTCAACGGCCTGCAGAGCATGGTCGCCAAAGGCGATGTAGTTTCCACCTTTGGCTTGTCCCCTGCGACGACCGCGCTGCTTCTTTCTGTACTTGACCTTTTTGGGCATCAACATCGCATCTATCTCCCAGACCTACGAGGCCGCCAGGCGTCGTCCCTTCTCGCGCAAGAGGTCACCCTTGTAGATCCACACTTTGCAACCGATAACACCGTATGTAGTTCGAGAAACAGCGAAACCGTAGTCGATCTCGGCCTTGAGAGTGTGCAGGGGAAGTCGACCCTCCTGGTACCACTCTGTTCGCGCAATCTCCGACCCACCGAGCCGCCCAGAGACCATGATCTTGAATCCCTTCGCTCCAAACCGGAAGGCTGACTCCATCTGTTTCTTCATGGCCCGACGAAACGCGATCCGGCGAAGCAACTGATTCGCCAGATTCTCCGCTACCAACTGGGCGTCCAGCTCGGGGCGCTGTATCTCTTGAATATTGATATGGACCTCTCGACCCATCTTCTTCATCAAATCGTCCCGAAGCTTGTCCACCTCGGCCCCCTTGCGGCCGATAATGATGCCCGGTCGAGACGTATAGATGGTGACCCTCAGCTTGTCGGCAGCGCGCTCGATATCGACATCACTGACTCCTGCATGCGACAGTCGCTTTTTGAGCATTTCCCTGAGCTCCAGATCCTCGTGGAGCATCTTGGCGTAGTCATGCTCTGCATACCAACGCGACTTCCAGGACTTGTTGTACACAAGCCGAAAGCCGTAGGGGTGCGTTTTTTGGCCCACAATACTCTCCTTACTATCGCCTATTGATCGCCCTTACGGGTGTCAAGTTTGATCGTGACGTGGCTTTGACGTTTCAGAATCCTGAATGCTCGACCCATGGGTTGAGGTCGAATACGCTTCAGCGTCGGCCCGCCGTCCACGAAGATTTCCTTTACATACAGACGATCTACATCGAGTTGATCATCTCGGTTCTCAGCGTTCGAGATGGCCGACTGCAACAGTTTGCGTAAAGGTCTCGCTGCTCCCTTCGTGCTCAGCTGCAGGATGTTCGCGGCTTCTTGCACATCTCTTCCGCGGATCATGTCGGCAACCAACCGCACCTTCTGAGGCGAGGTCTGCAAGTAGCGATGGCGAGCTGTGACTTCCATTTCTAGATTCCCCTTTGTCGAACAGTTGCGACCTAACGAGGCCGCCCCATGCGCTCCGCTTTTCCGCTTGTGTGTCCTCGAAATGTCCTGGTCATCGCGAACTCGCCCAGCTTGTGTCCTACCATGTTCTCTGTGATGAAAACGGGGATGAACTTGATGCCGTTATGGACCGCGATAGTCCGACCCACCATTTCCGGAGTAATCGTCGAACGACGAGACCACGTCTTGATCACTCGCTGGTCGTTGGTCTCGTTTGCAAGCGAGACCTTCTTCAGCAGATGGTCGTCGATAAAAAAGCCTTTCTTCAGAGATCTTGCCATCGCTATTCCTCGCCGCTATTTCCGCTTCCGTCGTCGAACGATCATGCCGTCCGTTCGTTTGTTGTTTCTGGTCTTGTAGCCCTTCGTTGGCACACCCCACGGTGTACAGGGATGGCGTCCCCCAGAACTTCTACCCTCACCACCACCCATGGGGTGATCGACAGGGTTCATGACTACGCCTCGGTTATGGGGTCGCCATCCCAACCAACGCTTGCGTCCGGCTTTGCCAAGATTGATGTTCTCGTGATCGTTGTTGCCAACCTCTCCGATCGTGGCGTAGCAGTTCACATGAATGCGCCGAACCTCTCCAGATGGCAGCTTGACCTGCGCATAGGCACCCTCTTTCGCCATCAACTGGGCCCCAGCCCCCGCTCCACGAACAAGCTGTCCGCCCTTTCCGATCTTCAGTTCGATGTTGTGAATGATCGTACCGACCGGAATCTTTCTCAGGGGCAGCGCATTGCCCGGATTCACCGGCGCCTCTTCGCCGGACATCAGTTCGGTACCAACTCGAAGCCCTCGAGGCCACAAGATGTAGCGCTTCTCGCCGTCAAGGTAGTGCAGTAGCGCGATTCGGGCCGACCGATTCGGGTCGTATTCCACCGTGGCAACTGTTGCGGGAATACCGTGCTTGTCCCTCTTGAAATCCACGATCCGATACTTTCTCTTGTGGCTGCCCCCCCGAAATCGAACCGTTGTTCGGCCTTTGTTGTTCCGAGCTCCGATTCTCGCCTTGCCCTTGGTCAGCGGCTTGTACGGCTCGTCGGTGGTCAGCTCCTCAAAAGTCGGACCTGTCTTGCCTCGACTGGCAGGATTGGTGGGTCTGTATTGCTTCAATGGCATTGGCTCAATCCTCGCGTCTCATGCTTGGGAGCATCTGAACGGCGAGTTTCCACAGGAAACTCGACCTAGACACCCTCGAAGAATTCGATCGTCTTCTCTCCTTCGGCCAGACGTACAAACGCTTTCTTCCACTCTGGGCGCCGGCCTACGAATCGGCCCTGACGCCGCTCTTTCCCCTGCACCCGAGCCATTCGAACATCGGCGACCTTGACCTTGAACTGTGCTTCAACGGCGCGTTTGACATCGATCTTGTTGGCCCGACAATCCACCTCGAAGGCAACCGTATTCGTCTCGTCGCGCTGAATCTGTGACTTCTCGGTGATCAGAGGACGGCGGATGATTTCTTGAATCCTCATTTCGACAGGACCTCCAAAAGGCGACCCAACGCCTGTTCGCTAACGACGATTTGCGCTCGATCCACCACGTCGTATACCGATACCGCCAGAGCATCGACCGTCTTCAGGTTCGGGTTGTTTCGCGACGCCAGAGCCAGATTCTGGTTGTCATGCTGGTCGACTACGAGGGCTCGACCAGCGACCCCCAGTCCCGCCAGCTGTTTCGCCAGTGATGCGGTCTTGGGCGTCTCGAGCTCGAGTCGATCGACAACAACGATCGAGTCGTCCTGTAGCTTTCGGGACAGGGCGGACTTGAGAGCATTACGCTTCTCCTGCGCGCCCATCTTCTTTTCATAGCGTCGGACCTGCGGCCCGTGAACGATCCCACCACCACGCCAGAGTGGAGATCGGATGCTACCGACACGAGCTCGACCGGTGCCCTTCTGACGCCACGGCTTGCGGCCCGACCCGGCCACCTCTGCGCGTGTCTTGACCTTGTGGCTGCCTTTACGCTGAGACGCTAGATGCGAGGTTACAGCAAGGTGCAAGAGATGCTCCTTGTACGGATAGCCGAAAACATCGTCCGGAAGGTCGATATCCTTGACCTTCTTGTTTTGCAGATTCTTTACAGCGACCTTCATCTCAGTTACCCCGCTCAGCCTCGCTTGGCCTTGCGAATCGCTACATAGCTGTTGTTTGGACCCGGGACCGAACCCTTGATAAAGAGCAGGTTCTTCTCTGAATCCAGCTTTACGATTCGCAGATTCTTAGTGGTAATTCTCTTTCCACCCATTCGCCCGGGAAGTCTTGTACCCGGGAACACCCGAGATGGATCCGAGGCCTGCCCCACCGAACCGGGAGCTCGATGAAACATGGAGCCATGGGTGGCCCGACCACCGCCAAAACCGTGTCGCTTCATAACACCCTGAAAGCCCTTACCCTTGCCAGTTCCGATCACATCGACATAATCATCGACGTCGAAGATGTCGGTCTTGATCTGATCGCCAGCCTTCAGTTCCGATTCGACATCGACCCGAAACTCTGTCAATCGCCGAACCGGTGAGACGCCGCCTTTTTTGAAGTGCCCTGCCAAGGGCTGATTGACTCTCTTGTAAGGTCTATCTTCGACCAGACCGATCTGAACAGCCTCGTAACCGTCCTTGTCCGTGCTTTTGCGCTGCACGACGAGACAGGGCCCCGCCTCGATAACCGTTACCGGATGAGCCACACCGTCTTCGGCAAAGATCTGTGTCATTCCCAATTTCTTACCTAGAATGCCAGGCATTTCCTCGATACCCCTCTATTTCCCGAACGCCTTGATTTCGACGTCGACACCGGCCGGCAACTCTAGTTTCATCAAAGCATCGACCGTCTGACTGGTTGGCTCGAAGATGTCGAGCAGTCGCTTGTGGGTTCGAATTTCGAACTGCTCCCGCGACTTCTTGTCAACATGAGGACCCCGGTTCACCGTGTATCGCGAAATATGGGTAGGCAACGGAATCGGCCCAACAACCCTGGCACCGGTACGTCTGGCGGTATCCACGATCTCGCCCGTCGAGGTGTCGAGAATCCGAAAGTCGTACGCTTTCAGACGAATGCGGATTTTTTCGTTGACCATAGCGCTATCTCCCTGCCTTCCCAGCGGTTCACTAGTCGATGATTTCAGTGACGGTACCCGCACCGACGGTACGACCACCCTCACGAATCGCAAACCGAACACCCTTCTCCATCGCGATCGGTGCGATCAACTCCACCTCTAGACTCACGTTGTCACCGGGCATCACCATCTCCGTGCCCGCAGGCAACTGAGCCGCACCCGTTACATCCGTCGTCCGAAAGTAAAACTGCGGACGATAACCATTGAAAAACGGCGTGTGACGACCCCCCTCCTCCTTCGTCAAGATATACACCTCACCCTTGAACTTCGTGTGCGGTGTAATCGAGCCCGGCTTCGCCAACACCTGACCACGCTCCACCTCGTCCTTCTTCGTGCCTCGAAGCAGTACGCCCACGTTGTCGCCCGCCTCGCCACGGTCCAGAAGCTTGCGGAACATCTCCACACCCGTCACTACCGTCTTCTCCGTCGGACGAATGCCCACGATCTCCACCTCGTCGCTCACATTCACCACGCCACGCTCGATGCGACCCGTCACCACCGTCCCACGACCCGATATCGAAAAAATATCCTCGATCGGCATCAGAAAATCCTTGTCCACATCTCGCTCGGG
>CAJHZD010000156.1_pt1 | contig 48586 bp, 46 predicted proteins | sample 9198941 | NCBI WGS metagenome assembly CAJHZD01 (sample SAMEA7708371, study PRJEB35096) | sediment metagenome | biome: marine neritic benthic zone biome [ENVO:01000025]; feature: sediment [ENVO:00002007]; material: shallow marine sediment [ENVO:03000034] sea grass bed [ENVO_01000059] ...
AGAGATTTCTGCCTAAAGGGTCTACAACCGACCAAAAGAGCGAGCAGATTCGGGTCTTAGGATGATCCATAGACACAAAAAGATTCTTCCTCCCTTCATGGAATCGAATGAAGGTTTCGAAAAACCCCTCTACTCAAATTGCGAGGTAACAACCATGTGCGATGACCGTGCGAAACGATCCGGCTGGCGCCCCATGTTCTGGACAATTTCGGGTGCCTTATTGATCACGCTGCTTTGCAGCCCCGTCTATGCTCAGCCGGCGAATGACGACTGTGCTGATGCCCTTGTAATTCCGGGAGAAGCTCCATTTCCTCCCTTCGAGTCCAGTGTCGACGCGACGGATGCCACACTTGATCCCGCCGATCCCCTGCTCAGCTGCAACGCAGCCGGGGATGATGACGGCAACCAAACCGTTTGGTATGTCTACACACCCGATGCCAGTGGATGGGTCGACTTCAACACCTTTGGCAGCGAAACAGCTGGGGGAGGCGAACTGGACACTGCGCACGGTGCATTTACCGGAACCTGCGGTGACCTGGTTCAGGTCGCCTGCGTAGACCAGGGGCTCAATGACAGCCTGGATGTCGAAGTAGAAGCAGGGACCACCTATTACATCAAGGTGGGTCAATTTGCTGGTGGCAACGATGCCGGAACGGTCGTGCTCAACGTTGAAGAGGGTGTCCCGCCGCGTGAGCCGGCGACACTGGTTATCGAGTCCGCACGCAACGGCACCTCTGAACCGGTCAGCGACATTGTCGCTGGTTTGGATCGCACTACACTTGCTGCCGCTCGAGCTGCAACCAAGAAATTCGACGCACCTAGAGAGATTCCCAATCTTATGCCCTCCGACGGCGAGCCTTCGAAACTCGATACGGGGAATGTCGGATCAGAAGTCGACAATGGCGTAGTCAGATGGAACGGTCCGGCCAGTCTTCTGCAGATGTTCGAAGGCGGGGAAAATGATGACAATTGGGAAGTCTTAGGGACGTTTATTGCGCCGCCCGACACCATTGGCGATGTCGGTAGAGACCATTACGTACAGATGTACAACCTGTTGACGCAGATCTTCGACAAGGAAGGCAATAGCGTTCTCGGACCGTTTCCGACCTCCGCCTTCTTTGCCGGACTGGGTGGAAATTGTGAGCTGAGTGACGATGGAGACCCGATAGTCATCTACGACGAGGAAACGGACCGCTGGCTGGTGTCCCAGTTCCTGGCTGAATTCCAGGATGGCCTCTGCATCGCCATTTCGACCAGTGGCGACCCGACCGGCAGTTACAACCAGTATGAGTTCGACTTCACCGGTATCGGCTTCCCCGATTATCCGAAGTATGGCTTCGCAACCGGTGCCGTCAACGTGATGGTGAATTTGTTCACACCCTTCCAGGGCTCTGCTCTGGGCGCGATCGACAAGTCCGAGATGTTGGCTGGAGACCCGGCGACAATGGTGCTCTTCACCGGAGGTGAGAACTTCGAGCTTCTCTTTGGCTGGATTCCCGGCGACAACGACGGTCCGGTTTTCGACAACACTCTACCGACCTTCTTCCTCGGTCCCCCATTTTTGGGCCAGAGCATCTTCGTCGCGGAACTTACGCCTGACTGGAACACTCCGGAGTTGTCTGAGCTCGACTTTACGGGAATCGCGGTGTCGCCATATGACAGCACGCTCTGTGGTGCTTCCCGCGGCGCCTGCATCGATCAGCCGGGTTCAGGTACGACTGACGGAGCAGTAGATGGCATCCCCGAAGAATTGCAAGTCATAACGTTTCTGGAAGGCATCACCGACCGCATGATGCACCGAGGGCAGACCCGTGATTTCGGCAAGCGCAAGAAAGCCATCCTCAGCCATACGGTGGATGCGGACGGCACGGGTAAAGCCGGCGTACGCTGGTATGAGCTCTGGAACCACAGGGACCGCGGCTGGACGCTGAAGAAGGAAAACACCTTCTCACCCGACGGTGACCACCGTTGGATGGGTAGTATCGCGATGACGGCCGCCGGTGATACCTGCCTGGGGTATAGCATCTCGAGCGCAATCACCCACCCGAGTATTGGCATTACGGGGCGGAAAGGCACATCGAACCACATGAATATTCTCGAACTGGTGCCTTTCGATGGCAACGTTGACGGGAATGTGCAGCGGTTAACGGCGAGATGGGGTGACTACAGCGCCATGTCCATCGACCCGGTCGATGACAGCTGCTGGTACACCCAGGAATATGCAAAGCCCGCTGAAAGCATATGGCCTTCTTTTGGGCTGCCTTTTGGCGAGGTATTCGGCTGGGGTACCAAGGTGATGCAATTCTCAGTCAGCCCCCGCGCAGGATCACAAGCGAGACAGGACAGTGGTGCCAAAGCGGGAGCGAACCGTGGTAGCGAAGCGGAGCTGAACCGAGATAGCAATGCGGGGCCGCGCCGTGATAGCAAGAAGTAAGCAGTTCTAGCGCCACGGGCAAAAGAAGTAGAATGGGAGGGCCTCAACGAGGCCCTCCTTTTTGTCTTGAGGGGTAAGCAGTGAATGGTCCAAAGCGAGCCCGCCTGCGTCAATGCTGCAATGCCAGCAACTCCATTCCGTTCCTATTGGCGGCGATCTGTCTGGTGGCCTGCCTACACGCCGACATGCCAGTGAACGCCGCTGAGACCGGTATCAGGGGAACCGCACTCTGGGGGCCGGTCAAGCCCGGACCGTCCAGGCTTGGACAAAGCGATGAAGCGCCACTTCAAGCGACCTTTATGGTCCATAGCACCGGCCGCCAGGTGGCGCAATTCAAGTCCGACTCCGAGGGTAGCTTCGAGGTATTGCTGCCTGCGGGCGACTACGTGATCTTCCCGGACAAATCGACGCCGATGCCCGCCCCACAGAACCAGAAGAAGTCCGTGACCGTGCCGGCGGACGGCTTTGCCGTCGTCACGCTCAGGTTCGACACCGGCATGAGGTGACCACGCTATCGGCGGCCCTCGGAACTCTCGGGTGGTTCTACAAGAAGTCTGACGGCCCTTGTTGTATATGGCCCCCTCGAGCCCAGGATCGACGAGACCCGGCGGCCGGGCGAAAGAGAAAAATGGAGCCGACGATCCGACTCGAACGGACGACCTGCTCATTACGAGTGAGCTGCTCTACCAGCTGAGCTACGTCGGCGCCTAGAAGACCTCCAGCTGCTCGCAATCGAACAGCCGGAGACTGAGGATACTAGGCGAATTGACGTCTATCGACAAGCGCCAGTTGCAGATCGTCGTCTAGGAATCTCTTGGCGAGCCGTCACCAAAACAGCCCTGGCAATTCTGACGGATTTCCCGACGGATCGTGCGCGCCTCACGCCGGAGTCCTCGTGCTCGCTGGCGGAGGTTGCGGATCTGTTCTCGAATCGCTTCTCGCTCCGGACTGTCCTCGGGGAGCTCGCGGAGCTGGCGGCGAAGCTGGCGCATCTCTCGCTTCAGCTCGCGTCCGTCCTGTCTCAGACCTCGAACATCACCTCGAAGCGCCTCGCATCGGTCGAGATTCGCACAATCGTCCTGCGCCAAGGCCGGCGTGGAAGCCAGAGTGTTGATACCTACAATGAGCAGAACCGCCAGAACACCGAATGCGATAGCTGTGCCGAGTACTTTGAGTCTCATGGTGGGCTTCCCTCCAAAGGATGCGGATAGTTTTTGGTCGTAGCTGCATCTGCGTGCAAACGGGCTATGTTGATGAAACACCCGAACCGAGGATGCCTTGCGCTCTGCTACGAGAAATCTTCGAGTTCCCTAGATTGCTCGATCTTGTACCCTCGCCTCAGAATCACCGCAAAGACCAGCAGCACAAGGCCGACAAGTAGGGCATCGGAGTCGAATGCGAGTGCGGGCTGAAGATCGACGGTGCTGACGTCGAGATGGCGAAGGACGTATTGGGATAGTACGTAGTTGACGACTGGCCAGAGAAGGGACAGACCGATGAGGAGCCAGGCAGAGATGCGGAGGTTTCGGCTGTTTTCGGGCGCAAAGGTCTCTCCTTTTTGGACATTCACCAGGATCTTCCGCAGCGACCAGATCGCGAATAGAATCACCAGCAAAGACAAGAAGATGCTCCCCAAAGAAGCGAAATTAAGCCACCAATCTGTCGTTGTAAATCTCAACTCGCCGCGACCCTTGACCAGGTTTGCCTTGGCGATACCGAGATCGCGCGCTCCGGTGGCAGGCTCGGCATCCAACGGAAGAACCGGAACGATCTTGAAGACATGAGTCCCGATGTCCACCCAGACAACCCCATCGGCAGGAATGGCATCGCCAGCCATGAATACCGGCGATGCGAGAAGCCAGATACAGATAACGGCAGCGCCGATCGCTCCCGTCACGAGCGCGATATTCAACCAGATCTTCAGGATGACGACCGGAAGGTCCTCTTTTTGGATCGACATGCCTTGCCCTCCCTCGGACGAGCATACGCCTGGAGCATTCAACCCACAATGGTTCCTGATCGCGTAGTCCTCCGAGCCGTGTCCGGTATGCTTGGCTGACTCTATGGAGCAGCCGAAAATCAGCTCGCGGGACCAGGTCGTCAAACGGACGCTTCGAACGGTTCTGGTCCTGAATTTAGGCGTAACCATGGCCAAGCTCGGGGTGGGTTGGTTGACCTCGAGCATCGCCATGATTGCTGACGGTTTTCACTCGCTGACCGACACCGCCGCCAATGTTGTGGGCCTGATCGCGATGTCGGTGGCGCAGCAGCCACCCGACGAGGATCATCCCTACGGGCATCGTCGTTTCGAGACTGTCGCGGCGCTCATCATCGGTGGCTTGCTCGCTCTGGCTGCGTGGGAGGTTCTGAAAAGCTGTGTCGATCGCCTCCGCGAGGGTGGCGAGCCTCAGGTCTCCAGGCTTAGTTTCATTGTCATGGGATCGACGATGCTCATCAGTTGGATTGTCTCGACTTGGGAGCGACGTGTGGGTGAGACTCATCGCAGCGAGCTATTGCTTGCCGATTCAGAGCACACCAGGAGCGACATTCTGACCTCTCTTGCTGTCGTGGGTAGCCTGATCGGAGCCCGGCTGGGCTACCCGTGGCTGGATTTGATCGCGGCCGCCGTTATTACGGCAATCATCGGCCGGACCGCATTCCGCATCCTCAGGGACAACACCCTGCTCTTGGCCGATACCGCGCTGGTACCGTCAGGACTGATACGAGACGTAGCCATGGAGGTCCCTGAGGTGATCTCGGTACATAAGATCCGGTCGAGAGGATCGAGACAGCTCGGGCATGCCGATCTCCATATCCAGGTGCGTGCGGACCTACCTCTAGATGTCGCACATGGAATCGGGCATCAGGTCTCGGATCGAATTCGTGATCGATTCGGATTCTCCGACGTGCTGGTGCATGTGGAGCCGCCGGTCGGCTACGGACGAGCTCTGTCGCCGAACAGCTGAGTCAGACCGCCAGAGCCGGTTCGCGCTCTTCTAGGGGCTGGACGGTATCCAATTCGACCGAGACGAGATTGGACACGCCTCGTTCTTGCATGGTGACGCCGTACAGGATGTTTGCCGCTTCCATGGTGAGCTTGTTGTGGGTAATCACCACGAATTGGGTGTCTCGAGACATCTTGCGAAGAAGCTCGACGAAACGGAGGGTGTTGACGTCGTCGAGAGGGGCATCGACCTCGTCGAGGATGCAAAACGGAGACGGCTTTGCTTTGAACAGCGCAAATAGCAGTGCAATTGCCGTAAGGGCCTTCTCGCCGCCCGAGAGAAGCATCAGATTCTGGAGGCGCTTGCCCGGCGGTCTTGCAACAATCTCGATGACTGTCTCGAGAACGTCATCATCGTCGAGCAGCCTCATCTCGGCTTCGCCACCTCGAAAGAGATCGACGTAGATCTTGCGAAAGTGCTCGTTGACCTCCTCGAATGTCTCCTTGAATCGCTCGCTCGAGGTTGCGTTGATCTCACGGATCGTCTGTTTGAGACGGTCGACGGAGTCGGAGACATCGGTCCTCTGAACCGTCAGGAATTCATAGCGTTCACTCTGCTCGTCGAATTCCGAAGCGGCAAGTTCGTTGACCGGTCCCATTCGATCGAGCATTTGCTTGCGCCGCTCGAGATCGGCCTCCATCTGCGCTAGATCTTCGGGAGGCTCGGCTGGATCCTGTGGAGGCTGTTGCTCAAACTCTTCCTGGAAGTCTTGTTTGAGATGCTCGGCTTCTTGCTTGACTGCGGCTTCACGAACCCTCAACTCACCGATCTCGTTGCGCAACCCATCTCTTTGGTCTCGGCTCGATTCGATGGCCTCTTCCAGTGATTGCATCTTCTCGCGCTGACCATCGAGAAGCTGTTGCTGCTCGAGCACGTCGATCTGCGATGTCTCCTTCTTCTCCAATGCCAGTTGAAGGTCGGACTCAGCCTGTTCCATGGAGTCCTGAATCGCTTTCTGTCGTGATTCGAGACGCTCGACTTCGGACCGCCATTGATCGAGATTTCGAGCATGTTCTTCGATCTCGTCTCGGAGGTGGTTCATCTCCTGATCGTGTGAGTCGAGTCGCTCGGCAAGGACCTCGAATCGGCCCCGCCGACTGGCGCCCGAGGTACGTGTGGCTTCGCGGTCTTGCCGTCGTTGCTCTACTGCAGATTGGGCGGCGTCGAAATTGGACTCTAGCTGTGCATGCGTCGTGTCGGCTTCGGTGACCTGCGCCGCCAGCTCGGTCTCGCGCTCCAGCATGCGCTCGAGCTCGCGATCGACTTCAGAAATCTCGTCCTCGAGGGTCTGACGCTCGGAGGAAAGTCGATGGTGATGCTTCTCGGTGTCGTCGAGCCTGGCCTGAGCGACCGCAAGATTTTCTCTTGCCTCGGCGAGCTCTCGCTCCCTCAGCCCGATGAACTCGATGTGCTTGGTGACCTGACCGTCCAGTTCCTCGATCTCGCTCACAAGGTGAGCAAGATTGTCTTCGAGCGTAGGAAGCCGCGAGTCGATATCGCCGAGCTCTTGCTCGCGAGCCAGATGACCGGGCTTGGCCTGGGCACCCTGAAAATGGACTGCTCCCGCCTGCGCCCAGAGTCGGTCCCGAGAGATGAATGCGACACCGGGATTGGAATGCGCCAGTCTCTGAGCATCGGCGGGGGAGTCGACGAGGTAGGCCGGGGGTAGAACCGCAGCCATTTCGGCAGGGAGTCCGAGAGCTTCTCCCAGAGACGCCTGAACCGAGGGATCATCGATTCGAAGATGGAGAAAATGCGCCGTACCATGGGGCCGGAGCAGCCGACCGGTGGCCGGGCCCTCGGACAATGATTGTGCCAGGCCGATGGCGTCATCATCGGGTTCGAGGATCACCGCGTCCTCGAGCTCGCCGAGGAAGAGATCGAGACTGTTCTCCCAACCCTCTGGAACCTCGATCTGATCGATCAAGAAGGGGCGCTGGGCCAATCCGGCGTCCTCGAGCGCCTGCTGAAGAAGCGATCGCCGTTCCACCTGTTTCTCACCGAGCTCGTAGAGAAGTTGTCTTCTCTGTTGCAGTGCGTGAATCTCGTCTTTCAATACGCCGGCTCGGTCTTGGGTCTGACTCTTCAGACGGCCTGTCTCGGCGAGGACTCCTGATATCTGCTCGAGTTGGTTCTCGAGCCCCTCGGCTGCACCCTGATGCTTCTCGACCTGGGAACGACTCGCGTCTCTGGTCTGGCGAGCTGCTTCGAGGTCGGTCGTCTTTCGATCGAGCTCGGCTTCGATATGACGGCGCCGGAGCTCGCCCTTCTCTCGATCAACCTGCTGGCGATGATGTGCATTGCGCAAGGACGTCAGGCTGTTGATCGAGGCGACTAAACGGTCGCGAAGGCTCACCAACTCTCCTTCGGCTCGAGAGACGAGAGCTTCCACTTCGGAGATCCTCGCCTCGTCCTCGTTGAGCTCACTCGCAGCGCTCTCTCGTTCATCTGCAAGCTTGACCCGTCGCTCGACGAATTCGCCAAGCGTGGAATTGAGCTGTTGGACCCGCTCACCCCGCCGGTCAGCGGTAGCCTGACCAGAAGCCAGCCGCTCGGCGATCTCTTGAAGCCTGCTTCTGGACCCTTTGAGAAACTCCTGTTTCCCCTCGATGGTTGCAGCCAAGCCGGCTACCAGTCCATGCCCATCTGCGAGACGGTGGCTCAGAGTTTCCAGCCGCTCCCGGAGCTCAGCGTAGGTCGCCTCTTTCTCGAGGAGCTTCGCGCTAGATTCGGCCTCGGTCGCGACCAAGGCGTCGATCTGGGACCCGAGATCTGCAAGGCGACCATGGATGGTCCACCATCGGCCCTCGAGTACCTGACGCAAAACATCCTTGTAGGCCTCTTGCCGCTCCGTGTAACGGCGAGCCGCGTTGGCCTGTCGTTTGAGCGATCGAAGCGACCTCTCGAGTTCTGAGATGATGTCATCGAGGCGAGCGAGATTGCCTTTGGCCTCTTCGAGCTTCACCTCGGCGATGCGACGTCGTTCCCGATATCGAGTAATCCCCGCCGCTTCCTCGAGAAGCTTGCGGCGCTCCTGAGGTTTGCCCGACAGGATCATTCCGATCTTGCCTTGCTCGATCATCGAGTAGGCACGGATACCCAGACCGGTATCCATTAGAAGATCTCGAATGTCTTTCAGTCGAACGCTTTTTCCGTTCAGGTAGTATTTGTTCTCGCCGCCGCGAAAGACCCTGCGACCAATACTGATTCGACCGTCCTCTGCGGCCGGGAAGCCATTATCGCTGGCAAGCTCGAGCGTGACCTCGGCCATTCCCAGCGGCTTGCGGTTCTTTGCGCCTGCGAAGATGACATCTTCCATCTTCTCGCCACGAAGACTCTTGGCGCTTCGCTCACCGAGTGCCCACACCACCGCGTCGGCGATATTGCTCTTGCCGCAGCCATTGGGTCCGACGATTGCCGTCATGCCTCCCGCCACATCCAGGGACACAGGATCGACAAAGGACTTGAAGCCAGAAAGTTCGAGTTTATGCAGCTTTAGCAAAGAATCACCCCACCCGCGCGGAGGATAGCAGAGCACTTCTCAGACCACAAGACTTTGTGGTCTGAGCGCAATCCTGGTCCAATATATCGTGGTTGACAGCGACTTTCGACCGACATACCATTTGCCCGACCGGAGGTCGCCTTGTCGGGCGAACTGATACCAAAAAAGACAGTCCTCAGCCAGCTCCAGATGCGTCGAATCATTCGGCGGATGGCTGTGGAGCTGGTCGAACGAAACGGCGGTATCGCCGACGTCATTCTGCTGGGTATCCGCACTCGCGGTGTGCCGCTGGCGGAACGGCTTGGCGATGAGCTCGAAGCCCTGGAGGGCCAGCGAGTCCCGATCGGGTCGATCGATATCACCCTGTACCGGGATGACCTTTCGGCGATCGCGCCACAACCGGTGCTGAAAGAGACAGTATTGCCCGGCCCGATCGACGATCAGATCTTGATTCTGTGTGACGACGTTTTGTATACCGGTCGAACGGTACGCGCAGCGCTAGATGAGTTGATCGATTACGGTCGGCCTCGGGCTGTACAGCTGGCCGTCTTGGTGGATCGGGGTGGACGCGAGTTGCCGATTCAAGCCGACTTTGTGGGCCGGTCGATCAGCGCCGCCGAGGGCGAGCATGTCGAAGTCCATTTCGACGCTACGGATGATGAGGATCGAGTGATACTTATGGAGATCGAACCCGAGAATGAGTAGCGAGACCTGGAGTCGCAAAGATCTGCTTGGGATCGAGGAGCTTTCGACCGTAGAGATCGAGATGATTCTCGATACCGCCGAGTCGTTTCGCGAAGTCTCAGAGCGGCCGATCAAGAAGGTCCCGACACTTCGCGGGAAGACGGTTGTGAATCTGTTCTTCGAGCCCTCGACGCGAACCCGATCGAGCTTCGAGATCGCTGAGAAGAGGCTGTCGGCTGACGGCCTCAACTTCTCCTCGTCCGGCTCGGCTCTGTCGAAGGGCGAGACGCTGGTGGATACGGCGTTGAATCTTCAGGCCATGGCGCCCCATCTGATTGTTGTTCGACATGCCCACCCTGGGGTACCTCATATGTTGGCCGGCCGGCTGGAAGCCGGGATCATCAATGCGGGTGATGGGGCCCACGAGCACCCGACGCAGGCCCTACTCGACGCGTTTACCATCCGACAGCACAAGGGCGAGCTGGAAGGTTTGAATATCTCGTTGATCGGTGACATCGAGCATAGTCGCGTTGTCCGATCGAATATTCATCTGCTCAACAAGATGGGCGCCAACGTGACTGTCGCGGGGCCACGAACGATGATGCCGGTCGCGGTAGAGACGATGGGCGTGAGAATCGCCTATGAGATCGAAGAGGCGATTCGAGGGGCGGACGTCATCATGATGCTTCGTGTCCAGCTCGAAAGGCAGTCCCGCATGGCCTTCCCGTCGGCCAAGGAGTATTTCAATCTGTTCGGTCTGACTCGAGAGCGTCTTAGAAGTGCCAAGAAGGACGTGATTATCATGCATCCCGGCCCCATGAACCGAGGCGTAGAAATTGCCAGTGATGTCGCCGATGGTCGCGATTCGGTGATTCTGGACCAGGTTTCAAACGGCGTCGCAATTCGCATGGCCGTTTTGTACTTGCTCTCGGGCGCGTCGCAGGGGGCCGCATGAAGCTGCTGATCCGAGGCGGCAGAGTCGTGGATCCGAGCCAGAATCTTGATGGCTCGTTTGAAGTTCTCATTGAAGATGGAGAAATTTCTCAGGTCGCAGAGAAGGTCAAGGGTACTCGGGGAGCAGAAATCTACGATGCAACCGGTCTAGTCGTGACACCGGGATGGATCGATATGCATGTCCACCTCCGCGAGCCTGGACAGGAGTACAAGGAGACGGTCCGAACCGGTGCCCTCGCGGCTGCGGCCGGCGGTTTCACCTCGATCGCGTGCATGCCCAACACCCTGCCGGTGATCGATAATCGATCGGTTGCAGAGCATGTAGCAAGCGAAGCGAGGAAGAATCCCTTTGCCCGGGTTTACCCGATCGGGGCGGTCAGCAAAGGACAGAAGGGTGAGGAGCTGGCCGAGATCGGGGATATGGTCACAGCCGGAGTCGTCGCGGTGAGCGACGATGGCCTACCGGTGCGCAATGCAGAGTTGATGCGGCGAGCTCTGCTCTATACACAGCACTATGACATTCCGGTGATCCAGCACGCCCAGGACCTGGATCTAAGCCGGGGCGGCGTGATGCATGAAGGGGAGTGGTCGACTCGACTCGGTCTCACTGGCATACCCGGATCGGCTGAAGATGTGATAGTGGCGCGGGATTTGATTCTCACCGACGATACTGGTGGCAAGTATCACGTAGCTCACATGTCGACTGGACGATCTCTGGACATGGTGCGCTCCGCAAAGGAGAGGGGACTCGCGGTCACGTGTGAGGTGACGCCGCATCATTTGCTACTCACCGATCAAGTGGTTGCCGAGACCGGATTCTCGACAAGTACGAAGATGAATCCGCCACTCCGGTCTGAAGCAGATCGGGAGGCCCTTGTGAACGGCCTTGCTGATGGATCGATCGATGCAATTGCCAGCGACCACGCTCCGCATCACAGGGACGAAAAGGATCTCGATTTCAGTCAGGCCCCGTTTGGCATCATCGGACTCGAGACCAACATGAGCCTCTGTCTCGATCGACTGGTGAGACCCGGTCTCATCAGCCTTTCGCGGCTCGTGGAGCTGTTCAGCACAGCTCCTGCTCGTATCCTGAACCTGCCGGGAGGCACACTTCGAGAGGGGGCTCCTGCCGACCTCACGCTTTTGAGTCTCGCTCGAGTGGTGACGGTCCGGGCTGCGAAGTTTCGTAGCAAAGCGCTCAACACGCCGTTTGAAGGTTGGCGACTTCGGGGTCGCCCAGTCGGCACTATTCTTGGCGGGCGAATGCTCCAAGACCTGCCTAAGGACTAGTTCACATCGAGCCTGGAGACCCTCTGGCATAATGCCCGACATGTCCGAGGAGCTGACCCGCGTCGCCGCGGACGCGGCACGACTGGCGGGCGACATGCTTCGGAAGCGTTTTCGCGATCGTTCGCTCCGAGTCGAGACCAAGGCCAAGCACGATTTCGTCACCGAAGCCGATCACGACAGTGAAGCCCTCATCATCGAGGCCATTCAGAGTCGTTTCCCCGATCATTCGATCCTCAGCGAGGAAGTGGGTCTCGTCGGACCTCGAGAGTCCGACTATCACTGGATCATCGATCCCCTAGATGGGACCGGGAATTACCTCAAGGGTCTGCCGGTCTGGAGCGTTTCGATTGCTTGTCGACGCGGGAATCGGGGGCTTGCCGCCGCGGTGTGCGATCCGATCCGAGACGATTTGTTTTCGGCGTCTCGAGGTGGAGGAGCCTATCTGAACGGCGAAGCGATCCGTGTCTCCAAGCGGACCGAGCTCAGCGACGCCTTCTTGGCTACCGGATTCCCGTTCAGAGCGAGGGGCGCCCTCGATATGTATCTAAATATCTTCCGCCAAGTATTTCTGGAGGCGCGGGGTATTCGCCGATGTGGCTCAGCAGCCCTGGACCTGGCCTACACAGCGGCTGGCGTCTTCGACGGGTTCTTCGAGTTTCGTCTCTCAGCCTGGGATATTGCCGCCGGGGAGCTTCTGATTCGAGAAGCAGGAGGTGTTCTCAGTGACCTCGACGGTGGCATGAATTACCTGGAATCCGGCAACGTTGTCGCGGGCCCTGAAGCTCTTCAGCGCAAGCTCTTGGCCGCAGCCAACCAATTCGCCAGCGAAGGCCTGCTCGATGATCTAGCACCGCTGGAGGAGGAAGTGCGGATTGAGTGATCGCGGTAAAGAGCCCGTCGTGGAGGTGCAGATTCATCCCGGATCGCTGCGATGGGGCGTTCGCTATTTCTTTCTGTCGCGCCGACAAGTCTTTCTTGGCTCGGCTCTGGTCTGTCTTGTAGGCGTTTTTGTCCTATTCAGTATCGCCATGTTTCCCGGCGCTGTGGCCGGTGTCTTTCAACATCGTGAATATCAAGCCTTGATGAACGAGCGCAACCTGCAAGGCGAACGTATTCAATCGATGAACGCCGAGCTGGCCCTGTTGGTAGATCGGGTTGTCCCGCTTCGCGAGCGCACTGAGCGAATCCTATTGACCTATGGGCTGACTGCCGATGAATCGATCGGTGAGGGTGGTTATCCTTTCGAAGACAGTACCGAGATCGAATCGATCTGGTCCGGCGCAGTCAGTCGAGGTCTTCGCTTGGAGAACCGTGCGTCGCAGGAGTTGGCCGTCATCGGCAGCTTCATCGCAGAAGTCGAGAGCTTTGAAGCGGCACATGAAGATCAGATCCGAACAACACCATCGGTGTCGCCGATCAGTCTGGATGATTCGGTACTTACGAGCCCGTTTGGCACTCGAAGAAGCCCCTTCACCAAACAGGTCGGGTTACACGCCGGCCTGGATTTGGCGGCAAAGGTCGGTACTCCAATCCATGCGCCAGCAGACGGTGTCGTCGTGTTTGCGGGTCGCTACCCGGTCCGACAGAGTGTCGGGTGGTGGCGATATGGCAATCTTGTGGCCGTGAGGCACGGCGAACGATTCATTACGCTCTTTGGCCACTGCGAGGAGATAATGGTACGCCAAGGGCAGAAGGTCGCCCAGCGCGAGTTGATCGCCACGGTCGGGAATACCGGTTGGAGTACGAGCCCGCATCTGCACTACGAAGTCCGCCGCCTGGAAGAAGATGGTAACTTTGTCCCGGTCGATCCACGGGTTTATGTGCTGGATCACTCGTGGCGTGATCAAGAGCAGCTGCTGGTCCAGGGTCGAAGAGCACCAGACTTGTCGGGATACGAGCCGCTACCGAGATTGATGAAGAGGAAATGAGCATCAACGTCAAATTGGGACCGCAGTCTGGAATGAGAAAACGGCCATTCGAGGGCGGCTCGGCCACGATGATCATTCCTCAAGGGACAGATATCAAGGTCGATATCCACGGACAGCTGAACATTCGCACGCCTGGCAATCTCGTGATCGAGAACTCCGGTCACTACGGAGTCATCGAATCTCTGAACGGTTCGATTCGAATCGAACCCGATGCAGAGGTCGAAGCCGTTCAGGTGCAATGCGCGAATGTCTGCTACGTCCAAGGTGGCCTGACGGCTTGGAAGGTTTCCGCCCGCTCACTGCAACTGGAGAATCAGGCACGAGCCAGTATCGTGTTACAGGAGACGGAAGAACTGTCGATCGGGAAAGGCGCCCACCTGGTCGGGAACTTCCCATCAGAGAAAGAGCTATTTGTTCTCTTCTCGAGATTCGCGGACCAGTTGAGATCACTCCCTCTGTTCTCGAAACAGGGCTCCCCGAGACAAGTCGAAGCCGTATCCGCGGACGGAGACGTCCTTGTCGAGTCGAAGACGGGGGTCCTGGGCGCAGAGACCGAAGAAGAAGGAAGTCCCGAGGAGGGCCGTCGACGAGACCTGCCCGACCCCCTGTTTTTCTCTCTGATTCTGCTGGAGCGGGAGTTTTCGCGATCTGCCTACGGTCCGACCTCGCAGCGTGTCATCGAGGAGCTGATCAAGCTCCTTCAAGAACGTGACCTCGAGGCGCTTGGTCTTACCTACAAGACGCTCTGCGGTCGCCTGGTCGAGCCTGGACGGGATCTTCGCCGCGCATACGACCTCATGCAAGGTTACTTCGACCAGTTTTGACGATGTCCAGGCTCGAACGCCTCCAGAAGAGCTTTTTCTGGTTCGCTATTGTGTGCGCGGTACTTGGAGTGGTCTCGGCCTCTGGTTGTAGCCCATTCCCCGCAATCCCACCCAGCAGCCTCTCTGTTCTGCATCCGCTGCTGCTAGTGCTGGGTTTCATCGGCGGGATCCTCAGCGTTCGACGAGGCGATGAGATCGATCGAGAGCGATGGAGCGTGGCTGAAGACTCTACGGTCACAAGCGGTGAACGGGAATACGCCCACAAGCACGCCGAGAGAGCGCGTCGATGGGCGGGCATCTCTTTTGCCGGCGGTCCGCTGATGTTTGGATACTGGATGGCGTATCAAGTAGGCGCAGAGGGAAACCGGCTCTCTGCAAACCTTCTCCCGGTCACTGGGGTGGCCGGGTTCGCTTTGGGCCTTCTCGTCGGCAAGCTTCGCGGTCGAAGCGATGGTCGGCGACCCTAACGGGCCCTGTCTCAGAGGGATGTGACTCGAATCACCTCGCCATAGGTGGTCTGTCCCTCGGCGAGCTTGCGAAGCGCGGACTGGCGTAGCGTCCTCATCCCCTGATTCACGGCGTCGCGTTTGATGCGGGGTGCATCGGCATCGACGAGAATCAGGTGCTTGATCACGTCGGTGATAGGAAGAACTTCAAAAATCCCGGTCCGCCCAAAGTAGCCTGTACCTCGACACTCGAAACAGCCCTTGCCGACCCGTACCTTGATGCGCTTGCCTTCGGGGACAGCAAGCATGAGGGTCTTGACCTCATCATCGCTCAGGTATTGATCCTCGGCACAGTGTTTACAGACTTTGCGCACCAGTCGCTGAGCCATGGAACCGATCAGAGTCGAGCTGATCAGATACCTCTCGATTCCGAGATCTGCAAGCCGGGTGATCGAAGCGGCTGCATCATTCGTGTGAAGCGTCGAAAAGACGAGATGTCCGGTGAGCGCAGCCTGAACTGCATAGTGTGCCGTCTCGTGGTCGCGGATCTCTCCCACCATGATGATGTCGGGATCTTGCCGCAAGATATGCCGCAACGCAGCCGCGAACGTGACGTCAGCCTTGATGTTGACGGCGGTCTGGTTGAAGTCTGGCGAGACCATTTCGATTGGATCTTCGATCGTGGTGACATTTCGTTCTTGCGTCGCGATCGTTGTAAGAGCGGAGTACAGCGTCGTCGTCTTCCCGGAACCCGTCGGACCTGTTACCAAGATAATGCCGTGGGGCCGGGAGATGAAATCGTTGAATAGGTCGAGCTCGTCGGTGTAAAAACCAAGGCTTGAGAGATCTTGTATCAGGACCTCCGGATCGAAGATACGGAGCACGACCTTCTCACCGAAGGCTACCGGCAATGTCGAGACTCGAAGCTCGATCTCCTTGTCGGCTCTTTTTGTCTTGATCCGGCCGTCCTGCGGACGTCTCTTTTCGGCGATGTCGAGGCGAGCCATCGTTTTGATGCGACTTATGACCGCCCGGTGCACGATCTTGGGTACGGTCTGGATATCGTGAAGTACACCGTCGATTCGAAACCGGACCAGGCTCTCGTCTCTCTTGGGCTCGATATGAATATCGCTGGAGCGGGTGTCGTAGGCGTGCTGCAGCATGAACTCGACGGCGTTGACGATATGCTGATCGCTGGACTCGATCTCCTTCTCGTCCTTCATTCGAACGAGCGCTTCGAGATTGCCCAGGTCGATTCCTCCCGATAGATCCTTCTCCGCGCGCTTGACCGAATGACGCAGGCCGTAAAACTCGTTGATGGCCTTGAGGATGTCGGGCTCGGAAGCTACGACCAGATCGATCTCGCGCTCGACGATGCGTCTGAAGGAGTCGATGCTTTCCAAATCGTAGGGATCCGCGCAGGCGACTTGGAGCCGGCCGTTATGCATACCCAAGGGCAACATACGGTGCCGTTTTGCAAAGGGTCGCGAAATTCGCGACTCGATGAGATCTGCATCGAGGTTCAGAGGATCGATACGTACGAAATCGAGATTGGCATCTCGGGCAATGGCCGTAGCGATCTCGACCTCGCCAAGAACACCGGTGGGTGAGTTCGAGCTGGGGAATTGAAGCCGTTGCACCAGGTCGTAGGCACGTGCTCGTTGCTCGAAAGCCCTTGCATTACCCTCTCGATCTGGAGCCGTTCGGGCTTCCTTGACGACTTGGTCGGCCTGGTCGGTCGACAGGAGTCCCTGTCTCTGAAGTATCTCTGCGAGTTGGGAAGCGGCGAGGCTCATGATATGAATCCGCTAGGGCTGATTTCTGCTCAAAGCAGGCTATCGACGAAGAAGTTTAACAGTCATGCGCATTTAGCGCTGTGATGCCCTTGGTAAGAGACCGCTTGGGCAGGACTCTGCGACAACAAAGATGACGGTATCTCCGCTCGCGATCGCTCTCTTGATCGGCTGTTCGATAGCCTTTTCGTTGTCGGATCTCTTTCGAAAGCTGCTCGCATCCTGGGTCACGCCTCTCCCTTTGCTGTTTGCCTTGTCGGCCGGGATGGTTCCGGTTTTCGCGGGTTGGTATTGGATCGAGGGCGCTGCTGCTCCCGCGGTTTCCTATTGGATACCCGGGCTTGGCTCGACCCTTCTCAACGTGGCGTCGAACCTCGCGCTTCTGGAAGCCGTGCGCCGCTCGCCCCTGAGTCTGACGATTCCATTGCTGTCACTGACCCCAGTCTTCACGTCCATTTTGGCGATCCCGCTTCTCGGCGAGATACCAGATCTTCGTCAGTGGGTGGGTATTTCGATCGTGGTGCTCGGAGCGTTTTGGATCAATCTGGACTTTCAGGAGCTGTCGCTTCGTAGCGCGTGGACGACGTTCTCCAGCGAGCCTGGAAGTCGCCTCGCAGTGCTCGTAGCACTGCTATGGTCACTGGCCATGCCACTCGACAAGATTGCCGTTCTGAGCTCGAGCCCCGCCTTTCACGGGCTGATCTTGAGCTCCGGCGTCGGCCTGGGGGTCGTGGTTCTGGCCTGGCTAGGGGGCTCGCTGGGTCGCTTCCGGGAGCTCCTGATCCGGCCTGGTCTCGTTTTGGCGGGGCTTGGCGTCAGCATTCTGGCCATCGCGCTTCAGCTGATCGCTATCGCAATCGTCTGGGTGGGTCTCGTCGAGACAATGAAACGGGGTATCGGATCGCTACTATCGCAGCTGTGGGGCAGACTCGTGTTCAACGAGAGGCTCGAGCCACAGAGATTGGTAGGCGTGCTGGCAATGGCAATCGGTGTCGCTTTGATCCTGTTGTAGACAACAGGATCTAGGGTCGAGGCCACTCTCTTTGCAGGCGGTCGGATGCCTCCCAATGCGCCAGGACCTCCTGAATGGAATCTCCACCCAGCTTGGCCAGCAACGCGTCGGCCAACACCAAGGCCACCATCGCCTCGGCTATCACCCCGGCTGCCGGAAGCGCTGTCACATCGCTGCGCTCATATTGTGATGTAGCCCCCTCCAGGGTGTCGAGATCCACAGATGGGAGCCCCTTGCGCAAAGTCGAGATCGGTTTCTTGTAGGCGGTCAAGATGATGTCCGAGCCATTGGTAATGCCCCCTTCCAGCCCACCAGCCCGATTCGTGGGCCGAGACCATCCATCTGGCTCGCGATACTCGATGTTGTCGTGCGCCTCGCTACCGAGGCTGCGACTCGAACGCAGCGCAGATCCGATCTCAATGGCCTTGACCGCAGGTACCGAGAGCACCGCTTGTGCCAAGAGCCCGTCGAGCTTCTCACTCCATTGGACGTGAGACCCGAGGCCTGGCGGTACATTGTGCGCCACGATCGATACCGAGCCGCCGAGAGTGTCTCCCGCTTCCTTGACCCGATCGATCTCCGCCACCATGTCGGACTCGAGAGTCGAATCGATTGCTCGCAGCGGAGAATTGTCGTCGACGCGCTCTATCTGAGCCCAGGTTGGTGCCGGAGCATCGACGCCGATCGAACCCAGCGACCGAACACCGCTTCGAATCTCAACGCCGATTTCGCCCAGGAGTGTCTTCGCAATGGCTCCCGCCGCGACCCGGGCGGCGCTCTCTCGAGCCGAAGCGCGTTCGAGGACATCTCGAAGGTCTTGTCGAAGATATTTCAGGCCGCCCGATAGATCGGCATGTCCGGGTCGCGGCGATCGAAGTCTCCGTTGCTCGCTGCGAGCAGGATCATTCGCTATCGGGTCCATGACAGAGCGCCAATTGGCGAAATCCTTGTTTTCGATCCACAGGGCAATGGGTGAGCCGAGGGTTTTCCCACCCCTCAGGCCGCCCCGAATCTCGACTTCATCGACTTCGATCTTCATCCGGCGCCCACGACCGTAGCCGTGTTGGCGGCGCATCATGTCGGACCTTATTGCATCCGGATCGACAGAGAGACCAGCGGGCATGCCGGTCAAGATCGCCGTCAACCCAGGCCCGTGACTCTCGCCAGCCGTAAGGAGTTGCACTCTTCTCATCTTGTTGGACTCATTCTCGGGAATCCTGGGAGAGCGACGCTTGTCCAGGTGCTCCAGCCAGGCGTTCGAACGGAATCCGCAAGACCTCCGGAGTCCGCCTCGGTTTACCTGTGGCAGCTTCTACCCAGACATGCTTGGTCGAACCAAAAGCGATCCGCTGTTCTTCACATGAGACTTCATAGGCGAAGGTGAGCCCACGACTGGAGAGTCGCTCGACCCAAGCGGCAACGCAAACCCTGTTGCCGTATCTCGCTCCCTTTCGGTACTCGACGTTCGCCGCCGTGACCATGAGTAGAAAGCCTAGCTCTTCGATCTGCGAATAGTGGTACCCCGAGAGGGCGCAAAGTCGCGTCCGCGCCAGCTCGAACCAAACGAGATAGTTCGCGTGATGGACAACCCCCATCTGATCGGTTTCGGCATACCGCACTTCGATCTCGATTTCGGACCTGATCGGATCTCCTGGAGGTGATTCGGACATTGAGCTAGATACTGTAGCGCAGGACCGTCCAGAGGATCTTGTATCCCGCCAGAACCGTTCCCTTGACTGTGCCGGTGATTTTGGAGACTCCGACTCGCCTGCGGTAGCTCACCGGCACTTCGGTGACGATTTTGTGAGCTCGAATGGCTTTGACTTGCATTTCGGCGGTCCAGCCGAAATCCGTATCCCGCATCTCGAGAGCCTCGAGATCACCCCAACGAATGGCTCGGAAAGGCCCCAAATCGCTGTAGCGGTGACCGTAAAGAAGTCGAATCAGGGTACACGCGATCAAGTTTCCCGCTCTGGCTTGGGGTAGCAGGGCTCCTGGTTCGCGTTGTCCAAGAACCCGCGAGCCGATCACCATGTCGGCCTCACCTGCGACAATCGGAGCCACGAGTTCGGGGATCTCTTCGGGATGGTCCGAGTAGTCCGCATCGAGAAACACGACAATGTCGGGAGGTTCATGTCGGCGAAGGTAGGTCAGGCCGGCCAAGCAGGCGCTGCCATACCCGGGGCGAGGCTCCTCCACGACGATGGCACCCCTGTTCTCGGCGACCTCGGGAGTCCTGTCGGTGGAGTTGTTGTCGACCACGACAACCCGGTCTACGGGAGGCCTCGGGATGCTCCCGAGCACCAAGGGTAGCGACGCCTCCTCGTTGAAGGCAGGAATCACGACGTCGATACGTGGCGAATTGAGAGTCATGCGGGGTTGATCGGCGGCAGCCGCGGGCGCCCCTCGTAAGCTATCATTGACGCGGTCGCCGCTGCGTCGCCGGCCACAATTTGCGACAGGAATGCCTATGCCGATTTTCGACTACCGGGGGAGTCGACCCCGACTGGGGAACGGTGTCTTCTTGGCACCGACTGCTGTAGTGACCGGCGAGGTCGAGATTGGCGACGATGTCTCCTTCTGGTTTCACTCGGTGGCTCGAGGCGATGTGAACACGATCTATGTCGGGGACCGGTCGAATATTCAAGACGGAGCAGTTCTTCACGTCACTCATGAGAAGTATCCTCTGTATCTCGGCAGCGAGGTGGTTGTCGGACACGGAGCTATCTTGCACGGTTGTACGATTGGGGACGGAGCTCTGGTTGGTATTGGCGCGCGCGTTCTGGATGGCGCCGTGGTGGAGGCCGGTTCCCAGATTGGAGCGGGGGCACTGGTGGCTCCCGGACAGACTGTTCCGTCCGGTTACCTGGTGCTCGGCATACCTGCCAAGGTCGTACGACCCTTGACGGAAGAAGAGCAGAGCGAGATCCGAGAGATCAGCAATCGGTATCTGGAGGTCAAGAACAGGTATTTGGAGCAACTGGGGCCGGGGTTCTGATCTTGGGGCACGAAAGAATGCAAGGGAAAATTCAAGCAGTCAAGGGAACACGCGATCTACTTCCGCCAGAGACCCAAATCTGGGCTGCGGTGGAGTCGACCGCCAGGAGGGTGTTTGCAGCCTACGGCTACGAGGAGATCCGCACCCCAGTTCTCGAGGATACGGACCTGTTTGTTCGCAGTGTCGGGCAAAGCACCGACATTGTGGGCAAGGAGATGTACTCATTCGAGGATCGTAAGGGGCGCAAACTGAGTCTTCGCCCCGAAAGCACCGCTTCGGTCGTCCGATCGTTCGTCCAGCACGGTCTTCAAAATTCGCCCCTGCCTCGTAAGCTGTTCTATATCGGTCCCCAGTTTCGCTACGAGCGGCCCCAAAAAGGACGGTATCGTCAGTTTCACCAGATCGGAGCAGAGCTAATCGGAGACCCGGGGCCGGCGTCCGACGCCGAGGTCATTCTGATGCTTGTCCGGTTTCTCAGCGAGCTGGGATTCGAGGATCTTGTAGTACAGCTCAATACGGTCGGCGAAAGCGAGTCGCGACGGGCTTATCGGGATGGGCTTCGAGCCTATCTAGAGCCACTCCGTGAAGCATTGAGCGAAGACAGCCAGCGCAGACTCGCCGATAATCCGCTTCGAATCTTGGACTCCAAGAATCCTCGAGACCGCGAGTTGATGGTAGACGCCCCGGTAATGCTCGATTTTCTCTCTGAAGCCAGCCGAGATCATTTCGAGCAGGTACAGGGCCTGCTGCGTCGAGAAGGGGTGCAGTATGAGATCGACCCCCGACTCGTACGCGGTCTCGACTACTACACAAGAACTGTTTTCGAGATCGTGTCCAGCGGTCTGGGTGCCCAGGACGCGATCGTTGGAGGAGGCCGTTACGACGCTCTGGTCGAAGAGCTCGGAGGCCCCCAACTGCCTGCGATCGGCTTCGCAATTGGTGAGGATAGGCTGATCGAGATTCTGCCCCAGCAGTTTGTCGAGCGTATTCGTCCAGCGCCGCCCATCTTCGTCGTAGCGGTTGGAAACGCGCCCGTCGGTGAAGCGCTTGCACTCGCCGAGCAACTCAGGGCAGAAGGCTTTCTTGTCATTGCCGAGATGACCGGTCGATCGATGAAGGCCGCCTTGAAGCGGGCCGATAAGGCGGCGGCACGGTGGGCACTGCTGATCGGTGACGAGGAGCTCGCAAACGACACCGTGACCCTGCGGGACCTCGAACAGGGTGAGCAGGCCGCGGTATCGAGGGCTGACGTCGTCGAGTATTTGGGGGATGCGAGGTGAGAAGAGACTATGCCGGCGCTCTGCGTCGCGAAGACAACGGTCGCACGGTTCTTTTGCAGGGCTGGATCCATCGGCGACGAGACCTCGGTGGACTAATTTTTTTGCAGGTCCGAGATCGCTCTGGTGTCGTACAGGTCGTGGTGCATCCCGAGGAGTCTCCCGATGTGGCGGCCTCGATCGAAAGTGCCCGGTTGGAATGGGTCGTCGAGATCGAAGGCTTGGTTCAGTTGAGGTCTGCGGATGCCATAAACCCTGAAATGGATACGGGGGAGGTCGAAGTGCTCGCCTCCAGCGCTCGGATCTTGGCGCGCTCGGACCCCTTGCCGTTTTCCGTCGATGGTGCAGCCGACGCCACCGAGGAGACAAAGCTCAGATACCGGTTCCTGGATCTGAGACGAGACGAGCTGCAGAAGAATCTGATCCTTCGACATCGGGTGACCCTGGAGATTCTCAAACATTTCGACGAGCTCGGATTCGTCCACGTCGAAACACCGATCTTGACCCGATCCACGCCTGAAGGGGCACGGGACTACTTGGTGCCGAGTCGAATCTATCCGGGAAGATTCTTCGCCTTGCCACAGTCCCCACAACTCTTCAAGCAGATTCTGATGGTGTCCGGGATCGACAGATACGTTCAGATTGCGAGATGTTTTCGAGACGAAGATCTCCGGGCCGATCGTCAGCCAGAGTTCACCCAGGTCGACGTCGAAATGTCGTTTCCCGACGAGGATCAGATCTTCGAGATCATCGAGAGTCTTTTTGCTCGCATATTTCCAATGGTGGGTATCGAAGTCGAGACACCTTTTGTTCGGCTGACCTATGCTGAAGCCATACGAAGATTCGGTACCGATCGTCCTGATCTACGGTTCGAGATGGAGATTCAAGATCTGTCGGACATCGTTGGCGAGAGCGAGTTTCGAGCCTTTCGCCAGACGGTCCGGGATGGCGGTGTTGTCCGCGCCATAGTCGTACCGGGCGCTGCGAAATCGAGCCGAAAGCAGATCGATACTTGGGTAGAACTTGCGCGCCGGGAGGGTGCTGCAGGAGTTTTGACTCTCAAAAACCAAGATGGTGTAACGACATTTCAAGTGAAGGGGGTTCTCAGCGCCACCGAAATGGAAGAGTCGGTGCAGTGTCTCAGTCTTCAGGAAGGTGATCTGGGGTTGATCGTGGCAGCGACAGAGCCGATCGCATCGAAGGCCCTAGGGACGCTCCGACTCGATGCGGCTGGAGCCATGGGCTTGGTACCGGAGAACCGACATTCTTTTGTCTGGATCACGGAATTTCCCTTGGTCGAGCGTGATCCCGATCTCAACCGGTGGAAGGCAATTCATCATCCGTTCACCAGCCCGGATACACGCGATCTCGATCGACTCGACTCGGATCCTGGGTCGGTTCGATCTCGAGCCTATGACGTCGTGATGGACGGTCTGGAACTGGGCGGTGGATCGATTCGTATTCATGACCCTCGGCTCCAGGAGCGCGTCTTCGCCGTTCTCGGTATCGATAAACACGAGGCCCAGTCTCGCTTCGGATTCCTGCTCGAGGCGCTCAAGTACGGAGCCCCCCCACACGGTGGGCTAGCGCTCGGTCTCGACCGAATCGTCATGTTGATGGCCGGAGCCGAGTCGATTCGAGATGTCATCGCGTTCCCGAAAACCACTTCCGGGGCGTGTCTGATGACCGATGCGCCTTCGGCGGTGGATCGAGCTCAGCTCGCCGAGCTCGGACTGTCGCTGATCCAGGATCCCGAGGCACAAGAGGAATAGCCGCCCTGAGCGTTTACAACCTGTCTCTGGCACATCCCAGAGGATCGACTGACGTCGTTGTGGGTCAGGACATTCTGCAAAGCCTTCCCGCGAGTTTCGCGGAATGGTTCGCGGATCGAACGGTCTTCGTCGTCACCAGTCCAACCATATGGTCCCTTCACGGACCAAGCTTGGATTCCTTGTTCGATGGCGCGAGACGGCGGATTCGAATGGAAGTTGCCGAGGGTGAGGCGGCAAAGAACCTGGCCCATGCGGAGAGACTGTGGGACCAGATGTTGGAGGCTCAGGGCAAGAGAGATAGCAGGGTGATCGCCTTCGGAGGCGGAAGCGTGGGTGACCTTGCAGGCTTCGTCGCTGGCTGCTTTCTCAGAGGTGTCGAGTTCGCTCAGGTACCGACGACTCTTCTGGCCCAGGTCGACGCTTCGATCGGAGGTAAGACCGCGGTCAATCTTCCATCGGCCAAGAACAGTGTCGGCTTGTTCTACCATCCCAGATGGGTCGTGGCCGACATCCAGTTCCTTAGCACCCTGCCGCGCGCAGAGATGAGATCAGGCCTTTTCGAAGTCGTAAAAGCCGGTGTGGCGCTGGACTCGCATCTCTTCGAGACTCTAGAAGAAAGTCTGGACTCGCTTCTGGAGGGGGACAGTTCCATGCTGGCGCCGATCGTGGCCGAGGCGATGGCGGCGAAGATCGCTGTCGTGGAGAAGGATCCGACCGAGCAGGGCGGACGGAGGCTGCTAAATCTGGGCCACACCCTGGGCCACGCTTTGGAGGCCCATCTCGGCTACCGGGGGCTTCGCCATGGTGAGGCGGTGGGATACGGAATGTTGTTCGCTCTGCGGCTTGCCCGTAATCGACATTTGTCGGAGGCTGAGAGCTCGAGGATAGAGCGCTTGATCGAACGGTTCGAACTCCCGATTCTGCCGCCTCTGAATGCCGCCGCGCTGCTAGATTCGATGCAACTCGACAAGAAGAACCGAGAGGATTCGATGGCCTGGGTTCTGCCTGTTGGGATCGGGAAGGCCGAGGTTTTTACGGATATTTCCGAATCGGAGCTAGGCGAAGAATTACACAGATTCTTGGAGAGTCCGTCTGTATAATTTGCCCATCTCCTCAGGTTGAGGAGACTGGTCTCTGCCGTTTCTGGTGTTGAGATGATATCCGCTGCGAAAAGACATCGATGAGTTTGCTAGTCACTTTCCTGCAGCGCCTCCGGCTGCGGCATTTTCTTTTTCTGCTGCTGTTGCTGTCCGGTATCGTGCCTCTGGCCGTAAGCAGCTACTTGGTCATCCAGCAGAACCGAGAGATCCTCGAAACCCAAGAGAAGAGCTACCTGACCCGATCTGCGCAGTTCCTGTCACTCGAGCTGAACCAGCATCTGGTCTCCACCAGACAGCGCCTCGATCAACTGGGACAGGCGGTAAGGATCGCCCCACGTACAGAAGAAGCGATTGACAACCTACGTGAGCCCTGGGTGCAGGACTACCTGGAGTCGATGCTCTCGGCGGATGTCGATCTGGTTGCAGTGCGGGTTCTCAATAGCAGCGGGACTGGGCCCTATACCGCCGCCATCAGACAGTCACCCGAGCTGGTGGAGGCTCTGGATCTGGCATTTTCCCAGGCCCGCGACAATGCGAGGCCGGTCTACCGATTCGTAGCCTTGCCGGGAACCGGCGAGCCAGTTGCGGTGCTGGCCATGCCCGTCGAAGGCACAGCTGCCGATGTCTCGCTGTATGTCGAAGGCGTGACCAGACTGCGTCGAATGGAGTCTGTGTTTCAGCAGGAAGCGCAAGGGGATGTCGAAGTATTTCTGGTCGACCGGAGTGGTCAGCCTCTATGGTGGGGTGAAGCTTCCGAAGATTCGCGTCTTGCGGTCACTCAGTCACGGTTGGTTCGCGACTTTGTCCAGACACCCCTCAACATGACGCAGGAATACACCATCGAGCTAAACGGTCAAAAGAAGAGAATGCTCGGGCGTGTCAGTCCGGTGGAGGAAGCGGGATGGGGCATCGTGGTCCATCGAGCAGCTGACCGTGTCCTCGCGGTTGTCCAGGAGATGGTGATCAACACCGCAGTCTCCACAGGGATACTGCTCTCACTTGCACTTGGAATTGCAGTTCTCGCAGCTCGAAAAGTGTCGAAACCGATTCAGCAGTTGGCAGACAGCACGCATGAAATCGCTGCCGGCAACTTCGGCCAGCGGATCGAGGTATTCGGGCCAGGGCAAGAGATCAACGATCTGGCAGAAGACTTCAACAGCATGACCGGCCAGCTCGAAAGTCATATCGACAAGCTGCGTGAAGCGGCTCAGGTCAATCGTGAGCTTTTCATCGGTTCGATGCGAGCATTTGTTGCTGCGATCGATGCCAAGGATCCCTATACTCGCGGGCATTCAGAGCGGGTAGCAGCCTATAGTCGGGTCATTACCAAGCATCTGGGTCTTCCCGAGGCCGAGCAGCACCGCATTTGGGTCGGCGCGTTGTTGCATGATGTCGGTAAGATCGGCATCGAAGACAAGATCCTTACCAAGGGTGGCGTCTTGACCGATGAGGAATACGAACAGATGAAGTTACACCCGGTAATCGGTGCCGAGATCATGAGCAGGATCGAGCAGCTCAAGGCGATGATCCCCGCGATCCGGTGGCACCACGAGGCTTGGGATGGAAGTGGCTATCCGGACGGCCTCGAAGGTGAGAAGATTCCTTTGTCGGCTCGCATTGTGGGGGTTGCAGACACGTTCGATGCGATCACGACAAACCGTCCCTATCAGAAGGCTTACGAATCGGCGTTCGCGGTCGAAACGATTCACAAGCTTTCCGGCAAACGGTTTGATGTCCGTGTAGTCGAGGCGTTTCAACGTGCTTTCGAAGCAGGTCTGATTCAGAAGAAACAACAGGCACCGGCAAGCACTCCTGTCGAACCGCCCGTGCCTGCCGCGGCTTCGAACTAGCCGCGACGGCAGCTGAACCTTCATGCCTTTTCAGTACGTTCTGGCCAATTTGCTGGCCGATCATCCGGACGCCATAGGTGTATTGTTCTTGGACGATTCCGGAGAGACAGTCGATTTTGCCTGCATGGACGACAGTCCCTATGAGATACAGCTACTTGGAGCCTATCTAGGAATCTATCTTCGCCGTCTGGGTGACATCGTTGAAGGAGCCCAGCTCGGCACGGTCCGCAAACTACATATCGAATTTGGAGACCGGCATTTCCATGTTGCAGTGTTGCCAGATGGGTATTGCCTGGCCTTGGTACAGCGACAGCCGGCTCTGGTTGCCAGTGCTCGGGTTCGATTAGGTCTGGCTGCTCAATCAATCGCTCGAGAGGTCTTCAACTCGGAGATGAAATGAGTCACGACGAAGTTCTCGATCTCGAACCGGAGAGGGAGCCGACGACTCCGGAAAGCTCGGGATTCTGGAAAAAGCTGAAGAAGGGCCTCCTAATGACCCATACCGAGGTTCTCGATCGCTTGGATGCGGCGGTATCGGGTCGTGGGGTCGTCGACGAGGAGACTCTGGAATACCTAGAGGAAACCTTGATTGCAACCGATGTCGGTGTCGAAGCCAGTCTCGAGATGGTCGAGGCGATCAAGAATCGGGTCAAAGGACATGAAGCCACGGACGTCGTCAAGCTGCGAACGATGCTCGCCGATGAGCTGGCGGTTCTGCTACTAGACGCACCGCAACCACAAAACATGAACGTTACCCCGTTGGTTACCCTCTTGGTCGGAGTCAATGGTGTAGGCAAAACGACCTCGGCGGCCAAGCTGGCTCGCTGGTCGCAGCGCCAGAATCGGAGCGTCCTCCTTGCCGCCGGCGACACTTTCCGGGCGGCAGCTGTCGAGCAGATCACGATCTGGGGAGAGCGCCTGGGTGTCGACGTCGTTCGGCAGGCTACGGGCGCCGATCCAGGTGCCGTCGTTTTCGACGCACTGCAAGCCGCGAGAGCACGAAACATAGATCACGTCATCGTGGATACGGCTGGGCGATTGCACAACAAAGAGCACCTGATGGCCGAATTGGCAAAAATCAGACGAGTGATCGATCGTCAAGCATCGGATTGGCAGCTCCAGACACTGTTGGTGTTGGATGCAACTACCGGCCAGAACGCAGTGACGCAGGCGAGGGAGTTTGCGAAAACGGTAGCTGTCGATGGTGTCCTCCTGGCAAAGATCGACGGAACGGCCAAGGGTGGTGTCGCAGTGGCAGTAGCAAGAGATCTGCGTCTACCAGTGGTGTTTTTGGGAGTCGGCGAGACAGCAGATGATCTGATCGAATTCAGGCCTCGAGATTTCGCCATCGCTTTGTTGGGCTGATCGATGTCGGATTCGAAAAGCTGGCGATCCGGTATCGCGGAGCAATCACCCGATCCGAATCATCTATGGATCAGATATCGATTCCGAAATTGGCCGGCCAAATCACGCTTCTGGTTGGACCTGTCCTCAGGACGGTTAGGTCAGCACCGCCCGAATGGGGTAGAGGTCCCGAGCAGATGGGAGGGGCAAGAATTGAATGATGTGCTCTACCTTCCCCCTGTTCCTGCGGAGCAGTACCAAAACCGAGACGAACTGGCACGATCGCTACGGGACAAAGGGGTGCCTGTTCACGTCCAACGCTTGGCGGATGAGCCTGGCGGGCCAGGTGAGCCGGCGGTGTACGATCTTTTGGAAACACTGCTCGAAAAAGATCTATCCAAGCTCTCTGAGCTGCCCCCTGGGGCGGTTGCAGTGTGGCCGCTTGTAGCCGGCTACACGGACTCGAAGGACCTTTGCGAGTCGGGCCTCGAGATTCTGGCGGCTGCAGGTGTCTCCAGCGTCCAAGGGATCGCGGTCGAGCTGGATCCATCCGACAGTCGAAGAATCGTGGAGAGAGGGGGAGAGGAGGGCTTCGAGACTCTGTTCCACGGGCCGGCGCCCTCTGAACGCGCATTCTCCCGACTTGCTGCACAGTCAGGCTTGAGCCCCTTCGTCGCAAGACCCTTGCCCGAGCGACCCAAGTGGTTGAAGAATAACCGCGAGCTGGCCGAAGTTCTCTACCTTTTCGGTGAGCTCTGGTTGCGGTTGGGAAGACCCGAAGCTACGGGTCAAGAGATCTTTGCTGCCGCTCGGCGGGTCGACAAAGATTCACATGATCTGGCTGCAATCAGTAAAGAGGGCAACTTGAAAGTCGTGGGTTGGCTCGATCCCCTGGCACGTCGTCTGATCAGCGAATGGGCTACAGAAGGCATCTCACACGATCTGGATTCGCTGAGAAGCCTATATCTGTCGGAGTCGAGTGGCGACTCGGGCCAGACGAGCAAGTTTCCTGACTAGGGAATCCGAGCCACCAGATCGATCTCTACCAACGCCCCCTTGGGTAGGCCCGACACCTCCACAGTCGAGCGCGCCGGTCTATGGGACCCCATTGCGCTTCCATAAAGCTTATTCAAGATGGGGAAATCTTCCATGCTCGTCACATAGACCGTTGCCTTGATCACGTCTGAGAAGTTACAACCTGCGTTGTTCAGTACCTCACGAAGGTTCGCCAACACCTGAACGGCCTGGTTCTCGAAGCCGCCGTCTACGAGCTCGCCGGTCCTCACGTCTATGCCCACTTGCCCCGAGGTGAACAGCCAGCCATCGGATGAGATCGCTTGCGTGTACGGTCCGATTGCTTCGGGCGCCTGATCGGTGTGGTAGGTCTGCATTTCATAAGCTCCTTTCGGAATCAAACGCGAAGTCATTCGCTTTCCATAGTTCCTATGTAGGTGAGATTCCTGTATCGCTCGTCGAGATCCAGTCCGTAGCCCACCACGAAGAGATTCTCGATCTCGAAGCCGCGGTAATCGATCGGCACGTCGACTTCCCGAGCCTCGGCCTTATCGAGAAGAGCACACAGTCGCACTGTACGGGCGCCCCGAAAACGGAGTAGATCCATGATTGTTCGGAGCGTATACCCGGTATCGACGATGTCTTCGATCAACAGCACATCGCGACCTCGAATCGAGAGGTCTATATCTTTGCGAATGCGCACCTCTCCTGGCGCCGTACCGCCACCGTAGCTCGCAGTTTGAAAGAAATCCACAGCCACCGGGATGGTGACTTGCTCCAGCAGATCGACCATGAAGAAGACCGAGCCCTTCAGGACTCCAACGCAAACCAGCAGGTCGGTATCCGCGAAGTCGCGGTCTATTTCGGCAGCCAGCTCGGCCGTTCGCCGACGGATGTCTTCTGCCGGAATGAGGATGCGAGGTGTTTCATAGGAGTATTTTGGATTCATAGCGTACAATCTATATGTCTGAAAGGGTTGTCTGGATGTTGGAACGTGGCGTCAATCCAGTCGAGAGCCGAAATATTCAGCTCTCTGCTCGATTTAAATCGGCTTGGGCTTTCCATCAGCTCCTTGTCGGTATGGATCGTATGGGATCCGTCGAGCACTTTGAAAACAAATCCACCGAGTTTCAGTCTCTTTTCTCTCGCCTCAGGAGTTTCTCGGAGTCGTCACTCGATCCTATAGCACGACGCCAAGATCTGGACCCACGACTCCTCAGCCTCGAGCAAGAGATTGCCGTCCTCGTCAAGCAGCTGGAAGAAACCGATCGAAGTATCTCACCATCGGGCCTGCGTCTTTTTTTCCAGCAGATTCGTTCACTCGATGAGAGGATTCTCATCGAGATCGTTCGCTTCTACATAGACATTCAACAGGGTAAGGAGTGGGCAATTGATCGGTTGGATAAAGCCGATTATGTTCTCAGTCGATTGGCCGAGTTGATCGCGGGTCCAGGGCTGAAGGGCGATCGCAATCGGCTGAACAAGGTTTTGGGAGCAATCTCGAGCTCGGTCAAAGCGGAACCTCTGGCTGACAAAGAACTTCAGCAGATCAAGGATTCCCTCAACGACCAGCGAGCAGAAGTCCGTTGGATCAAGACTTTCGAGGAATTGAATGAGAGCGGCAGGATCGAACTTTATCGAGCCTTGAAGCACGACATGGGCGAGAAGGTCTTCTATCCGGAAGTCCTGCCGTTAGTCGTCGAAGTGAACAGCAGCTTCCGAACTAGAATCGATGAGCTGAGAGACCAAGCGGAATCACGATTGGTTGAGGAGTTTCAACGTCTGAGCCAGCTCCACAAGAGCGGGGCATCTCCGGAAGCAGAAGTTACGGACGAGCTCGATCGCTTGCAGGAACGAGTCGAGGAGTTTCGCTCCAGAGTCAAAGAAAGCAATATCCGGCTCTCGGAGTTAGTCGATCTGAGTCGCGATCTCGATGACATCGCCGAGCGCTATGAGTCACGCTTCGAGCCCACAAGTTCACCTCCTGCCGCAGCTGTTCCCGTGGCAGAAGCTTCCGACAGGGCGGTCGTCAGTTTTCCCTCACACGCCCTGAAGCCGGACGTCGAGCTTCTGCAACCGCATTGGAGCGAGCTCTTCTCGGATCTGTCGAGCTTGGGAGATGAGGTGACACCCGAGGACGCTGCGGTTGCCCCGGCAGTCGCTCGGTACCGGCTCGAGGCCCGTGAAGTCCTGGCCTTTCGCCGACTCGCCGGCGATGAGCCTGTTGACAAGGTCTTGGAGCAGTTCATACTCGCCGCAGCGGTGATGCGATGGCGAGTGCTTCAGGCGGTCAATGAGATTCGTGATTTGCTTCGAAACAGTCACAGATTGATACCCCTTGAAACCCTGGTGGCAGCCAAAGAAACGTGTCGTTTCGCCGACGCCTACGTCAAGCACTTTTCGCACCTTATCGATCAGGCAGTGTTCGAGGAGCACGGAGACGCGGCTGAATCCTTTCAGACGCTTCAAGTTCGCTTGGTGAGGGATCTGTCAGGCCTGTTGATTCTGGTTCAACGTCTGGCGTCCGCCGCCGGGTGAAGCTTCGACCTAGGGATCAAGGCCAGACTTTCCCCGTCTGCCCGGCCATTCGCAGCTCGGCTACCAGACCGAAAATCAGGTATGGTTCGCAGAACTGCGCTGGGGTGAGAGCCTCGTGCCGACGAAGAGGAAGTCAGAGATGTCCGAGCTGGAAGTTCAAATCAGGAATCGACAACTCAAACGCGATGAGCTGAAAGAGCTGGGGGTGGAGTCCTATCCTGCCCGGCTGAGCTACGACCTGGAGCCTTCGCGAGTTCACGATCGATTCGGTGGTCGTAGCGCCGAAGAGCTCGAGGCGGGAGAGATTCGACTCAGGGTTCCGGGCCGGATCCGCGCGATCCGCAAGCATGGCAAGACGTCGTTTGTCGATCTCCACGATGGCTCAGCCAAGCTCCAAATCATGGTTCGCGTTCCTGCTCTATCCGACTCCGCCAGGCAGGTCTTCGAAAGGCTGGATGTGGGCGATTACGTTCTCGCCGAGGGTTCCCTCATTCGTACCAGAATGGGAGAGCTGACATTGCTCGCCGACGATCTCACGATGCTCGCCAAGGCTGTTCGACCATTGCCAGAAAAGTGGCATGGCCTGACCGATGTGGAAACACGATACCGTCGTCGCTATCTCGATCTTCTCTTCAATCCCGAGTCCAGGCGGGTATTCGAGATCCGAGCCAGGATTATTCAAGGACTGCGGGACACGCTCAATCGTGCGCAGTTTCTGGAAGTCGAGACACCGATGATGCAGACGCTTCCGGGAGGGGCCAGCGCGCTTCCGTTTGAAACGCACCACAATGCCCTCGACCTCCATCTGTATCTGAGAGTGGCCCCCGAGCTTTATTTGAAGCGCCTGCTTGTCGGGGGGTTTCATCGCGTCTACGAGATCAATCGCAACTTCCGCAATGAGGGCATCTCGACCCAGCACAATCCTGAGTTCACGATGCTCGAGTTCTACTGGGCCTACAGCGATTATCGACAGCTGATGGATTTTACCGAGACGATGATCAGTGATTTGTCGACTTTCGTCCTGGGTCAGCCATCGTTGGACTGGCAGGGAGAGCAACTGGAGCTCTCGGGCACTTGGCCTCGATTCACCATAAAGCAAGCCCTGACTGAGTTCGCGAAGATCGACCCCAGTCGACTCGAGAGAGTCAGCGACCTCGCGATGCTGTTTCGAGAGCGCGAGCTGCCATTGCCGGACTTTATCGACGACGAGAATCATCCCTCGCTGCGACCTGTCAACGGTCCGCATGCGATCGAGTCCGAGCCGGTTGCACCCGAGGGTTGGTACGGACGGCTGCTCATGGAACTCTTCGAGTCGACAGTGGAGGATCAGCTGATCCAGCCGACTTTTATTACCGATCACCCGATCGAGGTCTCTCCGCTTGCGAAGCCGAGAACGGACGACGCTCGTTTTACCGAGCGATTCGAGCTCTATATTGCCGGTATGGAAATTGCCAATGCTTTCTCCGAGCTCAATGACCCCGAGATTCAAGCCCGGAGATTTAGCGAACAGATCGCTGCGCGAGAGAGAGGTGATAGCGAGGCTCATCGATTCGATCACGATTACATCAGAGCTCTGGAGCACGGTATGCCTCCAGCTGCAGGCGAGGGAATCGGCATCGATCGCCTCACCATGCTCTTTACCGACAGCTCTTCTATACGGGATGTCATCCTGTTCCCACTACTTCGACCCCAGGCAGATGTGGACAAGTGAGCGATTCGGGGCCCTCTCTGTCAGCCTTCGTGGCGCTCCGTTACCTCCGCAGCACTCGAAGGGACGCCTACATTACCTTTCTATCCCTCAGCGCGACAGGTGGAATTTTTCTCGGAGTTGCGGCGCTGATCCTCGCATTGGCTGCCCTGAACGGTTTCCAGACCGCCCTGCGTAACGAGACGTTGGCACGGACCCCTCAGATCGAGATCGAGGTTCCACCGGAGATGGAGACGCAAGGCGTCGAGAGGCTTGTCGCCAACGTCGATGGTGTGATCGACACTCAGGTCCTCGTACGAGGTCACATCTGGGTGCTGGCGCTCGGCAGAGCGCGAGCGGCCGAAATGGTCGGGTACCGAGGAGCTCTGCCGCAGGAATTCCCGGGTGCCACCGATCGAAGGCCTGGGCTCTATGTCAGCAACAGACTGGCAGAGACATGGGGTCTGACGCCAGGCGAAACCCTAGAGCTTGCCTCATCACGTCCGACCTTGACCCCCTTCGGGCCTCAACCGCGAATTCGCCGACTTCCCGTAGTTGGAGTCTTCTCCTCGGGTCGGTCGGAACAGTCGGAGAGGATCGCGATTCCACTCGAGGAAGCTCAGGTTCTGATGGATGAGCCTCATATTCGCTTGCTCGTTCGGACCGAGAGCCTGAGCGATGCTATTCGGGTTGCAGAGCGATTGAGAGGCGAGCTACCCGAAGATCTGTCGATCAAGACTTGGAGGGACTTGAACAGACCTCTGTTTTTCGCCCTCAGACTCGAAAAGACCTTGATGTTCATCGCCGTGTTCTTGATCGTCATTGTGGCTGCCATGGCGTTGATCTCGGACCTGATGCTGATCTTGGCCAGCAAACAATCCGAAGTTGGAATGCTCGGTGCCATGGGTGCAAGTCCCCGTCGACTCAGAAACATATTTCTCTACCTTGGAGCCCTGCTCGTGTCACTGGGATCCATCTTGGGCCTGGGCGTGGGAGTCGCCGCTGCATGGACTCTCGATCACTACCGGGTGCTGTCGCTGCCAGAGCAGGTCTACTTCCTCGACTATGTTCCCTTCTTAGTTCGTTTTCGCGATGTGGTCTGGATCATCGGAGCGACGCTCCTGCTGACACTCTCTTGTACTCTGGTTGCATCCAGACGAGTTTCCAGTCTCTCGCCGGTGGAGGCCCTTCGCAGATGAGTGTCGCAATCTCGGCGAAAGCGCTTCGAAAGACGTATCGCGATGGAGAGAAGACGGTCGAGGTACTCAAAGGTGTCGACCTCGAAATAGAGAAGGGCGAGTTCGTTGCCGTGGTCGGACCGTCTGGTTCCGGCAAGTCTACTCTTCTGCATCTACTGGGAGCCCTCGATAGCCCCGACTCGGGTTCGGTTCAGATCGCAGACACCGACATCTCCGATCTGGATGCGAACGAAATTGCCGGATTTCGTAACCGGATGATCGGCTTTGTTTTCCAGTTCCAGGAGCTCTTGGCGGACTTCACGGCTTTTGAAAACGTCACACTTCCCGGCAGGATCGCGCGCTGGACTCGAGAAGAATTCGAGGACAGAGCGCGATTCCTCCTGACCAGCGTCGGGTTGCAGGATCGGCTCGACTTTTATCCGAGTCAGCTTTCCGGGGGAGAGCGACAAAGGGTAGCACTTTGCCGAGCTCTGCTCTTGAGACCTCCCCTCTTGCTTGCCGACGAACCGACGGGGAATCTCGACCCAACGAGCGGAGAGAGGGTCTTCGATCTCATGCTCGAGATGCAAAAAACCCATGAAACAACGGCACTTGTGGTTACCCACAACCCCGAGCTCGCGATGCGCTGTGGTAAACTTTTCGTGCTTCAAGATGGCGTTCTACGACAAGACGTCGGCTAAAATCCTGAGCAAGGAGACTCATCCACGAAGGGCCCAAAGGGCCAAAAACCATGTTCGAGAAATACAACGAAAAGGCCAGGCGAGCATTGTTTTTCGCCCGCTACGAGGCGAGTAAGCTTGGTAGTCGCGTCATTGAGACCGAGCACATTCTTCTCGGCGTTCTGCGTGAAGGTGAAGAGAGTGTAACCGAGCTCTTTCAGCGATTGGACGTCGATCCCGAGGCGATTCGAAAAGAGATCGAGGGAGAGCGTGTATTCGTGGAGAGGATCTCCTCGACCGCAGAGTTGCCTCTATCTGAGGAATCGAAAAAGGTTCTGGCCTATGCGGCGCACGAGGCAGAGAGCATGCTCCATTCCTCCGTCGGGTCGGAGCATCTGATGATCGGGCTCCTCAGGGTCGAAGGGTGCGTCGCCATGCGCACCCTGACCCGTTGCGGGATGGATCTCTACAACGTGCGAGAAGAGGTTCTTACGATCGCCAAGGAGCGAGAAGCGTCGCAACAAAAGAAAGAGCTCCCCTTTCTGTCCGAGTATGCGCGCGACTTGACTTACCTGGCTACTCAGGGCACTTTCGATCCGCTGATCGGTCGCAACGAGGAAGTCGAGAGAATTATTCAGATACTCTCTCGAAGAACGAAAAACAATCCGATTCTCCTGGGAGAGCCCGGAGTGGGCAAGACCGCAATCGTCGAGGGCCTCGCTCAGAGAATCATCGAGGGGAGCGTCCCGATCTCACTTTCGCAACGGAAGATCCTCGCGCTCGACCTCTCACTGATCGTGGCCGGGACGAAGTACCGAGGACAATTCGAAGAACGGCTCAAGGGCATCCTCACGGAGCTCAAAGACAACCCTGACGTGATCGTCTTTATCGATGAGATCCACTCCCTAATCGGAGCCGGATCGGCCGAAGGATCCCTGGACGCGGCAAACATTCTAAAACCGGCCCTCTCTCGCGGTGACATCGCTTGCATCGGAGCCACAACGCTGAAGGAGTACCGCAAGTACATCGAGAAGGATAGATCGCTTCTGCGGCGATTTCAGTCGATACAGATAGAGCCGCCGACCGATGAAGAGACTTTGAATATTCTGCGTGGCGTCAAAGACCGCTACGAAGCATTCCACCGCGTCCGCTACAGCGAGAACGGCCTCAAGGCTGCGATCTATCAGTCGACCCGCTATATCACCGACAGACAGCAGCCCGATAAAGCTATTGATGTCATCGACGAGGCCGGAGCGAAAGTCAAGCTTCGCCGGGTCCGCGATACACAGAACTTGCGGCGGCTCGAGAAGGAGATTGGAGAGGTTGTTCGAGAAATGAAGACCGCCATCTCCGACAAGAACTTCGAGCGTGCGGTTTACCTCCGCGAAAAGGAGATCGAGCTGAGAGAGGATCTGGAACGACTCAAAGGCGAGACCGACGAGGACGGCTCTCTCGACGTTACCAGGAGAGATATCGAAGAGGTCATCTCTTCGTGGACCGGCATCCCTGTGGCGAGTTTGCGCAGCGAGGAGGCCGAGAAGTTGATGCAAATGGAGGAGATCCTCGGCAAGAGAGTCGTGGGACAGGATCACGCGATCAGCGCTATCAGCCGCGCCATTCGCAGATCGAGATTGGGAGTCAGCAATCCGCAGCGACCCGTGGGTTCTTTCATTTCTCTCGGTCCCTCGGGAGTGGGGAAGACCGAAGTCGCTCGGCGACTCGGAGAGTTCTTATTCGGTAGCCAACAATCCCTAGTTCGATTCGACATGAGCGAATACATGGAGAAGCACGCGGTTTCCAAGCTGATCGGTTCTCCTCCGGGATACGTAGGGCACGATGAAGGGGGGCAGCTGACCGAGAGGATTCGTCGCCAACCCTATTCGATCGTTCTATTCGATGAAATCGAAAAGGCTCATCCCGATGTCTCGAATCTCTTGCTACAGATTCTGGAAGACGGGTTGCTTACGGATGCGTATGGAAATCAGGTCGATTTCAAGAATGCGATCGTTCTGATGACCTCGAATATCGGCAGCGAGCTCGTCCTCAGGGGTGGCAGGATGGGGTTTGGTGAAGCGGATGAAAAGAAGGATTTCGAGCGAGTCGAGCAAGAGATCTTGGCGGCGCTGCGACGCACCTTCAGCCCCGAATTCATCAACCGGGTAGACGAGGTGATCGTGTTTAATCCCCTTGGCAAGGAAGAGCTCCGCTCTATCGTGGATATTCTGCTAGACGATGTCAATTTGACACTCCAGGATCGTGGATTGAAGGTAGATGTAACGGAAGACGCAAAGGATTGGCTGTTGGAAAAGGCTGGTCTGGATCCGTCGACCGGTGCCCGGCCGCTGCGAAGAACCATTCAGCGGCATATCCAGGACGCGGTCTCGGAGCTGCTCATCAGCAAACACGGCGAGAATATCGAGTTCATACAGATCGATATCGTCGGAGACCAGCTCGTACTCGATCCAGAGAACCGTAAGGCACTCGTTAGCGAATCATAAAGAGCGAACGTGCTGATTGGCTGTGCCTCGGCAAGCAGTTTGCAGGTAAACTGCGAGTTCGCTGAGCCTCCCCCGCAAGAACAGAGAAGACTTTCGGGACACTGAACGCCTTGAGCAAAGATCTATCTCTCGCTAGACCTGCAAATAGCAGGTTGGGTGTTATGGGGCTGCTCTGTGCGCTGATTCTGGCTCCCGCACAGGGATGGTCTCAATCCTTTGCTGGCGAGACCATTCAGGAAGTTCGCATCGAGGGAACCCAGACGCTCACAGACGAAACGGTCCTCTTTTATCTCGGGATAGAAATCGGTGCAGTCTTCAACCCTCGTGCGGTGAGCGATCGAATTCACGATCTTTGGGACCGGCAGATGATCGACGACATCCGCCTGGATGTGGAACCGGTCGCAGCTGGTATTCGATTGGTGATCATCATCACGGAGCGCCCGATTCTGCGTTCGATCGAGTATGCCGGTCTGAAAAGGCTCAACAAAAGCGATATTGCCGACAAGATTGCCCAAGAGAGAATTCGGGTCCGAGAAGGTGATCCTTTGAGCATGGGCGAGCTCATCAGACTGAAGAGTTCCATCGAAGAGATGTATGCCGAAAAGGGCTTCCGTCTCGCCGAGGCCGAGTTTCGAGTCGAGGAGATCAGCACGACGGACCGACGTGTCCTGTTCAACATCGACGAAGGCGACAAGGTACGGGTGGGAGACATCGACTTCGAGGGCAATACCGTGTACCGGGACATGCGGCTCAAGTACACGATGAAGAAGACCAAAGAGTCCGGGATGATCAGCAAGCTCCGAAAGAAGGATCTCTACAATCCCGCCAAACTGGAAGAGGACCTCGACTCCGTCAGACAGCTGTATCGAAAAGCGGGCTACAAAAACGTCGTGATGGGAGAACCCATCGTTGAGGTTCGGGCGATGAAACCCTCTGCCGAGGAGACCAAGGAACAGAAGCGTAGATTGTTCATCACGGTACCCATCGAAGAGGGGGATCGTTGGAAGCTAGGAGAAATCTCGATCGAAGGAAACGAGACGTTTAGCGACGAGTTTCTGCTTCGACAGTTCGAAAAGCCCAGCGGAGGCTGGCTAAAATCGAAGGTCATTGACGAGGGCGTCGAGGCAATACAGGAAATTTACAGCAACACCGGTCACCTCTTTGCGGATGTCTCGCCAACGATGGTGGAGCGGGAGAACCAGGTTGCAGATTTGATCGTCCAGGTCACCGAGGGAGATCAATTCCGCATTCGAAGAATCGAGTTGGAGGGCAATACCAAGACTCGAGACAAGGTAATTCGGCGAGAGCTTGGCATTCAAGAAGGATTGGTCATGAACACCGCCGGCCTTCGCAACAGCCTGCTGCGACTTCAGCAGATGGAGATCTTCCAAGTCGACGAGAACGACCCTGTCTCATTCGATATCGACAAAGAGTCGCAGACGGTCGACCTCACCCTGAAGGGTGAGGAGGGTGAGCGTACGGAGCTACTGTTCGGTGGCGGTTTCAGCGAAGTCGATGGTCTGTTCGGTCAGGCCCAGTTCCGAACTCGTAATTTCCTGGGCCGCGGAGAGACATTCGGTGTCTCGGCACAGTTGGGAGCGCGCCAAAACCTCTTCGATATCAATTACTCGATCCCATGGTTTCTCGATCGGCCCCAAAGCATCGGATTCAACATCTTCAAGCGAGAGCTCGACTACACACTACTCACAGGGCAGACTTTCTTTCAAGACAATTTCGGTGGTGCCCTGACCTACGGGCGTAATCTAGGACTCTTCGGCAACGCCTCGGTCACGTTCTCGCGTTTTGATGCGAAAGAGCGCCGAACGGAATTCAACCCCCAGGGTGAGCTTGTCGAACAGAATCTGGATCGGACGGTGGCGATGCTCCGCTTCAGCTTTGTAAAGGATCGCCGCAACGGGCGCATCCAAGCGACTGCTGGCTATCGTTACAGCTTCATTGTCGACTACGCAGGCGGAGTTCTCGGAGGAACTACCAACTTTGTTCGGCCCCAAGTTACGGGCACGAAGTACTTCCCGGTCAAACGCACCGGGCTGCAGACATCGTTCGCGATCAACACGAAGCTCGGAATCATCGAGCCCCTCGAGGGTGAGAGGTTGTTCTTCAATGATCGGTTCTACCTGGGCGGTGAGAACAGCATTCGTGGCTTTAGGTATCGCTCCATCTGGGTGCGAGATCCGGAAGGGAACTCGGTGCTCGACGAATTCGGTTTCCCACTTGGCGGCGACAAGACCTTTCAGATGAACGGCGAGATGATCGTCGTCTTGGGAGGCCCGTTCCGCGTGGTTTTCTTCAGTGATGCTGGTAAAGTGTTCGCTGACGACGAATCGCTGAACCTCACCAATCTTCGCGTAACGGCTGGCGCTGAGCTTCAAGTCAATGTCCCGATCTTGGGAGCACCCCTTCGCTTCATCTATTCTTACAATGTCAATCCGCTGCCAGACGATCGGTTCGAGACCTTCCAGTTCAGTATCGGCCCCAGCTTCTAAATAGAGGAGAATGAATCATGTTGTGGATGACATCGCGTCAGTTGCGATATTTCTCTGTCGCTGCTGTGATCACCTTTGTAACAGCAGCTTCAGGCAACCCCCTACAGGCCCAGTCCGAAACCGCCGGGACCGCCGTCATGAAGATGGCCGTCATCGACGTTCAGAGGCTTGTCTTCGAATCGGCAACCGGCAAAGAGGTAATCGAGCGACTCAAGAATCTTCGCGAACAAAAGACCGCTGAGGCAGAGGGCCTCCAACAGGAGATCGAGGACCTACAACAGCGCGTAGCCGATGGCAGACTATCGCTGTCCGACGATCGAATTGCGGATTTGGAGAAACAACTCGAAGAAAAGGTGATCTTGCTCAGGCGTTTTGGTGATGATGCCGATCGGGAACTCCAAAAAGAGCAAGAAGAATCATTCTCTCGAATCGAGCGCCAAGTGATGCCGATCATTTCTGCCGTCGGAGAAGAGCAGGGCTATACGGTGATATTCAACAAGTTCAACAGCGGCTTGTTGTTTGCCGAAGACCAAGTAGACATCACCGATTTGATACTGCAGCGCTTCGACGCGAGCGTTCAGGGAGGAAGTTAAGGGCTTGGCGTATCGGCTGTCGGAGCTGGCCGAGCTCGTGAACGGTTCGGTGACCGGAGATGGTCAACGAACCGTTGTCGGCGTGCGGCCCCTGGAAACCGCTGGGCCGAACGATCTCTCGTTCCTGTCGAATCCAAAGTACAGAGACGAGGCTAGAAGCAGTTCCGCTGGGGCGCTGCTGGTTTCTGAGCCGGTGGTCAATCTCGATCGGGATTTCCTGGTCGTCGATAATCCGTATCTGGCTCTAGCCAAGCTACTCGACTTCTTGAATCCAGCCTCAGAGCTGGTTCCCGGTGTCGATCCCACGGCCGTAGTTGCGGAGAGCTCGGTCATAGATCCCACGGCGTCCATCGGCCCCTTCTCGGTTGTTGGGCCCTTCTGCTCGATCGGAGCTCGTGTTCAGATCGCGCCGCATGTCGTGGTCGGAGCCGACTGTGAGATCGGCTCGGACTCGATACTCAATCCCGGTGTCGTGCTCTACGCGCGGACACAGGTCGGGGAGCGGTGTATTTTTCATGCCGGAGTCGTGGTCGGAAGCGATGGCTTCGGATACGCCCAGAGTGAGGGTGGCCATGTGAAACTCAAGCATCTTGGGCGCGTTGTGGTCGAGGACGATGTGGAAATAGGGGCCAACTCGACCGTCGATCGGGCCCTCCTGGATGAGACAAGAATCGGCGCTGGGACGAAAATCGACAATCTGGTTCAAGTAGCCCATAATGTCCGCCTCGGACGCGGCTGTCTCTTGATAGCTCAAAGCGGGATATCCGGCAGCACTCGACTTGGAGATGGGGTGGTACTTGCCGGCCAGTCCGGGATCAGTGGTCACAAAGTTCTTGGAGATGGAGTCCAGGTAGCCGCCAAATCAGCCGTTTTCAAGTCGGTTGATGCGGGCAAGACGGTGGCCGGAATTCCCGCAATCGACGCTGGCGCTTGGCGGCGCCAGCAGGCAATAGCCTCCAAGCTGGATGATCTGAGAAAGCGATTGATCGCTGTCGAGAAGCGTCTTCATTCTACGTCGGGCACGGAGGGGGATAGTGACTGAAGAATCCATAGTAATGGACTATCAATGGATTACTTCGATCCTGCCGCATCGGTACCCGATGTTGCTGGTCGATCGGGTCCTGGAAATAGAGCCAGGCCACCGCATCGTGGCCATAAAGAACGTTACTGCGAACGAAGAAGTATTTCTGGGCCACTTCCCTGGGCATCCGGTGGTTCCCGGTGTCTTGTTGGTCGAGGGGCTGGCGCAGGCGGGGGCCATCCTGCTTTTGCACGACGATCCCGAACGAGATTCGAAAATTCCCTATTTCATGTCTATCGAGAAAGCAAAATTCCGCAAACCAGCTGTGCCCGGAGATCAGCTGCGCTACGAGATCGAGGTTCTCAGACGACGACCTCGTCATTGCAGGCTCAGCGGCCGTGTCGTTGTAAAGGATTCGGTGATTGCCGAGGCAATCTGCACGTCAGCAATGGTTGACAAGTAGTTCGAGAGATCAGAAATATGTCAACTTCGATTCATCCTACAGCCGTTGTTGATCCCGGAGCAGAGATCGCAGACGGAGTCGAGATTGGTCCACTTTCGGTGATCGGGGCCGCTGTACAGCTCGGAGCGGGAACGCAAGTCGGGTCTGGCGCTCAGGTTCGAGGGCCCGCCGCGATTGGAGAGAACAATCGAATCTTCCCTTACGCATGCATCGGGTTTGAACCACAAGATTTGAAATTCAAAGGCGGGGACACCCGGCTCGAAGTGGGAGATAGGAATACGTTTCGGGAGTTTTGCACGATACACCGCGGTACCGAGGAGGGTGGTGGCTCCACGACGATCGGTAGCGACAATCTCTTCATGGCATATTCACATGTAGCTCACGATTGCCATGTGGGCGATAGAACGATCTTCAGCAACTCCGCGACTCTCGCCGGGCATGTCGTTGTTCAAAACGACGCCACCGTCGGCGCGTTCAGCGCTGTGCATCAATTCTGCCGCGTCGGTCAGTATGCCTATATCGGGGGCTACTCGGTGATCACGAAAGACGCCCTGCCTTGGGTCAAGACTGTGGGACAGAAGCCGCTGTGCTACGGCGTCAACACGATCGGGCTGCGACGCCATGGCTTCACCGAAGAGCGGATACAAGCGCTGGAGTCGGTGATGCGAATCTTGCTTCGGTCGGGTCTGAATACGAGCCAGGCGATCGAGCGCTTGGAGTCCGATCATCCTCGATCCGAGGATATGGCTTATTTGCTCGATTTTCTCAAGACCTCCGAGCGCGGGGTCATTACAGCTCATCCGGGCCGGCGCGGCGGGCGGGGAGGGCAAGCTGACTAAGGCTGGCGAACACTTGAGAATCGGCGTAGTGGGTGCCGGGGCTCTGGGTCGCCACCATGTCAGGATCTTGTCCGAGCTCGAGGGCGCGGACCTGATCGGTCTTTTTGATTCGAATCAGGAAGCTGGGAGTTCTGTAGCCCGTGAGTTCGGAACCCGGTCATACGATTCACTCCAGTCTCTGGCCGAAGAAATAGAAGCCTGCGTCGTAGCTGTGCCAACCGTCGATCATGCCGAGGTCGGTTGCTATCTGCTGGGCCGAAATATCGATGTATTGGTCGAGAAGCCGCTGGCGACAGACCTGGCTGAAGCCGATCGCCTGATCGATGCGGCAGCTGGGAGGATACTCGCTGTTGGCCACGTCGAGTTTTACAACCCCGCAGTCCAGCGGCTACTCGATCTCGGCGGAAAGACCGGGTTTCTCGAGGTTCATCGGCTTGCGCGGTTCAGCCCGCGGAGTCTCGATATCGACGTTGTTCTGGATCTCATGATTCACGACCTTCAGATTCTCCACTCCTTGGACGACAGCCCCGTCGCCGAGATTCGGGCCAAGGGAATTGCGGTCCTTTCAGACCGCGTCGATATCGCGAACGCGAGAGTGGCGCTGGTTTCCGGATGCGTAGCAAACTTGACGGCCTCCAGAGTCTCCGCAGAGCGTGTACGGAAGCTTCGCGTCTTCAAGCCCGGGCAAGGGTACTATTCGGTCGATTATCAAGATCAGGAGATCAAGGGTTTTCGCATCGAGGAGTCGGAAGGTCAGCGAGAGATTCTGCCTGATTTCTTGACCGTTGAGCGAAGCGAGCCCTTGAAAGAACAGCTCCAAGCCTTCGTGGCTGTATGTAGCGGTGAAGATCAGCGTATCGTCCTTGGTGGCGCTGGACGAAAGGCGCTAGAGACGGCCCATCAGATACTCGAAGCAATCCGGGCAACTGGTTAGCTTGGCAGGTGATTCGCGACCACACATAGCAGGAGGAGAAATGAGCGATTTTCGAATCGGCGTTATCGGTGGTAGTGGGCTATACGACATGGAAGGTCTGGAAGTTGCCGAGGAGCGACAAATCCCGACAGCATTCGGCGATCCATCGGACGCCTATGTTCTTGGGGAATTGGAAGGAACACCGGTAGCATTCCTGGCTCGACATGGAAGGGGACACCGAATTCTTCCCTCAGAGCTCAACTTCAGGGCCAATATTCTCGGTTTCAAAACGCTGGGCGTCGAGTACTTGATCTCCGTTAGCGCGGTCGGGTCGATGAAGATCGAGTATCAGCCCACTGATATCCTGGTGCCTGACCAGTTCTACGATCGAACCCGGCATCGCATCGACACTTTTTTGGTGATGGACTCGTAGCACACGTATCTCTGGCCAATCCAATATGCACCGAGCTCTTCGGCGTCTTCGTCGACTGTGCAAAGGACGCCGGGGCCCGTGTTCATAGCGGCGGGACCTATGTTTGTATGGAGGGGCCCCAATTCTCGACTCGCGCCGAATCCGAGATCTATCGCCAGTGGGGTGTCGACGTAATCGGCATGACGAATTTGCAGGAGGCCAAATTGGCGCGAGAGGCCGAGATTTGCTACGCCACGCTAGCGATGATCACCGACTACGACTGCTGGCACGAGGACGAAGCCGATGTTAGTGGTCACGCGGTGATGGAAGTGATTCAACAGAACGCAGCTACAGCGCAAGATGTGGTCCGTCGGATTGTGCGCCGTCTTCCGCTCGATCGAAATTGTGAGTGCTCGACGGCCCTTGCCAACGCCTTGATTACCGACCCAACCAAGATTCCGGCTTCGACCCTCGAGAGGCTAAGTCCGATTGTCGGCAAGTATCTGCCAGATACTTCCAAAGACTGACTGCATGCCGCGAATCCTGGTTACCAACGATGACGGAGTGTTTTCTGAGGGCATCAAGCTCTTGGCAACGGCGCTGTCAGCAATCGCCGAGGTCGTAGTCGTCGCTCCCGACAGAGAGCAGAGTGCGACGGGGCATTCGCTAACCCTCCATCGACCTCTGAGGATGCAACAGCTAGAAGAAAACTACTTTTCGGTAGATGGCACACCTACCGACTGTGTCAATCTAGGAGTGCTTTGGTTGATGGCGGAGACTCCACCAGATCTTGTCGTTTCTGGGATCAATTTCGGTTCGAATCTCGGAGATGACGTCACCTATTCCGGGACGGTCAGCGCTACATTCGAGGGCGCCCTGTTGGGAATACCGTCTATCGCGTTCAGCCAGGAGGTGCGAGAGAATTTCTCCTTCGATCGTGCAGCTGTGTTTGCGAACCGCTTTGTGCGGGAGCTCCTCAAAGAGGAGCTCCCCAGCGATCTGCTGCTGAATGTAAATATTCCTGCGGGTGCAATCCGTGGTGTCGAGCTAACGCGTCTCGGCAGGAGGCGCTACAAGCAAAGTGTAGTCGAGAAGATGGATCCGCGGGGTCAACGCTACTTCTGGATCGCTGGGACGCCCGAGTGGCAAGAGGAGGAAGGTACGGATCAGTCGGCGGTGATCGCCGGTTCCGTGTCCGTCACTCCACTTCATCTCGATCTGACCGATCATAGAGGTCTCGAACCGTACTCTCACATTCGCGCGCGCCTGGATCGATTGGCAGAAGGACTCGACGAGTGAAGAGTGATCTTCGGATCCAGCGACGCAGGATGGTGGATCAGATCGCGCAGCGAGGGATCCGAGATCCGCGCGTGCTTCAAGCCATGAGAGATGTTCCGAGACATGTCTTCATATCAGAACATCTTCGGGCCCAGGCCTACGGTGATCACGCGCTACCGATCGGATCATCTCAAACGATTTCTCAGCCATACATCGTGGCTCGGATGTCCGAGATCCTTTCGGTCGAACCTGAGCATTCGGTACTCGAGATCGGTACAGGTTCCGGCTATCAAACGGCAATTCTGGCGAAACTTGGCAGGCGAGTCTACAGTCTAGAGCGAGTCTCCAAACTGGCGCGACAAGCGATACAACGCATGCGGGATCTCGAGCTCGACAACGTCAAGATACAAACCTTCGATGGCACGGTAGGCTGGAGTGAGGTTGGCCCTTTTGATCGGATTCTGGTTACGGCCGCGGCGCCAAAACTGCCAGAACCGCTTTTGGATCAACTTCGCGTTGGTGGACGTCTTTTGATTCCGGAAGGCGATCGGGAGGAACAGAATTTGGTGATCTACAGAAAGCTACGGCAGGGGTCCCGACGTACGGTTGGTGAATCGGTGGCCTTCGTACCATTGATCGGCAGACACGGATGGGAGCTCAACTGAACGATGGAAATTCTGCAAGAGCTCTGGCATGGCCTTCACGAGTTTCTGACATCGCTCCTACGGTGGGTCGAGGCTTTCGCTTCGACGCCCTATGGTGGCTACGCGCTTTTCGGTATCTCCTTTCTTGAAAGTAGTATCTTCCCGATTCCTCCAGACGTACTCCTGATTGCGCTGTGTCTGGGTCGGCCCGAGCTTTCATTCTGGTTTGCAGCAATTTGTTCGATCGGATCGGTTCTCGGAGGCATCGCTGGATACGCCCTTGGATACTATGGAGGCCGACCACTTCTTAAAAAGCTCTTCGATCAACGCAAGATAGAGGCCGTGGAGCGGCTATACGATCGCTACAACGCGTGGGCTACCGGCATCGCCGGTCTGACCCCGCTTCCCTACAAGATCTTCACCATTTCGGGCGGGGCCTTTGCCATCAATTTCAAGATCTTCCTCGTCGCGTCGATCGTCTCGAGATCGTTTCGCTTCGCGGTGGTGGCTGGCATCATCTATCTCTACGGCGAAGCCGCAAAACTATGGATCGAGAAGTACCTGAATGTACTGTCCATAGCATTTGTTATTCTTCTGATTCTCGGTTTCTGGCTGATCGGGCGGGGGACCACAAAGGCCGTGAGAGATCCTGAGATGGAAGCGGAATGACCGGCGAATCTGTCGCAGCGAAGCGATTCCTGGTCTCAGGCAGAGTCCAGGGAGTAGGCTACCGGTTCTTTACGAAGAGACTCGCCGACGGTATCGGCGTTGTCGGTTGGGTCAAGAATCTTCCCGATGGGAGGGTCGAAGCCAGGGCCGCAGGCACCGAAATCGAGCTCCAAGCGTTTCGAGACGGTCTAATCGAGGGTCCAGCCGCAGGGAATGTAGTACAGGTCGAAGACTTCGAATTGAAGGAACAACCCAATTGGACTCGGTTCGAGATCACGTTCTAGATCGAATCGAGTCGTCGAGTGGAGAATTGAAACAATGGACGACCTGAAGTCCTTTATCCGCGAAGTTCCGGACTTCCCGAAGCCGGGAATCCTCTATTACGACATATCTACCTTGCTCCAAGATCCTCTGGCTTTGCGGATGACCATCGATCGGTTTGTGTGGCTCTTCTCGAATCTTCATGTCGACAAAGTGATTGGAATCGAGTCCAGAGGTTTCATGTTCGGATCGATCGTTGCCTACAATCTCAACGCCGGCTTCGTTCCGGTCAGGAAGCCGGGCAAGCTTCCAGCACACAAGGTCGGGAAAGAGTACGAACTGGAGTATGGTACCGACAGCTTGGAGATTCACAGCGACGCAATCGATGAAGGAGAAAGAGTTCTTATCGTCGACGATCTTATTGCGATCGGAGGCACTGCAGCTGCCACGGCCGAGCTGGTTGAAGATGTCGGAGGCATCGTATCCGGACTTGGGTTCGTGGTGGAGCTGACCTTTCTGGAGGGTCGCAAACGGCTCGAGAAGTATGAAGTCGAGTCGTTGATCAGGTATTGACCGTATTCCGGACAGGGCTCGAATGATCTCGTGCACCATCGTATAATCCTTTGCTTCTTCGCGGCTGTAGCTCAGCTGGATAGAGCTGGGGCTTCCTAAGCCCTGAGTCGGGGGTTCGAGTCCTCCCAGCCGCACCACGAAGGCTTGATGATTCAAACACGCTGAGAGAAGAGAGAGAATGAGCCAGCGACTATCCCGAAAAGAGATCAAACAAAAAGATAGCTTCATGGAGCAAGTGGGCGAGACGATCGAATTCGTCGCCAGCCATCTTCGCACCCTGATCTGGATAGGTATCGCACTGATCGGTGCGATCATCTTGATCGCGGTTTTCATGAATTTCCAAAGAAACCGTTCTGCTCGAGGTGATCGAGCTCTCTCCGAGGCAATGATGATTCGGCAGGCACCTGTCGAAGCGGATGGAGAGCTCCCAGGGGCGGCGGTGGCAACCGGCGACGATGAATCGTCCAGGCGCCTAGAAGCCAAGGAAGCATTTGAGGCCGTGGTCCGAGACTATTCCGGAACGAGCTCGTCTGCGATAGCCACGGCCTATCTTGGAGGACTCGCTGCGGAGTCGGGTGACTATGGGGCCGCTCGTGCCTCGTGGG
>CAJHZD010000177.1_pt1 | contig 44593 bp, 29 predicted proteins | sample 9198941 | NCBI WGS metagenome assembly CAJHZD01 (sample SAMEA7708371, study PRJEB35096) | sediment metagenome | biome: marine neritic benthic zone biome [ENVO:01000025]; feature: sediment [ENVO:00002007]; material: shallow marine sediment [ENVO:03000034] sea grass bed [ENVO_01000059] ...
GCAAAAAACGCGGCCAGGACCGCTAGATTGCCAAATGGGCTCACATACGCCACGACCAGGTCCGCAAGAAAGGTCGATGTGCCGGTCTCCTTCATAGCCACCCCGAAGGCCATCATCGAACCGATCAGCACCATCAGACGCCAATCGATGGCTGAGTAGGCTTCTCCCGGAGTCAGACAACGGGTCAGAGTCAGCGCCAGCACGCCGGTCAGAAAGGCAATCGACATCGGCAACAACCCGGTGGCAGCGGCCACCAGCGCAGCCACGAATATGGCCGCCGCCAACGGTCCCTTGTTCGACCGCGGGTGGTGAGCGGAGACATCCTCCAGGTTGAGAAGCTGCGCCGGATCGAGATTGTCGATGCTCTCTGCCGCACCCTGTAGAAGAAGCACATCACCGGCTCTCATCCGTCGACGCGCCAATCGTGCTCCTGCGTCGCCTTCGCGACCCGCCGAATGAATCGCCAGCACGGTCAGCCCGGTCTGCTGGCGGAAATTCGCACCCCGGGCCGACTTACCCACCCATATCGAGTCGGGCATGACCATGACCTCGACCATGAGCACTTCGTCGGACTCGAGATCCTCATCGGTGGGTTGGAAACCGGTGTCGATATCGATGCTCTTGACGTCTTTGGTCGACAGGATGTCTTCGGCGGAGCCTTCGACCAGCAGGACATCCCCTTCCTGCAGCGTCGTGTTCGAGCGCGGCAACAGATCGCGCTTTCCATCGCGACGGATGCCGAGCACTGTCAGATCGAGAGTTTCACTCAGCTTGCTCTCAGCCAGGGTCTGCCCGGCCAGCTTCGATCCTTCTGGAAGGACGGCTTCCGAGATGTATCTGCGCAGCCCGAACGTGGAGACCCGGTCGTCTTTGAACCGGTCGGGGATCAACCGTGGCGCGACAAACAAGAGGTAGAGCAGACCGACCAGGGTCAGCCCGACTCCGACCGGCGCCAGCTCGAAGAAACCGATCGGTTCCATGCCGTAGCCGGGTAGCTCTCCCGAGATGACCAGATTGGTCGAGGTGGCGATCACGGTGATGCTTCCCGCCAGGATCGAAGCATAGGCCAGCGGCATCAATACAAGCGCCGGTGAGATCCTGGCCCGCTTGGCGGTGCCCACCGTCAACGGCAGCAGCATGGCGGTCGTGACGGTGTTGGAGATGAAGGCGCTCAAGGCGGTGGCCGAAGTCACGAGGAGACGGGTCAGCGTTTTGGGTCGATCGCTGCCGAGCGCGGCGAGCTTCAGCCCCAGACGCTCGACCACCCCGGTCTGGGTGACGCCGGCGGTGAGCACGAAGAGACCGATCAGCACAAAGATCGTCTCGCTTCCAAATCCGGCCAGTGCCTGGGATGGATCGAGGATTCCTGGCACCGTCAAGGCGAGCAAAAGCAGGAGCCCCACCACTCCAATGGGCAGCACCTCGGTGGCAAAAAGAACCAATGCCACCAGGATGAGAAAGAGCAGATAGGCGATCGAGAGGGTCATGAGGATTCGACCGGCTCAGTTCTGGGCCTCGACCAGCGATTCGGACTCGACCGTTCCCACCACCAGTTCCCAGAGGCCCTGGGCATGTTCGAGGAGACTGGGCAGGTCCTCCGCCAGCAGGTAGCGCTCTCGGATGAGTCGAATCGCGGCTTCCGCATAGAGGCCGAGATACGCCTCTCGGGTCGAGTAGCGCTCCTCTACCGAGAGCCTGGGGTCCGAGAAGAGCTGGCGGTCACCCCGAGTGGTCGAAAAGGGGAAGAACGAGCCTCGAAAGTCGGCCAGCTCGTTGGGCGCTCCGATCTCGTCAGATCGCCAGTTCCAGGGTGTGTAAGTGGCGAGAGGAACCTCGATCTCGGGCATCCTGAGACCGGCGACCTCGTTGCCATCGACATCGACCTTCGAAACCATCACGGGGAAGGCCTCACCGACCTCGGGTGGCTCGATATCGATCACTCCTTCGGATCGGAAGCGATCGCCATAATTGACGCGATAGGCCTCATGTAGTCTCCGGGGCGGATCGACTCTGGGAATCTTTGGGAATTCCAGATTCATCGGATCGACGAGGTTCTGATCGACCAACCGAGGATAGCGGCTCTCAGGAGGTTCCACGCCTCCCGAGACCCACTGATCGAGAGCCACGAGTAGACCACGAAGCGCCCAGAAGAAGTTGGCCGGATTGGAGGAATAACGAGTGTCCCGTGGCTCGGGCGGAAAGCGACCGACAAAGTGCTGCGTGCTCGAGAGGTGATAGATCCGAACCTTGGGATGAATCGGGAGATCGGTGCGGCCGTCGATCGACGTGTGGAGCAGCGACGCCGCTCGACCCCAGTACTCATATCCCGTGTTGGTGAAGAAGATCTTTGGCAGGGTTTCGTCACCCTTTTGGAGCGTGGTTCGGAACAGACCATCTTCGAGTCGGGTCAATGAATCGGTTTGCGTCTCGCCCGAGAAAGGGAAGAGGTCGGTCGGATAGAGGAACGCCGAGAAGGGATGGGCGTCTCTCGACGGCTGACCGAAGCGAATATTGAAGCTTCCGCGGCCGGCTCCGGCCGTATGAACCATCAGGCCGTCGAAGACACGTCTGCCCTCGGTGTCTCGATTGAAGTCCTGATACAGATACTGACGCAGGAACCGGCCGGTCTGAGAGATACCGATGCCGATCAATCGATCGACGCCGCCGGTGGTCGACCACTCGTACTTCACGAACGAGGCGAGGTCGCGGATCGCGGCGAGTCCGAGACCGACGATCGCGGGACGCTCGGCAACATAGACGGCTTCATAGATCTTGCCGGCCCGAAAGCCATCGGCAAGGTAGATCGAGGTCCGATCCTCGAACACCCCGCCGTTCTCGAAGCGTCCAAAGCTCCAACTATCTCGAGATATCGTCTTTCGGGCACCGAGTCGAGTGTCCCGCACCGTGAGGATATTGCGCTTGTCCGTGGGGTCCGCTACGGGATAGGCGCGGTGATTCCGATGGCTCAGCGGCATCACGAAGGAGCTTTCTTCAAAGACGTGATCGGCTCGAACCAGCCCCTCGATCGGCGGATCGACCTCGGTAAAGACCGCCTCGAGCCCCAATAGATCGGGATCATCGGGCACATCGAACTGCCAGCCCACCCAGACCAAGGTGAATCCTTTGTGCATCAGGAACCCGTCGCCTATGGCGGCCGAGCTCGTGGGGTCGGGGCTGCGCTCGGCGCCTCGATTGAAGTAGCGCACAATTGCCTTGCCACCGCGGTTGGAGACCTCCACGAAGGCGGCTCCGTTACCCCGTTTCGAATCGACTGGTTTCAGGATATACAGATCGCTCGAGAATCGAACTCGACCGTCGGCATCGACGGGTGCTTTGCGAAGGTCGACGATCTTTTGATTGGCCGGATCGTTCGGGTCGAGAGAGAAGTGAACTCGACCCTCGAGCTTCTCGTACGGTCCGGCGAGCCCGAACGATCGGCCGTCGGCGACCGGCTGCTGTAGAGCAATCTCGATCCGGTCGACTTCGGCACTCAGAGGAGAAATGATCATCAGACCCGACAGGCCGATGAGCAGCGCTGAGACCCTGGAGTGTCGACGCTGGAGCTGAATACCTTCTTTTGGAAAAGCGATCTCGGGTTTTCCAGTCTCTGCCACGCGATTACTGTACCTCAGAGCCAGGGTTATACTCGATCGCAACGCATCAGACCCGAGTCGGTCCGAAACTGGTGGTCGTCGAGTCAGCCGGCCCCAAGGATACTGGCATGGATACCGTCGAGTTCTCTGTCCCTCAAGCGCGAAGGATCTGTGACGATCTCTTCAACACCTATCCGGCCTTGTACTGGTTCGATTTTCTGGTGACCCTGGTCGTCGGATATACGGCGGCGATCATCTTTCTCAGTGCGCCCCCCTTCGCCTGGTATCACATCGTCTGTTTCGTGTTTGCAGTCGTTGCGCTGTATCGGGTGGCTTCATTCATGCACGAGATCGTTCATTTTCGAAGGGATGAGATGCGAGCCTTCCGGATCGTCTGGAATCTGCTTGCCGGGGTTCCGATGCTGACGCCATCCTTCTTCTATGAAAGTCACTTGACGCATCACAATTCGAATATCTATGGGACCGACGGAGACGGAGAGTATCTGCCTCTGGGGAACGGGCCGCTGAGAGACGTCTTCTTCTATCTGTCCCAGGTGTTTGTCCAGCCCATTCTCGTGGTGTTTCGGTTTCTGATCACGCCGGTCACGTTTCTTCATCCTCCGCTTCGACGCTGGGTATTGGAGAACGCATCGTCTTTTGTGATCAATTTCCGTTTTCAGCGCCAGAGTCGTGAAGGGGATCCTCGTTTCGAGTGGGTCGTCATCGAGTGGGCCTGCTGGTTTCGTACGGCAGCGATTTTCGCGGTCGTGTTGCTGGGCATTGCCCCCTGGACCCGGATTCCGATGCTATATGCCCTCGCGGTCGCCATTCTGACGCTGAATCATCTGCGCACTCTGGCAGCGCATCGCTATATGAGCCCAGGCGAGGCGATCTCGCATCAGGATCAGTTCTTCGACTCTACAAATGTGACGGGCGATCCGATCATTACCGAGATCCTTTGCCCGGTGGGTATGAGATATCACGCCTTACACCACCTGTTTCCCACCATGCCGTATCACAATCTTGGCAGAGCTCATCGGAGACTCATGAAGGAGCTGCCGCCTGACTCGGCCTATCGGAACAACGTCTATCCGAGTTGTTGGTCGGTCGTGAGAGAGCTGATCGATCACGTGCAGGATCGACAAACAGACGTTGTTGCCAGGTAGTGGGTCTCCGGCTCGACGGAGGGTCCACGAGACGCCCACCGCCCGGCGGAACCGAGCGGTGGGTAGGGTGACTAGAGAAGTAGACGGGTAGCCGCTATTCGTCATCGCCGTAGGCGAGCGACGGCGGGGCGAGACGACGAGCCTGTTCGACCAGGCGCAGGAAGTCCTGGACTTCTGGGTCGCCGCGATGCTCGGTGGCCACATCGGCCACGCGACCCTCGAGCATGTCGAGGCTACCCTCTTGGGCCCAGTGCGAGCCCTTCAGAATCTCGGCAAACTCTGCGACCACGGAGCTCAGTCGCAGGGCGGGGGTAGCGCTCTCCCAACGCTTGGCAAAGTTGCGCTGGCTCACCTCGACCGCGGTCTCGACGACCTGACCGGTCTCCTTCGAGCGGTAGCGAAGCCGCAGCGTAGCCAGACGGTCGCGCTTGGCAACGTTCTCTTGCAGCTTGATCTCGTAGAGAGCGGTGACTTCGTGTCCGGCACCGATCTCACCGGCGTCGACGGTGTCGTCGCGGAAGAGGTGATCGGCAATATCGCGATTCTCGTAGCCGAGCAGCCGATAGAGGCTGACCGTTTCGGGATCGAACTCGACCTGAACCTTCGCATCGGAAGCGATCGTCTGGAGGGTCCCGGTCAGGTTCTCGACAAAGATCCGGCGTGCCTCGTCGAGAGTATCGACGTAGGCATAGGAGCCGTCACCCTTGTCAGCGAGTTGTTCCATCAGGACATCGTTGTAATTGCCCATTCCAAACCCGACCGTGGTGAGCTCGATCCCCTGATCGACACCACTTTGGATGCGCTGCAGAATCGAATCGGGACCGGTACGACCGACATTGGCGACGCCGTCGGAGCAGAGGATGATGCGGTTGATGGCGCCACGACGTCGGTAGGTTCGGGCCAGGTCGTACGCCAGGGTCAGACCCTCTTCGGCGTTCGTCGAGCCGCTGGGAACCAGCCGGTCGATCGCCCGCTCGATGGCGTAGCGGTCACTCATAGGCTCGAGTAGGACCTGCCCCCGACTGCCGTAGACCACCAGACCGACCTGATCCTGGGGTTGGAGCTGCTCGAGGAGCAGCTGGAGCGACCGCTTGACCAGCCCGAGACGATTCTCGCGTCGCATCGACCCGGAGACATCGACGACAAAGATCAGCATGGCGGGCTTGCGCTCGGCGGCGCTGATCTCGCGACCCTTGATGCCGAAACGGACCAGGTAGTAGCGTGGTCCGGCGGTAAAGGGCGAGGGAGCGCCTTCGGCGGTGATGGTGAAGTCGCCACGCCGCGGCGCGGGATCGCCATAGTCGAAATAGTTGACGAACTCTTCGACCCGGATCGCCTCACCCGGTGGCAGGTCACCACGCTCGATATAGCTGCGGGCCAGGGTATAGGAGCCGGTGTCGACGTCGAGACCAAAGGTCGATTGGGTGTCGACCTCGGTATCGACAAAGGGGTTGGTGCCGTAGCTCTTGAAGAACATGTCGCCGTAGGGGGCGTCGTTCGGCTCATGGGTTCCACCGGTCGAAGGTGCGACGGTTTCTTGAGCGGGTGGCGCTTCGATCCGTACTGGTACTTCGGAAGCCACGAGTGTGGAGGAGATCTCCGGAGATTCTTCCTGCACGACTCTGCCCTCGGAGTCACCCAACTGGTCTTCGACCCATCGTTCTGACCGATTGCGATCAGGTGGCAGGGCCACTCTGGCTCCGCCCTCGGTCTGGACCACATAGGGGTCGCGAGCAGAAGGAACCTTTGCAAGCTCCTCGGGTGACATTGTCTTGCGGCGCGAGAACTTGCGCTCATCGACTGCCGGGCTTTCGGCCACCGCTACGGTCTCGGGTCTCGGTGTGGCGACCTCGAGTCCCTGCTCGTCCCGTTTCTGGCCGGCCATGTACCCCAGGGCCCGCGAGTGATCGGCGGTCTCATCGAGGTCGGCCTCTTTTTTGGGTCTGGCTTTCGCAGAGGCTGGACTCGTTGGAGTCGGCCTCTCTTCGGGCCTGGATTCAGGAGTCGTCGAAAGTGCTCGAGACGATTCGGATATGACCTCCTCCTGAGAGGAGAAGGAGAGCTGATCTGCCGGCTCGGTCTCGGTGATCACCTGGCCATAGCGGGCCTTACCGCCTTCAGGGTAGTCCGCGGCCCGATCCATGGATAGACTTGAGGTTGGGCTCCGACGCGACACCTGAAGAGCCAAAAAACCTCCCAAGACCACCACCGCAACCGAGGCCGCGATCAGTCTCAGCCGCCAGGGCGGAGTCGTCGAGCCGGGCCTTTCTTCGACAAGCTGAAGGTGCTCTGGAATCTCTTTTTGGATCTGCTCCAGAAGCCCCTCGGGTGGCGCTGGCGCCGGAGGCGGAGTGAGCCGGTCTTCGATTCGTTTCAATTCGTTGTTATTCACTGCAGTTCCCCTTCGAGGGTAGTAGCGAGTTGTTTGTAGGCGCGCTTCAAGCGTTTGCGCACCCCGACGGCGGAGAGCCCCTGATGATTTGCGATCTCGGCGACCGGTAGCTCGGCCCAGAACCTGGCTGTGACGGCGAATCTAAGCTCCTCGGGTAGATCGAGGACGGCACGTCTCAGGCGTTGGGCCTCCGCACCCTTGGAAGTCGTCACATCGGGGGAATCGCTGGGATCGAGGAGCTGGTCGACCTGCTCCTCGGTCAGAGGCTCGAGCCGTCTCGGACCCCGGATGTGATTCAGGAAGGTGTTGTAGGCAATACGGTACAGCCAGGTCGAGAACTTGCTTCCACCCTTGAAGCTGCCGATCGATCGCCAGGCCTTGCGATAGGTCTCCTGGGTCAGATCGGCGGCGAGGTCCTCGTCACCGCCACAGAGCCGAAACAACGATGCGTACACGGCACGGTACGTACAACGTGCCAATGCATCCGCTGCGTCGACATCCCCTTTCGCGGCCTTTGGCCAGAGGGTCGCCTCGTCATCGGTCGACGGTAGCGGACCTCCTGGAGCTGAGTTTTCCACTGCTCGTATGCTCTCCATGCCTAGTTAGACATAGAAGCGCCGCAAAAGGAAACCCAGGATCGCGCTGCCGAGTGATTTGGCGAGCGATTGTGAGCCGAGATCTCCGTTCTCGAGTGCTTGCGCACTCTCGACTCGGAATCTCGGCTCTACATCCTGCCGGCAACGTGCAACTGCACCATGATCGAACAATGTCGGTCGGATGTTGCGGAGTGAGGATGGCCAGCCCATCCGAGACCCGACAACCCCGGCCTCATTCGACCAATGCGGTACCTGGCAGAGCACCGACGTCCTCCCAGACGCACTTCAGACGCTCCACTGGTTCGGCCTCTGGTGAGTGATCTGGCGAGCGACTGTGCCGTCATGGCCTGCCATCGGACCCGCACCCGGCCTGGTCGGTCCGAAGGAGGGACCCGCGCGACGCACCGCAGGCGCTAGCCGAGGAAGCGCGTGGGACACCGGAGGATCGATCTGGCCGGGTGCGAGACTGGCCAGTCCATCCGAGACCCGGCAACCCCCTACCTCATTCGACCAATGCGGTCCAGGTCTCCGGTCTCGAGTGCTGACGCACCCTCGACTCGGAATCTCGGCTCTCCCTCGCGCCGGGGTCGAACGCGACTACCAGTTCGAAGCCGAGAAGTCCACGGCGACCGGTTCGAGCGAGGGCAGACCCGCTTGCTCTCGGATCCAGTTGACCTGTCGCTTGAAGTAGCCCGGTGCATAGCCGACAGGTTGACGATCGCCCGATTCGGTCTCCTCCATCAGCAGGATGCCGTGTTCGGCGAGCGGATAGACCTCGTATTCGATCGGGTTACCCTCGGCCTGAAGCGCCACCAGCTCATCAACGGACCACTGAGTCGGCATGCTGGAGTCCTCGCCCCCGAACAACCAGAGGCTGGGGATGTCGAGTGAGGCCACCGTGGGAACCGGATCGTATCTGCGATCGATAAATGGGACATCACCACGGGAGAACCACCAAGCGACGATTCTCACGACCCACAAGGGCATCTTGGTTCCGGCCAAAAAGCCAACGACACCGTCGCTGCCGGCGAGGGCCTCGAACCAATCCTGACCCCGTGCAGCGTCGAGCTTGTCGCCAAGCTCGCTCCAACGGTCCTCGCCATCATCCATGATCGCGCCTACGACGTCATTGATCTCGTCCGCTTTAGCAATCGCGTCTTCCCCGAAGCCCTTCTGTTGCAGAGCCCAGACATAGCCCCAGCGATCTTCTCCGGTTACCGGCACCATCGGGCCGTATGCAATCAAAAGACTCCGAATCGCTTCGGTCTTCGTGGCAGCCAAGGGCGCGATCCAGCCACCTTGGCTGTAACCACCGAGATGGATGTTGCCGGGCTCGATTTCTGGGCGTTGGCGTAGCCAATCGACCGCAGCTACGACATCGTCGGAGAGGAGGTAGAAATTCTGGATGTACTTGCCGGTCGATCCTCCGGTGCCCCGTTTGTCGAATACGAACGCGGCAACGCCGTGCGAGGCAAAGAGGTAGGGCAGGAAGTAGTTGTCGACCGCGCTGTACCTCTCCGATCCGTGGACGAAGACGATGGCGGGGAAGGGTGGCTCGCCGAGCGGCAGGACGAGTTTGCCCCGAAGCTCGAGCTCGCCGCTCGGAAAGGTTGTGAAGACTTCGGGTAGCTCGATCCTCGAGGCTCTGCTCTCGTCACCCTGGACGGGAGCCCAGGTGAACCCATGAATCGCATCTGCTGAATCGCCGGACTCGAACTCGACCGTGACCTCGACCGGTTCGCGACCGCTCCAACCGGGTCCTGATTCGAAGACTGTGTCCTGCACCGACCACAAGGCCCGGCTCGATCCGCTCATTTCCCGATAACGCAGCGATGTTCCTTCTCTCGGGGCAACGTAGGCCAGACGACCATCCTCGAATCGATAGGCGCCGTTAAAACGGGTATCCACCGATTCTGGCGCCAGGAAGAGACGGTATCCGATCCAGGCGAGCAAGCTCAGCAACGCCAGTATTAGCAGTAGTTTCTTTGTTGAAAACAAAGCCATGAGCACTCGACCTCTAGAGGTTGTGGCCGATTCCGATCGGGGAGAACGCAGAGTCGGACACTCTGAGCCTGCGTATTTCGATTCTAGCGCGCACAGAGATCAGAGCGCGGCAGTCACAGCAGCCGACGCCGAATCTTCTTGCGACCGCGGATGGTGGTTTTGCGCTCGACATACGGCTCGACTCCCTCGGCTACGCAGCGGGGCAGCTGCTCGCCGATCGCTTTCTCCACCGATCTCACGGTCTCTTTGTCCTGCCAGGTCGCGATCGTCGAGACGGTGCCTAACATGGCGCCCCGGGCCGTCCGTCCGGCCCGATGAATGTAGTCCTCGACTGTTTCAGGCATTCCGAAGTTGACGATGTGCTCGATGATGGGAATATCGATTCCGCGAGCCGCGATATCCGTGGCCAGCAGAATTCGATGCTCGCCCTGCCGCAGACCCTGAAGAGCCGCCACTCGCTGGCTTTGAGTGCGACCCGAATGGATCTTCTCGACCGGATGGCCCTCGAGCTCGAGCTGCCGGCAGGCCCAGTCGGCATCGACTTTTCGCCGCAGAAACACCAGCATGCTGCCCGGTTCCTCGGCTGCCAGGGCAATCAGGCAAGCCCTCTGATCTTCGGGCTCGACCAGATAGAGGCGGTGCTCGATGCCTTCGGCGGCTCGGGTCGCCGGGCGGAGATCCACAACTCGAGGCGATCTCATGAACTGGTTCGAAAGCTTCTCGATCGTGGCGGGCATTGTCGCCGAGAACATCAGCGTCTGTCGCTTGGCGGGTAATGCTTCGAGGATTCTGCGTATCTGCGGCAGAAATCCGAGATCGAGCATGTGGTCGGCTTCGTCCAAGACCAGCGTCTCGATGCGGTCTAGTCTCACGTTCTTGCGTTCAACGTGATCCCAGAGACGGCCTGGTGTGGCCACAACGATGTCGGGATTTCGGCTCAAGTCCTTGAGCTGAGGGCCATATTTGACGCCTCCGATGAGACAGGCAGTCCGGAGCTGGTGGTCCTTTCCGACGACATCCAGAAACGAGCGTGTCTGAAGCGCGATTTCGCGGGTGGGGCAGAGGATAAGCCCGCGCACACCCTTTCCATGCATCAGACGCTCAGCCATTGGCAGACCAAAGGCAGCCGTCTTACCCGAGCCGGTCTGGGCGAGACCGATTACATCGGATCCTTCGAGGGCAACAGGAATGACTCGCGCCTGAATCGGTGTCGGATGCTCGAAACCGACACCACTCAGAGACTCGACGATAGGTTCGCTCAGACCGAGGTCCGAGAACGAGAGGTCAGCTGTCGATGGATCTTGGGGAACACCGCCCGTAAACATCCCGCTGATCCTACCCCACTGACTGGCCGATTGGGGGGAAGAAGCCTTCGACGCTATGCCTCGATGCTGACAGGATGAGAGACGGTGAAGGCTGACTCTGAGACAATTCATGGTTTGGACAGGAGCTCGAAACGATCGGATTGCCAATCGTGACCGACCAGCGATCGAGGGTTATTCGGTTCCCTGGCGAATTCGAGGTGGGCCCGTTCCGGATTACAGGCCTTGCCGGCAGGCATGCCGAGCCTTATGGTGAAGAATTCGGTCGGATCAATACAGTCTGGAAAATCGAAATCGCCGGGGTCACCCTGGTTCACAGGGGTGATAACGAGCCGATTCGAGATTCGATGACTGAATCTTTGGGCCAGGTCGACGTCCTACTACTACCCATCGATGGTGTCGAGCACCTGATCTCCTTTGACGCGGTTGATGAGATCATCGACCGGCTGGCGCCAAAGATCGTCATACCGATGCACTATCGGATATCCGCTCTCGAACCTTCGCCGGACCGACCCCAGGACCTGGGTCCGATAGACCCATGGATCGAGAATCGAGCTGGTGTCGAGCTTCTAGATACCAATCGCCTCGAGATCTGGCCTCGAGACTTCTCTCGAGGGGCTGCGCAGGTGCGTGTTCTCCGCCACTCCCAGTCGGTCCGAGCCCCGAGCCCCGAGCGTCGATTGAGATCCGATCGCCAGGATCGCGTCGAGATGAATTACAGCCGCTCAGGAGGCTGAGCAGTCTTTGGATTCCCGGTGAGACGAGGCGAGGACCTCTACGGTCCCTTCTGCTCCAGCATCTCGAGGGTCGCCTTCGGATGGATCAGGGTGATCCGGCCGTCTTCCGAGGTCTCGGTAGCCGACTTCATCAGATCGATCAGCTCCTGCGGGGTCAGGTCCGGATTCACCGCCAAGACCTTGGCCGCCAGATTGACGACATTCGGCGATGACATCGATGTGCCGGACATGGCCATTCTGTCGCCACCCGGAACAAAGCTCATCACTTCGAATCCATTTGCATGGAGGTCGACATTGGAGCCAAAGGTGCTGAACGAGGTCTCTTCTCCAGCCTGATCGACCGCTCCGACCGTGAGAATGTTCGGCAGATCGTAGGACGATGGGATCATCAGATCGAACTCGGCATCGTTGTCGCTGTTGCCGGCCGATGTCACAAACAGGATCTCCGGTGCATCGGCTATGGCGTCTCGCAGACCGTCGTGGATTATCGAGAAGATCTCCTGAGCCATCGCGAGACGATCTTCGGCGTTCTCACCCATTCCGTTGAGCTCGAGGGCGCGCTCGATGCTCGGCTGGCTTTCACCCCAGCTCATATTCACGATTCGCACGTCGTTGGCCTTGAAGTACTCGATTACGTCGGCGATGGCAGCCGCATCCTTCTTGGCTTGCTCGACGCTTGGAGGTGGTGGAATCATGTGGTGATCAAATGTGAGGCGGGCGGTGAGAATCCTGGCGAAGGGATTGCCCTCGACGGCGATTCCGGCGACATGGGTGCCATGAGCGAAGTTTCCAAACAGGTTGATGTCTTCGATAAAGGGCTGCACTTCTTCAGGAGGCATCTGTGAGAGCTGCTGCTTGAGCTCACTGGCCTCGGCCGAGTCGACGGCTGCCTGCATGTCCGTCAAGCCCTTGACCATCGCCTTCATCTCCGCATACCGCTGCTGGGTCTCCTCGTCCAAGGGATAGAGAAGTTCGGGGGTCCTGTCCGAGTCGAGGGTGTACGCGATTCCATGTACGTCATCGACATAGGAATTGCCATCGGTATCCTTGCCGTCGACTCGCTCCGCGGTGTTTGTGAAGAGTTGGCTTTCGAAGATGCTGGTGTCGACACCGCTATCCCAAATCGCCACCACTACGGGCTTGGCCTCTGAGCTCGAATCGAGCTCTACCGAACGAGCCGCCCAGATGTCGGGCTTTTCCTGTCGATTCGCGTCGATATAGGCACCTAGGGCCGAGACAGCCTCCGGCTTCAAGGGGAGAAGCTTTTCGAAGAGCAGGCGGAAACTGATCAGGGTGTCGGCAACGTCTCCACTGACCGACCCGGTCTTGTCGACCGCCGGCTGGAGCTGACTCTCGAGTACACCGAGAAGCAGGTTCTCGCTCCGTATCTCCCAACCACCCTTGGCCTGCTCGACGTTCTCTTGAACCACGTCGAAGGGCAGAGCCGCGAGCCGACTCGAGTAGCCAGATTCGAATGCGGTGCGAAAAGCCTCGCTACTGATGTCGGGGTTCTGCCGGGCCGACTCGATCCAAGCTTCCATCAGCTGACCGGTGAGGAGCTTGGCGGCGGGCTTGTCTTCTAGCTTACGAATCGTTTGAATGGTCTCGAGAGCCTTGTCGTACTCGCCGTCGAGCATCTGAAGCGACAGAATCGTTCCGTAATAGTTCTTCAAAGTCGTCGCATCGTCGATCTCGTAGCCTTCGAGGACCGATTCGACATCTCGTCTGACCAGCGAGGCGAAATCTTCGAATTCCTGGTCCGACTTCACGAGCTCCGCCAGGGATCCGTCGATCTCGTAGGTGAAGCGGGGGAGGTCGTCGACGGATTCGACTTTGATCTTGTCCGCCGCACCAGCGGAACCCGTTGCCGACAGGACCAGCAGGCAAAGCAACCCACGCGATATGTAAGACGTCATGAAATTCTCCCACCAGAGGCCTGCGACCTCGTCGTATCCGAAAAATCTGGTTTCAAATGCAGTCCAGCCAGCCGCTGGTTGCTAGTTTATTGCGTACATCGCTTCGAGAACTCCGTCGGCGGTGACGGCCCAGCCGATCCAGTCGGGCACATTGCCGGTCAGGTTCATCTCGACGTCGAAACCTTGCTCCTCGAGCAGCTTTGCGATCTGCTCACTGTCCGCACGCGCGTCCAAACCGGACGGCTCGTTGAAATAGTCGCGCTTGCTGCGCTCGATGTAGAACCTCCGACCATCGGCCTTGGCCGCAGCGATCGCTGCGATCAGCTCGTCCTCCTTCTCGCACCAATAGAACGATTGTGAGGCGGCCATGCCAAAAGTGTCGGGCTCGCTAAACGATGCGTACAGGGCGGCAAACCCGGCACTTCCCACACCCATGATGCCGGTCGTCTCTCGCTTGCGGTCGGTGCGGTAGGTCTTGTCCATGTACGGCAACAGCTCATCTACCAAAGCCTTGGCGTATGCGTCGGGCTGGGATCCACCATACTCACTCCAGTCGTTGCGGGGCACGAAGGCGGCAATAACAGGCTCGATCCGCCCTTCGGCGATCAGGTTGTCGAGGGTGTTGTTCATCTTGGCCAGTCCCAGCGCCTGGTTGCCGTGGTTGACAACCAGAACAGGGTATCGGTCGCTGCTTTCCTCATATCCGGCTGGCAGATAGAAGTTTACGGTTCGTTCGTTCTCGAGCAGGTCGCTTTTCCAGGTGAACTCTTCGATCGCTCCCTGTTTGGAAGCCTCCTCGAGGTGGGTCGGGTCCTCGAAACCGCCGGTGGTGACGATGGACAGCTCGTTGCCCTCGGGCCCCGTCTTGTTGGAGTTCAGAGGGTCGGCCATTCCTTCGTCCCAGACGGTCATTCGGTAGGTGTAAATCGAAGCTGGCTCGAGGCTCAGCGAGCGGTAGAAAAAATCGGTCCCTTCGATTCGATTCATCGCCAGGTCCGGTCCCTGAACAACCGCGCCGGTGAGGGCTAGATCCTCGACATCGCCGTTGTAGACAAAGTGGATCATTCGATCACCTTCGATGACGGGGAAGATCTTGTTGGTGGCCATGAACTCATCGATCATTGCCTGCTTGTCTTGCGCTGCCTCGACTTCCTGCACCCACTTCCCGAAGTTACCCATGAGCTCGGCTTCGAACTCCTCGGGTATCGGCGCTGGTTGCACCGCACTGTCGGTAACCGAGAGACTCGCGATCTGCGACAGATTTCGAGTGAAGATCTTGCCGTCGGCAAAGCTGGGATGGGTGAAGTAACCATTCGATAACGCTTCGATACGAGCTTTCTCGTTGTAACCCTCCGGGGTCGCTTCGGCGATGACCAGGTCACCGGAGTCGGCCTGAATCGTGAGATGACCGTCCACTAGGATCAAATAGCCCATACCGGGTGGTCGTGAGCGCCATACATTCTCACCCGTCTTGGCGTCGACGCACTTGAGAATGCTCCCGGAGTATCCGTAGAGATGACCCTGCCAGTAGACGGGGATCGAGTAGTTGTTGATAAAAGCATTGTTGCGCCACACTTCTTCGACGGAGAAGTTGCCGCTTTCCTCGGAGATCCGGTAGACGCCCGAGTCGTCGCGAAGGTTGAGAAAGACCGAGTTGTCGCCGATCGGAACCGGGTGGGCATAAGCCTCTTCGATTCCTTCTTCGCTGAGCTGCATATTGAAGAGTGTCTTACCCGATTTCGGATCGATCCCGATCAAATTCTTGTCCGTGGTCGCCACCACGACCGAATGATCACCGATCTTCATCCCTAGAGGGGATTGGTAGGCGACCTTGCCGTCTTCGCTCGACCACAGGAGGCTACCGTTGGTGGGTTCGAATCCGGAGACGGCACGGCCACCTTCGGCACCGGTCAGCACCACCAGGACTCCGTCCACAATGATCGGGCTGGCGGTGAATCCGTAGATCGGCTCTTGAGCGTTCAGGTCCTTGTGTATATCGACCTTCCAGACCTCTTTTCCGTCCTCGAGACCCACGGCAAACAGCTCGCCTCTGGCACCCATGCCATAGACCCTGCCGTCGTGGACCGCAGGAGTGGCAAGCGGTCCATCGTCGGATCCGTCGTGACCCAAGTAGACATCGGCGATGCGATATCGCCACAGTTCTTTACCGTTGTTGGTGTCGAGTGCGACGAGATAGTCGGATTCTTGATCCGCCATGCCTGTGACGGCGACGTTTCCGACAATCGTGATTCCGGAGTAACCCGAGCCGAGCTGTGTGAGCCACTCCTGTTTCAGACCGAATTCGTCGCTGTCGAACAACCCGTTTCCAGTCGAGGATCGGTTACCCTCTGGCCCAGCCCAGTCGGGCCAGTCCCGGGTCTCTGCCACGCCGGAGCTGGCGGTCAAGGTGAGTGCTACAACGAGGGTCGACGCAAGGGTTCCGAAGCGCAGCATTTGCGGTTCTCCTATCGATGAAACGTGTCGCATGAATAAACGAATCCACGGGTTGTTACGAAAAATCTGCGTAAGGGTTTGCTCACACTTGATTTGGCGACCGATAGTAGCAGAGCGCTACCGGCCGAGGCGGCCGTCGAGTCCCCAAATCTCGAAGGTCGACCCCGCCAGAATTGCTGGTAGCATCTAGCGGTTTCCGAGAATTCAGGCAATCCGGCAAGATTCGACGCCAGCTCAGGGTCTGGGTCGTATCGGGTTCAATGGCGCCAATCCGAGGTTTTTCGCATGGGAGAGCACGAGATGAAGACCAGAGGCAACATCACAGTGGTTCGGGTTGTATTCATGGCGGTCGCGGTTCTCTGGGTCTCAGCCGAGCCGGCTGCGAGCGACTGGCCTCAATTTCGCGGTCCGAACCTGACCGGCGCCACGACCGAAGCCGGAGTCTTCTCGGCGCAGGCTGTCGGATTGGAGGTCGAATGGAGACGCGATCTCGGCTCAGGCTATTCATCGATCTCGGTGGTCGGCAATCGCGCTGTAACGATGTATGCGGATGGTGATGCCGACGTGGTGGCGGCCTTCGACTCGGAGACGGGTGAGAAAGTCTGGGAGTACCGTCTGGGAAATCGATATGTCGGGCATACTGGGTCAGCCGATGGTCCCGCCGGTACCCCTGCGATCTCGGTGGGTCGAGTCTATGGTTTGGGGCGAGTCGGACATCTCTTTGCAATCAGCCTCGAGGACGGATCGAAGATCTGGTCGCGAGAGCTCGACTTGGGACGCGAGGCGAGGCTTCCGCATTACGGATTTGCCACAACCCCTCTGGTGGTGGGAGATTCGGTCATCGTGCAGACCGGAGGTCCCGAAGGTCGGGCCATCTCGGCCTACGACAGCGGCTCCGGTGAGCCTGTTTGGTCGCTCGACAACGATTCGGTCAATTACCAATCGCCGGCCGTGATGGAGCTGGCTGGAAGAGCTCAGGTCGTGGCGCTCAATGACACCTTCCTGATAGGAATCGACCCATCCGACGGTGCTCTGCTTTGGCGATACGAACACCAAACCGAGCCAACCGAGGCTTTTAGCCTGCCTCTCGCCTTAGGGGATGATCGCATCCTGATCAACTCGCTGCGCGAGGTGGTCACGGTCGAAGTAAGCCAAAAAGAGGGTGTCTTCGAAGTTGGAGAGGTCTGGCGCTCCAGAGCGTTTGGCGGCTCCTACAGTATGCCGGTGGTTGCCGATGGGTACCTCTATGGTTTTCGAGGACAGTTCTTGAGCTGTGTGGAGGCAGCCTCGGGCGAAGTCGTATGGAAGTCGAGGCCGCCAGGCGGTCGAGGCCTGATCATGGTCGACGGCCACCTTGTAATCAACGGCCGCGATGGAGATCTGGTGGTGGCAGAGGCATCGCCCGAGGGGTATGCCGAGATCGCCCGAATCGGGTTGTTCGAGCAGGGTAGCTATACGCCGGCCAGCTTCTCGCGAGGACGGATCTTCTTGCGCGATCTCGAGACCATCGTTGCGGTGAGCGTGACGGAAGGGTCCACGTCGATGGCAGCTGCCGCCGATCGCGGTTTCGAGCGCGAGCTGATGGGCGAATTTGGCAGTTGGGTCTCGAGGGTCGAAGCGGCCGATAACAAGAATGAGCTCATCGATGCTTTCTATGCTGACCACGAGACCTTCCCGGTCGTCGAAGATGGCGGATTGGTTCACTTCGTCTATCGAGGAGAGGTCGAAGACATCGCGCTGGCGGGCACTTTCTTGGCGCTCTCCGAACAGATTCCCATGGACCGTATCGCCGGAACCGACCTGTACTTCCGCAGTTTCCGGCTCGACCCGAAATCCATCTGGGAGTACTACTTCGATATCAATCTCGGGACGCCAACACCCGATCCGAAGAACCCTCATACGATCGGCACCTTTTTCGGCCCAGGTTCGGTGCTGAGAATGCCCGAGTGGTCGGTTCCAGACTACCTGCCCGGGCCAGACGACGAGGATACCCAGGCGCCGGAAGGTCGGATCGATTCGTTCGAGCTCCGGAGTGATATTCGGGACAACACACGCCGGATCCAGGTCTATCTGCCACCCGGCTACGGTGGGGGCTCGGATCGCTACCCTCTGATCGTGATGCACTATGGACAATTCGGTCTCGACGCGGCTGGGCTCGACAAGGTGCTGGACAATCTGATCGCCGAGCGGACAGCCCCGTTCATTGCCGTGCTGTTGCCTCAAAGCTCGCTCGAAGAGGGAGGTGGCGAGGCGTCAGAGGACTATCTGCGTTTTATGACGGATGAGCTGATCCCGTTCATGGACCGGAACTACCGGACGGTGAGCGATCCGGGGTCCAGGGTCTCGTTGGGTATCTTCGACGGGGGCACACTGTCGGTTTACTCGGCGCTCGAGGCGCCGGAGGTTTTTGGCCAGGCCGTGGCCCAGTCGGCCTATTTGAAGCTACCGGTCGCTGAACAGATCTACGAGCTGATGGAAGCGCGCAAGGGTGAGCCCCTCGAGTTTTATGTGCGCTGGACGACCCACGACCTGGCGCTCGAAAATGGTGGCATCGACTGTTCGGCGGAATCGAGACAGCTCTCGGAGCTGCTGACCGAGGCAGGATTCGAGGTCGATGCTCAAGAGTTCGATGGGTCGTGGGGCTGGGGAACTTGGAGGGCGCAAATCGGGCCGATTCTCGAGGCGATGTTTCCGCCTCCAAGCGCCGATGGGAGGTAACCGGACCGTCCGTACCTGCGTGGTACGATCTTCGAGTCCGGGGCCGGTCATAGGTTCTCTTTGACTCAAAGGGTACAGCTTGGAACACGCGGATTCCGCATCAGAAACCATCAGCACCCAGGAGCTGATGGAGTCGATCCGGAAAAATCTACGTCAGAGATATCTGGCGGATATCGAGGTGAACCCCTTGGAGGGGGCCCGAGCTCAGCTCGAGGCCGCCCTGGAGTCGAGCTCCGGCTATCGTCCTCTGCTGAGTGAGCTTGTAGACGAGCGCGACTGGCGAATCCGGCCCGCGATTCGATTCCGCAGCCATCGACCGGTAATCGGGAAGGCGCTCCTCTTCATCAAGAAACGGATTCTTCTTCCGGTCGTCTATTGGCTGTACGAGTATTGTTCCGAGAATTTCAGGGCTCAACGGCGGATCAACACCGGCCTGATGATCTTGGTAGAAACTCTGGCTCAAGAGAACGCCCGTCTTCGACAGGACATGGAACGAGTCCTGGCGCACCTCGAAATCGGGCGGAGCGAGTCGGGCAACGATCAACCATCCGAATTGCACACTGGTGAGTAGCGGTCTCAACCTTGCGATTGTGGTGCAGCGCTACGGCGAGGGGGTCGTCGGCGGCTCCGAAGAACACTGCCGCTCCATAGCAGAGCGTCTTGCGGAGAGACACAAGGTCACGGTCTTGACCAGCCGGGCACGGGACTATGTGACGTGGAAGCCCGAGTTCAAGGCAGGTCAAAGCAAGGAGGGACCGGTTCTGGTGCGCCGCTTCAACAATCGGCGTCGGCGCAAGGCTCGTTGGTTCGAGATCAACGAGATGATGCTGTCGGAAGACATTCTTCCCGAAGAAGAGGAGGATTGGTTTCGAGAGAACGGTCCGAAGGCTCCGGGTCTGCTGGAATATCTCGAGCGACATGGAAACGAGTTCGACGCCATCTTCTTCTGGACCTTTCGTTACTTTCCGAGCTATTTTGGTCTACCCATGGTGGCTGATCGAGCGATCCTGGTTCCTACAGCTGAGGACGATCCTGCCATTCGGATGGGCTCGCTTCGGAGATACTTTGGTCTGCCCAAGGGATGCCTGTTTCTGACACCCGAGGAACAGGACCTGGTTTCGACCCGAGTCGATGCCGTACCGCCACCGTCGGAGGTCATCGGGTCGGGGCTACATCCAGTAGCCAGTTCGCCTGCCGACGAAGAGTCGACTCTTGCTCGACTCGGAATCGAAGGCCCTTATGCGCTTTACCTTGGCCGCGTCGACTTGAACAAAGGCTGCGCTTCGATGTTCTGGAACTACCTCAAGTACGTCGCGAGTACAGCTACGCCAATTCCTCTCGTTGTCGCTGGTAGGGCGGTCATGGAGATCCCCAAGAGTCCTCATATCCGAGCGCTCGGTTATGTGTCGGACAAGGAGCGAGAGGCACTTCTGAGTCGGGCCAGACTCCTGGTGATGCCATCCCCGTACGAGAGCCTCAGCATCGCTTTGCTCGAGGCCTGGAATCATTCCCGGCCTGCCTTGGTCAACGGACGATGCAAGGTGCTCAGAGGTCAAGTAGTTCGCGCCGATGGCGGGCTGTACTACGACAACCCGGACGAGTTCGTCGAGACACTGGGCTACCTAGTGGAGAATCCCGACACGGCCGATCAACTTGGAAGACAGGGTCTCGCGTATGTCGAAAAGTACTATCGATGGCCGGTCGTGATGAACAAAGTCGAAGACTTTCTTCAGCAGATGGTGGCCAACGGCCAGAAGGCTCACCGAGCATGACGGTGTCGAACCCATCGATCACCAGGAGTGGCATGGTGGGGCGGATGCAGGCGCTCTGGGCCTATCGGACCTTCGTTACCAGCATGGTGGCTCGGGAGTTGCGAGCTCGCTACATGGGCTCGCTCTTGGGAGGCCTTTGGGCGCTCATCACCCCGCTTGTGTTGATTCTGATCTACATGTTGGTGTTCTCGGAGGTGATGCGAGGGAAACTAGCCGACGGCAGCGGAAAACCACTCGACTACGGTCTGTTTCTTTGCACCGGTATCCTGATCTGGGGCTACTTCTCGGAGGTGGTCACAAACTGCCAGAGTGTCTTCTTGGAGTATTCCAACCTGCTCAAGAAGATGAGCTTTCCGAGAATCACGTTACCGGTCATCGTGCTGCTCACGGCCACCTTCAATTTTTTGCTGGTCGCGATTCTATTTGTAATCCTCTTGCTGATCCTGGGTCGCTTTCCGGGCTTGGCGATGGTGAGCTTTGTCCCGTTGCTGATCGTCCAGCAGGGCTTGGCCGTCGGTCTCGGAATTCTGCTCGGCACGCTTCATGTCTTCTTTCGCGACATCGGGCAGGCATGGACGGTGGGGCTGACCCTCTGGTTCTGGTTGACCCCGATCGTCTATCACATCGAAATCATTCCCGAGCAGTACAGATCCTTGGTGATGCTCAATCCGTTGACGCCTCTGTTTCTCAGCTACCAGAACATCGTGCTGCAAGGTCTGTGGCCCGACTGGCGAGCGATTGTTTATCCGACCACAGTCGCTCTCTTGGTTCTTGCCGTCGGTCTCGGTGTTTTCCGCCGCCTCTCGGGGGAGATGGTGGACGAGCTATGAGTGGCACGATCCGGGCCCGTGATTTGGGCAAGGTGTATCGCCAATATCCGGCACAGTGGAAGCGCCTTTTGGAATGGTGTACCTGGGGCGCCTACCAGGGGCACCGAGATATGTGGGCTCTGAGGGGAATCAGTTTCGAGATCCAGGCTGGAGAGGCGGTTGGAATCGTTGGGCAGAACGGCGCCGGCAAGAGCACCCTGCTCAAGCTGATCGTAGGAACTACGCAGGCGAATGAGGGCTCCTTCGAGGTGACCGGCGAGGTCTCGGCATTGCTGGAGCTGGGGATGGGCTTTCATCCCGAGTTTACAGGCGCACAGAACGCCATGATGGCACTTCAGATGAGTGGACTCGATGAAGCATCGGCGCTCGAGCTGCTACCCGAAGTCGCAGAGTTCTCCGAGTTGGACGATTTTCTCTCCCAGCCCTTTCGCACATATTCGAGCGGCATGCAGATGCGTTTGGCCTTCGCCGTAGCGACCGTCAGACGGCCGCACGTGCTGATTGTCGACGAAGCGCTGTCGGTGGGTGACGCCTACTTTCAGCACAAATGTATTCGGAGAATTCGCACATTCAAGGAGCTCGGCACAACCATGCTGTTCGTCTCGCATGACCCCGCAGCCGTCAAGACGCTCTGTGATCGAGCCCTTCTCTTGGACGGAGGAAAGCTGATTCAGGAAGGATCGGCCGAGACGGTGTTGGACTACTACAACGCTCTGATCGCACAGCGAGAGAAGGACGCATCGATCGAGCAGCGACGCCTGGAGAGGGCCCGATTCCAGACTCGCTCGGGCGACAATGCCATCAAGATTGCAGAAGTCGACATGGTGGATTCAGCTCAGAAGTCGGTGCGCTCGTTTACGACGGGAGAATCCGCGACGATCGTTTGCACGCTTTCATTCTCGGAACCGATGGACGAGTACACCGTCGGCATCATGATTCGAGATCGGTTGGGTAATGAAGTTTTCGGAACCAACACGATGTACCTCGATCTCGATACTCCGCGTCGGGAGGCCGGGGATACGCTGCAGGTACGATTCTCGCTCAAGCTGGAGCTCGGATATGGGCCCTATTCGCTGACTGTGGCGGCCCACTCGCCGCTGGGGCACGTCGAGCGAACCCATGATTGGATCGACAACGCCCTCAACTTTCATATCGTGCCCAAAGACGCGCAACGCTTCGCTGGCGTCGCCAACCTTTCGGTGGATGCCACGATCGAGCCGCTACCACCTCGGGCTTGACGTGGGCAGGGCTCGCTTGTGAGAAACTACCCGCCTGATTGACAGGCCTGCTGCCGCCCGTCGGGGCATGCCTACCGCTGAGGAGCCTTGGTGATTCCGGAGTCGAACCCAGTTACTCGTTGCGCTCTCGATCGACTCGAGACCTGGTTCGCTGGCTGCCCAGCCGCGGCAGTGGCGCTTTCTGGGGGTGTCGACAGCTCGCTGGTCGCATTCCTGGCGCGGCGATGCTTGGGTATCTCGGGGGCGACAGCCTATGTGGCGGACTCGGCGAGCCTGAAGCGGAGTGATTTCGAGACCGCAGTCGAGTTTTGCTCCCGGCATGATATTCGCCTCGTGATCTTGAAGACCAACGAATTGGAGAACTCGCAGTACGCGTCCAATCCGGCCAATCGCTGCTATTTCTGTAAGTCGACGCTGTACTCGGAGATGGCAAAGCTTCTGGCGACCGAGGCTTCGGTCTGGTTGATCAACGGTACCAACGTCGATGACCTGGGAGACTATCGACCTGGTCTGCAAGCGGGTGAAGAGCTCCATGTTCGAAGTCCACTGGTCGAGTGCGGAATCGACAAACAGACCGTGCGTGAGCTAGCGCAAGGCTTCGGGTTGGCTTGCTGGGACAAGCCAGCCAGTCCCTGTCTGAGCTCCAGGATCCCCTATGGCGAAGCCGTCACTGAGAGGAAGTTGGGTCGAATTGAAGCCGGAGAGGCTCTTCTCGAGACTCTGGGTTTCGACGTGGCCCGAGTACGACACTACGAAGACAGAGCCGTCTTGGAAGTCGAGCGTGGGCGGGTGGAAGAGCTACAAAGCGAGCTTTCCAGAATCGAAGCAGCGTTCGTAAGGCTCGGGTTTGGACGTGTCGAGATCGACGCCGAGGGGTTTAAAAGCGGAAAGCTGAATCGCCGGTTGGTCCGATGAGAGCACTGAAACTCGACCCGTTCTCCGGCATCAGCGGTGACATGTTCGCCGGCGCGATGGTCGATCTCGTCGACGGCGAACAGGAGATCTTGGCGATCCCTTCACTGCTGGGTCTCGAGGATGTCGAGATCGGACTCGGCTGGGTAGAACGGTCCTCGCTTCGGGCACGCAAGTTCGACGTGCTATTACATGGAGCTCCGGCTGACGACCTGGCCGAAGACCATGGACATCGACACTTGAGCGAGATCCTCGAGCTTCTCGACTCGGCGGGCCTCGATTCCAAGGTCCGTGATCGAGCTGTCGATATGTTCAATCGACTGGGTGAGGCTGAGGTCGCATCTCATGGTGGCAGCCTCGAAACGATCCACTTTCACGAAGCGGGTGCGATCGATTCGATTATCGATGTGGTGGCGGCAGCCTGGCTGATCGAACGCTCGTCGGTCGATGTGGTTCTATGTGAGCCTGTCTGCACCGGCTTTGGAACAGTCGAGACCGGTCATGGAGAGCTTCCCGTCCCCGGTCCTGCCACCGATCATCTACTTCGTGGATTTCCGGTCCGGGCTGGCACCGAAGAGGGTGAGATGACGACACCGACCGGCGCAGTGATCCTGAGACACCTCGATCCCAGTTTCGAGCGGGCGACGAATCGGGTTCTACAGACGGCGATGGGTGCCGGAACCAAGCAGCTGGATAGTCGTCCCAATGTTCTCCGGGCCAGTATTTGTGAGGTCATCACCGATGCCGAGACGAGTCGCGTTGTCGTGATCAAGACAAATATCGATGACATGGCGGGTGAGTTTTTTGGCGAAGATTTGGTGTTACGCCTTCTCGATGCCGGGGCTCTCGACGTGGTCCTGCACCAAGTGACCATGAAGCGGGGCCGCCCCGGTATTCAGCTCGAAGTCCTGGCACCCAGCGAGCACGAGGAAGCGCTCGCCAAGCTTGTGCTCCAGCACACATCGACACTCGGTGTGAGGGTAACGCCGGCACGACGCCATGTGCTCGAAAGAACGAGAATCGAGATCGAAACGATCTATGGGCCGATTGGGATCAAGCAGGCAGTTCTTCCAGACGGTGAGTATCGGGGATTTCCCGAGTTCGAAGACTGTCGCAAAGCGGCCGAGCAGGCTGGGGTCGCTGTGCAGCGCGTGTATATGGAGGCCTCGAAGGCTTATCTCAGCTTGGATACCCCGCGACGGTAGAGCGGTCTGCTCCAAAACTCTGCGATAGACTTTCGTCTGATTCTGATGAGCTTCACACTGCGGAGGTCTGGCGGGAGCCTGACCCCTGTGCCATTGGGCTCGGTGCAGATCGCTGTCCTCGGACAGGTGGAAGGCCTGGCTGCGACAGGAGCTAGCTCCTTAGATATGGAGAGAGTACCGTGATGAGACGATCGATTTCTGTAGCCCTGTCGTTCGCCTTGTTTCTATTGTCTGCGCAAGTGGCGGCCTCGGAGAATCGAGTCGTGGGCACCGTCGAGGCGACTATCGATGGTAAGGCCGGCAACTGGTATGTGATTGCATCGGGATCGTCTCCGGATGACGAGAAATCGACCTCGATGTGGATGGACCGCGGGTCGGGATTCGGCCTGGCGATGATCTCGGGTTTCGACTCTCAGACTGTGACTTTCCGCAAGCGAGCTGATGCCGCTGGCCTGGAGCCGGTGTCGGGCACCGTGCTCGCCATCAGCTTTCTGTTCTCTCAGAGCGACTCTCAGCGAACCATCGTCTTTCCGACTGAGGCGAGCGATCCATCGACGGTCGTGTTTCAGCCCGTAGCCGGTGATTATCAAAATCTTTATGCGCTTGAAGAAGGCGAGATGGTGCTTACAAAGATCGAATCTGTGGATCTGGGTGTTTATCGGTTCGAGGGAAACTTCAGTGGACGATTCCTTCCTCTTCAGGGCAACGACTCGGTGGAAGTCACCAACGGGAGCTTCGTGATCAAAGAGACTCGTCTCTTTGATAGCGACTGATTCAGGCCACGGGAGATGAGAAACGGTCGGTTATCGTCTCTCGGGCCTGCCGCCGGTCTACTGCTCGTCGGCATGAGCCTACCGCTGTTCTTGACCGTAGCCTTCGTAGCCCGGAGGCATTCCAGACATCATCGGAGTCTCTTCGTAGTCCTCTGGAATCACGTATAGAGAGGCGGGAATCGTTTCTTCTCGCAGCGCCGTGACCTCCATGGTCGAGTTCATGGTCATCTCTGTGCCCTGCTGGCCTGACGTCTTTGTGACGGTCGTGATCTTGAGGGGGAATCCCTTGATCCTACCCATCTCGTTCTTGATCAATTTGTCGAACTCTGCGTTCCCGGTGCGAAACTTGTCGGGCCGCAACCAGACGTAGAATCCCTTGCCTTCGAGCTCGTCCGTGCACCACATGTCTTGCAGCATCTCGGTGCGGTTTTGCCGATTCATTCCCATGACGGACATGCTCATGGTATAGCCGGTGTCGTACCGGTAGTGAGTCGTCGAGAGTCCCAGAATCGACTCTCCGGCTTCTTCGAGCAATTGCTCGTTCTTGAAATCGGTGAACTCCAGCTGCACCATGCCTCCCATGGCGTTCATCATGTTTCCGGCCACCGCCAGCATGGCCTCGAGATCGAAGACGCTGTAGGTCTTCTCTTTTGGGTCGACCAGGTAGAGGGTCTCACCGCCATCGGTGGTGACGAGATAATTGCCCTTCTTCATGAAACCAGACTCATCGCCGTCGAGAAACTCGATTTTGGCCGTAGGGCCGTCGATCCAGGCGCGGGTACGCGAGATGTTCTGATTCCCGGACTGGGCGTCATCGGCGGTCGTCGTGGTTTCGTAGTAGTGGCCGGCCTCGGCGATCACTGGCAAGAACAGAGTCGTGATCAGGGCTGCGATGCAGGTACATAGAGCTTTCGTCTTCATTCGAGTCATCCTCATCGGCAATTCGAGCCGCACATTCTTCGGCAGGTGTTTCAAATCTATCTGTTCGAGGCGGCAAGTGCCATAACCCTGTTGGATCCCGGAACGATGTTGACAGTCTGCTTCTCAGTGGGATTCTTCGATTCAGAACCGTCCAGAAGGCAGATCGATCGGTTTGGAAGGTTGTGGCTCTCGTGCTACCGTCCGCAAGCGTCTGGCAACCTGGCTTCTGGGAGACCAAATGGAATCTGAGACTCTGTTTCGCGGTCCTGTCGGGGTGATGGCGGTGATCACGATGATCCCGGTCTTTTTCTTGTGGTTGGAGAGGAAGACGAAGTGGAAGATTTTCGATTTTCTTCCGGCGATCATCTGGATCTTCCTGTGCCCCATCCTTCTCAGCAACCTCGATGTGATTCCGAGGTCTTCCCCGATCTATAGCCAGTTCAAATCGTGGGCGGTGCCGATGTTCATCGTTCTGATGCTGCTCGACATCAACATCAGGGCGACTCTCAAGGTTGCTTGGCGAGGCATCGGTGTTCTGGTTCTGGGCACCTTTGGCATCGTGATCGGCGCTTCGGTGGCTTTCTATCTGCTCAAGAGCGGTTTGCCTGAGAATGCCTGGTCGGGGTTTGGCGCTCTTGCAGGAAGCTGGATTGGTGGAACCGGAAACCTGGCGGCGGTGGCCGAGAGCCTCGATACTCCGGGCGAGATGGTGGGATTCGTCGTCTTGGTGGACAACTTCGTCTATGTTCTCTATTTCCCTGTGATCCTGTCGTGTAAGCGCTGGGCAAAACAATTCAACAAATTCACCGGTGTGTCCGAAGAACAGATCGCTCAGATCGCGAAGTCGGTCGCAGAGGTCGAGAAGAAGACCCATGAAGTTCATTTCAGGGATCTTCTTACGCTTCTGGGCTGGGGGTTCTCGGCGATTCTTGCGGCCAACCTGATCGCGAAGGTTCTGCCGGCCATACCACCGGTCCTGACCGAAAAGACCTGGGCAATGCTCTTGGTGACGACCTTTGGAATCATCCTGTCCTCGACACCTCTGAAGAAAATTCCGGGCTCCGAACCGTTGGCGATGACATTTGTCTACATCTCGATGACGATGATCGGGGCGTCTGCCGATTTGCGCAATCTCGGCGGCGTCCAGTTCTTTCTCATGGCCGGCGTGTTGTGCATTCTGGTTCACTTTGGATTCATCATTCTTGGGGCCAAACTGTTTCGCGTCGATGTGAGTATGGCCGCCGTGTCGAGTGTCGCTGCGGTCGGCGGTGCGGCATCGGCACCCATAGCGGCGGGATTCCACAGAGAGGATCTTGTTCCGGTCTCGATCATGCTGGCTCTCATAGGCTATGGGCTCGGGAACTATCTCGGGGTATTGACGGCTCAGATCTGTCATGCGCTGCTTTGAAGCAGTGAAGCAGTGAAGCAGTGAAGCAGTGGAGCAGTGGAGCAGTGGAGCAGTGGAGCGGAAACAGGGCTCGCATCTTGCCGTAGAGGAATTGGTGCCCGCCGGCGCCTCCAGCTCACATAGGAGTTTTCGATGGTACGAATCAAGTCGTTGATGGTCTTGGGTCTGGTCGCCCTGGTGGGTGTTCTCGTGGAAGTCGACGATGCGTCGGCAGCGAAGGGCAAGAAAAAGGGCGACTCCGAGCAGGCCGCTGAAGAGAAATCAGAAGACGAGACAAAATCGATCGCCGATGTCACCAAGGATAGCGATCGCTTCGAGGGTCTGTTCACGCTGTTTCAGGATCGCAAGACGGGCAAAGTCCACATGATGGTCCGCTCGGACCAGATCGACAGGGAATACATCTATTTCCGGATGATCCTGGACGGATTGGCCGAGGCCGGTGAGACACGGGGCAGCTTTGGGGCCGAGACCATGTTTTCCATCCGCCGACATTTCAACCGTATCGAGTTTGTTCGCGAGAACACCGCCTTCTATTTCGATCCTCAGAGCGCCCTGTCGCGAGCCGCCGATGCCAACATCAGTCACGCGGTTGTGGCGGTACGGGAGATCGTGGCCGAAGACGACTCGACCGGTGAGGTTCTGATCGACATCGACGATATCTTTCTTTCCGAATCGTTTAGTCAGATCAAGCCCACGCCCAACCCCCACGACAAGGGTGAGCCGAAGTTCTCGCTGGGCAATTTGAGCAAAGAAAAATCCAAGGTCCTCAAGCTCAGGAGCTATCCGGAGAACACCGTAATCGTGGTCGAGTACGTATACGAGAAGCCCGAAGCCATTCCCGCCGAGGGAGAGGAAGTCACCGACTCCCGATTTGTCAGTATCACGGTCCAACACAGCCTTATCCAAGTGCCAGACAACGACTTCGAGCCTCGCTACGGAGACGCCAGGATCGGTTACTTCGTATCTCGTCAAACCGATCTCAGCTCGCAGGATGTCGCTCCCTACCGAGACATCATCAACCGGTGGAATTTGCAGAAGAAGGAACCGGGCGCACCGCTCTCCGAGCCGGTGGAACCGATCGTCTTCTGGATCGAGAATACGACACCGGTCGAGCTTCGAGCGATGATCAAACAGGCTGGCGAGACTTGGAATCTCGCCTTCGAGAAGGCAGGTTTCAAGAATGCGCTGGTGATCAAGGAACAACCAGATGATGCGGATTGGGAGGCCGGCGACTTGCGCTACAACGTTTTGCGCTGGACCAGCTCACCCAACCCGATGTACGGAGGCTATGGGCCCTCATACTACAACCCCAGAACAGGACAGATTCTTGGCGCCGACATCATGCTCGAGTTCGTCTATCTCACCAATCGATTGCGCTACACCGAGTTGTTTGGCACCGTGGCCCTGCCGAGTCTCGAGCTCGGGTCGCTCGAGGGACTGCGGTGCTCCTTTGGCTATGAGGTCCATCGAGAGATGCTCTTTGGAAGAACCGCTCAGGCGGTCATGAATGCCACCTTGGATCAGTCGAATCAGTTGCTCGAGGATGGCGTGTATAGCTTGATCCTGCACGAGATCGGTCACACCCTGGGCCTGAGCCACAACATGAAAGCGAGCCAGCTGAACAGCTTGGATGACATCAACGATCGGGAGCTGACCTCGAGGATTGGGATGACCGCGTCGGTGATGGACTACGAACCGTTGAATATCGCTGGGATGGGTGAACCACAGGGTCAGTACTACAACCGGACTCCCGGTCCTTACGACCTCTGGGCGATCGAGTATGGCTATTCAGAGGCGCTGGACGATCCAGTCGCCGAACAGGAGCGTCTGGATGCGATTCTGGATCGGTCTACCGAGCGGGAATTGATGTTTGGTAACGATGCGGACGATATGCGGTCAGCCAATGGCGGCATCGACCCTCGCGTCATGATCGGTGATCAGACAAGCGACGCAATCGGGTATGCGGTCAAGCGGATGGAGCTGATCGATCAGCTGATGCCCGATCTGGTTGCGAGACTCTCGAAGGAGGGAGAGTCCTATCAGCGGTTGCTGAACGGCTATCTGATTCTGACGGCTCAATACGCATCTGCCGCCAACGTGATTTGTCGCTATGTGGGAGGCGTCTATGTCGATCGTGGCTTCGCGGGTCAACCGGGAGCGACACGACCCTACACCCCCGTACCTCGCGACGAACAAAGCCGCGCCCTACAGGCCCTTTCAACGTATGTATTTTCGCCGGATGCGTTTGCCAGCTCAGAATCGCTTTACGACCATCTTCAGCTACAGCGCCGCGACTTCGAGCTCTTTGGCACGACCGAGGACCCCAAGGTCCACGAGCGCGTGTTGACGATCCAGCAGCGCGTCCTGGGCTTCTGGCTCCACCCGGTGACGCTGACCCGGATATCGGATACGGCCCTGTACGGGAACGAGTATGGTCTGGCGGAGTTCATGTTCGAGCTCACCGACGCGATCTTCGAAGCCGATGCCGCAGCGGATGTGAACACCTTTCGGCAGAACCTGCAGACCGATTACGTGAAGCGGTTGATCGCGATCGTGGATGTGGAAGGAGGCTCCGGTTACAACAACCTGTCTCAGTCGGTTGCTCTAGCCAACCTTCGTAACATCGAGCGCTTGGCCAGTAGCAGAAGCGGTGGCGACGCCCAGACACGGGCGCACTCACAGTATTTGGTCTTTCTGATCGAGCGGGCCCTGGAGGCTTGACGGCTTCGACCGGCGACCAAAGTCCCTAGCTCGCGGAAGGTTCACGGGCTGATCGGGTCACTCTCGGGGACTCCGACCGCGAAGAGACCGAGGATCAGGCCGAAGCGGCGACCGCCGCATCGACACCGGAGCGGAATATCGCCAGTCCACCCCCTTCTGTGGCTGCTGAGTCATCGAACCGACGTCGCGTCCACTGCGGATGCTGAAAAGGATAAAGGTAGGCATCTGGGTGAGGCATCAGGCCGAATAGTCTGCCGCTCGGATCACAGACCCCGGCGATGCCGGATGGAGAGCCATTCGGGTTGGCTGGCCATGCCTCGGTGGGCTGGCCCCTGTTGTCTATGTAGCGCACCGCGATCTGATGACCCGTCTCCAGCCTCTGCAAGGTCTCGCGGTCAGAGGTTATGAATTTGCCTTCGCCGTGACGAGTAGGCAGCTCGATCTCTCCGATCCCACGGGTCCAGACACATGGCGAGTCGGGGTCGACGCCGAGTCGAACCCAGGTATCCCAGTACCCCAGGCGATCGTTTGGAGCAATGGTCGCTCTCGGAGTCCGGTAGTCACCGTCCAACCCGGGAAGCATTCCCAGCCGAACCATCATCTGGAAACCGTTGCAGATACCCAGGGCGAGTCCGCCACCTTCTATGAACTCCAACAATTGGTCGTAAAGTCGCCACCGAATCTTGTTGGCAAAGACGAAGCCGGCGCCTAGGTGGTCTCCGTAGGCGAACCCTCCCACAAAAGAAATGATCGAGTAGCTGGAGAGCTTGCGACTCTCGCGACCGTCGAGCAAGTCGAGAAGGTGCACCATCTCCGGTGAGGCTCCCACCATGCGAAATGCCTCGGCGGTCTCGACTTCACAGTTCAAACCGAGTCCGGTGATCACGAGGACCTTTACGCTGGCCCGAGCTCGAGTCAGGTCATCGATGTCAGCTATACCGATCGGCGGCGCGGCTGGGTCAGACATTCTCGAGTCCCTTTTTGAAACTGTGTCGAAGCTCCGAGATTTGGACCTCCAGAAGGACTTGATCGTTCAGTTTGACTATCAAGGCCGGATCTGGGGTGACCTCGCCGATCTCGTGGATCTGCATGGTCTCGAAATCGGAACGGAATCGAGCGACGTCCTCTGCAGCTACGGTGACTACTAACCGCCCATTGGACTCGGCGAACAGAACGACGTCTGGGTCGAGATCATTGGTCTCGGCGATCGATCCGAGCTCGATCTCTGCCCCGAGTCCGCCGGCTATGGAGCATTTTGCCAGAGAGATAGCCAGGCCACCCTTTGTGGGAGTAGCTGCAGAGCGGATCAGGCCGGCGGCGATCGACTCGTGAAGCTGCTTGTAGAGAGGCAACGAAACCCTTGGCTCGAGGAATGGTGCCTTGTTGCCGACAAAGGCAGCGGGAGAACCTAGCTCGTGCTGTGCAGCATGATGCTCTCCGAGGTAGCGAAAGTATTCCGAGCCTCCCGTATGCTCGCCTGTCTCACCGAGCAGAAAGATCACGTCGCCTGGCTGCTTGAAATCCAGGGTCACCGAGTTTCTGACATCGTCGATCTGGCCGATTGCGGATACCAGAAGAGTGGGTGGGACACAGATCTTGGTTCCGCCCATCGTCGATTCGTTTTTCATCGAGTCTTTGCCCGAGATCAACGGCACTTTGTAGACCCGACAGACATCGAAGAGCGCCTTGCAAGCCCGAACCAGCTGAGCCAGCTTGTACTCCCCGTCTGGCGTGTTGTCCGACTGGACTGGATCGGGCCAGCAGAAGTTGTCGAGCGCCGCTATCCGGTCGAGATCTGCGCCGGCACAGATCTGCCGACGTACCGCTTCATCCACCGCGGTGGCGGCCATCGCGTACGTGTCCAGATCTGAGATAAACGGATTCACCCCTTCAGATAGAACGAATCCGCGAAGCGATCCATGACGGGCGAGGAAAACCGTGGCTTCGGCCGGTACATCGCCCTCGACACCGATCCATGGCTTGATCACGGTCAGTCCCTTGACTTCATGATCGTAGTGACGGGCCTTGGCCTCGTTGCTGGTCAGATTGGGGCGACCAAGCAGATCGAGCAATGAGTGGAGGTAGTCGGTGGGGCGTTGATCAGGCTCGGAGAATCGGGGTGGGCTCCACCGCGCCACGAGATCCAAATCCGGAGCACCTTCGTGGAGAAACTCCAGGTCGAGATAGGCGACCGTCTCATCGCCGTAGGTCACGTGAAGCCACCCACTATCGGAGAACTCTCCGAGCTCCGTGGCCTCGACATCGCGCCGGGCGGCCAGTTCGAGAAACGGCTCGATCTTCTCCTGTGGGACCGCTAACGTCATCCGTTCTTGAGCTTCGGACAGGAAGACTTCCCAAGGCGCCAGGCCGGCATACTTCTGTGGGGCCCTCTCCAAATCGAGTCGGGCTCCCCCCGGTTGCTGCGCCATTTCTCCGACAGAGGAAGACAACCCGCCGGCACCGTTGTCGGTAATAGCGCTGTAAAGGCCATTGGCACGGGCCTCGACCAGGAAGTCGAACATCATTCGCTGAGTGATCGGATCGCCGATTTGGACCGCCTGTGCCGGTGAAGACTCGTCCAGCGCTGCGGATGAGAATGTCGCGCCGTGAATCCCATCGGCGCCGATTCGTCCACCCACCATGACGATGGCATCTCCGGGACGCGCGAACTTCTCTTCTCCGGGCTCGGAGTCGATACTCACCGGCAGGGCCCCTACGGTGCCGCAGAAGACCAGCGGCTTCCCCAGGTAGCGGTTGTCGAACAGCTCCCAACCGCGTCCGTAGGGAATTCCGCTTTGATTCCCTCCGTCGATGACACCCCAGTGGACACCGTCACGGATTCTCTTTGGGTGGAGCAATCCTTCCGGCCGCTCTCCTTGGTAGAAAGGCGAAGCGAAGCAGTAGCCCCAAACGTTGACCAGAAGATCTGCACCACGTCCGGTTCCGAACGGGTCCCGATTGACACCGACGATTCCCGTGATAGCTCCTCCATAGGGATCGAGGGCGGAAGGCGAGTTGTGGGTTTCGACCTTATAGACGAGATGGATCTGATCATCGAATTCGATGACGCCCGCGTTGTCGTGGAACACCGAAACCAGCCAGCTGTGCCCCGCAGAGGCCGAAAGATGTCGATCGATCTCTTCCGTGACCCCCCGAATATAGGTCTTGAACAGCGATTCGATCGATTCGGCCGCGCCTTGCTCGTCGTAATAGGTGATCGAAGAGTTGAAGATCTTGTGTTTGCAGTGCTCGCTCCAGGTCTGGGCAAGACACTCGAGCTCTACGTCGGTTGGCGCATCGGACAAACCGAGCTGGCTTCTTGTCGAAGAGAGGGCAGTCTGGCGAAAGTGGTCGCGGATGGCTTTCATCTCGCGGAGAGACAGCGCCAGGAGCCCATCCCGACTGATCCGCAAGAGGTCGTCGTCGTTCCCGGACAGATCTATCGTCTCGACTGCGGGCTGACCAGTACCCTCGATCTTGGGTATCGATAGGTCAGGTGGGGCAAGTCGCCATTCGTCATGATCTGCGACATGAACATCTTGAATAACGGGATTCGCCAGAAGGCCGATTGCGATCTCCTCAGCTTGTTGGGAATCGACGCCGTCCAGCAGATACATCACCGAGGTATAGACGGCGGAGCCGTCTCCCAGCTCACGCCCCAAAGTGTCTTGAATAGCGACCTTGGCACTCTTTCCGATCGGGTCGGTGACGCCCGGTTTGTAGGCGACTCGGACGGCTGAGTCGAAGGGACCATCATCGATCCGTCCGGCCGCCCCGTTATGGAGTACCGGGTCGCAGAACTCATGCACAACTCTGCCAAGCTCGTCTTCCGTAAGATCGGCTTCGACGTGGTAGACATCTCGCGTGCGAATCGACCGGATGGGAATATCCAGATAGCTGCGGACCTGTTCAGCAGCATGTTCACCTCGCGCATCCCGCAGCTCCCGCCGGGTTGCGATTTCGATCCTATGGATCATGGATTCCTCGTTGGACTGGTGCTGGGGTCGGTCTGACTCGAGCCGACTTCAAGAGGGGATTCTAGAGCAAAAGCGAGGGAGGCGTAAGAGTTGTGGAAATAGCGCTGGCCTGAGACACTTCTAGGTGAGAGGCGTAGGCGTCGCAAAGGCAAGTTTCTCGGACTCCGATTCGTCTCTTAATCAGGATCCAACGAGTCGAGAAGCTCGAGTCGAAGGGTCGGAATCGAGATTCTGTGAGTCTGTTCCACAAGAGAAAGCTGCCAGATCGACCCGATCGGAGGATCGTGGAAGAGCGTCGCTGGTGCAGCGATCGACGAATCGATGACAAGCCTGTGTGCGAAGAGAGACGCGTCGGGCGCGAGCGTCGAGTCGGATCAGATCGTCGCAAAGCCTAGCAGCCCGAGTATGCGCCGCACCCTGACTCATCCGCTTTTCTGGCTGACCCTCCAGATTGCCTTAACCGTGATTTTCGTCGGGGCTGCGGGAGGCCTCGAGGCCCGTCGGGTACCGGATACCCGAAGCTATGAGATCGCGTCCGATCTCGACACCCTGGGTGAGCGGCTGGGCTACTATCGCTCGATCGGGTATCCGCTCTTTCTCGATGCCGTAAAGGCCGTAGGGCTGACCCAGCAGGCCATCCCGTCCATCCAACTCGCCGCATACATCCTGGCGCTCTACCTCTTCTGGTGGGCTCTCTGGAGATTCTCTGGTTCCAAGTGGCTGGCCTACGCGGCTACATTCCCTCTGCCCTGGGCGGCTGTCATGGAACTGGTGAATCGTATCCAGCCGGACTTCCTCTCTGCGGCAGCGACTATCGCTGCCGTCTCGATCACATTCTTGTTGGTAACGAAACCGAGATCACTGTGGCTATGGACTGGGTTCCTGCTATCGGCAATGGCCGCCTATCATCTGCGGCCTGCGGCCGTATTCCTGATCGGTTTTCTACCGCTGTTGGGGGGAGTCGTCTTCTGGATCAGGAATTCCGGGTCGCGCCCCAGGGCGATTCGATTTGCCCTTCTGCTGATGCTTGCCACGGTGATGCCCTATTGGGGCTTCTGCACACTCAGATTGGTTTCCGTGGGTCATTTTGGTTTGGTTTCTTTTGGTGGTACCAATCTGGCCGGTTTGGCTGCGAACTTCATTAGCGGTGGACTCATCACCGAATTGCCTCAAGAACATCGACCTCTCGCCAGAGGAATGTTGAAGTTGCGTCGAAGAATCGGTTTGGAGCCGATGATGAAGGGAGATCGAGCCGAGGAATTCTTCGCCCAGTATAGCGACAACATCTGGAAAGTAGCCAACCCTGCCGGCAAGTTTGAACTGAGAAAAAGGAAGCTTGATCTCGAAAGGACGGGTGCGCAAGATCGCTGGCGACAGAACGCGGCCTGGCAAAGGCAGCCGGAGATGGTGGCTCGAAACACGATCGTAGGAGCGATGTCGAAGTCGGTAATTCGAAACCGATTGCATCTTTACTTCTCATGGGTGCGGGCGGCCCAGCGATACGGCCTGCGTCAGCTGACGGACTATCTCTGGATTGTGGGTCCCTTTCTGCTCAGTCTGATCTCGTTGCCGCTCATGCTACTCCGATGCCGGAAAGCCCCTACTTCGTCGGTAAGAATACGCGACGATCCCGATCCAGCGGATCACCCGACGACTCAACAGACATTGATCGCTCTCTTGATCCTGGGCGTTGGGTTTTTCTCGGGATATCTCTTTTTGGTCAGCCTGATCTCGTTTCCCTTCACGCGCTACTTTCAATCGATGATTCTTTTTGCGCCGACAATGCTGTGTGCCCAGCTATTCGCCATCTGGCGCCAGATTGTAAGCCCGAATCCGGTCTGATTCCCTCGAGGACTTAGAGTATTCGGCCAAAAGGTTTATAGTGGGGCGGTCGAGCTCCACTATGCGGTAGGTAGGCCGGGATGGCTGTCGGCAGTCGCATCCCGACTTGGATATGGATAAACGCAAGAACACACGGCTCAAGAGGCGTATTCAAGTCCGATTTTGGAAACCCGACGAAAAGGTTGCCAAAAGTGGCTTCACCTACAACGTGTCCCTCACGGGTATGTTCATTTGTACGAACTCACCGTTGAAGCCCGGTTCCAGGGTGATTGTCGAAGTTGGCAAGGAGGGCAATAAAATCGAGCTCCATGGCCAGGTTCGACACGCGGCTAGAGTGGACCCACTGCTGCAGAAACTCAAACCATCCGGAATGGGTGTGCGGCTTCTCAGGACCGAAGAAATGATGGCGGCGGTTCTGGGGCTCGACCGAGAGATGTCGGACGAGCTCGAGGAGAATGGGGAGGAGACAGCTCAGGAGGAGGAGACGACCCAAACCGAGGCTGAAGAAGACGAAAAAGCAGTCCCGGTGTACAGCATGAATTTCGTCTCCCCGACGGAGCTGGCCACTAGCTTCGAGCGAGACCTGAAGTTTGGAGGTATTTTCGTTTCGACTGAGAGCCCACCGGAAGAAGACGAAGTCGTAGTCGAATTTCTCTTCGACTGGAGCGACGAAGCCCGTGTTTGCATACCCGCCTTTGTAGTCAAGCGCTTCGAAGCGGCTGAAGGAACCGCGATGGGTGAGAAGGTGACGGGGATCGGTGTCGCATTTAGCGACCCCGAAGGAGCAATCGCCGAGTTTCTGGATATCATCGAGTCGCAGGTTGGACCCGAGCCATAACGCCGCCTTCAACCAGGCGTCTGCTGGGCCTTCTGAATCTTTGCCCATGTATCTCGAAGAGTGACCGTCCGATTGAACACGAGACGGTCAGCCCTGGAGTCTTTGGAGTCGACGCAGAAGTAACCCTTGCGCTCGAACTGGTAGCGGTTACCCGGTGGCGCATTGGCCAGACTCGGCTCTGCTTTGGAAGAGCTTAGAACCACCAACGAGTTGAGGTTGAGATTGTCGGTGAAATCTTGCCCTGGATCGACATCCAAGGGGTCGGCCTTGGAAAAGAGATGTTCGTACAACCTGACTTCGACATCGAGAGCCTGCGGCGCTGAAACCCAGTGGATTGTGCCGCGCACCTTGCGACCATCAGGTGCGTGCCCTCCCCTTGTCTCCGGATCGTATGTGCAGTGGATCTCCAAGACCTCTCCTGCCTCGTCCTTGATCACATCGACACACTTGATGAAATAACCCCAGCGCAATCTCACTTCACGGTCCGGAGCCAAGCGGAAGAACTTTCTCGGTGGATCCTCGTGAAAGTCGTCTCTCTCGATATAGAGCTCGCGAGAGAACGGGACCCGTCGGGTGCCGGCTTCGGGGTCTTCCGGATTATTGACCGCCTCCAGCTCTTCGACCTGATCCTCGGGATAGTTGAGGATGACGACTTTCAGAGGATGCAGGACGGTCATGACTCGAGGAGCGCGTCTATTCAAATCTTCGCGAACGAAGTGCTCGAGAAGCGCGATGTCGACCGTACTGTTGGCCTTCGCCACACCGATCGCATCGCAGAAATTGCGAATTGCCTCGGGTGTGTAGCCTAGGCGTCGCATCCCCGACAGGGTCGGCATTCGGGGGTCGTCCCAGCCGGTTACGAGCCCCGTGTCGACTAGCTTCAGAAGCTTTCGCTTGCTGAGGATCGTGAACGAAAGATTGAGTCGTGCGAATTCGATCTGGCGGGAAGGGTAGATGTCCAACTCCCGAATAAACCAGTCGTAGAGAGGACGGTGGTCGACGAACTCGAGGGAGCAGAGCGAGTGGGTAATCTGCTCGATCGAGTCGGACTGGCCGTGGGCGAAGTCGTACATCGGATAGATGCACCAGTCATCCCCGGTGCGATGATGAGTCGCATGCAAGATGCGATACATGACCGGGTCACGCATGTTGAGATTGCCGGCCGACATGTCGATCTTGGCGCGCAGAACCTTGCTACCGTCGGGATAAATTCCCTCCCGCATCCCTTTGAAAAGCTCCAGGTTCTCTTCGATCGATCTTTCTCGAAAGGGGCTGTTGCGGCCCGGTTCGGTCAGCGTGCCGCGATATTCGCGAATCTCATCTGCCGTGAGATCGTCCACGTACGCCTTGCCCTGACGGATCAGATCGATAGCCCACTCGTACAACTGACCGAAGTAATCTGAGGCGTAGTACTCTCGATCTGCCCAGTCGAATCCAAGCCAGAAGATGTCCTCTTTGATCGAGTCGACATATTCAACCTCTTCCTTTGTCGGATTGGTGTCGTCAAAGCGAAGGTTGCATTGGCCATCCAACTCCACGGCAAGACCAAAGTTGAGGCAGATCGCCTTGGCGTGCCCGATATGAAGATAACCGTTGGGCTCCGGCGGAAACCTGGTGTGAATCTGACGATGCCGACCCGCCTGCAAGTCATCGACGACGATGGTGCGAATGAAGTTGGTTGCCGACCTGGAGTCGTCTCCAGTCTCTATCTCAGGCTTGGTTCGATCGTTCATGTTGGCCATCCGGGCGGTTTTCAGATCCTCTGTAGGGCGCGGTCGATCCGATTCAAGCAGCGCTCCCGACCGAGAATCTCCAGAATCTCGAACATGCCGAATCCGACCGATCTTCCAGTCACCGCAACACGAAGCGCATGGATGATCTGCCCGATCTTGATCTGTTTCGAATCTATGAAATCTCTGAGTAGGCTTTCCAGAGTGTCGGCGTCGAACAGACCCGCTGAGGCCAGAATAGCTCGAAACTCCATCAAGAGGTCGGCGGCGTCATCCGGTGTTCGGAGTCGTTTCTCGAATGCCTTGTCGTCGTATTCAAGCTCATCGTCGGCGACAAAGAAGTCGTCGTAGCCGAGGATGTCTCCAGCTACCTTGATTCGGTCGCCGGCAGCATCCAGGAGACTGCCGACATAGGCGAGCGGGTCGGCCACAGATGGGCTTGGTAGATACCCGGCGGCCTCGAGGAAGGGTATGACCAGGGGAATCTTTTCCGCTGTGGTCAATGCCTGCATGTGGGTGTCTTCGAATGCCCAAAGTTTTTGTGGGTCGAAGCTTGCTGGTGACTTGTTCACCCGATCGAGAGAGAAATGATCGATCATCTCCTGGCGCGAGAAGATCTCGGTCTTGTCGTCTAACGACCACCCAAGTAGCAGTAGATAGTTGAGCAATGCCAAGGGAAGATATCCGACCTGTTCGTAGAAATCGACTACGACGGGGTTGAAGGTTTCCGGCGTTGTTTCCAGCCCGATCGCCTGGGCGATTTCGAGTCCATGATCGTAGAGTTTGGCAAAGTCGGGATTCTTGAGGTATTTGTTCAGCTTTCTCTTGCTGAGCTTGTTCTTGCTGCCAGGCTCTGCGACATAGGGCACGTGAGCGTACTGCGGGGGTGAATAGCCCAAGCCTTCGGTTATGAAGATCTGCCGAGGAGTGTTGGAGAGATGCTCTTCGGCGCGAATCACGTGTGTGATCTCCATGTCATGATCATCGACCGCGCTGGCCAGGTGGTAGAGACAGGTACCGTCCGGACGCTGTATGACGTGATCCTGCTCTTGGGCCCAAGCAAACTCCAGGTCTCCCCGAACCAGATCGTGAAACCGGCAGTAGCCCTCACGGGGCATTTTCAGTCGAACGACGGCGCTCCGACCTTCGGCCTCGAATCGGGATTCTTGCTCGGCGGTTTCAGCCATCCACCGCCGACTGTAGATGAATCGGCGGCCTTCCTGCTGGGCTTGCTGGCGTTCGGCTTCGAGCTCCTCGGGACGAGCGTAATCTCGGTAAGCGCAGCCAGAAGCGAGTAGATTCTCAACCGCTTCCTCATGCCTGGGATGTCGCTGAGATTGGAAATAGGGCCCATGGGCACCGCCGACTTCCGGGCCTTCGTCCCAGTCCAGACCGAGCCAGCGAAATCCGCCAAGAATCGGATCGAGTGCCTCGGCGATGTTCCGCTGCTGATCGGTGTCGTCGATACGAAGAATGAAGTGACCGCCCTGGTTTCTGGCAAACAACCAGTTGAATAGTGCGGTACGGACCCCACCGATATGAAGAAACCCGGTCGGACTCGGCGCGAATCTCGTCCGAATCATGGTTTCTTCTGTGACAAGGACTTCAGAAGTAGGTGGGCTCGATGTACAACCTCGTCGACGGTAAATCCATAGCGCTCGGTAAGCTGAGAAAAGGGTGCCGATGCACCGAATCCCTCGATGCCGAGAATCGTGCCTTCGCTGCCGACGTAGCGTTCCCAACCCAGGGGCGAACCAGCTTCGATCGCGATCCGCCGGGTGACCGACGGCGGCAAGACCAGGTTCTGATAGTCCGAGTCCTGTTCGTCAAAAATCTCCCAAGAGGGCATGCTGACGACGCGAGTCGGAACCCCTTCGGCCGCAAGCTGCTGATGGGCCTTGTAGGCAAGAGCCAGTTCCGACCCGGTGGCGATCATGATGAGGTCCGGACTCTCATCGGATGCATCCGCCACGACATAGGCCCCCCGCGAGACTCCCTGCATCGCCTTGGAGGAGGTTTCGCCGAGAATCGGTATACCCTGACGACTCAGTGCGAGGGCAGTCGGACCGTTTTGGCGATCCATGGCGACTTTCCATGCGGCTGCGGTTTCGCAGGCGTCGGCTGGACGAATCACGGTCAGGCCAGGGATGGATCGCAGCGACAGCAACTGGCTAATCGGCTGATGAGTCGGACCGTCCTCTCCCAGAAATATCGAGTCGTGGGTGAACACGAATTTGACCGGGAGCCCCATCAGCGCAGCCAGGCGTATGGCCGGGCGCATGTAGTCTGAAAAGATCAGGAAGGTGCCACCGTACGGGATCAACATTCCCGACAGAGCCAGGCCGTTGAGGATCGATCCCATGGCGTGCTCGCGAACTCCGAAGTGAAGATTTCGACCTTCGGGGGTCGTGGCCGAGAACACCTCGACTCCGGAGATAAAGGTATTGTTCGAGCCTGTTAGATCGGCCGATCCGCCGACCAACTCGGGTATCTCGTCGGCGATCGCGTTGAGTACTTGCCCCGAAGCCTTGCGAGTGGCCACTGGACCGTCCTCTGGAGTGAAATGTGGCAATTTCTCCGACCAATCGTCCGGCAATCGAGCTTCGGCGCGACGTACGAGATCGGCGTTCAGCTCCGGAAATTCACTGGCGTAGGACTCCATCATCGAAAGCCAATTCTGACGCCTCTCTTCTCCACGCTGGCGGCTTTGTCCAAACGCTGTCCGAGCCTGGTCGGGAACAAGAAATGTAGGCTCCGAGACCCATCCGAGCGCCTTCCGAGTAGCCTGCGCCTCGTCGGAGCCAAGGGGTGCCCCATGGGATGAGGCCGAGTCCTGTTTGTTGGGACTGCCAAATCCGATATGGGTTCGGATCGAGATCAGGGAAGGCCGCTCAGTCTCCTCTTTCGCAGCCGTGAATGCACCATCCAGCTCCTCGAGATCGTTGCCGTCGTCAACCCTCAGGACGTGCCATCCGTAGGACTCGTATCGTTTGCCGACATCCTCGGAAAATGCCAGTGATGTCGGTCCATCGATGGAGATTCGATTGTCGTCGTAGGCGACGATCAGTTTCCCCAAACCGAGATGTCCTGCTATTGAGGAGGCCTCAGAAGCGACCCCTTCCATTACGTCCCCGTCACTCGCGAATACCCAGGTGTTGTAGTCGAAGACTGGATAGCCGTCTCGATTGAACTCGGCTGCGAGCATCCTTTCGGCCAGGGCGATTCCGACCGCGTTGCCGAGTCCCTGTCCCAAAGGCCCAGTCGTGGTCTCGATCCCCACCTCGGAGTCGCGCTCGGGATGACCCGGGGTCTTCGATCCGAGCTGCCGAAAATTCTTCAGATCTTCGAGAGTCAAGTCGTACCCGCTCAAGTGGAGAAGAGAGTAGAGGAGAGCCGATGCGTGGCCACAAGAGAGAACGAAGCGGTCCCGATTGATCCAGGAAGGGTCCTCGGCAGTGTGGACGAGGTGACGCGTCCATAGCCAATAGGCCATGGCTGCCTGGCCCATCGGTGCTCCCGGGTGACCAGAATTGGCCTTCTCGACCATGTCGATAGCTAGAAAGCGAATCGTGTTGATGGCGATCTGATCGACGTCATTCATATCGTTGGAGCTCATAGCCGTCCTTGACTTCGTGGGTCGATTCGGGATTGTCGAGAGCAGAGTAGGGGCCTGGATTCCCGACTTGGTCGGCAAGAGCATAGCCGGGTTCAGACGTTCTGCCAACTACTACCGAAAGGGAAGATTCGCTTTGACTCAGGACCGATAGGCTACATACAATTCACCCTTCTGCAAGGACCACGGAGAGGTGCTGGAGTGGTCGAACAGGGCTGCCTGCTAAGCAGTTGTCCGGGGTAACTCGGACCGAGGGTTCGAATCCCTCCCTCTCCGCCATGTTTCTCCCCTCCCGACCCGGCAGTGAAGCATTGAAGCAGTGAAGCAGTGGAGGAGGGATTCGAACCCAGCGAGGCGAGCGCTTGCGCGAGCCTGCCAATAAACAAAGCCGCGTCGAAGCGCGCGCCACCTTGTGGCGCCGCTTCGAATCCCTCCCTCTCCGCGATGTTTCTCCCCTCCCGACCCGACAGTGAAGCATTGAAGCAGTGAAGCAGTGGAGGAGTGGAGCAGTGGAGGAGTGGAGGAGTGGAGGAGGGAAGCAGTGGAGGAGTGGAGGAGTGGAGGAGGGAAGCAGTGGAGCAGTGGAGCAGTGGAGGAGTGGAGGAGGGAAGCAGTGGAGCAGTGGAGCAGTGGAGCATTGAAGCAATGAAGCAGTGGAGGAGTGGAGAAGTGGAGGAGTGAGAGGTGGGGAGTGAGACCACGCGCGTGGGCGGAGCTCCCGGAGCTCGTTGTGACGGACCGCGGCGTCTGCGGGCGGAGCGACTACCGACTCTTCAGACTATTCTTTCAATCGACGAACAGTCAGCACGGGGCATCGTGCGTGTTGAACCACACGCTCGGCGGTGCTTCCGAGGAGTAGATGGGCCAATCCAGAACGTCCGTGAGTCCCCATGGCTATGAGATCGGCCTGCGCCGCTTCGGCTTCATCGACGATCATCTCGGGCGGATAGCCTTCCCGTGCAAGCGTATCGACCCTGACTCCTTTGTCTCTCAGCGGTGCCGCCAGGTTTGACAGACGATCTTCCGCTGCGCCCTCGACGTCCTTGAAATAGTCGAGCGAGGTGGGAATCGCGCCGTAGGCCGTGTACTCGTAGGGCAGGTGATAGACATGAAGCAGCACGATTTTGGCTTCTTCCTTGAGATGACCAACCAGAGTCAGCGCCGCGTCGTGAATGGTATCTGCATCTTCCGAGAAATCCGTTGGGATCAGAATCGTTCGGATCTGACGATGCTGATCGATGTCGCCAGGATGAACCGTCAGTACGGGGCAGGGTGAGTGCTGAACCACACGCTCGGCGGTACTGCCGAGCAGGAGGTGCTTCAGCCCGGCCAAACCCCGAGTTCCGACGACGACAAGATCCGATCGGAGGTCGGTAGCTGCCTGCAATATCACTTGCGATGGCACTCCCAATCGAAGCTCGGAGTTGACCGAAACCCCCGTCAGTCTGACCTCCTCGGTGACCTCGGTGAGTCGATCCGATGCCGCTTCTTGGAGAGACTCGGAGAAATCGGGTGGCGAGGGGACAAAATCTGTGGCTCGGTTCGGAACCAAGAGTGCGTGAACCAGGTCGATGGTCGCGCCATGAGTCTTGGCAACCTCTACCGCCCAATCGAGACCCGATCGCGCAGTTTCGGAAAAGTCGGTGGCGACGAGCAGCCTCTGGAGTTTCCAGTTCGTGTCTTGGACCACGGTTACCCCCTCTCGTACGTCGGGCCCGGCCGGGATCCGATGCCGAACCCCTTCTCCAGTCGAGTCTGAGGTCAGTATACCTCTCGAGGCCGAAAACTTCGTGGGTGTGATAGCCGGGGCTTCGGCAGTTGACCGTCGCCAAAGGGCCTTGTTAGGCTTTCGCGTCCACTGGGAGGTCGTTCAATGGTAGGACACACGGCTCTGGACCGTGGAATCGGGGTTCGA
>CAJHZD010000258.1_pt1 | contig 44493 bp, 28 predicted proteins | sample 9198941 | NCBI WGS metagenome assembly CAJHZD01 (sample SAMEA7708371, study PRJEB35096) | sediment metagenome | biome: marine neritic benthic zone biome [ENVO:01000025]; feature: sediment [ENVO:00002007]; material: shallow marine sediment [ENVO:03000034] sea grass bed [ENVO_01000059] ...
CGCGTAGATGTAGTAGGGCAAATGGCCGTAGATGAACGACTCGGGCAAGAGACGACCCTCGTTCAGATCCTGAGCCGCCGCATAGTAGATACCTTCGTCTCGGTAGTATCGACCCGAGACCTCCCAATCGATTCCTATCAGACTCGAGACGAGCGAAACAAAGATAAGAGCCAGGAGGACCCGACCTGCCCAGGGACTCCGATCATCATCCGAGCCCTTGCACACCTTCCACAGCAAATACGAAATCGCTACCAGAGTTGCGATTCCTGCCGCGAGAATTGAAAGCTTCTTCGCCATCAATGGCACGCCATCACCAGACACATCTGAAAGCCACACGACCAGAAGTGTCGACCACGACGCAAGACAAGCTATCCCCAGATAGAGGCCCAGTTTCTTCATGTGATTATCGACGCGGCGCTCGAGTCAGTCGATCGCAGTCATGATTGTTGGACTCAGAACAAATGCGATTCGCTCTCCGAGCGAACCATTTGCGCGCATCTCGAGCTCGTAGATGAAGACGTCATTCCAACTCCACCACATGCGATGCTTGGCCCTGGGTCGTCCGAGTTTCAGCCCGATTTGCTGACCATCCGCATTGAACTCCTCCGACACCAGTTTCGCCCCGCTGAGCAGATCGATCGTGGCATCCTCGGAGCCAAACACCTGAATTTCTATCGCACTCACCGGCTTTGAGCTACCCACAAGGAACTCGCCTCGAGATTGCGCATCGATAAAGAGTACATCGCCATCCCGGTTCGACCGGACCGTAGGAGTCAAGAATTTGACCCATAGGCGACTGTGCACCACATCGGAGCGGCCGGCGGGCTTCAGGTGGCTCTGCGTCGTCTCGTAGGGAAGCAATCGAGAGGCTGTCCTCGAGACGAAGGCATAGGTCCGATTCGGCCTCAGTGGATACGATCTGGGGTGGGCCCACGCTGGCCAAACAAAGGGCGCCGCTACCAGTAAGACCATGATCAGATGCCTGAGTCTGAGTCGGCCGTTACTCATAAACCAAAATGCCTGATAGAGGGCCAGGAGGTACCGATTGGCGACGGCACCACCACCGCCATAGAAATTGAAGGGTCGATAAAGAAAGAAGGCAGCGAAACTGAGACCGACTGCGGCCAAGAGCGACCAGCGAATCCATCGCTTTGGCCAGCCAATCAGAGCCAACGTCGCCGGGAAGAAGTAGGCCAGTAGACCTACGTCACGACCCAGGAAGAAGTAAACGCCGTTCCAACCCCACAGAGAAAAACTGGTGCGGGGCAACTTCGAAATCGTTTCGACCTCTGACCACGCCGCGTTGCTTGTTTGGCCGATCTCGGCCGACCACTCCTCGGCTGCGAAGTCGACTCCAGGGTAGCCGGTACTCGCGTAGAAACCGCGCCGCTCACCGCCATAACTGGTCCAAGCTCCGCCATTGATTCGGTGTACGGCTGCCGCCAAGCCGACCAGAACCAATGCCCCCAGTCCCAGACCACAGATGGCCTTGCCCCACCGTTTTCTGGGCAAACCGAGGATGGCGGGGAGGAACAAGGGCGCATAGAGCGGCCGGCTGTAGACCACCAACCCGATCAGAGCACCAACGGCTGACCAGCGCAGGATGAGTCCGAGGCTGTCCTGTGCCTCCTGCCGCGCCTCGCTATCGAATACGAAGCTCAAGGCAATCGCTGAACAGCACAGCAAAAAGAGGTCTGCATGCGCCTGAAACACGTATAAGAAGACCACGCTTGCAAAGATCAAGGTCGCCAAGCCTAACGGAGCCAACTCACCAAGCTTTCGACTCAGGACCCTGGCGCTCAGTATCGACGCCAGTCCCAATAAAAGGGCATTCGCGATAAATGGACCACGGACCCCCAACAGCCGAACAAAGGGTGCGATTACCAGAGGGTAGAAGAACGGCTTACCGTAGGTAATCGTCTTGCCTCCGTCTCCGCTTTGAAGAATCAGCCCTTCGGGACTCGTTTCCCAGAAAGACACGAAACGCTCGAAGTCGGCGGAGCCAAATAACAGATCGCCATCCCAAGCTAGGCTCTGGGCCGCCATGAGATAGGTCGCTTCGTCTCCAAACAGACCTGGCCATTCAGACCGGTCCAGTGTGGCGCTTGCTCCTACCAGACCGGCCAAGAGTGTAAGCAACGCTGCCCAGGAGAGCCTTTGCGGGGCAGCTGACACGGGCTCAGCGCCAAGATGGGACCCGAAGCTCATCGCGACATCACTTTCAAGTGGGGCAGGACAATTCTGAGCGAGCTCGCCCTTGTCCGATGGGATTGCCGAAGTCTAGCAGAGGGAGGCGCGGCGCCATATAATGCGCGGTGGATCGAGGGAAGCAGAAAAGACAAAGGCCCCCGATCGACCTCTCAGTCGACACAACGACTCACAAATAGAAGTTTCCGCTGGCCTTGCCGGCCGAATCAGCCTTCATCAGGTCGTCTCAAGTGAAACAGAACCGCCAGCAATCCCTCATCGTGTTGCTATCGATCTGCTTTTCTGCCTGTCTGGCTCTTCAGGCCTGTTCAGGGGCCCAGGAGACCCAAAGTCGTAACAATATCTTGCTGATTACTATCGACACGCTAAGAGCCGATCACCTGTCGAGCTACGGATACCCGCGTATCACCTCTCCCGTGATCGACCGCCTGGCAGCCGAAGGAGCTCGATTCGAGCTTCCCATCGTGCAATGGCCCAAGACCGCCCCGTCCTTTGCATCGATCTTCACCTCCACCTATCCAAAGGACAACGGGATCGTGAGAAAAGTCGGTGATCGCCTACCCTACGAATTCAAGATGCTGGCCGAGGTTCTTCGGGACCAGGGCTATGCCACCCGTGCGGTGGTGGCCAATGGAGCCGTCGCAAGTGAGTTCCGATTCAATCAAGGGTTTGACGACTACGTCGAGAGTTGGAAGCTGGCACCTCCAGGGGCTGACTTCCAAAACACCAGCGCCGAGATGATCACCGAGTTGGCCAAGACGGTAATGACCGATCACGACCCGGCCCGGCCCTACTTTCTGTGGGTTCATTACCTCGACCCACATTTTCCTTACGAGCCGCCACAACCCTGGACCGATCGCTTCCAGGGGGATGGGTACTACGACGCTTCTCTCAAGATCGACATCAGTCGAGATCGCCCAAAGCGCCAGATGACCGGTATTGGGTTCCAACAGAGGCTTGGTGGCAGCGATGAGCTCGCCTTTTACGTCGCGCGCTACGATGCCGAGATCTTCTATGCCGACGCTCAGATCGGCGCGCTTTTGGAACACCTCGAGTCACAGGGTCTACTCGAACAGACGCTGACGGTGGTCTCCTCCGATCATGGCGAGTCTCTGGGTGATCACAATTATTTCTTCGATCATGGTCGATTCGGGTTCCAGCCTGGTCTCAGAGTACCGCTGATCTTCCATTTTCCTGGAGTCATCGAACCCAGGGTCGAGACGAGCGCGATCGAGCTGATCAACTTGGGTCCGACGCTACTCGAAGCCGCGAGTGTGCCCCTCGAAGAGGGACGATGGATGCAGGGCAGGTCTCTCTGGTCGTTTCTTCGCGGCGATCAGCGCTCTCTGAAGACCCGCCCCCTGGCCTTCTCAGAGGCAGGATATGCGATCGAGCGAAGATGGCAGAGAATCGTAACTGACGGCCGATTCAAGCTCATCTACGCACAGGCCGTACCGGAGCAGCGCTGGATTGCGGGTAAGGGCAATCCTCTTGCCCTGTTCGATCTGAAAAAGGATCCTGGCGAGACTTCGAATGTCTACGACGAGCAAGCCAGCGCAGCGGAGCGGTTGACCCGAATTCTTCACGAAGCCTGGGCGACCGAGCCCTTCGAGGTTCTGATCGACACATCCGACGGCGGCGAGCAGAGAGAGATGGACGAGGAGACTCGTGAGCAGCTCAGGGCGTTGGGTTATCTGGACTAGCTAGCTCAGGCCGGGTCACTTCCACCACGGCTTCGCAGCTGGTGTCGGATCTCTTTTGTGAGAACCAGCTCACCCGCTCTCGAACCGGTTCGAGATTCAGCAGATACTCACCGGGCTCGGGCGGCGCCACCACGGTCTGACCGATGGCGATCGCTTGACCGGCTGCCACAGATTTGGGCAGATCGGTCCTGCGCTCCTCCGTGTCTACCTTGTCCCCAGCTGCATCGAACCAGTGGTAGGCCAGATTCACTTGAGTGGGCCCTCTGGCGGGCCATGCGAATTCGCTTGTATTGCCGAGCTCGACCGGAACCAGAAAGGTCTCTCCAGCTGCGACCCGACTCGGGACCTCGCACCGCCTCCAGTCGACTTTGTACATGTCGCGTTCGAGCCAAGACTTCGGGCCAAGATAAGTTAGCTTGGCGCCTACATAGAATTGGTTCAACGGGGTCTTGCGAATTGCATTCTGAGCCGCGTTCGGAATAGATCCGGTACGACTGCGAATTCGAAGTCGGTAGACGAAGAGCTCTCTCCCACGGTCTTCGACTCGAGTGTAGGGCGGGCCGGGCTCGATTTCGATTCTCTGACTTCGATATCGATCGCTATCACCCGAGAAGTCCAGTTCGAGCTTGGTGCCGGCGAAATCGAACTCGACCACATTCTTTCGAGCGAAATTCTCGATCACAAATACTACTTCTTCGGTCACCGGATTCGATGTGAACATCCAGAGCTCGACCGGTGTGGCTCCATGGATCAGGAGGCTGTCACGCTCTACTTTGAAGGTGTCCTTGCGCCCAAACAGCCATGCTCCGGAGCTCCCGAAACCCTTATAGCCCGGCAGTTTCTTGCGGAAACCCAGTTCCAGTGGAAACAAACGCAGCGGCGTGTTGCGAACATGCGCCTGAAGGGTTGGCTCTGGCACGGGTGCGCCAAAGGGTGTAAATATCAGAGGACCTACCAGAAGGCCCCCGGCCGCATATCCCACCGCAGTCATCCAACCGGGTCGGATCGTGGTGACCAAAAACAGAAAGGCCGGGTAGACGTTGACGAAGTACCGATTGCCGACAAAGCCTCCGCCGCCATGCCAATTGAACGGAATCCAGATCATGAAGAAAAGCGCAACCGCGAGTGTGGAGCCCAATACGACCCAACGTACAGCGCTGGCGCGTTGATTGAGCAAGAAGAGCAGCAAGCTGAGCATCGCAAAGGGCATATAGGGGATCAAACCCATGTGCCTGCCCCAGAGGAAATAGCCGATATTGGTTGCAAACTCCGACCAGTCGACTTCGGGAAGACGAGCCAACCATGTCCATGAATTCGTCGTCGGGCCCTCCACCGCTTCGGGCCGCTCGACTGGGCTTACTGGCATTTGCTCTGGGTCGAAAACTTGCACACCCATGCGCTCGACTCCGAGATAGGCGCTCGCATGGCCGGTCAGAAGAATCGAGATCCCGCAGACCAGAAGCAGTGCCCCAGCTGCCGAGCCCATCCAAACGAGGATCGACCGGATTCGCCGCTCTTTCCAAAGATAGAAGATCGACGGCAGGGCCAGGGCGACCAGCATCGGCTTGTTGTACACCGCCAGGGCGAGCACGGCGCCGGACCAGGCCGGACGAAGGTTTGGCCCGAAGAGTCTCCGGATCAGGCTGGACCACCGACTCCCGCCCGATTCATCGGCAAACTGGTGCAAGACGAGAAACAGCGACGCGGCAACACAGAACATGTTGAAGATCTCGGGATGCAGCCAAAAAACGTAAGAGAACCCGGAGCTGACGATGAAGAATCCGCTCGAATAGAGACCGGCCATCGATGGTGAGTTGAACCTCTGCAGATAAGCAGCACCCATCCAGATCATTCCCAGCAACAGCGCCATATTGAAGGCCACCATTCCATTGGCCCCGAACAGGCCCGCAAAAGGAGCCGCGAAGAACGAGTAGACATAGGGCTTGCCAAAGAAGACCGTGGTCCAGCCGTCATCCGTCATCAAAATCAAATTGAAGACCGCAAGATAGGGATACTGATCGAAAAGCCGGCCCAGATCATCGAGTTCACACCGAAGATCGAAGTCGTGGGCCAGACTGAGCGCCATCAGGTAGTAGGCAGGCTCGTCGGCCTTCAAGGTCATGGGTAGACCCGGCTTGACCACCGTCAGTGGAAAGATGACGAGTAGCAGAGTGAGACACAGAAGGGCGAACCAGGTGGGACGACGCATGGGTCGATCGCAGTTTACTGCATCCAGTTGGTTTCAGATGCGCTTCTATTGCAGATATCCAAGAGCTCGAAGAGCATTCTCTGTTTCCGCATCGAGCACCGCCTCGGTAGTGGTCAGAAGCTTTCCCTCCTGGATCTTCGCATCCAGAAGCATCGACATGTAGCGTGATCGAATCGGATGATCGGCGAACCGATTCGACCGGTCCCCGGGATCGATATTTCTGTCGAACAGGCCTGACCAGATGACCTTGTCGCCACGGACTCGCTCGATGTACTTCCATTCGCCATCGATGACGCTTTGGGTTGGTAAGCCATCCAGCTCCAGATAGGAAAACGCTGGACGATCTCTGTAGACGCCGCTCTTCTCGCCATCGATCAGAGGAAGCAAGGAACTTCCTTCCACCACATCGGGTATCGGCAGGCCAAGCCAGTCGAGAATTGTGGGCATGATATCGATGTGTTGGACGACCTGATCTACACGCAATCCATGTCCACCTTCTGGGAAACGAACGATCAGCGGTACGTTGAGATTCTCCGCAAACAAGTTCTTTCCATGCTCCCAAGTACCATGTTCCAAGAATTCCTCACCATGGTCAGACACCACGATGATCAAGGTATCTTTCATCAGATCCCTGGATTCGAACATTTCCAGAAGTAGCCCGAACTTCGAGTCGTTCGAGGCAATCTCCCCGTCGTAGAGATTGATCAGATGCTGAGCCACTCTCTGCTTCTCTTCCTCCGTCATCGCTTTGGTTCGCTTTGAGCCCGGATGCTTATCCAGATCGAGAGGCTCGAAGCCCTCAGGAGTGAACTTCTCCTTGAACTCCCGCGGAGGGCGATACGGACCATGAGGATCGACGGTGTGTAGATAGAGGAAAAAGGGCTTTATCGAGTCCCTGTTTTCGAACCAGAATTGAACAGACTCGTTCACCACCATCGAATTGCCTCGCTTGAGAGCCCGGAATTTGTCGAAGCCCTGGGCGAAGCCAAAGGTCGGGAAGATATTCCAGTTTCGCGCGATAGCGGTGGTTTCCATACCGGCCTGATTCAAGACTTCGGCCAGCGTCAGGGCCTCAGCTGCCAGTTTGTCCTTGCGACCGTTCGTATCGTGTCGAATAGGCCAGATCCCGGTAAACACTGACGCCATCGAAGATCGAGTCCATGAGGACTGGGCGATCGCATTCTCGAAAATCGTCGCATTCTCTGCGAATCGGTCCATATAGGGCGAAACAGGCCGCTCGTAACCGTACATCCCCAAATGGTCGGCCCGTAGCGTGTCGACCACATAGAGAACAACATTGCGACGCTCGTGGGGACCCGACCCCTCCGAACGAGCCAGTGTCGCAGCCGAGCTGTGTTCACCATCCTTTTCGGGTCCGAGCGATACTCGAATCGTCGGCGCGACGAGAATCACGCCGGAACGAGCGGTCGAGACGCCTTCCCGCTCTGCCGCCCGCAGAGTGAGTCGCACGACACCTTGGGTCTCGTCCGTGGTCAGGGGTAGCACTATGGTCTCTCCCGGCGAACCGACTATCCCAATGCTTTGTTCGCTCTGTCCGTCTCTCTGAATGCCAATCTCCAGTGCGCCGGCAGAGTCTCCGAGAAACTTCACCTCATCGAAGAAGATCCTAGAATCCCCTGGCAAGTTCAAGTAGTACTCCAATCGGGTACCCCAAGGGATCAGAATCGAAGTCTGATCACCGATCACTTGCGCGATCGGCGGCTCTTCGTCATTCGGATGCTCGAGGTCGATCGAAAACCAGAGCATCGACTGCATCGGGCCCGTACCCGGGACAGCATCGACTGCTTCTCCACTTTCATCTCGAATTCTGAATGAAAGCTCATTCTCACCTGACAGAAGCAAGCCCTCGGGGAGCCGAGCCCGATATCGTTTGTTTTGCGGCTGCACGGCCCATTGTGCTACCGAGTTGCCGTTGATTCTCACCTGGACGACCCTGCCGGCGAACGCTTCGATATCTCGTGGTCGTCCGAAGGCACGTAGTGTCAAGTTTCGGGGATCGAGAATCGTGAAACGGAGCACAGCCTCATTATCGTCGGCGAGCACATAGGTGAGTTTCCGGTTCTTATCCCATCGGTTATTCGACCAACCTGATACCAGGTGTCGACGGCTGCGGGGAGTGCCCAGCTCGATATGCCGGGTCTCCGACCAGACCTCGGCCAGAGGAAGTCCCGCTACCAGGTCGAGTTGCTGGACCTGCCGATCATCGTGGCGACCACAGCTCGAGATTGCTATCGCCGCGACCACAAGCGCCGCGAGACTATGTCGTTTGATCATCTGTACGAAGGAGAACAGCCAGCATTCGATTCATTCTCGGATATGGAGAGGATTCCGGACTCAGAACCGGCGAGACCATAGCACAATGACCTCCATCCATCGCGATATCGACCCGAGATCCGAGAGCCTCATCACACACTCGATGGCTTGGGCCTCCAGCGTCTGGCCGTTCGCGTCGCGTTAGACTGAACCCGCATGGTCAGCCCACGCCAAGACATGCTCCTGGGAGTCATTCTACTGCTGGGGACTCAACTCGTCGGATGCAAGGCCGAGCTGCCCCCACAGGCCGAGGTGGGCAGAGAACTCGAGCCGATTCCGTCGGGGAGATCGGAAGCCAAAGATTCGAGTGGCCACGGCTTTATCGTCTGGGAATCGAACCGATCCGGCACCTGGCGTATCTGGACCCGAGATCTCTCTGGAGGCGAGCCCCGACAACTCAGTCCCGACGACGGTAGGAGAATCCACTGTTGTCCCCATATTTCTCCAGACGGGCAACAAATCGCCTACATGCGTCTCCCACCCGATCAGAAGGCCTACCCTCGTGGTGGAGCCGTCGGTCCCTTGTACCTGATCGGCGTCGACGGATCGAACAATCGAGAGATTCTCTCCGCAGCCCGTAATTACTTCGAGAATCGTGCCGTGGTATGGAGCTCGCCGACAGGTCTTGTGTTTATCGAGCCCGACGGCAGAACGAGCCTTCTAGACATCGAGACCGGAGAGATCAGACCTCTTACAACAGAACCGATTGAAGAGTATCCCTGGCTCATCGACAGCAGCCTGAGTTGGGCCACCTCGGGAGACGCCACCTTTGCGCCCTACAACTCCAAATCTTTGGAGATCCCGACTCGGTCATCACTCGAAGGATGCCAATCCTATTTCACCTATGCCGGTGGCTTCGGCTTCTGGGTTGCCGCCCCGGGGGGCCCACTTCGATGGATTCATCTGGACAGCGAGAGGACAGGTACATTGCTCAGAAAGAGCGATCCAAGGCTACCTGTCGACAGCGGATACCTATATTTTCCCATGATCTCGAGCGATGGGCGCCTTCTCGCCTTCGGCGCCTCCAACGATGAGCACTCGCACCTGACTTCAGACTACGAGATCTTCGTGGCAGAGATCTCCCCGCAGGACCTCTCGATCGTGAGCCCTATTGAACGCATCACCAGAAACGCAGCAACTGATCGTTTCCCTGATGTCTATCAGGCGCCGCTGCCTTTGGGCAGCCATCATGGAGAGGCGCCCCATCGATGGGAGCTCACTCCTGAACGGGGAGAGCACCCATGGGTCTGGGACTACGGCGACGGGAAGAGCTCAGCGGGCGTCTCCGGCGAGCATCTCTACGAGACCCCGGGTCGATACAGAATTACGGCAAGCCGAGACGAAGAGGTACTGGAGGGATGGATCGAAGTCGCCGCCGCATCTCCGCCTCGGCCGTTATCCATCCAGTTGCTTCGAAATGGTTCGGAGATCGCCGTGCTCTTCGACGAGCAAATCTCGATCGCGTCTCTGACGGCGCAACTCGACTCGGGGCTAGAAGTCCGGGGCTTCGACCTCGACCGCGGTAACACGCGGCTTCGGATCCAGGTTCAAGGGTCGATCCGAGCACCCGACCGTCTGAGACTGAGAAACATCGAGGACAGGGCCCAGAGACCCAACCAGCTGGTCGAGATCGAGATCGAAGTCGAGCCTCCCCGATGGCCATCCGATACCCGCGGTCTTGTCTTTGTCTGGCAGACCGCTGACTCGCCCAACCTACTCTTCGACGAAGCCTTGCAGGCCGAGACTGCTGTGCTGCTCGAGCCGCGCGGATTGGCACGTCTCGACTCCGACTTCACTCTCCTACCCCAGGGCGGTTCTTTTGTCGCCGACGACTCATCGCTACATCGAATAAGAAACGAATGCCAGCGAACCAACGAGCTGTCGATCGAGTTGACGATACGGCCCCGATCGGGTGCGGGGAGCGACGGCGTTTTGCTCACCACAGCTGGGAAGGGTTGGAGCAATTTCAGCCTCTCAGAGGCTCGAGGCCGTCTGATCTTCGAGCTCCGCAAAGGTGGAAAAGGCCCACAGGGTCTTGCACGTGTCGATCTGATGAGTTTTCCCACTAAAGGCCCAAGTCACGTTGTCGTGACTTTCTCATCGGGCAGTCTGAGTGCTTACCTCGATGGCGAGAGGGTCTATTTCACAGAATCGATTCAGGGCGGATTCTTTCACTGGCGGGCACGACCCTTGGTACTCGGCAGCGATTGGAATGGGTCCGGGGCCTGGATGGGCGGCCTGGAAGGTCTGGCGATCTACAACCGGGTGTTGGATCCGGAAGAGGTCTTGGAGAATCATCGCCGCTACCGGGACGCCACCGCGGCACGAGAAGAGATCGAGCACTGGACCATCGACGCGAGGCTGCTGGAGTGTTCGAATCGACCCACCATAGATGAGATCAGCCCGTATCGAGAGGCCCTGTTGATCTGCGAGTATCGAGTTGAGCGCGAACTCGAAGGATTCGAGTCTGGAAGGCCGCTTCGCGTGGCTCAGTGGGCGATTCTCGACGGCAAGACGCTGGCGTCCGCTGATCCCGGCACCGTGTCCAGGCTGGTGCTGAGCCGATATGGCGACAACCCTCAGCTCGAGAGCCTAGTGCTCTCCGATACACTCGACAGGCTGCGACAATTCCCAATGTACTACTCTTCCCGGCCGTAGGTGAGCGACTGGAACATATCTAGCTTGCCAGCCCGGTAGCTGCAATACGATAGCGAAGCGGATATGGGCCTCAAGACCAGCATTATCATCCCGAACTTGGACAGCCCTTTTATCGCTTCCACGTTGGAAGCGCTCCGACTTCAGAATGTCGACCGTTCGACCTACGAGATCGTTGGTGACGGCCAAGGCCGGCTCGGTCGGATACCGAGGTACGGTTCGATCGTTGTTGTCGAGACAGTCGATCCGATAGGCCCAGGGGAGGCCCGCAACCGCGGCGTAGCTACTGCCCGAGGTGAGTTTCTGCTCTTCACCGACGCCGACTGCAAACCGGCGCAAGATTGGATCGACCGGACCGTCACAAATCTGTCCGACTCGCCCGTCGTAGGCGGAAGCGTCAGGTTTGCCTTGTCCGGGAATCAGTGGTCCGTTGGCGACAACATCGCTTCTTTTCACGAGCTCTTGAGAGATCGCCCGGCGGGACGCAACCGCGGCCCTGTTGGAACCTTGAACCTCGGCATGACTCGTGAGGCGTGGGACAGAGTCGGCCCATTCGACACCTCCTTGGCAACCAGTGAGGACTTCGATTGGTTTCTTCGCGCCAGAGATCTCGATCTCGATGTCTGCTTCGATCCTGATGCGGTCGTCGAGCACGCCGACGTGCGCGAGTCGAAGCACGCTCTCGAACGTCATGCCACTTGGTATGGCGCCCACTTCCTGCAGTTCTGCCAGAAACATCCGGGTGTGTTTGCCCAGGGACCGACGTGGAGAAGTCGAAGAACCCTTGCAATGATGCGGCCGCTGAAATCTTGGCTCTCGGCTTTGCAGATCTACGCTCGCCATTCGATGCTCTGGCCAGCCTGGACGGCTTTCCCCGCTGTCGTCGTATTCAAATCGGCTTGGTATCGAGCCATCCTGGACAGCTGGCAGGATCGTTAAACCGTGTCGGATACCACCGAACGGAGGTTTCTGAAATCCACTCTTGCGGCTGGCGGTAGTCAGCTTGGTCGGACTGCGCTCCGCCTTGTAGCCGACCTCACTCTAGCCAGATTGATTCTCCCGGCCGATCACGGCCTCTTTGCTCTGGCCTGGTCCACGGTCGTGATTGCCGGCTTCGTCCGCGACCAGGGCCTGCCATACGAGCTGGTGCGGGATCCCAAGCAACGATTTGGCAGTGTCCTGCTCTGGGAGATCGGACTCGGCACGCTCGTAACTCTGGGTCTGGTCGCCACATCAAACTGGTTTGGCGCCCTGGATCCCGATCTGCCCGCGGTACTCAGAGTGCTCTCGCTATGGGTGCTGATCGAGGGTCTGGGCGTCGTACCGCGCGTCTTTTTCGAACGCGAGCTCCAAGTGACTCGCCTGGTCGGGCCAGAGATCGGCCGTGGATTCGTCATTGCCACCATCTCCATCAGTCTTGCACTTCTCGGTTTTGGGGTTTGGAGCTTCGTAATTGGTGAGCTGGTGGCCGCGGCTGTCTACACACTCGTTCTATGGCGTCGGGCCTGGGGTCACATGCCAATTCAGTTGCGGTCGAAACCGATCCCCAAGTTGTTGCGGCGCAGCTTTCTTCTGTTTGTGATCGCCCTGCTAGCCAACTCGATTCCCTTCGTGGGTCGATATATTGTCGGAGTCGTCGATACGACCTCGATGGTCGGCCAGTTCGAGAAGGCCTATCTGTGGGCTCTACGAGGGCAAATTTTGGTCGTGCCGGCCCTCGTGCGAGCTATATACCCGGCTCTTGTGGCCTACCGCGATCGGCAGAGCCGGTTTATCGGCGCCTTCCGCCTGGGAACCGTTGCCATACTGTCGCTGGAAGTCTTGGTCGCCTACTTCCTTTTCTTCAACGCGGAGATCGTGGTCCTCAAGATCCTGCTCGGAGACAATTGGCAAGAAGCGGTTCAGCTGATCAAGATTCTCTGTTTTCTCCCATTGGTGGACCCTTTCACTCGGCTGGGAGGCGAGATGTTGAAGGCCTATCGCGAAGACCGAATCTGGCTCGTGGTCGTAGTCTTGAACATCGTCACGTTGATCGGGTTTGGCTGGATTCTGGCACAGAGGTTCGGAGCAAGCGGCATGGCCTGGGCTTACTACCTCATGCTGGGACACCTCGTAATGACATGGCGTGTCTACAAGATCTGCGGACCGGCATTCTGGCTACTGGTCAGAGACCTCCTTTTCACCTATCTGCTGCCACTCCCCTTCTTCATCGCCGTGGCGATGCTTTTTCCGGCTGCGTCCTGGCTACGGTTCGGAGGCTCGCTGGTCGCGACTGGAATTGTCGCCGCAGTCATGGCGGCTCGTTTCTCGGGCCCATTTCGACAGTTCTTCTTTGTCTCCGACACCGTCGAGCGTGCGGCTGATCCGGAGCTGGGCGAATGAGACCCAAGGTCGCCGTAATCCTGTCGGGATACGGTGTGGTTCAAAGGGGTGCGGAGACGATGCTCGGTCAGCTGCTACCAAGGCTGCAGGATCACTTCGAGATCGATGTTTACTCGATGTCGGGGATGGGTCCGGGCGGGCGGGCGAAGCCCTGTATTCCTCGAACCGAGGTCGAATCGATCTACATGGCGACAAGCCTGGGCAAGAAGGTCTTGGACACACTGTATCTAGACCCGATCCATGTCGAGTGGACCACCCATCTTTTGAGTTGTCTGCCCGACCTCTATCGTGGAGACTACGATGTCATCTGGCACGAGACGGGGCGTTGGGGCGGAAAGATCCTGGCGAACCTGAGGCGTCTCAAGGGCGTTCGCCTGCTCGACGTCGCACACAGTAGCTACCCCGGTTGGGAGATTCCGTTTGCCAAGAGTAGACCCGATATGTTCGTAACGGCGGATAAAGACCTTGCCGAGCTGGTCAGCCAAGAAGTCCCGGGGCTGAGAGTCGAAATCATCAGTCAAGCGATCGACACCGATCAGTTCAACCCCGACACGGATGCTCGAAGTTTCGACCTCCCGAGGCCGATCGCGCTGATCTCGGGCGCGCTATCACCTGAAAAGAGTCCCGACCTGGCGTTGGAGGCAGCCTCCCAGGCCGGGGTCTCGGTCGTGGTGGCGGGATCGGGACCACTGTCCGAGCAGATCGATACTCTTGCTCTGGAGAGATTGGGTAGAAACCGATATATCAGAATCGAGGCTCGACGGGCCGAAATGCCGGGGATCTATGCGGCCTCCGATGTCGTGGTGCTCGCTTCACCGCTAGAATCTGGAGCGCTGGCCGTGCTCGAGGCGATGGCCTGCGGCATACCGGTCGTAACCTCTTCAGACGCCGTTCGACGTGAGCTTGTAGGCGAGGCCGGAATCCTTGTCGACGGACGCAAGGTAGATGATTTTGCCCTGGCAATCACACAGGCACTCGATAGGGACTGGGGTCTCATACCTCGAAACCAGGCACTACAGTTCTCACTCGACCGAGCCACCGAGCGATTCCGAGAGATCCTGACCGAGCTTGCCGAGGAATCGAATTGACAGGATTTTTCCCAGCCCGAGTATTACCGGTTCTGATGTATCACCGAATCGGAGATCCGGATCAAAACGATTCATCGCTCTTTGTTTCCGAGACCGCCTTTCGCACTCAGCTGCAGTGGCTCCGCGACACTGGTTTCGAGACGCTGTCGATTCGTCGAGCGGTAGAGCTGTGGACGCACAACTGCACCCCCAGGCGCTCTATCCTGATCACTTTTGATGACGCTTTCGCCGAGACTCTCGCTGTCGCGGCCAGGCTCTTGGGCGAACAGAACATGAAGGCAACGGTATTTGCGCCCTCGGGCCTGCTGGGAAAGGATGTGGAGCTCCAGTCGCCTGTCGGAGACACCCATAGGGTCTCCCAGGGACGAATTGCCAGTGGCACAGAGTTGAGGGCTTGGATCGAACAAGGCTTCGATATCGGTTCTCACTCTTCCACGCATCCCGATTTGACCTCGGAACTGCCGTCTCGAATCTTGACCGAGGCGCTGGAGTCCAAGCGCCGCCTCGAAGAGCTCCTCGAGCGTCCAGTCTCGGACTTCTGCTATCCCTATGCCCACCACAACGCGATCTGTCGCAAGTTGGTGGAGCGATGCGGATATCGCGCCGCCTTTGCCGGCGAACCGCCGATGCATGATCTCTATGCCATTCCGCGAATGATGGTCTATCCCGATGATTCGATGTCCCGCTTCAGCCGCAAGGCCTCGGGCTACTACTACTGGGTGTCGGCCTGGCATCGCCGTCTGACCGCCGGTAGGAAGCACACCAAATCCCGGTCAAGACAATGAGACTTCGATCCCGCAATCTCAGAGGCATGCCGCCAGCCGACTGGCTGTGGATCGTGAGAAACTCATCTGATACGTGGAGATTCTAAGATGAGCCTCTGCCCACGATTGGCTCGAGACTTCCAGCGGTATCGGCAAATTCAGGGATGGGGCTTCACCCGGACACTGATCGACGCGCTGTTTCTGAGTTCCGGGTTTCAGGCACTCATGGCCTACAGACTCGGGCATTCGCTCAAACAAGCAGGTGTTCCCTTGGTACCGGCTCTGCTTCGACGGATCTCGATCGCCTTCTGCGCAATCGACATCCTGCCGCAGGCGAAAATCGGAGGTGGCTGCTACCTTCCCCACAGTCCCGGAATCGTGATCGGAGGCGAGTCTGTCATCGGAGATGACTGCACGCTGTTACAGGGCGTGACGCTTGGAGAGGCACGATTCTCGGAGACAGCCTGCCCGACCATAGGCAATCGTGTCGTTCTCGGCGCAGGGGCCACGCTGCTCGGGGGCATCCGTGTGGGTGACGGTTCTTTTGTCGGAGCGGGCGCGGTAGTTCTCGAGGACGTGCCATCCCGCCACTTTGCAGTCGGCGTACCGGCGACCTGTCAACCGATCGAGACAGTCGACGGCTAGGCGGTCTTACGGGATCTGTCGATTCGAATCATCGAGCGTTGGCGGTTCGGTCAAGCGATCGGTTAGACCGGCCCAGACTCCCTTGGCCTTGGCAAACACCGCCGCCGTATTTCCGCGCGGGAGCTCGCGTAGAAAAGCCACTGTGAGTGCCGCACAGTTGGCTGTAATGTAGCCCGAGAGGTCGGCGATACCGAGATGTCGCCGAGCATAGAGCGCGTTGCTGCGACCAGTGTGAAAGGTCTTGAACGGAGTGTAGCTTCCTCCCGTCGATACGGCGACCTTGTGCCAGATCCGGCTCGACGGGACATAACGGAGGCGATAGTGGGAATCCAGGGCGCGTCGACACCAGTCGGCATCTTCCACTCCGATAAAAAACAGCGGGTCGAATAGACCCACTCGCTCGAGCACATCTCTTGGCACAAGCAAGCAGCAAGTCGTCAAATACGTAACGTCGAGCTCCTGGTCCCATTGCCCCTGATCTCGACATCCTTTGCCGAACTCCTCGGTCACCGTCTCGCGAACGCGCAGCCGACCTCCTGCCGCCCACAACAGGTCGGCTGGCTCGAAATAATAGATTTTGGGTCCAGCTGCGCCAACATCCGGTGACTGGCAGGCCTGGATCAAGGGAGTCAAGAAATCAGGGTCGACCGCGACGTCGTTGTTGAGAAGCAGAAACCAACCGACCTCGGGATCTGCCGCCGCCCTGCGCAGGCCCACCACATTTCCTCCGGCAAATCCGAGGTTCTCCCCTGTTTCGATCAGCTCGAATTCGATCTTCGAGGCTCGAAGCCGCTCGATGGAGTCGTCGGTGGAACCATTGTCCACCACAAGGACTCGAATCTCGTGCCCCTCGACTCGACGAAGCTCTTCCAGTACCGCCAGCGTGTCACTGGCGCCATTCCAGTTCACAATGACGACGGCAACCGCAGCTGATGGGTCACGCACGGATCTCACCCCCGCTCGGTGAGAACCTCATCCGCCGCGGCTTTTCCACTGCGCATCGAGTGATCCATGTTGAAATACTGCCATTCGCCGAAACGTCCGACTGTCCGAATACCGGACTCTTTGAGCCACTCGCGAATCACCGTAACATTCGCCCGATGTTCGAGGTCGTAGATCACGTAGGCAGGAGTGATCTCTTCGGTATGAACCAGCGAGATCGTGTCATCGGGCGTTATCAGACGAGCTGCAATCAAGCCTTCTATGGTCTTTTCAATCGCGGAGTCTCGATCCAACGGTCTGACATCCGAAAATGCCACCTCCGTGGCAATCGAGCTCTTTCCGGCCGGAACACAATCAGGACTGAAGTTTGCGGGAAGAGATAGCCGATGAAATGGAAAGACATCCTCATAGTAGTAGATCCAGTGTTTGTCTGAGATTGCCTCTCGATCGACCCCGATGTTGACGCAGTAGATACTTTGATATTTCAGGCCCTGACAGGCCTTCTCGACTTCGACCGGTAGATTGTCAATGAATCTCGGTATCAGATTCAGGGGTAGCGAGTAGATGAGTTGATCGAAGGCAATGACTTCGCCATCGGCGAAATGCACAATCTTCTCTGGCAGCTCGATCTTCACGGCAGTGCGGTCGAGATGAATATTTCGCACTCGCTTGCCCAGAGCGGTAGGAAGCGGCTCGATTCCGCCCCTTTTGGTGTACCAAAAATGCGCCGTAGCACCCACCTGCTCCACCTCGTCGGTGAGGGCGCCCTGGATGATTCTTTCCACATCCGGTGTCGGCACTCGGCGGCCGATCCAGCTGAAATCCATGGTCGAGGGCTCAACCGTCCAAATCTTCTTGGCGTACGGGATCATCAGATGCTCTGCGATACCTTCGCCAAAGAAGCCTCGCATCCACTCTTCGTAGTTGTTGGGGCTGAAGTCGCCTGCAGCCTGACTCTCTACCGCCCGGGTGAGACCGACTAGGCAATCTTTTACGATCGGTACCGGAAGACCGTATAGATGAGCCTGAAAAGGGAACTTGGTGTAGAGATCGCTGGCCTGATGATAGATGTAGGCTCGCCGCTCCTGGGCGTGGAAGTTGTCACCGAGCAGGTCGCGGATCAACTCCTCCATCTCTTTGTCGATCGTAAACAGAATGTGAGGACCGTAGTCGAACCTGAATCCATCGACCTCCATCGTCTTGGCCAGGCCACCCACAGCGCTGTCGCGCTCGAATATCTGCCAGTGATCCTCCCCGGCGGATTGCAGCGTGTACCCCGCGGTCAGCCCGGCTAGACCGGCACCTAGAATGACGTCTTGTCGTTCCGGCATCAGAAGTACTTTATTGGGATTATCCGACCGGTCTCACCGAATTCGAGTCGTCTCGAATCCACGGCTCACGGCGCCGGTCAAGTATTTCGAAGCCCTCAACAGGTGTCAAATGTGGCTCTGGCTGCTGATCCATCAAGCCGTCGATGTCCTCCGACTCCTCTCCTCTCGGATGCTTCGACGGTCTTACGGAGAACTGGTCCACATCGAGACGTCACCCGTCTCGAATCCATCGATGAACAGCGGGCCGTACTCATCGGCCCCCACATCGGGAATACCGCTTCGGATCTCACCGTCAAAATCGAGATCAGCCAAGCCGGCGCTCAGATACGAGCCCGAATCCACCGGCCCAATAGCGCTAGCCGAAAGATGAAGATCTCCCGAAACGAGATCTTCAAACCAGATCGACGGCGCCCCATTCAAATTGCCATCGAGGGTTGCCTGTCCACCATCCCGCTGCTTGAGATTGTGGCTCACCAGATTGTTGGCAACTTCAGCAATCGTGCCTGTGAACCTCCATTCGATCGAGGAAGATGAAGGCTGTTGGCTCGATGCGACCGAGTTGTGCAGGACTCGGGCGCCAGTCGCCTGCTCTAAACCGATACCCACATCGAAACCACTGCTCGAACTCTGCAACCTTGCATCGGATACCGCGATGAAGTTGTTCCGAATCAAACCATCGATATGTCCTTTGTTGGCTACGTTCGGGTATGGATCATCAGCGTACACCCGGCTCCCGCCCTGCGTGCCCAGACCAAAACCCACGCCGCGCGCGCAGTCCACAATGACGTTCTGCTCTACGAGTGTGTCTCGGGAAGCACGCCAGAAATGCACACCGTGCTCCGAGAGGCCCGCCGGACACCAAAATCCCTCGATCCGATTTCGGGCGACCTCCCAGCCACGCGCGGCATGAGCGTCGATTCCACCTGTATAACAGTTGTCTCTGACCTGTAGTCGCCCCAGGTCGGTCAACTCTATGTGGCTACACCGAATGATTCCGCCGTCGGCATAGCCATCGCCAACGGCGTTTATCTTGACGGCCTGCTGACCCGGATCGACGATTCTCAAGTTATGAAGCAGAACGCCCGAGATCGGGTTGCCAGCAGTGCCGTTGATATGGACCGGGTGATCGTAGGCACGTTTGAGTGTCAGATCCGCGATCGTGATGTTCGAGGCGTAGATGCTAATCAGTTCATTTGTCTGATACGCCCCATCCAAAGTAACGCTTTCCCGATCCCCAGTAAGCGAGCGGAGCGTAACCCCGTTCACGTCGAAGACCAACCGAGAGCTCGAATCACCGAGGCTCATATCGTAGTAACCCGGATGTAAGAGGATCGTCGTACCCTCGAGGGCCGCGCCTACGATCGTTCGCAGGGAGCTCGACTGACTGGGCACCACTTCGACAATCGGGCCACTCGGTTCGGGTATCGGGTCGCAAGGTGGTTGAGCGGTCGCCGGCAATACACGCACAAAAAGCAGGACGGCAGCTGAGAAACTTGATTTGGAGGCGAGCTGGATCATGGGGACACTCTCACGACACGGCATCGGGGACTTGCCGCCTACGACGAGAGTAGGTTCATTGACCGGCCGGATCAGTGAATTCCTTCACTGCGTTGGGTTAAGGTTTCGCTGAGGACCCGGACGACTCGAGGCTGCCAACAACAAGCGCCACATCGAACTTCTCATCTGGCGATCGGTAGATCGACCGAACCCACTCTCGGTCGTTGAGAAATGCCGGAAGCACCTCTGGGAAACGGATACCTCTGTCGCGGTTCTCGATCAGCAGATGAGTGATTCCCAGCTCCTGCAAAAGCTCGGCAAGATCGCTCTTCGAATTCGCCTGACTCAGGAGCGCTGCGATCTGAGATGCCTCGAAGAAACTGTCGGCTCTGAACACTCGGCGGCAGAAGTAGCCGTGATTGGTGTTGAGCATCAATACTCGTGCGTCGGCAGGGAGCTCGTCATTGATGAATCGGTATACCGGTTCTTCGGCCAGCTGCTCGATCCCGACCCCGAAGTGCAGATAATCCCGACCCATCCCTAGGCTTCTTACAGCAAAATCCCAACCTGCCCAGGTCAGACTTGCAGCCAGCGCCAAACTACAGGCCCAGATGGCCGTAGTGGCCGCCAGGGACGATCGCAATCGACCGATCGCATCGCTGATCGCAATCGCGCCCGATATCGCCAGAATCGGCAGAACAGGAATCAGAAACCGAATCTGCTGCGACGATAGTGCCCAGAAGACAAAGTAGATCGCGCTGACGATCAGCCCTCGGGCGACAATCGTTCGGTGTCGTGCTATCCAAATCGAGAGTGGAATCAGCACGATCCAAAGTCGCGAGATCTGCCCATCGAATCGATCGTAGCCAGGACCGCCCTCGAGAATGACGCGTCCTGGAAGAAGTAGATAGTCGATGCCCGACCGACCCATGCCGATCGATTGCTGCCACGCAGTCAGCTGGCGCTGCAGCTCACTGCTCCATTCCGGTCCGCCAAAGACCGAGTACAAGAACGGGTAGACCGGGTTACCGGTCAAGATCCAGCTCTTGATCAACCACGGAGCCAGCAGCGCGACCGCGGGAATCATCAGAACGGCTACCGATTTGGCCACGGCGGAGACCGTAGCCGCTCGTCTCCACAGCACCGAGACGAGGAGCACCGCCAGGCAGACGGCACCGACGATTCCGGTCAGCTTCGTGCCCGCGGCCAGTCCCGAAAACAGGCCGGCAATCACGAGCAAGCGGTAGCTCCCGTCAGTTCGCTCCAGCCACCGATGCACAAAAACGAATGCCAGAGCGAAAAACAAGGCCGAGGCCAGATCGACATAGGCCACTCGGATCTCGACCATCACGATCGGATTGACCAGAAGAAGAACTGCCGCCACACAGCCGGTCCACCTATCGGCAGCCCTTCTCGCCACCTGATAGACCAAAACAGTACATAGGCACCCAAAACCGAAGTGGACCAGCTTGGCGAGAATATGGCTTTTCAGAGCCATCGCCATCGCGAAAAGAAGCTCTGTATTCAGAGGCCAATTCGAATAGACGTTGAACGGTATGCGCCAGAACCCTTGATGCTCGAGATACAGCCTGGGGACAGTGAGGTGGTAGACGTTGGCGTCCCAAGAGACCCTGGGCCACAGGGTCTGTACGAACAGGACCAGCAGCATGGATACGAGAGCAAAACCGAGCAGAAGTTCAGGAGCTCGATATTTGAGGGAGGTCCGAACTGGCCCGGATCTATCGAGGAGCTTCGACCCCTGGCGGCGCACGGTCAGTAGCACCAGTACAAGTGCCACAAGTGTGGCGAGAATGACTGAGCGGCTCAGCAAGCCGATCGAAGAATAGAAGAACAGCAAGACGATCCATAGGCCAGCACCGAGAGCAATTTGGCCGACGAATCGAAGTCCTTCAAGATCTCTCGGACCCAACAACCACCTCTCCACCAAGAGGCCGGAAATCAAGAAGCAGATCGTCAAAATGGCAAACGAGGCCAAATACGATAGGACAAATAACATCCAAGCGAGTGTACAGAGCGGCTGGAACAGGTGTAAACCGCCTCGTGATGCTGTGAAAAAATCTCTTGACTACATATCGGGATGATTCGATATGCTACCCATCCCGAACAGGCTGGGCAGCTTGGTGGTGAGACAGACCTCACCTGAGACGGGAACTTTTTACGAAATAGCGCTCGAACATTGTGGAGGCTCGAGGAGGATCATAGTCCAGTGAATATACGACGGCGGGCCGCTGGCATTGCGGTATCCGCCCTATTCGTCGCAGTTCTTTCTCTGTTTTCCGCAACTGCAAACTCGCAGAGCTTGCGAGTGTCCGCTGCATCCATGGATCTGCAGAATCTGCAGGCCTCACAACACGGATTTACGTTTGTTCACAACCCGGATCAGCTCTATGAGCTTGTCGACGCGGGGACACTAGTTCACATTCAAGGGAACGAGAACTTCATGCTCAAAGAAGTCTCGTTCGCCTACGCCCGACCCGAGGTCTCGGACTTTATTCATCGGCTCAGTGAGGGATATCGAGAGGCCTGTGGTGAACAGCTGGTCGTGACGAGCCTCACCCGTCCAAAGAATCGACAGCCTCGCAATGCTTCGAGGCGATCTGTTCATCCCACGGGCATGGCCATGGATCTTCGGCGAAGTTGGAATCGAAACTGCCGTAGCTGGCTCGAGCTCACACTGCTGACCCTCGAGGCCAACAAGGTACTGGATGCAATGCTCGAGTCGAGCCCTCCCCACTTTCATATCGCGCTTTTTCCGTCGCAGTACAGACACAGCGGCATCGAGATTCTCGAGAAGGGCGAACAGACTCATTACGAAGTGGCCCGCGGCGACACGCTCTGGAAGATCGCAAAGCGCTATCAAACCGATGTATTTTCGGTAAAGCAGATCAACGGTTTGAGATCCAGCCGAATCTACGTCGGCCAAGTCCTTAGACTTCCGACCACCCGCTAGGTGTCCTGGCCCGGTCTTGGGTTCAGATTCCGACGTTGAGCTTGCTGCCGGCGGAATATCCCGTGAATTCTGGAGCGTACATCGATTGCAACGTCGCTGGGCTGACCCGAAACGTACCGGCCATCGACGCTCGAACCCGATAGCGAAGGGTGTACTCCCCCACCGGGAGACTCTCGAAGAAGAAGTTCGTGCCACTGTCTCGGATCTCCTCGTACCAAGAAATACCGAGCTGCCACTTGTAGCCTGAGCTCGTGGAGTCTGGTTCGAAGCCGGCGCCGCGGGGATCACGAAGATGGACATATTCGGCCGCGCTCCTGGTTCGAATCGAAAGATGCACTTCGACTTGATCCCCGACCTCGATCGGGGCGCCCTCCCTGATCGGCAGTAGGGTGAATCCCTCTTCGCTAGCCACACGCTTGAAATAGGACCTCTGGACCGAGAACAAATCTCCACTCGACTCATCGGGAAGCTGTTGGGTAGAGAAATGCCAGGTCGCAGATGCAAACAGAAGTCCCGGAGTATCTTTCTCGACCACAATCGAGTCGGTTCCCTCGGCCGCCATTGTGGTGACCTCGTCACCCGAAAGAACGATCTGATTCCTGTCGCCTGTGTACGTCTCGGGCTCGAATACGAACTGCTCGATTCGACCGGCGACCCGTACGGTGGCGCTCTCCCGAGCCCCGAGCGTCCCTTCGCTTTCCAGATAACGCGTCAGGGCATAGACGACTTCAGCCGTTGCCCGAGTCGATTTCCAATGATTCATCTTCTTATTGAGAAACAGCCATTGAACCAGGCCGTGTCTTCGTTCGTCAGCCGGATCGAGCTCGAGGAGGGTGCGAAGGGCGAATGCGTGAGTCTCTATGGTGTCGTTGTACCAGAGCCATGCCCTGTCCTCGGGTGCCCAAAAGACTCCTTCGTCGCGGCTCGTCTTCGCCGAGTCCATGACGCTCGAGAAGACCAGCCTTGCGTCGTCGATTCGCTCCGCCCTCGACAGCGTCAGGGCTAAATAGCTCTTGAGCAGCGGAGAGTGCGCCTTCCAGTGTCGAAACGAGAAGTCGAGCATCCGCTTCCGGTCGCCATCGTCAAAGACTCCGCCGAACCAAGAATCGTCCGGGTATGACGAGAGTACGTAGTTCAGAAATGTCACCATACTCCAGCAGCAATCGGATGAAACCATCTGATCGATGATCTCGTCCACATAGTGCCGATGTAGGTACCTCCAAGCGTCGACCACGAGTTGTTGTGGAACATCCACCTCGAATTCGATCGCCCTCGACAAACCATGCAGAAGATAGAGCGTCATGTACGGCGATGGCGGACCACCAGCCCACCAAGGGAATCCACCGAGGGGAGTTTGGGCTTGTTGGAGCTTGGCGATCGAAGCTTGCATCTGGGCTCGGGCAATCTTCGGGTCCAAGACGTTTACCAAATCGCTATAAGGGGTATCTCCGCCGCGAGATTGAATGAGCCACGGAGTCTCTTCGAGGCTCATCTTTCGATTTGGGTCCGGGTCGTTCCAGGTCTCGACCCGAGTCCCTCGATCGGAGAACTGTCGAGCCATATCTGCGACTGCAGGATAGGACTCGTACAACGATGAGACGATTCCGGTCGACACAAACCTATTCAGGGTCTGCTCGGTGCACTCGTATGGATACTCGATCAAGTACGGGAGCGCCTTCAGCACCCCGTAGAACAGCTGGGCATCGAGCGTCACGACCATCTGCTCATTGACCAAACTCGGATCGTCACTGGTTCCGAGATCGGTGAAGCTCAGAACGCGCCGGTCCCGATCTCGAAGCGCTGCAAACCTCGATTGACTCAGATGCATTCGGCCTGGAAGCAGGGGCATCGGTCGAGCTTCACCGTCACTCAGATGGCCAGACCGAGCACGAACCTCGACCACAACCATCCCGACCCGCACCGGCGCCTCGATCTCGAAAATCAGAGTCTGACCCTGACCAGCCGCCACTCTGAACGGAACCGAGCTCGATTCACGCTGGCTGAGACCGAACTCGGAAAGAAGACTCGTTGCCGACTCGGCATCGCGGATCTCGAGATCGAGATGGCCCTCCAGTATTACGTCGGAGGCGTTGTTGACAGCGACCCGCAGTTGAGCCCGGTCACCTTCGCGAAGGAATCGAGGCAGGTACGGTCGAACCATGAGATCCTTGACCGATCGACTCCGACGCTGCAGCGAACCACCGCGCAGGTCGTTGGTCAGCGCATGCACCCAGACATTCCAATCGGTAACTGAGTCGGGCACCGAGAACTCGAACGCCACCGATCCAGTCTCGTCGAGGACGAGATGGGGCTTCCAGAAGGCGGTCTCGGAAAAATCCGATCTGAGTGAACTCTCTCCTGGGTCGGCTGGCCGAGTTGCAGCTACTTCCTCCAGCACGGCCTCGCCGACTTGGTCCACGAATGCCTCGTCGCGCTCTGCCGTCGACTCGAGTCGCGCCGAAGCCGCCGGAGCCGAACCGGCGAAGGCCAGTTGCATCGCCTTTCGGCCACGCCCGAGCCCACCGATCGGATAGTTGTCGAAGAACACCAAACGATCGCCGTGTAGCGGGCTATAGACGCGAGCGACTCTCCAATGCCCCTGCGTCCAGACTTGATACGAGCTACCGAGATTCGTGGAGAGGCGCCCGTACCCAATCGTCGTCGGATAGATCGACGCGATGTCCGGCGGGGTATGTGGGGCGAAGAGATCGAGGCTACGATCGTACATATATGCCAGTAGCTCGGCGACTCCGGACTCCAAGGCCCTGCCATCTGCGCTGCCGACTTCGACACGCCAGGTCTCGCGGCTGCCGGGGCGAAGCATGTCTCGGAATGACGAAAAGCGAATATCCAGTTCGCGGTCGTCCCAGGGAACCATCAGAGATTGATTGAGCGTGATCAGTTGATGATCCCGAAGCAGGCTCAATCGAACCCCAAGACCTCCTCTGTGAGCCTCCATAATCGGGAATTCGACAACGCCGCTTGCCGTGTCGTGCTGCAATTCGATTCGTTCGAGAGTCGAACCGTTGCGGAATATTTCGAGCTCGACCAGCTGGTCTTCGAGAGCAGTATGAACCAAGATCCGGGCCCTCTGCCCAACCTGCACAGAACTTCTCTCGACCAGCATCAACGCAGGCAGGGCGACCGGTAGCTCCCCGCTACCTGTGACGATGAACTCGTGTTGTGACTCGAACTCGGCACCGAACTCGTCGAGGGTTCGATACTCGAGTCTGAAGGCTCCAGGCTCGAGGCCTCCGAGCTCGATATCGGCGAAACCCTTGTCGTCGTGACTCGACTCTCCCCTGGCGACCTGTGCTCCTCCCTGCCAGAGTCTGAGTATCTGAGCCGGATCGTACCCAGGGGCCCATCTGGACCGGAGGCGATCCCCCGGTGTCTGGTAGATCGCCTTGTCGTCTGAGGTTGCAGGTACCGGCTGGTCAGCTGGCAGTAACGCCGCCTCGGGCTGACGCAATCTGAGGACTCTCCACGCACCATCGCCGGGTCTCGGAACCCCGTTCAGATCGGTCCGGCGGACCGAGAATCTCGCCGCCTCTCCAACCGAGAAAAACGATTCATCCGAGGAGATCTCAGCCGTGACGCTGACGAAACCGAGACGGAGCGACCGTTCCGCGGAGCGAGTCTCACCCCCTTCATCGGTCACATCGACCCCGAGTCGATAGTTGAAAGTCAGTCCGGCGATGTCGGACTTTCGCTCGTCTGCTCTCGGAACAAAGGCGATCTGGAATTCTCCGTCCGCATCCAGGGGCACGCTTCCCGATGCCACGACCTGAGGTGTGGTGACAGCACCAGCTCCGTACCACCAGTGCCACCAAGGCGGATAGAGTGGCACCCGTTCGACCATCCACTGGACCTGGCCCGAGGCGACAGGTAGCCCGAAGTAGTAGCGGGCCTTTCCCTCGAGCACCGCATTTCTATTCAGTCGCAGTGGAGACTCGGGATCGGCGATACTGACCTCGAAGCTTGGGCGCTTGTATTCTTCGACTCGAATCGACGACTGGCCTCCCAGCGAGGTCTGGAGTCTCCATGCTCCCAGCATCCGTCCGTTGGGGATCTCGAAGCTTCCCGATGCCGACCCGAACCGGTTCGTAGTTGTCTCGATGCTCGAGACTTCCTCGCCGTTGGCGTCCAAGAGATGAACGGTGACGGCCCGAGAGGGTAGAGTGACGAGATCTCCATCGGCGACGACTCCCTCGTAGGCCACAACCTTCCAGAGAACCTGTTGCATGGGTCGGTAAACACTGCGATCGGTGTAGATGAGAGTCGTGGTCTTGCGAGGACGTCGCTGTCGAGGAGCGACCCGTTGCTGGCTTAGGTCGAGAGAGAGGTCGTCTGACGACTCGGCGACCAAAAAGTAGCCCCGATGCCGCCCAGCACGCACCGGAAAGCGAACCACCCCCCCCACCCCCGTCCTCCGGCGCGCACTATGGTGGTGCCCCTTTTGATAGTCATACTGGAGAAGATCTACATCGACAGCCGCAACGGGCCGACCCGATTCCCCGGACCGAATCTCGACTTCGAATCCATTCGGGACATCTCGGGTCAATATCGTCAAATCGGTGATCTGAAGATAGAGCGCAATCAGCCGATTGCCGACTTGCTTTTGGATTCGAAACTCCTCATCGACCGAGGCCACAATGAGGTAGAGACCCTTGTCCGACAAGGGTGGAGTGACCCATGTCCTGTGGGTGCGAAAGTCCCGAGTCGGGGGTAGGTCCACTCGCCAGTTCGCGGTAGGTGACTGACTCTCGATGATCTCGGGAATCTCGCGATACCCTGGAAGCAGATTGTAGTCGCGGGCGACTTCGATCTGACGCCGCACGTCGACCGGATAGGCCCGAAAATAGAGACCCTCCAGATTCTTGTGAAGCACCTCGATAGACCGGCGATCGGCACCGTCGCTCTTCATCGAAGCGAGGCTGTAGTCGGGTGCCTCGATCGTATCGATAACGTTGGCGCACAGACGTGCTCCAAGGGTCCCGGGATGAAGCTTCTGACCCTCGATAGCGATTGCTCGAGCCTGGATCAGGGAGTCCGGCTCGGACCCTTCAGCCACCATTCGCGCCAACTCTGCCTGCCCGACGGACCACCACTCGAGCTCGCGATCCATCTCAGCCAACAGATCCTCGAGTGCCTTTTGAATTCGATTGCGATCCTCCTTTTGGTCGAAGGATCCGTGCAATCGACGGAGCTTTTCTATGCGGGCTTGGGCTGCCGCTTCTGGCCTTCCCGCCGATTCATGCCATCGTTCCAGATCCCCCAGGATTTGGCTCACCCTCACGAGCGGGTGAGGGTCGACCGCATTGGGATCGGGATCCCAGGAATGTGAGGAATCACCCTCGATCAGCGATTCCAGATCGATTCGAAAGAGCTCGTTGAGCTCCTTGGGTCGCCATAGAGCGGTGTCGCTCAGCAGTTCCACCCAGAGGTAGGTAACGCCGTCTCGAAGGGTGCCACGAATTCGAGGCGGATAGTTGTTTGGAACCAGGTAGTCCTCTAGAACACCGATCTTCTGATCGCCGAACGAGTGACGACGGTTCCAAACATCGATGTAGGCCTCCTGTGCTCTCGATACGATCTGACTCGAGGTAAGTCTTTTCAGGTCGATCTCGTCATTCGAGCCGATCTGTTCTCGCGATCGAATCTCCCAGGAATATGCCCTTAGATAATTGACCAAGCCCTGGGCGTAGAAAAGCTGCAGAGTCGCTCTAGGAAGTTCGTCCGCAGGCCACGGTCGATCTAGCAGACTCCGAACGGCAGTCTCGTAGCCATGAAGCGCAGTTTGCAGCTGAACCAGGCGTATCAGCGAGCGGGTCCACTGCTCGGAATCCTTATCTTCAATCGAGGTATTCAGAAGATCTTCGACTCGTTCTGACGCCGCTTGAAACTTTTGCTGCTCGATCAACTCGTCGACTTCGTCCCAGGTCGTGTCGTTAACCCTGATATCGCCCGGGCCCGACAGGTCGCGAGTGAGGGTTTCAGTCGAGGCATCGGTGACACGAGATTTCATAGCGGCCGACACCAGGGCTGACAGAGCCAGCACCACGACCAGCCAGATCGCCACAGTCCTTCGTTGCGGATGATTTGATACCGATTTCACGTTCATCCTCAGTTTAGACCCATCAATCACCCAGAATGATCCCACGTTCTCCCGACAAGCCGGAATTCCAACACAACCATCACGCCTCAACCAGACTCAAACCGCGCTAAAATCACCCCCTCGGCCGCGTGGCCTTTATCTTGCAAGTCCACCCATCATCATGAGCCCCGCTTCGAGTACTCCAGAACCGGCTTCCGTGCGACAGAAACGCCGCCGTTACGTTCCCGCTGTCGGGCCTCGGCTCAGGCTTCTGCTCTCCTTGGTTTTTGGGTTATTCGCACTCTTGGCTGTCAACGCCACCTATCTCGTCGGCGTGACGGTGCTCGAATGGAGTACGGGTGAGACATACCAGAACTGGTTCTACCTGGTGATGTTCCTGGCCCATCTTGCACTCGGGCTGCTGATCATCTTGCCGGTGGTGATCTTCGGGCTGCTACACATCCGAAACGCCCACAACCGGCCAAACCGCAGAGCCGTCTATGTCGGATACGGTCTCTTCGCCACGGCGTTGGCCCTTCTCGCCAGCGGTGTCATTTTGACGCGGGTCGAGGGCGTAATCGTAGTGAACGACCCAGCCATTCGGTCGGTGGCCTATTGGATTCACGTCCTCACCCCACTGGTCGCGGGCTGGCTGTTCGTGCTCCATCGACTCGCAGGCCGAAGGATCAAGTGGCGTATCGGACTGAGGTGGGCCGTCGTCGCGGCTCTGCTTGCCGGCATCCTCTTGGTCGTGCAGGCCCAGGACCCGAGGCAGTGGAATCAGTCAGGACCCGAATCGGGTGAGCAGTATTTCTTTCCGTCCCTCGCTCGGACCTCAACCGGGGAGTTCATCCCACCTCGGGTCCTGATGAATCAGGAGTACTGTCGCGAGTGTCACGAAGACAGCTACAACAGTTGGGCCTCCAGCGTTCACCGCTTCAGTTCCTTCAACAATCCGGTCTATGCATTCTCGGTGCGCGAGACTCGGAAAGTCTCCGTCGAGCGTGACGGCGCGGTCCAGGCAGCCCGATTCTGTGCCGGGTGTCACGATCCCGTCGTCTTTTTCGGAGGCAAGTTCGACGATCCCGATTTCGATGACGTCAATGATCCGACGGCGCTCGCCGGGATTACCTGCTCCACCTGTCACGCGATCACACACGTCAACAGTCCTCGAGGAAACTCCGACTTCACGATCGAGGAGCCCACCCACTATCCATTCGCGTTCTCTGATCGCCCGGCACTCAAATGGATCAACCGGCAGTTGATCAAAGCCAAACCCGAGTTTCACAAGAAGACATTTCTGAAGCCTCTCCACAAATCGACAGAGTTTTGCGGCAGTTGCCACAAGGTTCATATCCCGAAAGAGCTCAACAACTACAAATGGCTGCGGGGGCAAAACCACTACGATTCGTTTCTCCTCAGTGGTGTTTCCGGTCATGGGGTATCCAGCTTCTACTATCCGGAAACCGCAGAACAAAACTGCAACGGGTGTCATATGCCTCTGGAGGAGTCCGATCAGTTTGGGGCTCAGGACTTCGACGACGATGGCGAGCTCGAAGCGCACGACCATCAGTTCCCCAGCGCGAACACGGCGATACCGGCCCTGGTGGGACTGGAAGAGAAGGCTATTCAGAGCCATCGAGACTTCAACGAAGGCGTCATGCGCCTCGATCTATTCGGCATCAAAGAGGGCGGTACGATCGACGGTCCGCTGAGCGCTCCGCTACGACCCTATGTACCCGAGCTCGTGCCGGGGGCTAAGTACCTCTTAGAGGCAGTGATTCGGACTCTAAAGATGGGTCATTTTTTCACACAGGGAACGACAGACTCCAACGAAGTCTGGGTCGATGTCACGGTAACCGTTGACAATCGCCTGGTGGGTCGAAGTGGAGGTATGAAGCCTGAAGGGGATGTTGACCCATGGTCACACTTCGTAAACTCTTACGTATTGGATAGGTGGGGCAATCGTATCGAGCGTAGGAATGTGCAAGACATCTTCGTGCCGCTCTACAATCATCAGATTCCCCCAGGCGCCGCCGACGTCGTTCACTATTTGCTTAGAGTCCCTGCCGACGCGACCGGGTCGCTTCGAGTCGATATCGCGCTACGTTATCGGAAGTTCGACACGGTTCTGATGCGTCATATCGAAGGTCAGGACTATGTCAACGATCTGCCGATCCTGACTCTTGCGACCGACAGCATCACCTTTCCCATTCTCGGCTCGGTCGAACCGGTAACAAACGAGATCTCGGAGATCCCTGAATGGCAGCGCTGGAATGACTATGGGATCGCTCTTTTGCGTAAAGGTGGCAAGAGCAAGGGCGAATTGAGGCAAGCCGAGCAAGCCTTCCGTCGGGTCGAGGAGATGGGCCGCGCCGATGGACCTTTGAACCTGGCTCGAGTGTTCCTGGCCCAGGGTGCCATCCAGGATCTTGCAGTCGACGCCCTGAAGCGTGCGGCAGACAACGAGCCACCCGCGCCCAGTTGGTCGATCGCCTGGTTTTCCGGTCTTGTGAACAAGCAGAACGGTTATCTCGATGAGGCAATCGAGAACTTCCGTAGCATCATCGATCTCGACGATGAGGAGACCCGCCGACGGGGTTTCGATTTTAGTCGCGATTACCGGCTGCTCAACGAGCTCGGTCAGACACTATTCGAACGGGCGAAACAAGAACGGGGCGAGTCCCGAAAGGCCGATCGCATCAAGCTTCTGCGTTTAGCCCGCGACAGATTTCTGCAAACATTGGATCTCGATCCTGAAAATGTCTCAGCTCACTACAACTTGGATTTGATCTACAAGCAAATGGGCGAGCCGGAGAAGGCGCGGTATCACTTCAGCCAATACCAGATCTATCGACCTGACGACAATGCTCGTGACCGGGCGATTGCGAAACATCGTGCAGCAAATCCAGCCGCAGACCACGCCGCTGACGCCATCGTGATCTATGATCTCCACCGTCCCGGTGCCTACGCCCTCGACGAGGGTAGTCCATACGGAGAGAGTCTTTCGACTCCTTAGTCGTACATGGCTGATCGAATTCTCTCTTCATCTTAGAGATCTTCAACCATGCGTGCCTATTGAGACCAGAGACTGAAAATGACTCGAGATCCAGGTCAAAAACAGGACCACCAAGACGACGAGCTCGTTTCGCAAGACGATGTCGTCATCGGCCGGGCGTTCCGCAGATCCCTTGGAGTGCTCATCGCGATCGGTCTGTTAGCGGTTGCCATCGTGCTTTGGTCCAAGCGGCCCGAGCAGGAGCAGCCCGAAACAGAAATCGAGACCGAAACGCCGGTGGTCGTGGTCCAGGCCGTGGTGCCACCGTCGGTGACTTTTACCGACATTACCCGATCGGCAGGTATCGACTTCATTCATTTCAACGGCGCCGAAGGTGACAAGCTTCTTCCAGAATCGATGGGCAGTGGTGCTGCATTCTTCGACTATGACAACGATTCCGACGCGGACCTCTTTCTGGTCAATTCGACGGCTTGGTCAATCGGCGGACTCGGTGAGTCGACTCCGACCCCGTCGTTGTACCGCAATGACGGATCGGGGCACTTCGAAAACGTGACCGAATCGGTAGGTCTCGATGCAAGTCTGTATGGCACTGGCGCCGCGGTCGGAGATTTCGACGCTGACGGGAGAATCGACCTGTTTATAGCCGCGGTGGGTCCGAATCGTCTTTACCGGAACCTCGGTAATCGCTTCGAAGAGGTCACGGAGATCGCAGGTGTCGGTGGAAATGCGGACACCTGGAGCACCAGTGCCGGATTTTTCGACTACGACAACGACGGGGATCTCGACCTCTTTGTCTGTAACTATGTCCGCTGGTCGCGTGAGATCGATTTCGAAATCGACTACAGACTAACCGGTGTCGGCAGAGCCTACGGCCCTCCAGCCAACTACGAGGGGGCATTTTCGTATCTTTATCGAAATGAAGGCGATGGAACTTTTTCCGACGTGTCGGCCGAGAGCGGAATCCAGGTTCGCAACGAGGCCACGGATGTCCCGGTGGGTAAGGGTCTGGGCCTGCTGCCAGTCGATGCCGATTTGGATGGATGGATCGACCTATTTGTGGCCAACGATACGGTTCAGAACTTCATGTTTCACAACCTCGGCGGAACCTTCGAAGAAGCCGGAGCATTTTGGGGACTCGCATTCGGAAGAGCCGGCGAGGCCACGGGCGCCATGGGCGTAGACGCCAGCTATTACCGAAACGATCGCGAGCTCGGGTTTGCTATCGGAAACTTTGCCAACGAGATGACATCTCTCTACATCTCGCAGGGAGACCCTACTCTGTTTGCCGACGAAGCCATCGGGGATGGAATCGGTGCTCCCAGTCGATTGATGCTCAGCTTTGGAGTCCTTTTCTTCGACTACGATCTCGATGGCCGCCAGGATCTGTTGCAATCCAACGGGCACCTGGAGAGCGAGATCAATACGGTCGATCCGAGTCAGACCTACCGGCAGCCGTCACAGCTGTTCTGGAACGCTGGCCCGGATCAACGACAGACTTTCGTGGCCGTGGATCCCGATTCGTCTGGAGACCTGGGCCAGCCCGTGATCGGGCGCGGTAGCGCCACCGCAGATATCGACGGTGATGGCGATCTCGATGTGATCATTACCCAGGTGGCTGACCGGCCGCTGCTGTTGCGAAACGATCAGAAGACGGGTCACCACTGGCTCCGGTTGAAGCTCCGAGCCAAAGGCGCGAATCGCGAAGCCATAGGTGCCCGAGCCGAGCTCGAGGTCAACGGAAGTATCCAAACACGCAACGTGATGCCGACACGTAGCTATCAATCTCAATCGGAGCTCACTGTCACCTTCGGATTGGGTGAGGCGGAACGCTACGAGAACCTTCGTATCGTTTGGCCTGATGGAAGTATCGACGAGATTGGAGAGCTCCCGCTTGACCAGGTCCATGTCGTCGAGCAGATCTAGGTTCCAGAACCTGCTAGAATCGGCTTCCCCTGTTGGTTCATTCTTTATTGAATTGGATGACTGATCCGTACGAGCTCACCGGCTCTATGAGCCCAGTTTTGCGCCACACCCAAGGAGATTTCCGATGCCGCATCGTTTCCCCCAGGAGGTAGTTCTGCGCGACGGTAGGCGTGTTCTTATTCGCCCATTCGCCGAGTATGACTGCAGTCAGCTGTTCGATTTCTTTCGACGACTCCCAGCCGACATCCGTCGTTTCGCGTGGGACAACATCGAGGATCCGGCTCTGATTGAAAGCTGGGGCAAGAATATCGACTACTCGAAAGTCCTACCTCTTCTGGCAATCAACGGGCACCATGTCGTCGCTGACGCTAGCCTGCACTGTCGTGATCGTGGCCCGTTGCGACTTGTGGGACGCATCAAGTGGCTGATCGATCCGGATTATCGAGGTCAGGGACTGGGGACCACTCTGGTCAACAACTTCATCTCTATCGCACGGGACTACGGACTCCGCTATCTAAGCTGCATGCCCATTGCCGATCTCGAGGAAGACGCTATCGAGACTCTGGTCAACCTCGGTTTCGAGCAGTTTCAGATTCCTGAATACGGCGCTGACCCCGACGGCCATGCCTACGACATGGTCAAGCTCGTACTTCGTCTCTAGACGACGCTCGCTGAGGTCTCGGCAGGACATCGAGACAGTTGCGAATGCTTCCGAGCTCGATCATCCAAACTCGCTGCCGAAAATAGCGGGGCCCGATCTCGAGCGCTCGCGCGCTTCAAGTCGGGCCCTTCGAGACGACGAGCGCCTCGACTATTTCAACCGAACGGTTGATCTAGGCTGTCTTCGCAGATGCCTTCTTCGTAGATGTCTTCTTCGCAGCTGGTCTCTTCGTGGTCGGGGCAGAAAGCTGATCGACCTTATCGGTCAGCTGCTCGACCCGAACCGTCAGATCTTCGACCTGATTGCGCGAAGGAACACCCATTCGACGCAGAACCTCGGAAACCTTCCGATCGAGCTTGTCCGTGAGCTCGTCGGCCGTAGTGTCCAGGTCCTTCTTTGCTTTGGTCGCCTGCTTACGACCCTTGGCCTCGATGTTCTTGCCGCGCTCGACCAATTGATCGAACAGCTGCACGCTCTCGTCTTCGACTGCCGATAGGGCGCCGAGGCCCGCCAGCCAGACCTTTCGGGTCGAGGCCAGCAGTCCGTCCTGTAGCTTCTGGATGTTCATCGATTCATTTTGAGTTGCCATTCTTCAGCTCCTTGTATTTTGAGACCTGTCCCGCATTCTCATCCCGAGCGCGGTCCGGCTCTTGCTCAATCGGTTCAATGTTTTGTGCGGCCAAGAATGCTTATTGCCGCAACGAGACGAATTATGACGCGATGCGGCAATAATGTCAAGTCATTCCGCAATGCGGCACAGTGATTCCGTAGTCATCCGGTCACGGAGCGATGAGCACCACCAAACTGTCAACTGCCGGAAGCGATCTCGAGGTAGAGTCGCTTGTTAATCGCGCCCTTGGATTTGTACTTCGAAATCCGAATGGCACCGATCTCGGACGTATTCGACACGTGGGTGCCTCCATCTGCCTGGGTATCCAAGCCTACGATCTCTACAGTGCGGACCTCGGTGATCGACTTGGGAAGCAGATTGATTTTGGTGCGAATCAGATCGGGCATTGTCTCGGCCTCTTGGCGTGGCAGAAAATGCACCCGTATCTCTCGGCGAGCTCGAATCTCTCGATTGCAGCCTGCCTCGATCTCCTCCACCAGGCCTCGATCAAGCTTGGTCAACTCGAAATCGAGACGTCCATTGCCGGGTACCATATTTCCACCGGTCACCTTTGCGCCGAGGCTCCTCCAGACGACTCCGCAGAGAACATGTAGGGCCGAATGCGTACGCATGAGGAGATATCGACGCCACCAATCGATCTCGCCTTCCAACGCATCACCCACCTCAGGAAGCTCATCGGACGCAAGTACATGCCACAGGATCCCGGAATCTGTCTCCATCCGAGGAACCGCGATGCCAGCCAACTTGCCCGAATCGCAAGGTTGCCCTCCCCCACCGGGGAAAAAAGCCGTCCGATCGAGCTCGACACGGCCACCTGTGGAGTCGACACGAGTCACAACGGCAGCGAATCTCTTTAGATACGAGTCCCGCTGGCAGAGTAGTTCTGTCAACGCCTGATAGTCTCCGGCAGTCTCGCAAATCGAAAGTGCGCCCAATATCTATATCTATCGTATCGAGAAAACGTCACCATGACCCAGTCCTCTCCCGCTGTGCCGACAGTCTTGGATCCTTGTCCGAATCGACCCAACTGCGTCAGCAGTCAGGCTACAGACAAAACGCAATGGGTCGAGCCATTGCCACATCGGAGTGACTCCGACTTCGAGGCACTCGGAACTCTTCTAGAAGCGATGCCCGGCTGCCGCATCGTCACACTTACACAGACCTATATTCATGCCGAGTTCAGATCCCGCATTTTCAGCTTTGTCGATGACCTGGAACTACTGCTAGACGAGGACGGAGGCGTTATTCAAGTTCGATCAGCCTCGAGGTTGGGACACTCCGATCTTGGCGCGAATCGAAAAAGAGTAGAAGCCCTGCGGGCGCTCTATCTAGACACCTGAGCTTGCCGAGGGAAAGCTGAGTTCGACTCTAGTCGGCGGGAAGACCGCCAGGTCGACTGGGCACGACCTGCCTGCCTTCGTCATCCAGACTGATTTCAGGGTCGAGCTCGGCCGGATCGGTAAATTCCTCGCCGGGGTTTATGAACAGATCCTGCTCGAACTTGTATTGACGCTCGTAGAGCTGACGATAGACACCGGCCAACTCCAGCAGCTCGCGATGGTTGCCGCGTTCGACAATCCGTCCCTCCTGCATCACCAGAATCTGATCTGCATTTCGAATGGTCGACAAACGGTGGGCGATCACAAAGGTAGTGCGGCCCTTTTTGAGAGTCTGCAATCCCTCTTGAATCAACGCTTCATTTTCGCTATCCAGACTGGACGTGGCCTCATCGAGAATGAGGATTCGGGGATTCGCAAGAATGGCGCGTGCGATTGCAACCCGTTGGCGCTGGCCTCCGGAGAGTTTGACACCACGTTCTCCGATCACCGTCTCGTATCCATCTCCAAACCCTTCGATGAACTCGTCGCAGCGAGAGAGCCGGCCCGCATCCTCGATCTGACCCAGCGTCGCACCCGGATGCCCGTAAGCAATATTGTCGGCAATCGTCCCATCGAACAGAAATTCGTCTTGAAGTACGACCGCCAACTGCCGCCTGTACTCCCTCAGCCGCAGGTCGCGTAGATCACGGCCATCGACAGTAATGCGCCCCTTGTCCGGGTACCGGAACGCCATCACGAGAGCGATCACGGTGCTCTTCCCCGCTCCGCTGGGTCCCACGAGAGCCGTCGTCGAGCCTGCGGGTGAGACGAATGTGACGTCCTCGAGAACCGGTACCCCCGGAGTGTATTCGAAGGTCACATCCTCGAAAGCGATATCACCTCGAATCGAACGAATCGATCCACGGTTCGTATCGTCGGCGTCTTCTCTCTCCAAGGCCAACACCTCTCGAATTCGGTCAAGCCCTGCGAACGCCTCGGTGATCTGAGTCCCTATGTTGCTCATCTGAATGAGCGGAGTGACCAACATTCCTGTGAAGACCACGAACATGAAAATGTCTCCGATCGACATCCTCCCCGACAACACTTCTCTGGCTCCAGCGATTGCCATAGTCAGACCCATAAGCCCGAAAAGAAGGCTCGACACGCTCGAGATCGTCGACACTCCGACCATGGATCGAACGATGTTGCGTAGCAGCTTGTGGACTCCCTGAGCAAAGATCCTCTCTTCGCGCTTCTCGGCTGTATAGGCCTTTACGACCCGGACCCCACCCAGAGACTCAGCCAATCTGCCGGTAACCTCCGCGTAAATCTTGTTGCGTTCCCGAAATACCGGTCGGAGTCGACTAAAACCGAACACGAGGACGATTCCGAAAACACCAATCAGAAGCAGCGTGAGAAGAGTTAAACGCCAGTTCAACCAAAGCAGGACACAAAATGCGACAGCCGCGGTGAACAGCCCTCCCACCAACTGCACAAATCCGGTACCTACAAGGTTTCGGATACCTTCGGCATCGTGCATGATGCGAGATATCAATTCCCCGCTTTTGTTGTCTTCGAAGTACTGCACAGGAAGGTGTGCAATGTGCTCCTGAACTCTCAGTCGCAAATCGGTGATGGAGCGCTGACCCGCGATGCCGAGAAGCAAGCCAAGCAGATACGAAGTTACCGCCTGGACAGAGATCGCGACGCCAGCCGCCAGGGCAATCCGGGGCAAGAGCTCGGGTTGGCCTGCTCCGATGACGTCATCGATGATGATCTTGGTTGACGCGGGAAGTACCATTGCCGCGAGCCGGCTGATGATCAACAAGAGCAGACCCGCCGCGAGACGACCTCTCCGCGCCCAAAGCAGCTCTTTGGACTCGCGCCAGACCGCGGTCCAGGCAACCTTCTTCTTGGTCTTACTCTCGTCCGACATCGCGCCTAACCCTATCGCATAGGGGACCTCTCGCCCTCACGGCAGAGCTGACGGCGCCTACCGGTCTACGGTTCGAATGGGAACGCCTCGCCAAGCTTTGCCGCGAATCGATCGCGGATCCAGGCGCGGTCCCACCACTCCACGGGAGTCACGGGCTTGCCGTGAATCAGAAGAGTGAAGTGAAGGTGGTCGCCGCCAGCGAGTCCGGTCTCGCCAGATCTGCCGATCACCTCCCCTCGTTCGACCACATCACCCTCGGACACATCGATTGAAGACAGATGCCCGTACAGACTCATCAAACCAAATCCATGATCAATCACGACCGCGTTGCCATAGATCCCGAAGTATCGAGCCAGCGCGACTACTCCGTCGTTGGCGGCCTCGAGCTCGGCGTGGCGAGTCGAGGCCAGATCGAATCCGAGATGATCCTGATGATCGACCTCTCTGCCGCCATAGAGATAAGTACGGCGATCCGCAAACGAGGACATGACCTGTCCGCTCGACATGGGTAGAAAGCTCTGACGCCAAAGGAAGTCTTGACGGGACTGCTCGGCCAACTCGGTCAGAGTCTCGGCATTCCGAGCCCGCAGCTCACCATTGATCCACAAATAGTTCTCGAGCAGACCGCCCTGCTCCTCGAACTCGAGCGTAGCCGCCACGATGGCAGGTACGACCCTTTGCAGAAAACGGTCGTCTACATTAATCGTGTCGGTTCTAAAGGCCTTCTTGAAGTATTGGTCGACAAACGAGGCCACCGCCTGATTCCCGACATCGTCGAATGCCACCAACCTGATGGGGCCCGGTTCTGTCAGATCAAAAGGGACACCAAACAGGGCAAATCGAACCTGAGGGTCGTCACCCGGGAGGGAATAACCAGGAAACCACCATTCTCCAATGCTGACACCATCTCTTATCGCTGTTTCACCGACACGATAGACCACGACACCCGAACCCCCTTGCGAGACGTAGTGCTGAGTCGAGCGCACCTGGATCGAAGGCGGGCTGAGCCTGACGGGTAATGTAATCTCTTGGGTCTGTGGGGCTGGGTGTCGAGCCCAAGTGGTTGCAGGCCAGGCCGAGACCCGAACCGTCGCCTCCCCCGATCGAAGGCCAGAAGTGACCTCCGATCCGACTTCGAACGGAATCCGATCCGCTTCGGTCGCCGCTCCCCAGAACTTCCATGGCGGTCTAGGTTCGTAAATCTTGCTGACAATCTCCTCGACAAGCTCTCCTTGAACGAATTCGACAACCACCTTCGATAGGCCTCTTTTCGGCTCCTCGACAGTAGCCGTGATCGGCGTTCTCTTGCCAATACCCGGTAGATCTGCCCGAATATCGATCTCGGGCTCTCCACCGACACGGAAGGTCATCACAGCTGCAGCTACCAGACCCAGGAAGAGCGTCAGCCAAAGAAACCTCTTACCACGACGGGGACGTTCTTCACGCCCCAACTCAGCACCTTGTGTCAAATGATCCTCTCTCGAATCCTGGCGGAAAGAATGTCCATGATCCAGACGGTGGCAGCGATGAGAAGGACAAGCGTTCCGACCTCACCCCACTGCCCCAGATCGACCCGCGGTTTGAGAATGTATCCGATTCCACCGCCGCCGACAAAACCGATGATGGTCGACATACGCACATTGATGTCCCAGCGATAGATAGTGAAAGAGAGAAACGGGGGGATTACCTGAGGCACGACCCCATACCGCAATACCTGCAGCGTCGAAGCTCCGGTCGCCGTGATTGCATCAACAGGACCGAGATCGATGTTCTCGATCTGCTCGGAATAGAGTTTCACCAACGCGGCGATCGAGTGAACCCAAAGCGCAAGGACACCGGCAAAGGGTCCTATCCCGACCCATGAGATGAAGATCAGAGCCCAAACAAGGGGTTCCACTGCTCTGGTGAAGTTCATTCCCGCACGCACCGTCGTGTAGGCCAGCCGAGACAGGCGCGTACCCCGGGTCAGATTACGAGCTGCAAAGAACGACAGCACGAAAGCGACAGGAATCGCGAACGCCGTTGCCATAAAAGCCAAGAATATCGTCTGCACCAAAAGCACTAGACCCTGGTGCAGCACCGTGCTCGAGGGGTTGAGTAGGCCGCTGACGATATCGGTAGCCTTCGAAAACTGGGTCAAGAAGGTGACCAGCTGGACCTCGGTAATGAGCCAGCCGGTAAACAGCGTGAGCTCGATGAGGATCAGGGCAAACCACCCACGCAGCGTCTCGCTCCAGGCCAGAGGCACCGGCTCCTTCAGACCCAACACGAGAGACTGCCCAGGCGAGGGGCCAAGCACCGACGAGCCTGCCTGCCAGAGAAGCGTCAGAACAAGCCCTGCCAACAAGGCCCATCCATAGTGTAGAAGGTCGAGACTCTCCTCTGGCGAGACCAGCAGACCGGTCGGCCCGCGCTTTCCCGAGAAGACCACGGCCAGGAACTCGACCATGAGAATCAGAAGTGTGATCAATAGAACATCGACAGCCACGGCACGGACGCGAGTCAGGGCACGCGACCAGCCGCTCTGTTTCTGATCCATCCCTACTGAGTCTCGAGTCATGGTGCGATTACCGCTCCAGGGTGCTGCCCGGTTCTGCATCCTCACCGTAAATCTGCCGAAAGGTTGCTGCATCGAACCGCTCTGGCTCACCTTCGTAGACTAGGCGCCCGTCTCTCAGAGCGATGACACGGCTGGCGTATCTCTCGATCAGATCGATGTCGTGCAGAGTGCAAACGACCGTCATGCCCTCTTCCTGATTCAGGGACTCGATATGACGCATCACCGAGTGGCGAAGCGCCGGATCGAGCGAGGCAACCGGCTCGTCCGCAAGGATCAACTCGGGTTGTTGCATCAACGCGCGCGCAATGGCCACGCGTTGCTGCTGCCCGCCAGACAATGCATCAGCTCGACTTGCTCCTCGATCTCCCAGACCGACCCGATCCAGACAGCTCTGCGCGCGAGCTCGCTCCTCGGCAGTAAAACGCATCAAGAGACTGCTGATGAGGGTTGTTCGACCCAACGAACCAGACAAAACATTGTTCAAGACCGAATGGCGTTTGATCAGGTTGAACTGCTGGAAGATCATGCCGATTCGGGTTCGAGATGCCCGCAGATCGGCGCCTTCGGAGCCGGTCATCTCCTTGCCTGAAACCCAGATCTGGCCGTCCGAAGGGTCCTCCAGCCGATTGATACACCTGAGAAGAGTGGATTTCCCCGATCCCGACAACCCGATCACAACCAGAAACTCACCCCGGAACACTTCCAAGCTGACGTCGTCAAGAGCCTGTATACGACCCGGGAATACCTTCGACACATTCTCGACCCGTATCGTCGCCTCAGGGGACCCGGAATCGCTGCTCAGACTCGTGGCCACAGAGCTCATCCTCCCCCTCCCTTTCGTCTTTCGAGCTTTTCTTCTTCTTGCTCGAGGAGGCGATCGGCACTCATGCCTGCGGCATCGAGAGCTTTACGAAAGCCATCGAAGTCCGCATCGGTGGCGCGGTTTACATCGACACCGGCGAGAAGATCGAAAAAGGCTGCTTGCCCCTCTTCTGTTTTCAGGAATCGTCCAAAAGACGCCTCGAAGGTGCGCCACGTCTCCTCTGGGAAGCCTTTGCGTACAGCGCAAAGATCGTTTGGAATCGGGTCCGTCAGAGCCATGACGCGCACATCGTTTACAAACGCCAGTCGCCTCTCCGGCTCCGCCATCCTCTTGAGCAACAGATACCGGGCATCTCCAACAAGAAGACCATCTTCCCGCTGCTGGCGACTGGGCGGCGAGTAGAAGGCCGAGCCTCCGAGCGCCTTCCCATCCCAGACGGCCTGAACCACATTCGGATGTCCACCAGCGTAGTAGACCCTGCCCAAGGTGACGCCAAACCTCTGCAGCAAGAGACGCGGGAAGATGTGACCGGAGGTCGAGGTCTCATCGGAAAAGGCAAACCTCTGACCTGTAAAGTCTTCGAGGCGTCGAACGCCCGAGTCCGTGCGTGAGAAGACGCATCCGTAGTAGACACTGGCCCTCTCAGATACCGACTCCTCGGTGGTGAAGATGATTCGCGTAGACTCGACAACCCCGGACCGATCGTATTCCAGCTCCTTTCGCCCATCACCTACGAGATCGTTCGGACCCGAGTGCACGAACGAGCTCGCTGCAGCAGAGATCCGATCAGGTCTCTCTAATAACATCCGAACTGCGTCCTTGTCATCGGCCGCATTCAACTGTTCCCAGCCGGGCGCCTCGCTGTCGAGGCGGGTGACGATCAATTCTCGAAGCTCCATCTGCAGGGTCTCTGGGATCACGACTGGGCGACCTGCCAAATCGGCCAATCGCTGCGGTTGATCCTCGCCCGAGCGAGCTACCAGCACGGCAAACTTCTCGACCGAACGGACAACCTGAAGACGGGCCTGGGTACCGTACTTGGAATTCGCGATGACATAGGCAAATGCCGGCATCCACGCGACGTCCGCCTGGCCCGATCCAAGAGCCTGGATGACGGCTGCATAGCTAGTTGGGACTTCCGAGCGCAAGACGAGACCGGTATCCTGACGGATGAACCGAGCCAGATCATCGCCCCGCTGCACCAAGGTGCCTTGCTCGACGGAGGGCACAAAGAGCATGCGAATGACGTTGGCACCGGTCGCCTCGAGCTTGGCTCTGCGGTTGAGGCCCCAGACAAATCCAACAAAAAGAAGAAGGACCAGGAACCAGCCGATCCGAGACAGCCACCGGGCTTTGCGGGCGGAAGTCAGTGTAGTCATCTGCTAGTGGGCTCGGTCCTGGTCAGAGTGCGGTCTTGTGTCTTTTATGTGCGAGTCTAGTCGGTTCTCGCGTTCGACGTAAAGGCGCTGTTGTGACAATCCACGTGGTACTCTGGGCTCAGTCCAACTGTCCTCGGATCCCCTTTAGACCCTATGAATGACCCAGCCGTTCTGAACAGGCCGTCGGTAGACGATCTTGTAGAGGCCCACCATCGGATTCGGCCTCATGTTCATCGCACCCCCATCCTCACGTCTTCGTATCTGGATCGAGAGATCGGCGCGAACATCTTCTTCAAGTGCGAGAATCTGCAGCGAATCGGGGCCTTCAAGATTCGGGGTGCCTGCAACGCGATCTTCTCCATGTCGGATGCCGAGTTGAGCCGAGGCGTCGCAGCACACTCATCGGGGAACCACGCTCAGGCCGTCGCCCTGGCGGCAAGCCTTCGCGGCACCACGGCGACCATCGTTATGCCATCGAACTCGGCCAAGGTGAAACTGAATGCGGTGCGTGACTATGGTGCCGAAGTGGTTTTGTGCGAACCGACAGCCGAGGCCCGCGAGGCAGCAACCAGGCAGCTGGTTACCGACACAGGGAGGGCCCTTATCCATCCGTTCAATGACTCTCGAATCATTTGCGGCCAGGGAACCGCGGCCCGAGAGCTGCTAGAAGATCAACCCGATATAGACCTCCTAGTGGCTCCAGTGGGGGGAGGCGGACTGCTCAGCGGAACGATACTCGCCGCCCAGGAGCTGGATGCCTCCGTAGACGTTGTCGGGGCCGAACCGACCGAAGCCGACGATGCGTATCGGTCCTTGGAAACGGGCGAACTGCAACCAGCCAACGATCCGACCACGATTGCGGATGGTCTCCGAACCGGTCTTGGAGAGCTCACTTTTTCCATCATCCAATCCGGTGCGGCCGCGATCCTAACCGTATCTGAGCGTCAAATCATCGAGGCGATGAGGACGCTTTGGATGCGAATGAAGATCGTCATCGAGCCCTCGGCTGCCGTGCCGGTAGCTGCGCTTGTCCACAACAGGCAAGACCTGGCCGGCAGGAACATCGGAGTCATTCTCTCCGGAGGCAACGTCGATCTCGATGCTCTGCCCTGGATCGCGTAGACGCGATCTACGAATCTGTCTCGCTTGTTACTTCTTCATACATCTTGCCGAGTCGCAAAGCGAGATCCTCCTGAGCGGCTCTGAGCTGGTGGATCAATCGTCCCCGACTCTTCAATCGAACAAACTGTCGCAAGTCGCTCCATGATCCCCGGAGACGCTCACGAACGAGTAAACCGGTCCCCCCCACGATTGGCGACACTACCAGGACCAGCAGCCCGATCCATGGACCCCAGCGCCACCAGGAGAACGCCCAGAGAACGAGAATCCAGATCAGATATACGGGTGCCCCGACCA
>CAJHZD010000225.1_pt1 | contig 42331 bp, 35 predicted proteins | sample 9198941 | NCBI WGS metagenome assembly CAJHZD01 (sample SAMEA7708371, study PRJEB35096) | sediment metagenome | biome: marine neritic benthic zone biome [ENVO:01000025]; feature: sediment [ENVO:00002007]; material: shallow marine sediment [ENVO:03000034] sea grass bed [ENVO_01000059] ...
TCGATCGGAATCGCTTGGATACGACTCAGGATCTCCATACCGCTCTCGAACCAAGATTCCAGATGCTCCCAAGGTGTATGCCTCATGTCATAGAGAGTTTTGCTACCGACATCTTGGAGCATCATGAAGCCCTCTTCACAATGTGAAGCCAAGATGTCGGGCGAAACAACTCCAACGCTTCCAAGTAGATCTGTGGCGCTGGAAAATCTTTGGCATGCATCGAGAAGATCGTCGGGATATGCGGCGACGATTACAGGGCCTTGATCGACTCCAAAGGCTCTGAAATAGCGTCTTCTGGAGACATCGCCCGCCAGCATTTCAATGCGAGAGGCCTTCCAGCCAATCGAGTCGATCCAGTTCTGGACCGAGTTGATGCTTGGCTCAGGATTGTGTGTTTCGACCATGAGCGTGCGCACGCTACCACAACGTGAAGGGTGCGATTGACAGCCCCGGTCGGCCGGAGCATAATCGCTTCACAGAACGGAAGACGGAACTGAAAGGAATCTCTTCTGGACGCCAAACTTCGACGCCTACTCCAAGACCTCCGCGGTGCAATTACGGAAGCGCTTGCGGATTCCTCCGACGTGTCCCGATCCATGGATCGGATTCGCGAAGAGGGGTGGTCGGTCTATCTGGTGGTCGACCGGAAGAACGAAGACGAGACGCCCGAAGGATTCGAGCTCACAACCGAAACGGAACCGGTTGAAGCTCCTAGCTTCCGCATCGATAGTCAAGACCTGTCCTTCTTGAAATCGGTGGGAATCGACCCTACTCGGCGTGTGCGCAAACGTCGGTAGATTCGGACGGCGTCTCCCGGACTACTTTCCCTTCAGCCATGCGAAGGTGAAGTTTCGACCTGCGGACTCACCCGCAGCGCGATAGCTCCAAAGCCATTCATCGTTGCAGCGGGTACAGCAGTCGATGGAATGAATCGCTCGGACACCGACCTCTGACAGCTGGGTTCTCGCTGCCATCGCAAGATCTACAGTGGGCCGGCCGGATCCACGATCGTGGACGACTCCCCAGCCACTCGATCGAGCCACTTTCTCGGCCACATCGAGGCCAACCTCGTAGCAACAGGGCCCGATCGACGGTCCCACCCAAGCAGTCAGAAGGCCGCATCGCAGATTCTGCTCCGTTACGGTCTTGGTAACGATCTCAGCGGCGATTCCCCGCCAGCCGGCGTGAATGACGGCCAGATGGGTCTCGCTCGCGACCACAACGGGGACGCAGTCCGCCGTGGCCACCGACAACGCGAGCTCATCTTCACCGGTCGTGAGAGCGTCCCCCTCTCCACAGTACCCGGTGGTCGCAGAGACCGAGTGATTCGAGTGGATCTGCTTCATCCACGCGACTCGATCTGGACTCTCGGGCGAAACGGCCCTCAGGACTTCGATCCGATCCGCTTGCGGACCTCGACCAACAAAAATAACCGACGCTGTGGAGGTTTCTGCTCCCCACAACCAGTAGCCTTGGCGGAGATTGGGAGTCGGGCAAGCTGGGTTTGGAGGGGACATGAAAAGAGCGCAGCCGTCAGGCATTGTAGCGCCTCTCGGCGTTGTCTCAGGGCGGCAGAGGAGTCAGGCGGTCCGTTAAGCTAAGATTCGAGCCAGGAAATCCCAGATGGCAGGTATAGAAACGCGCGCTCTTTCAGACCTAAGGCCTATTCCAACTTGATCCAGTTCCTCAGCGTATCGAAACAGTTTGCTAGCGGCTCGGCTGCCTTGCGAGAGGTCAGCTTCGAGATTGCTCGTGGCGAGTTCGCATTCCTGAGAGGTCACAGTGGTGCCGGGAAGACGACGCTGCTGAAGATGATCTATCGCGAGGTCGAGCCTTCATCGGGTCGGATCCTGGTCAACGGGCGCAATGTAACTTCGATTCCTCGCCGCAAGGTTCCCTTTCTTCGGCGCTCGATTGGAGTGGTCTTTCAGGAGTTCAGACTCATTCAGCGACGTTCCGTGTACGAGAATGTGAGTTACCTACCCCAGATTCTGGGACTGGGGGAGGAACAACGCAAGCGCCTTGCATATCGAACCCTGCGCAGAGTCGGGTTGGCCCAAAGAATGAGCTCTCTGCCCTATCAGCTGTCCGGAGGCGAACAGCAGCGGGTGGCCATCGCACGAGCCCTGATCAATCGGCCCAAGATCCTCCTGGCTGACGAGCCGACTGGGAATCTCGACCCGAACCTGTCTTGGGAAATTATGCGTCTGTTTGTCGAGATCAACCGAAAAGGCACCACGGTGTTGCTGGCGACCCATGAGCCCACCTTCGTCAGGGCTATCGGTGGCAGAATCTTGACTCTCGAAAGTGGGAGATTGGTTGGAAACGATGCCATTTCCGGCGATGGCCGATTCGAGGACGAAGAAGTCGACCCCTATGATCTAGACGGCGGCGGAAAAGGGGAGGGCGAGGCTTGAACATTCTCCGGATCATGGGTTACTTCATGGGCGAGGCGACTACCAGTCTGCTTCGAAGCTGGAGAGTCAGTCTGCTCGCCATATCGACGATAGCGATGAGTATCTTCATTGCCGGCACCTTCTTGCTCTTGAGCGACAATCTCGATCGGATAGTGCATGACTGGCGAAGCGAGGCCAAGATCATCGTCTATCTCGACTCCGAGACTTCTGCGGAGTCGTTGGGGCGTGTTTCAGATCTCGTCGATCGGGCGGAATGGGTTCGTGAGATCGACGAAGTGACTGCGTCCGAGGCGAGAGCTCGGTTCGAGGAGACTTTTCCCAGCGTCAAGAATCTTCTCCAGACCTGGCAGGATGAGCCTTTGCCTCCATCGATCGAGGTCAGTTTCGATTCGACTCTGGTAGAACCGAAGCGATTCAATGACTGGCTGAGCGATCTGCGAGAAGACCCAGCTGTCATTGCTGTCGATGACGACAGAGACTGGCTGCGAAGACTGGATGCTTTTATTCGAATGCTGAGGGGTCTTGGCCTGGTCGTCGGGGCGGCTCTTCTGAGCGCGGCGGTATTTACGATCGCCAGCGTGATTCGATTGGCTGCCTACTTGTATCGGGACGAAATTGCCGTCATGAGATTGGTGGGAGCGACCGAGTTCTATGTTCGAGGGCCGTTCTACTTCGAAGGTCTCATCCAGGGCATTCTGGGGGCGGTGGTGGCCATATTGGGACTCTATGTGGCCTTTCTCCTCCTCGACCCACAAGACTCCACGTTGCTCCTCGGCACCGCGCTGATCGGAAATTTCTTGTCATGGCCAGCGATACTCGGACTCCTTGCGATCGGTGCAGGGGCGGGGACGTTTGGAGCGGTTATGTCATTGCGCCGAGAATCGCTGACCCCAGATTGAGCCTATGGACACTGAAAGGAATTGAAAAAGGAGCCCGAAGGCTCCTTTTTCATGTTCAAAGACAGCCTGGAGCTCAACAAGACTAGTTGTTGGTGTTTCCGCCGCCTGGAAGCTCTTTGAGCTCGGCCTCGAGAGCTTCTTTCTCTGCGGCGAGTTGCTCGCGAATCTTGTTTTCCTCTTCAACCGCCGCGTTGTACTCGGCGGTTTCCTGATTCTTTCGCACTCGTGCCACGCCGCTATTGTTGCCAGCGGTAGTGTAGGCCGCGATCGCCTCGCCGTAGCGTTTCTGCTTCTCGTAGACAAACCCGAGTTGGCTCTGGATGGTGGATTTGTCCTTCCTGTTGCTTGTCTTCGTCATCGCGGTCTCTAGAGACCTCTCAGCGGACTGATAGTTCGACTTCTGCGTGTAAGCCTGACCCTGGTAATAGAGAGGCAACCAATCGCTGGGGTTCTTGCGTGCCGCCTGCTGTAGGGTCGAAAGAGCACCGTCGTATTGCTTGGCGCCGAGTTGTGCACCGGCGAGGAGCATCAGATTGTCGTAGCTCGGATCCACCTGCACCAGTTTGGCGCCGGTCTGGGCGGCTTTCTGGTAGGCCTGGGTCTTTGCCTGGCCTTGGCTTGTGCGTCCGACGCGAACCAGGGCCTGCGCGTAGGCATTGAGTTTCTCGGGATCGTTTGGCGCAAGGCTCGCAGCCTTGCTCAAAGCGGAAACGGCGGTATTGGTATCCCCTGCTCGTAAAGCAGCTGCACCATACTGATACTGCACATTGGCGTCATTGGGCTTGGCCTTTGCGGCCTGCGCCAGCTGGCTTAGGGCCCGACCGCTATCTCCGCTCTTCTCGAGGGCCAGAGCCAGCATCTGATGCAGAGCCGATTGCTGAGCCGCGGGCAGAGACGAGGAGTCGATCTTGCCAAGAATCGCTGCCGCGTCGGCATATTGACCCACCTCGAGGTAAACCTTCCCCAGTGCGAGTTGGACACCCACGTTGTTGGGATCGAGCTCGATCGCCTTCTTGAGGTGAGCCAGAGCCTCTTGATTACGGTTCAGCTTCGCCAGGCTCTGCCCGAGCATGTAGTGACCCTGGAATACGTCGGGTCGCTCGTCGACAAAGGCCTGAAATTGCTTTGCGGCTTCGGCATAGTTTCCACTCTTGAACGCTGCCACTCCTGCATCCCAATCTGCCTGGACTGCACCAGCGCCGATGAACAAAGCAATGCCAATTGCGAGTATTATTGTAGGTTTCTTCAACATTGTTGCTCTCCTAGAGTGTTTACAAAGACCCGTCAGCCTCTAGTTTGTCAGTCCTGCAATATTCGGACCTGCGCTCAGTCTTTTTGCCTGAATACGAGTAGAGCTCCGTAAAACCATACCTGACGTGAGACTACTGCAAGCGGAAGTTGACCGTCAGATTGTAAATGACGGCGACAGGCTTGCCGTTCAGGGTGGCTGGCTTGAATTTCCATTTCTGCACCGCATCGGCAGCTGCGCTGTCCAGCCCCATCGGAAGTCCTTTGAGGATCTTCACGTTCGTGACGCTGCCCTCTTTGTCGATGATTGCTTCCACGATCACGACACCTTGGATTCGAGCCTTCCGAGCGATCTCCGTGTATTGAGGGGAGGGTGCTACGAGCTTTTCGGGTGGCTTTACATCACCGCCAACGCGAATCGGGCCTTCTGGCTCGGCGGCAGGCGGTCCTTCGGGAATTCCGAAGATGATGTCCGTGTCCGGAATGTCAATCTCCGGTTGGATCTCTTCAGGAAGTCTGATCGGTTCCGGTTCGTCAGGTGTCGGATCCGGGATCGGAACCTTTTTCGATTTCGGCTTCGGAATATCTTGCTGCTGTTTTGGCGGCGGCGGCTTGAATCGGACCTGCTGAACAACGTAGACCTTTAGCTTCTTGGATTCACCCGCTTGGGCAACAATCTCAGGTACGGTGATCAGAAACAGGATGATGTGAAGAATGACTGCGGCCACGATGGCTATGCGCATGTACTTCTGATCGTCCTTGTACTCCTGCGCAAAAATCTCTTCTGCGCCAATCATGGCTGGATTCGAGGCTGCTTTCTTGTCTGCCATAACCGCCCTTTAGTACCAGAACATGTTGATTTCACGTTGTGTCGGTATCGACACGTTCTTGACCTCTATTCCAATCTTGTCTGGAGCCTGACGTATCTCGTCGAACACATCGACCATATAGCCGTACTCGGTCATTTCTCCTGCTCGAATAATGACCGGTTTCATCGGATTTCGTTCGAGCTTGGGCTTCAAGTAGTCGAGAATTTCCTCGAGAGGCATGGATTTGTTATCGACCAAAAGGACTCCACCAGGCTGAATCTCGATAAGGACGGACTCTTCCTTGTCCACAAGTGGAGTATCTTCCTCTTGGGGCAAAGAAAAATCGATACCTCGAGTCGCAGCGAACGTGGTTGTCACCATGAAATAGATAATCAACAGGAAGGCGATGTCCGCCATCGATGAGGTCGGAATCTCTTCATCGACATTGTTGCGTTTGATCTTCATCGCGTCATCCTCCAGATCCGGTATCTATCGTCTCTTGCTCAGAGAGCAGGTAGATGACCTGTGCCTTGGCCTGCTTCAGAGAATCGATGACTCCGTCGACATATCGATAGGGAACGTTGCGGTCGGCTTTGAGTACAAACTCCTTTGCAGGATCTCGCGCCACAACATCCGCAGCGAACGACAGGACATCAGCCTGAGAGACCGGCACGCTTATCTCTTCACCACCGCTGACTCTGATCTGACCCGATTCAGTGACCGATATGTAGGCCGCCTTTTTGGGTATCTCGAGTCGGATGGAGGTTCTTGGCAATAGCACCTGCGTCTTGTCGACTTCAAAGTTGATCGTCACCATGAAGAAGATAATCAGCAGAAAAGCAATATCCGCCATCGAAGCGGTTGGTATTCCCTGATTTTGAACCGATCGTACGTTTAGTCTCATTGTCTAAGAGCGCCTGTGTCAGTAATCAATTCAACGAAACTGATCTGCTGCCCTAGCTCGGTTGAGGTTTTCCAGCGGCTGCGGCGCCACCTGGGCGGCCAACCGGCGGTTCGGGACTGATACCGCTACGTTGCATCTCGCCAAAGGTCTCGAGCAGCATATTTGTGGAAATCTCGATGTCGCGCACGAACTTGTTGATCCGGCTCATGAAGAAGTTGTATGCCAGCTGAGCCGGAATAGCGACGGCAAGACCAGCAGCTGTGGTAATCAAAGCTTCGGAAATACCCGCAGCCACCAAACCCGGATTCGAGAGACCGGCCTCAGCGAGCGCATCGAAGGACTTGATCATTCCAGCTACGGTTCCGAAGAATCCGAGCAGGGGCGAGACGTTCGCGATAGTAGCGAGCCAGACGAGATTTCTCTCTAGACGCCCCATCTCGAACAGAGCAGCGTTCTCGATCGTCTTTTCGACATCCTCTTTGGGCTCACCGTACTTGAGCAGCCCGGCCTTCATGATCGACGGAACCGGACCCCGGTATTCTTCGCAGACCTTGATGGCATCTTTGATCGATCGATTGACGATTAGGGACTTCCGAATCTTAGCTAGAAACTCGTTGACATTGATCTTGGCCCGGCGCAATGCAATTGCCCGCTCAATGATGAAGATCAAACCGAGTAAGGAGAAGATCAGAAGCGGGTACATTACAGGGCCGCCTTCCCTGAACAGCTTCATGAAAGTTCCGCCAAAATCCACGACATTCCTCCTCTACATGAAATTAGACCCTAGAAGGTCGGTTTCAGTTCCCACCGGCCTACCCAAGTCCATGAACCCGCGCCAGAAGAGCCGAGCGCGAGTCAGTTAACTCTCTAAATTGTCAACAGCGAGAGTCTATGCCTCACTGACCGAGGAAACAAGGTTGGCATCGTAGCATCGTTTCCGAGGGCACACAACCAGTCAGCCGCCAAGGCTAGTCGGAGCCTGCTAGCGACGTGACAAGAGGCGATCCATGCGATACCTCTGCGCGTAGCAGATCGCTAGAGCGAGGGCGTCGGAGGCGTCCGAGTCGATAGCGGTCTGATCTAGAGAAAGGTGCAGACGGACCATCTGTTTCACTTGATCCTTGTCTGCCCGACCACTCCCGCTGACCGCGTTCTTGACTTCTGCGGGAGAGTATTCGGCAATCTTCACACCTTCTTTCACCAGAACCGCGATCAGTGCGCCTCGGGCCTGGGCGAGCACGACGAGTGATTTGGCATTAAGTCCCAGGAAAGGAGTCTCGAGAACCGCCACGTCAGGATGCCAGCGCTCGGTGAGAGATTCGAGCTCGATGGCCAATCGACCGATTCGATCGGGAACGGGCAGTTTGGCTGAACACGAGATTCGGCCAAACTCTACCGCCCGAACCGATCCGCTTCGGCTCTCAACCAGGCCGAAACCGGTGTGCCGGCTGCCTGGGTCGATGCCTAGAATGAGCAAATTCTAAAGGTCTCTGAGACTCGGCTCAGCCAATCTGCTCGGCCAGAAGGCCGGCGTCGATCTCGAAGTTGGACCACACATTCTGCACATCGTCGTGATCCTCCAGTGATTCCATCAGTCGAAGCACGGTTGGCGCCTTGTCGGCGGCCACGTCGACCTGATTCGTCGGAAGCATTGCGAGCTCTTTCGCGACCAAGGGCACAGCCCGCTGCTCGAGCTGTTCGCGAATCGCGGCGAAGTCATCGGGCTCAGAGTAAATCTCGTACGTCTCGTCTTCGATCGCAATGTCGGCGACATCCAAATCGAGTGCAAGCTCCATGAACTCTTCCTCGCTCATCGAACCCTTCTCGATTGCGAAGAAGCCCCGCTTTTGAAACATCCAGGCAACACAGCCACTGTCTCCTAGGTTGCCTCCGTTCTTGGCGAACAAGTGCCGTAGGTCGGCGACAGTTCTGTTTCGATTATCCGTGAGCCCCTCGACGAGAATCGCAACACCACCCGGGCCATAGCCTTCGTAGGTGACTTCATCGTACGAAACACCCTCCAGCTCCCCAGTGCCGCGTTTGACAGCGCGATCGATGTTGTCGTTGGGCACGTTGCTGGCCTTGGCGTCCTGGATCGCGGTCCGAAGCCGGGCGTTGCCCGAAGGATCACCGCCGCCGATTCGAGCTGCGACCGTAACCTCTTTGAGTAGCTTGGTCCAAAGCTGACCGCGCCTGGCATCGGTCACCGCTTTTTTTCGCTTGATTTGGGCCCATTTGCTATGACCAGCCATGAAACACTCCTAGACGTCGTTTCAATTTCGTCAACCCCACATTCTAGCGTGGGCAGACCCGAGAGAGTTTCGACGACATTGACGCCCCGCGACTTTCGTTGTTAGATAGCTATTCACTTTGGGAAAGAAGTCCTTATTCTCCTATGGCCTGGTTCAAACGATCCAAGAAACCCAAACCTGTCGGTGAAGGTGGTCGCCGGAGCTCGGTGCCGGAAGGCCTCTGGGTCAAGTGCGATGGTTGCAAGGAGATCATCTACTCGAAAGAGCTGGTCCGAAACCATCGCATATGTCCGAAGTGCGGGTTTCACTTCAAGATCTCGGTTCCAGACAGGATCGAGCTTCTGTTGGACGAGGACAGTCCAGTCGAGCTTTTCTCGGCTATCTCTCCCTCCGATCCGCTCAAGTTCAAGGACAGTAAGGCTTACAAGGACCGACTCAAGACCTATCAGGATCAGACCGGTGTCAAAGACGCGGTCACCGTGGTCGAAGGACACATCGAAGGTGAGCCAGTAATCCTGGCGGTGATGGATTATCGCTTTATGGGAGGGTCGATGGGCTCGGTTGTCGGCGAGAAGATTACCCTCGCCTGTGAAGAGGCGATCGAGCGCGAAGTGCCTTTGGTTGTGGTTTCTTCTTCCGGAGGGGCGCGAATGCAGGAGGGTGCCTTTTCGCTGATGCAGATGGCAAAGATCAGCGCTGCCTTGGCCCGGCTTCGGGAGGTCAAACTGCCCTATATCTCGATCCTCACCGATCCGACGACCGGAGGGGTAACCGCCTCTTTCGCCATGCTGGGTGACCTCAACATCGCTGAGCCGGCGGCGCTCATAGGGTTTGCAGGGCCCAGAGTCATCGAACAAACAATCGGCGAGAATCTCCCCGAAGGTTTTCAACGCAGTGAGTTCCTCCTCCAGCACGGTTTTCTCGACCTGGTGGTCAATCGCAAGGATCTCAAGGAAACCGTGGCTCGATGCCTGCGACATTTCACCTGAGGCTGTGAGCTCGACGCAAAACCTCGAATCGATCCTCACCCGTCTCGAGAGGTTCGGTGTTCGCCTCGGGCTCGAGACCACGCGCCGACTCCTTGCAGGGCTGGGGAATCCGCAGGAAAACTATCCGATCGTCCTGGTAGCAGGTACCAACGGCAAAGGATCGACAGCGGCGCTGCTAGCTTCCATGCTCTCTGCCGCCGGCTACCGAACAGGACTCTACACATCGCCACATTTGGAGACCGTAGAAGAACGTATTCGTATAGATGGCTTGGGGATCGTCCCAGACGAGCTCGAATCGACCGTGACTCGCACGGTAGTCACAGCGGACCGAGTGCTCGGACATGCTCCCACCTACTTCGAAGCGCTCACCGCGGCTGCCTTCGACCACTTCGCAGCAAAACAAGTCGAGGTGGCGGTCTTCGAAGTCGGGATGGGAGGCCGGCTAGACGCGACCAATGCCAGCGAGCCGATCCTGTCGTTGATCACCCAAGTCGGGCTGGAGCATCAAAAGTACCTGGGCGACACCCTGGCTAGTATTGCCCGTGAGAAAGCCGGGATCCTTCGGCCTGGAACACCGGCGATCGGTTGGCTCGAGAATCCGGAGGCTCGAGAGGCGGTCCAGGAGCATGCCGATTCGATTGGTTCGGACCTCGTATTTGGCTCGGACATAGCTCGAGTGAGCGTCGAAAGGCCCCTCGGTTTGGAAGGTCAGGCTTTGACGATCACTACATCAAAAGGCAAGTATCGAATCGAAACGCCCCTTCTAGGTAGCTATCAGAGACCGAACCTGGCCTTGGCAGTCCTGGCGAGCGAAACTCTGGCAGAGGACGGATTTCCCAGACTCACATCGGAAGTGATCGCTCGTGGTGCATCAGACATTCGCTGGCCAGGCCGGCTCGAGTTCATCGAATTGCCGACAGGACCCTCGATCCTCCTGGATGTGGCACACAACCCGGATGGCGCAACGGCGCTGGGAGCGTTCCTCGACGAGTTGCACCGACCTTTTAGTCTCTTGTTTGGTGCGCTGGAAGACAAAGACGTGGCCGGGGTTCTGCCGCCCCTCGCAAAAAGGGCTCGACGAATCATTCTGACCGCCCCCTCTTCGACTCGGGCGTTGCCGGTGGAGTCGATGCTGCCGCTGGTATCGGACCAGATGACCGAGGTGGAGGCTGTCAGCGAACGGGCGCTATCCAGGGCCTTGGATCTGGAGGATCAACTGCTCGTGGTTTGTGGCTCGGTCTACCTCGTGGGGGAGATTCGACTCGAGCTCAGACGCCGATTCGCGCTGCCGATCTCAGCTGTCGATCTCGTCGTGCGCTCGAGTCAGCCGAGTGGCTCGTAGAGCGGGAATCCCTGACAGAGGGCTTCGACTCGACTCCGAACCGTGGCCAAAACGCTCTCCTGTTCCGGATTGTCGAGCACCGACAGGATCAGGTCCGCGATCGCAGTCATTTCGTCCTCCCGCATACCGCGAGACGTGACCGCAGGTGTGCCGATTCGGATTCCGGAAGCCACGAGCGGCGGGTTGGGGTCGTAGGGAATAGTGTTCTTGTTGACCGTGATTCCCGCCTGTTCGAGAGCCTCCTCGCCGATCTTGCCGGTCAGGCCCCGAGTCGTGACATCGACCAAGAAGACGTGGTTATCCGTTCCACCCGAAACGACTCGAAGACCCTGTTCCGAAAGCCGATTCGCCATCGCTTGGGCATTTGCAACGATTTGTTCTTGATAGTGCTTGAAAGAGTCTTCACTGGCCTCGTGGAACGCCGTCGCCTTGGCAGCGATCACGTGCATCAGTGGCCCGCCTTGGATGCCGGGAAACACCGCGCGATCGATCTTCTTTGCATGTTCTGCTTTGCACAGCACAAGACCCCCTCTGGGTCCACGAAGCGTCTTGTGGGTGGTCGTGGTCACGAAATCGCAGTAGGGAACAGGTGAAGGGTGAATGCCGGTAGCGACCAAACCAGCAATGTGAGCGATATCGGCCATCAAGAGTGCACCTACCTGGTCGGCTATCTGCCGGAAACGCTCGAAATCGATAATTCGACTATAGGCACTGGCTCCGCAAATGATCAATTTGGGCTTGTGCTCCGAAGCGAGAGCTTCGACTTCCTCGAAGTCTATGGTCTCGGTGTCTCGGTCGACACCATAGGCAACGACATTGAAGTCTCGGCCCGAATACGACAACCGATGTCCGTGTGTCAGATGACCGCCACTCGCCAGATCCATCCCCATGAGTGTGTCGCCTGGCTCCAGCATCGCGAAGTAGACGGCCATGTTGGCCTGAGTTCCGCTATGGACCTGGACATTGGCATGCTCGGCTCCGAAGAGCTCCTTGGCACGGGAGATCGCCAACCGCTCCACTTCGTCGACAAACTCACAGCCGCCGTAGTATCGCCGCCCGGGGTACCCTTCGGCATACTTGTTAGTGAGCACGCTCCCAGTCGCTTCGAGCACCGCTCGACTCACGAAGTTTTCTGATGCGATCAGCTCCAGCGAGTTGTTCTGACGTCGAAGCTCGTTGGAAACGGACACAAAAAGCTCTGGATCGGACGCTTCGAGCGCACGGTAGTGAGACATCGAGAAACTCCTTTTGCAACTCAGCCGGGTCGACCAGTTTGAAGTTGCCTGTCTTTCGGGGAAGTGTCTGAAACCGAGCGGGATCAGTCTTCGCTAGCGTCGGCGTCTTTTGCAGCGGTCTTTTTCGCCGCTGTCTTCTTAGCAGCGGTCTTCTTAGCTGTAGTCTTCTTCGCCGTGGTCTTTTTCGCAGCGGTCTTCTTGGTGGCGGTTTTCTTGGTAGCAGTCTTCTTGGCCGTGGTTTTCTTCGCCGCGGTCTTTTTCGCCGCCGTCTTCTTGGCCGCAGGCTTCTTCTCAGAGTCGGCAGCCTTCTCGGACGTCGACTTGGTTGCAGCCGAGCCGGAGCTCTTCTTCGGTCGCCGATCGCCGACTTTGCGATTCGCACGCATCTCTCGCCGACGCTCTTTGAGTCGCTCCTGGCGGCGCTTTCGTCGACGTCTTAGCTGGCGATCTTTTTCCCGCATCGTCTCTCCTCTGTAGGCCCTTTAGGCTGGGCAGAACAGTCATCTTTCCCGACCTTGGGCTCGGTGTCAAGCAGGTCGCGTGGCATCTTTCGCTGCACTAGATTGGTATGTTGCCGTGCTTCTTGCTGGGTACGCTCTGGCGTTTGCATCCAAGTTGTCTCAAGGCGCGAATGATCTGAGGGCGAGTCTGCCGGGGCTCGATCACAGCGTCGATAAAACCACGTTCTGCAGCGATATAAGGGTTGGAGAATTTGTCGCGGTAGTCGGATACCAACTCGGCTCGGAGGTCGGATGCTCGGTCGCCTGCCTTCTCCAGCTCCCGTCGATACAGCACGTTGACCGCGCCCTCGGGTCCCATCACTGCGATTTCGGCGCTTGGGAAGGCGAGATTCACATCGGTCCGAATGTGTTTGGAGGACATGACACAGTAGGCTCCGCCATAGGCCTTGCGTGTGATCACGGTGATCTTGGGAACGGTCGCCTCGGCGAAAGCGTAGAGAAGCTTGGCTCCGTGCTTGATGATGCCTCCGTACTCTTGTTGAGTTCCGGGAAGAAAGCCTGGGACATCTTCTAGCGTCAGCAAAGGTATGTTGAACGCATCGCAGAAGCGTACGAATCGGGCTCCCTTCAAAGACGCATCGATATCTAGGACTCCGGCCAAATAAGCAGGTTGGTTGGCCACGATTCCGACCGCCTGATTGGCCATTCGGGCGAATCCGACAACAATATTCCGTGCATAGTCGACTTGGACTTCCAAGAACTTGCCGTCGTCTACTACCGAAGAGATGACTCGTTTGATGTCATAGGGCTTGTTCGGGTCGTCTGGTACCAATGTCTCGAGGGTCTCGTCTTCTCGCTCGGGATCGTCGTTGCTATCGCCCGGAGGGGGGTCCTCGAGGTTGTTGCTCGGGAGGTAGGAGAGCAGCTCCCGAAGCTTCAGAAGACAAGCCGTGTCGTTGGGTACGGTGAAGTGGGACACGCCGCTCTTCGAGGCATGTGTGGCCGCCCCCCCCAGCTCTTCTTTGGTGACATCTTCGTGAGTAACGGTTCGAATCACGTCGGGGCCGGTGACGAACATATAGCTGGTGTCTTGCACCATGACGATGAAGTCGGTGATTGCAGGTGAATAGACCGCCCCCCCCGCGCATGGCCCCATGATTGCACTCAGCTGCGGTATCACTCCAGAAGCGAGAGTGTTGCGTAGAAAAATGTCCGCATACCCTCCAAGCGAGGCGACACCTTCCTGAATCCGCGCGCCGCCCGAGTCATTGAGCCCTATGACCGGGGCGCCGTTCTCCATCGCCAGATCCATGATCTTGCATATCTTGTCGGCATTGGTCTCGGAGAGAGACCCTCCGAAGACGGTGAAGTCTTGAGCAAAGACATACACCAATCGGTTATCAACAGTGCCGTACCCACTCACCACACCGTCACCCAGGATTCTCTTTTCCTGCATGCCAAAGTCTTGGCATCGGTGCGAGACGAGGGCGTCGATTTCGACAAAGGAACCGGGATCGAGCAGCAGCTCGACTCGCTCGTGAGCGGTCAGCTTTCCTGAGCTGTGCTGGCGATCGATCCGATCCTGGCCTCCTCCCGCTCGGGACTCTGCTAGCCGATTCTCCAGGTCTTCCGTTTTGGACTTAGCCGATGAATGTGAGGGTTCGGTCATGTCTTCGACTCGTTTCTAATTGGGTTCTGGGCGCTGTCGAGCTATTGTATCTGTCTAGGATCAGAGGTGGACCGCCCGAGGGTCGGGTGTCGCCCTGCGAACGGTCTGATAGACCGCCGATTTCGTCATGACAGAATCGCTCCAAATGCCTTTCTCAGCCCTAGACACTGCGGCGATCGCCCGTTCGTTGTCGCAAATTGCCGATCGCGAAGGCGATCTTGCGGAAGTCTTCTTCGAGCGACGCGAGGAGATGGTCCTACCCCCTGCGGACCGGTCGCCTGGCGTGATGAGTCTTCAGGACGAAGGGCTCGCAGTTCGCTTGATTCGAAACGGCAAGTCATGGCTGGCAACACGAGACGAAATCGAGGCCGGTCTATTGGGAGCTGCGCTCAAACAGGTGGCGAGAGTCGTGCCCGCGACGCCGTATCCCGATCCCTCACTCGAGGTCGGTCTAGCTGAGCCTCCGAAAGTAGCAGCCGAGCAGCTCGATTTCCCTCGACTCGTCACGCGAGCTATTCGGCGACGGCTTGCTGGCTTCCCTTTGAATCTGACAGTCCGATCCCATCGCCGCTGGTTACGCGTAGTCAGGCCTCAGCTCTCTCCCGAGCCCGAGACCGAGAGCTATTTCAGCTGCGAGGCCGATCTGCCGTGGGCGCGATGGGGAACCCTTCTCACGCGCCTCGACGAAACTGCCGCGGATCGAGTTGCCCGAAGTCTGACTTCACTGTTCAGGGCCCGCGAGGCCCAAGGTGTCGATGCGGGACGACACACCGTCGTCCTCGGTTCCGCTGCCTGCGCGGTTCTTCTTCATGAGCTGGTGGCCCATGCTCTCGAAACCGACACCCTGGCACTCGGAGGCAGACCAGAAGGAGCGATCGGAGCCAAGCTGGGAGGCGAGCTTCTCAATGTAATCGACGATCCGAGCGGTGCTCCGGAGGGTGTGAGGAGGTTGACCGATGATGAGGGTACGTTGGTCGTCCGCCGGTGGCTGCTACGAAAGGGAGTCGTGGAACAGCCGTTGGCCGATCTCTTGGCGGCGCAGTCGTCGACCGCTCTCGTGCCGGGAGCCGGGCGCAGGAGCCACAGACACGAGCCACCCGTGCCAAGGTCCATGCATCTGGAGCTCCTTAGCGGAGATGTGCCGCTTACCGAACTCTTGACCGATGTTGGCGAGGGTCTCTATCTGCCCGAGGCCTCGCGGGGACGCCTCGATCCCTTGACGGGGGACTTCCAACTGCAAGCTCCGCACAGTCGGCTCGTTCGCCAGGGTGCCCTGGGTGACTATGTGGGGCCCTGTCGACTCGTAGGAAGGGTCGCTGAACTGCTCGATTCTGTTCGTGGCGTTGGTGACGAGGTGGAAACCGCAGGAGCCGGGTGGTGTGCCAAAGGAGGCGTAAAACTGCCGGTTTGGGCGACTGCACCGGCGCTGGTGCTCGACTCGGTGGAGGTCGAGGCCTGATGCCCAATGATCAATCGGGCGCTGAGATTGCCGCGTCCATTCTCGAATCGCTGGCGCAACGATCTCTGACCGCTGGGGAAGTGCTGCTCAAAAGGGGTAGGTCTCGCAGCTGTGAGATCGGACCCCAAGGTCAGGTCGTGAGCTCCAGTCAGGAGGAGGGCTGGGCCGTACGTGCCTCAAGCTCTCGCGCATCTCTGGCCGTCTCCGGTTCAGGCATCCCTTCTCCCGATGTCGTTTGGCCCGAGCCCGATGGTCAAAGACTGCCCTTGCCTCCGGCAGAAAAGGCCGACGAGTGGCAAGCACCTGCAGACTTGGACTCGTCGCTGATGTCCGAGACGGAATCGGTCGGATTACTGGCTGGTATCGAGCGGGAGCTCTCGCGAGAGCTTGCTGGTGGCAGGCTGCTGGTAGGCCGTCTCGAGGAAGGTACCAGCGAGACCGACATCTTCAGCAGTAGTGGAATTCGGGCCAGCTACCGGAGCCGTGCGTCGAGTCTGTATCTTCAGGCTGTGGGGCCGTGGTCGGGTTCCTCTGCAACTACGATTCTGCTTGCCGAGCGGGAGATGAGACGATTTCAGCCCCTGGCTGTAGCAAAACGTCTTGCCAATCGGCTCTTGCTGCAAAATGATGGTACGGCTCCGAGTCGAGAGCGGGGTGACTTGCTTATCGGGCCGGCAGTGGGGGTCAGATTGCTGGTGGGCCTGGCACCGATTCTTGTCGGTTCGAATGCCTCGAAACTGGCAAAGGCCTATCGAGATCGACAGGGCCAGATCGGCAGCAGTCACCTGACCGTTGTCGACAACGGACGGCTCACCGGAGGTGTGCTGGAAGCGCCGGTCGACGGCGAAGGTCTGCCTACTCGCGAAGTCGTGTTGATCGAGAAGGGAGACTACAGGCAAGCTCTTGTCGGATGGGAGCTGACCAAGCCCCGAAGGGGCAAGAGCCAGGGAACGGGTCTGGTCGGCAACCGGCGGCGTGAGAGTTGGCGGGACCTTCCCAAGTTGGGGCCTTCGCATATGTATTTGAAACCTCATCCGGAAGTATCTGTCGCGTCTCTACTCGGGTCGATCGCCCGGGGTCACTATGTGATCGAGCCGGTCGGAGCTGGATTATTCGACTTCGAGGCCGATCGGTTCTGTCTGCCTGTTTGCGGATTCGAGGTTCAAAAGGGAGTGGCGACTGCGCCGCTTTCACGAGTCTGGATCGAAGGTGGCATCGGTTCGCTGCTACGAGGAATTCAAGCCGTAGCTCGAGATCTCTGCTTCGAGCCGATCGGAGGCATGATCGGAGCGCCGACGATTCTGGTCAGTGGGCTGGGTATTCGGGGTTAGCCCATGATCGAGCCAAGGATCGGACTACTCCGGTTTGGCTTTGAGCTTGAGCTTCCCGTCTTCGGACGCGACGCGAAAGCGAACCTGATTGCACCCGGTCTTCTCGCGAATCTGGTTGACCTGTTTCTTCAAGTAACTCTGAAAAGAGTCGAAATCGGTCTTTTTCGCACGTTTGGACTTGGCATAGAGTCCCTCGTATAACGCGCGCACCGCATCGGACGAAGGTTTTTCATCCATGACAACACCCACCGAGAGGTCGAAATCGCTGCTCACACCCGCCGAGCTGGGCCGGCTTGCTCCCGTGCCGAGCTCGAAATCCCGTAGACGGCGGTTGAATAGAACCGCCAACGCATTGAATTTGGCCTCGAGGCTGTTGAGTCGGAACCTTTGGGCGACCGCCTTGATGCGCTCGGTTCGTAGCGCTTTGATCTGATCCTGGATCTTGATCCGCAGCTGATCAGGTGGAATTGGCAGATTGCCGCTGAAGAATCGTTCGAAGTCGATCCTGAATCGCTTGATGTCGCGATCGAGCTTGAACAGGAGTTCGTCGAGGTCCACTTTGACTCGCTTTGGTCTAGCACGCGAACTGTTATGGCAACCTCGGCTAGAATCCTGCCAGGATTGATATGTCAGAACTGAATCCAGACATTCGCCGTCGATTGCCCGCCGTCGATCAGCTGCTTTCGCAGCCCGAATATGAGCGACTTGCCGCATTATACGGTAGAGAGTCGGTTCGAAAGCAGATTCGGGAGGGTCTCGCCGGCCTGCGACATCGAATTTCGAAGCTCTCCGACGAGGAGCCTCTGCAGATCGAAGCCGAGATCGATCGGATGACCTCCGAGATTCAGAACAATCTGAATAGGGATCTGGGGCAGAGAATCGTGAGGGTTCTGAATTGCACCGGTATCTTTCTGCATACGAACCTGGGTCGGGCTCCGCTTCCGAGGTCGGTAGCCGACAACCTCGTGCCGCTTCTGGACGCGTACTGCGATCTCGAGATCGACTTGCAGTCGGGTCGGAGGGGAGAGCGTAATCGGCGCGCAGAAATTCTGCTGCGAGAGCTGACCGGAGCCGAATCGGCACTTGTGACGAACAACAACGCCGCCGCGCTGGTCCTGGTTCTATCGACTTTGGCGAGAGACAAGCAGGTGGTCGTATCTCGAGGCGAGCTGGTTGAGATCGGGGGATCGTTTCGCATTCCTGACATCTTGAAGGCTGCGGGTAGTCACTTGGTTGAGGTCGGCACGACGAATCGGACTCGTCTGAGCGATTACGAGCATGCGGTCGGTCCAGAGACAGGCCTTCTTTTGAAAGTGGATCCGAGTAACTACCAGATGTCCGGCTTTGTAGAGTCGGTCGAACCTTCCGGGCTCGCCGAACTGGGTCAGCGACTCGGAGTCCCGGTACTCATGGACGAAGGAAGCGGCGTCCTCAGGCCGCACTATGCCTCCCAACTCTCTGACCACGAGAGCATCCAGGAGCTGCTGTCAGCCGGTTGTGACCTGGTATGTGGGAGTGGGGACAAGATGCTGGGCGGTCCGCAGGCCGGGTTGCTGTTCGGTCGCAGGGACCTGGTCGAGCGCTGCAGACGCAATGCCCTCTATCGTGCGCTGAGACCTGATCGAGCGGCTTTCGGAGCGCTCGAGGCGGTCCTGCGTCTGCATCTCAGCGGTGCCGAGATGCCGATCGACAGACTGTGGAGCGAGCCGAAGGAGCTGACACGAAGGTTGCAATCAGTGGCCGAGCCGATCGGAGCCGAGATCGTGAAGGCCGAAGCCTATGTGGGCGGAGGGGCAGCTCCCGAGCGGCCAATTCCGGGTGAGGCGCTGGCGCTGCCAGGAAGCTCGAGCCTTCTGGAGCGTTTGCGTCTAGGAGAGCCCCCAGTTGTAGGCTATATCCGAGAAGGAAGGCTCATTCTGGATCTGCGGACCCTCGACCCGCAGGATGATGAATCTCTGGTCGACGCCGTTCTTCGAGCCAGAAAGCAGACCTAGAGTACCGAAGTACCTCTTCCTGTTGTGGAAGATAGAACTGTCTTGAGTCGTGTGAAGGGTAAAATCGAACAATGTCTGGTGGCCAGATCCTCGTCGTCGAAGACCGCGAGTCCCTGCGGCGGATGTTGGAGCGTGCGCTCGTCGAAGAAGGCTATCGTGTCGAAGTGGCTGAAAGCGGTGAGCTAGCGGTCGAACAGTTGAGAGATCTCGATTTCGATCTTGTGCTCACCGATCTGATGCTGCCGGGGATCTCGGGCCTCGAGGTCCTCAAATCTTGTCGCGATCTCAGACCCGCCACTCCGGTCGTAGTATTGACTGCGTTCGGAACCGTGGACACCGCGGTAGAAGCGATGAAGCTCGGGGCCTCTGATTTCATGGAGAAACCGGTGGAGATCGATGATCTTTACCGTCTGGTGGCTTCTCTTTTGGGCGATGAGGACGAACGGATGGTCTATGTCGTCCCCGGTGGTGCCGAGATTATCGGAGCCCATCCCTCGGTTCGAACCGCGCTGAGACTTCTCGAGCGAGTGGCGCCGACCGACAGCACGGTTCTACTCACGGGCGAAAGCGGCACCGGTAAAGAGCTTTTTGCCAAGGCGGTCCATAGCCTCTCCAAACGGAATCAAGGCCCGTTTGTTGCCGTCAATTGCGCGGCCATACCGGAGACCCTGATCGAGAACGAGCTCTTTGGTCATGAGAAGGGTGCCTTTACCGGAGCTCATAAGAGGCAGCAAGGAAGATTCGAAGCCGCCCGAGGCGGTACGCTGCTCCTCGACGAGATCGGCGAGCTACCACTCGCGATTCAAGCCAAGGTGTTGCGGATTCTCGAGGAGAGAACCTTCGAGCGAGTCGGTGGTAGTAAGACACTGAGAGCCGATGTCCGTCTTGTGGCCGCCACGAATCGCGATCTGGAATCGATGGTTGAACGGGGCCAATTCCGAGAGGATCTCTTCTATCGTCTCGAGGTGTTCCCGATCAACCTGCCGCCATTGCGCGACCGGTCCAGCGACATTCCCGGTTTGGCTCAGTATCTCATCGACCAGATTGCGCACAAACAGGGACGGCCGAGACGGGTGCTCACGCCCTCTGCAGGACAGCTTCTCCAAGAACAGGAATGGCCCGGCAACGTTCGTCAACTGGCAAATGTTTTGGAGCGGGCTCTGATCGTCGGAGAGGGACCGAGACTGGATAAGCCGGAGCTGCTTCAACTGCTCACCGCAGCAGGAGCCAAAACGGCTCGTCAGCAGATCCGTGAGGCGCTTGTCGAGGCCGATGGAGACAAGCGCCTAGCCGCCGAGATCCTCGGTGTCAGCTACCGTACTCTTCAGCGTCGAGTAAAGGAGCATGATCTCCAGGGGTACCCCCACTATAGGGAATGATTGGAAGAAGCCGGCGGCAAGATAGCCCTTGCAAGCTGTTATATTGCCCGAGTTTGATCGAGGATTCTGCTTCGTGACTCGCGAGAAAAAAAAGAGCAAGCTGCTCGACTGGTACACGGTCACTTCCGAGACCCTCAAGGGCTGGGGATTCGCCCTGACGATTGTGATCGTTGGGGTGATCGGGTATTTCGGCTACAGGGTGCTCAACGAGGTGGTACTCGACCGAGAGGTTGCGAGAGTCATCCAGGAAGCCGAAGACCTGCTCCGGACCGTCCGTGACGAAGGTGCCATCAACAGTTATCGTGAAGAGTATTTCGTGGCGCGAAACCATCTCGAAGAGGCCAGGGGGTACCAGGCCGGCAAGGATTTCAAGGAAGCCTTGCGCAGCGCCGAACGGAGCCGCAGTCTGCTGGCTTCGATTCTGAGCACTCTGAGTGTGCGCGGACCCGAGGGTGAGGCGATGTTTATCGCCGTTCAGGGCGAGGTGGAATTTCGTCGCGGCGATCGTGGTTCGTGGCAGTCTGCCAGGAGTCGAGTGGCGCTCAATGCAGGCGACTATGTAAAGACCAGTCGCGGCGGATCCGCCGAGATCATGACCGTAGACGGAACCTTGTATACGGTGAGGCCGGACACTGTGCTCTTGATCGGTCGAATTCGTCCCGCTCCCGGTGCTCTGCGTCAGAGAACGATTCAGCTGGAGTCGGGCTGGGTCGACCTGGGTACTTCGCAGAGCACGAGTCGTATTTCTACACCTCAAGCCGAGACCCAAGTGCAGCTCGATTCGACGGCTGCCATCTCGCATGATCCGGAAAAGGACGAGAGCAAGTTCTCCGCCTATACCGGTAGTATGACCGTGGCGTCGAATGACGGAACCAGTCGAGATGTCGGAGCGATGCAACGCGTGACCCAGACCGGTTCGAGACTGTCTGCACCGACTCGGCTTCCCGATCCGCCCGTTCCGGTGCTTCCCGAGGATAACTACGAAGCGTTTCTCGCCGCCGAGAACGAGATCCTGTTGCAGTGGGAGGGAGTCGACGGGGCCGACCATTACTCCTTACAGGTCGCGCGCAATCGGTTCTTTGTGCAAAACGTTATCAGCGTGGAGAACCGCGAGGAGACGACGGCAAAGATCGGCCTTCAGGGAACCGGAACCTTCGTCTGGCGTGTCTCTGCTGTGGATAGCTCAGGGGTGCAGGGACCCTGGAGTGAGCTGCGGCGATTCCGAGTAACAACCGGGAAAACGCTCGAAGAGGCATCCTCGGAGGACTCCGCGACGAATCGGTCCACCGATACCCCGTGAGCCGTTCAGCCTAGCGTCTTATCGGGAAGCTCAAACCAAGACCGGCCGCTCCGAGAGGCGGCCGGTCGTAGCGATACAGGATTGCCGGCTGGAGCGTCAACCATCACCCTGAGAGACACCGCCTGCGGCCGACCCAGGATGGTTCACGAACCCACGACTGCGGACGTCGAATTCGGCCGAGTCGAAGCTCAGCACGCCGGGGAAGAGCACGGTGAAGCCGGTACTTGCGCCCGGTCCGAGGAAAGACTGGTCGGGTCTGGCCAGGCTCTTCGTCAGCAGATTCCCCTCCTCGTCGTACAGCTTGACATCAATCACGATGCTGGTGATCGGATTGGAGCCGGGGTTTTGCACCGTGCCGGTAATCTCCAGAGAAGCGTTCATGGTGTCGACCCGCTCTTGCCAGTCGGTAACTTCGATCTCGACTCGCGTGGCTTCTTCGCCACTTTGGTCAGCTCCACTTGTGGTGTCTTCATCCGAATCGACGCTCGGCGGTTGCGACCCGGAAGGCGGATGAAAGACGTCGTCGTCGGTGATAACGATCGTCGCCTTTCGCTTGGCGGGCGTCTCGCCCTCTATCGCCGGCTCCTCCGCGGCCTTCAACGTGAGGGTCTTACTGGCTTCGAGATCCACGTCCGACAATCGCATCGAAGAGTAGGTGCCGTTTGGCAGAGAAAAGGTCACCGCTTCGCCTTCGATCTCCCATCCGCCTTCGATCTCGATCGAGGCGCCGTCGTTGGTGACCAGCCAATCGGCGTGGGCCGACGGTGCAATCAGCACCGCCAATACAAGCCCTGAACCGATCAAGGTTGATCGAATGCTGGATCCAAAGACCTCGAAGTCAGTCATTACAAGTCCTTCCAGTTGGTCTCCTGGGTGCAGACGGGTATCGCGGCCAAGAATTGGATACCGGTGTCATCACGCACCGCCTTGATGTTGATGGTGTAGTTGGCAAATCGACAATCGCTCGGTAGCAACTTCTTGATCTCTTCGATCACGTCGTTGAGATTATCGGGCAGGTCGGCCGCCGTCGGTCCACCGCTACCGCTGCCGGGGTTCTTGGTCTGTGACGTCTCGGCAAATGCCGGCGACAGAAATCCACCTTCGATCACGAAGAACTTGTCCCCAGAGGGAAGCAGCGAGTTCCCGTTCGTCGTGTTGATCACGAATGAGCGGCTGTTCCCGAAGCGGCGACAGACCGAGCCGTCTCCACTGACATCCTCTTCGGGCTGAAACGAGGAGAACACCGTCACCCCGGCCAGCGAGAAGGCAGGGCTGATCACCCGCTCCTCGAGATCGAGGGCGAGATACCAACCAAATGGGGCCTGCCGGAGGAAGTCGCCGGTGACATTGGTGTCGGTGTCGTCGATTCGGCGCAGGTCTGTCTCGGTAAGTGGCAAACCAGCGTCGCCGAGCTCGAAGTTTCGATCGAGAAACAGATAAAAGCGGCCCTCCTCGAACGTCTTCTCCCAGAGATCTTCCCGATCCCCGGTCCCGACCGCCAGAGCAAACTGCCCCAGCTCGGGCACAAAGATGACGGTCACTTCCGGCGAGACCGACCTTCCGCCGGTCGAGAAGATCGGGAAGGGGGTCCACAGCACCGAGGTGACCTTATAACCCTCTCCGACACTTGTACGGTCCTCCAGGGTTTGCGGCACACTCATATCCACCTTGTAGATGAGGCCGGCGGTGGTGCCCATATAGATCGTGTCGAGATAGCCATTCTGGTTGGTGTCCACAGCGGCCATATCCGCCATTGCGGATCCGATTACCGACCGCTTGTAGATGGCGCGACCGGTCTCCATATCGACCATGTAGATGAAGTTCCCTGCGACATCCGGCTGACCCTTGCGATCGGCGTCCATGCCGCCACCAAAGATCGCCACATATTTGTCGACCGGTTCGGTGTCGCCATCGGGGATCACACGGATACGGCCGACGTTTGCTGTCGACCAGGCATCAGCCAGATCTGGCACCAGATTGCCATCATCGTCGCACTTTCCGACCCACGGCGGCTCTGTGAACCGGGTAGCTTCGACACAATCCTCGTCGTCCTCGAACTCCCACAAAGGCTGGGGGTACCAGAACTCGCAATTGGCGTTCGAGACCGAGCACGAAGGAACGTAGCCGGCTGAGCCCCCCAGTGGTTGGGGCAGCGAAGGAGTGCCGTTGCATTCGAGCAGTGCATCGGGCTGAGTGATGTCGAGCGCGTAGTAGCCACTTCCGCCTTCACGCAGACCCGAGACGATCGCGGTGCGCCACTGACGATCCGTCACCGACGGCGCGCCGTTCGAATGCTCGGGATCGATAAAGACATCGGCTGCGACAATGCGGCCATCGACGGTGAAGGTGTGGCCGCCGCCGTTTTTGAGATCCTCGAGGATCGGCATGGAGATCCTGGGTACGTAGGAGAAGAGCTCGCGCCCGGTACCGTTGTCGAATTCTCCGACAATGAACTCGGTTCCAGGTAACTGTCCCTGCTCACAGGTTCCGCGAAAGACGCCGGCATCGAAAGCGTGCAGCTGTCCGTCGTTGGTGCCGCCGAAAATGACCTTACGTCTCAGCCGGTGTTTTTCGAAGAAACAGCGATACCCATCGGGTGAGGTGTCGCAGGGCTTCTCGAGCGGCAGAGAGCCGTCGCCCTCGACGTCGGCTACCCAGAAGCGGAAGTTGTCGGGATTACCGTTGACCAAGGGATCGGAGTGAAAAAGATCGGCGAGAAGATACTCGAGCGTGATGTTGGGATCGTTCGGATCGGGTGCGATCTTGACTCCGTGGAAGAACTCCAGCGTCTCGACGACCCGGGTTCTTTCGGCTGGATCGTCTCGACAGCTCAGATCGCCGTCCGAGCAGATGCCCATAGCCACCATCATGTCCATCCACAATGCGTCGCTGGTGGGCGCCACGAAGTCTCGGCGGCTGCCGGGAACCTCGAAGTCTGTCCGATCCAACGAGTAGTGAACCCGGCGCTGGGTCTCGGAAGTGCCGAGGTTGAAGGTCCCAGCCATGACCTCGGCGTCGGTGGGAGCCTGTGCCATCAGCTCTTCGGCCGCATTCCAGACATGACACTGGCTCTCGTCATTGGGTCCACAGATCTGAGTCGGGTCTGGGACCAGTCGGGTCTCGAACGAACCGTCCGGCAGGGTGAAATCCTGTGTCCTCAGGGGAACCGGGCGCAGATAAGCGTCGAGCCGGCCGGGCCACACCGAGGCATCTTCGATCGGTTGAAAACTGGTCAGATAGACCTTGTCATCGACGTTGACTTGCGCCTGAGGAACCGCCGCCGAGGCAAACGATCGGGACTGTGCCTGAACCGCTGTCGCAATCGACTTGAGCGCGGTGACGAGATCGTCTTCGTTGCCGGGCAGGATCGGCCCCGTGATGTCTGTTACGCCATCATTATCCAGATCGATTGCATCGGTGCCGCCATTCTGAGCAATGCAGTTCAGGAAATTTGCGCTCGTGCCAGGCACGCCGAAGCCGATTACGAACGTTCGTACGTTGCGATTGCCCTGATCGATCAATTCCGTCGCGATCGCGCAGGGGTTGTGGTCACCGTCACTGTCGGTTGTGCCTCCGGTGCTGCCGCCGTAACAGGTCTCGTCTCCATCGGTAAGAATCAGAAGATTGACCGTACGGCAACCGAAAAAGGGATCACCGCCCGGGCTGTCGGCGACCGCTTTCCAGGCGTCGAACCAATTCTTGAAGTCGTTCATCGAATTGCCGATCGGAGTGAGACCGTTCGGGATCATCGGCGGGCGGTTGACGAACTGAGTCTTCAGGGGTAGGTGCCCCGAACCGCTGGTCGGAAACAACGTAGTCGGGTGGTCTTCAAAATAGGTCGCGAGTCGAAAATCCGCCGTGCCGGGATCGACGCCGTCGAAGCTGGGCGCCAGCCGTTTCAAGATCTCAGTTCGGTTGGAATTGCCGATACCCCAGACCGACTCGTCCTGCCAATCCCAAGGAATCACATCGCCGCGGTCGAAAGCCGTGGGATGGCGGTCGAGCGGGTCATCGACGGTCGTATAGTGAAGATTGACTCCCGCGTCGATATCTTGTGCCGAGTCGGTGTTGGGCTCCCATCCCGAGCACTGATTTTCGGTTCGGTGGCCGTCGGCGTTATCAAACCAGCCGGTCGAAAATCCGTCTTCATCCCGCGTGGTGTCGGCCTGCCAAACCAGGGTCTGGTTGCCTCCCGTCAATTGCCGCGGTGGGACACTGTTGTCCTCAAAGAATACCTTGCCAAACGTAATCGTGTCGGACTCCCAGTCGTCGATCCAGTCTGCACAATCAACGCTCTCGCGCTCGCGGACCGAGATGGTTACGTCGATCTGATCGTCACCGTAGGCACCGTTGGAGATACCGGTGTAGACCACCTGAAAGACCCGAGTGCCAACCTTCACCCATTCGCTGGTCTCGAGGTTGCCGGTATCGCCGCGGGCGGGAAAGTTCAGCACCTCCCCGAAGCCCTCGTGGCTGGCGATGTCCTGGGGATTCTCGCAAGTTCCAAGTGTTGCGGTTGGCGGCGTGGCCGCAAAATCGAAACCGAAATCGGCCAGCGGTGGATCGAACGGCGGGTCGTTCGGGTACTCGGCGATATCGCAATTGACTGCGTCGTCGGCACCATCGAAACAGGGGTCGCCGAACAGCTTTGGTTGCCCGATCAGGGGATAGGGAACCTTCGAAGCCCAGACAGGATCCTCGGTGGGCGTGTAGACCCAGTGCTTTCGGAATACGCGGGTTTGATCGTGGTTGTAGGGCGCAAAGCCCCACAGGATGTCTTGTAGTTGTCCGTCCTGTAAGGTTTTGAAGAGCGCGGATTTGGCCTGGTAGAACTTCGAGCGCGGGTCGTCGCTAAACGCCGGCGCAAAAGCATTCCCGGGAGTGCCGTCGGCCTCGTTTGGTGGCTGCCAGTTCATCGATCCCGATACATCGAAGATGATGAACAGGTACGGTTCTTGACCGCTGGAACGGACGAGATCTCGGTCGTCCGCCTGCATCTGAGCGCCAAAGGCGAACCCCACGAGCAGGGAAACGAGACCGACTCGCAGCCGAAAACGGGAGCTTGGATCACAGGTAGTCATGGCTCTTCCTTTTCTTCTCGACTTCAAAGCTCTAGTTCTTCTCGACTTCAAAGCTCTAGAACGCATCTTTAAGTCCACCCTTGTTGGTGTCTTGCGCCGCGTCGACCGCAGTCGTGATGTCCATGCGCCAGGGTTGGAAGGCCACCATTACGCTGACCCGTTTTTGAGCCAAGGGCGTGGGATCATCGGGGGCTGTCATGGATGGCCCCATCCAGGCGATTCGAGTGGCTCGAGACGCGACTGCGTGATTGATCTTGAAATAGGTGGCATCGGCATTGATCTGACAGAGATTGCATGGTGCATCGAGAATCGGCTGAAAGGGTGAAACTTCGAGCCGATTACGGATGTTGAGATTGCCCAGGTTCGAAGGCTCGACCAGATCGAGCTCGAATGACCGCAGATCGGGCACCACCAAAGCCTTCGCGGTGGCGATATCGATGCCCGAATTCGAGTTGTAGAAGGCCGATTGAGACAGTCGTTCGTTGACACCGATTTGCATCTCACCCTGGGTGACCAGCGAAAGTGTGAGCCCTACGACCGTCAAAATCAGCAGAACCAATAGCGAAAGAATGTAGACGCTGCCGCTCTGGCGGTTTCGATACGATGTTGTTCTGGCCATCAGATATTCCTCAGGTCTACGACGGTCTGTAGGAGCTGGCGTCGAAAACGCCGTTCATCAAAAGTGTTCAGCTCTAGCTGTCCGGGGTCGTTGTTCTCGACCGCGGTCACGCTAGGCGCCTGGTAGTTGCGTTGGAACGCTTGTGTGCGAACCAAGGTGTTGATTCGCACATAGTAGAGCTCGGGCTGTGGCGGAAATCCAGACAGTGGATCGTCGCTCCAAGGCGGCGTCCAAGGAGAGGCAACCGGGTCGTCTTGATCGCTGTTGAATAGCCAATCGTCGTTCTGACCGTTGTTGGTCTCGGTGATGATGATGTCGTCTTCATCGACTCGACCGTCGCCGTTTCGATCGGCAAGCGGATCTCCCAGATCGCTGTCGAACCCCAGGGCGATCTGCAGGTCGACAACATTGTCTGCAATGTCCAGTCGCGTATCGGCGATGCCACCGTGTGGCACCTCGGTTCCCGGCAGCATCCAAGCCATCGAAAGGGTCTGATTGGGTAGACCATCACGCACATAGAACCGGTACTCCTCAACGATTCCTAGGTGCGAAATCGACGAGAGGGCCTGTGGCAGCACCGGGCCGCCACCGGTACCTGATGCGTAGAGGTTGCCGTAGTCGGAGGTGTGGCTACCGCCGCTGACTTGGAAGTCTAGGGTCACCTGGCCCGGTCCTGAAGAGCAGCCCTGGGCCAGCTCGACAACGGCGTAGATCGAGCTGTCGACCGGACTTACGATGACCAAAGCCTCGGGGACGAAACTCTCACCCGGGGGTGGATTGCAGGCCTCGATCAATGGCGTCAGGTCCTGTGGAATCCCCGATGTGCTCGGATCGGTAATGACAACCTGACCCGAGGCCGCAACTGTTGGGTCGGTGGTCGGCGCACCCGAGGCATCGCTCAGGGTGAAGGCGGCCGGATTGGCGTTGTTGATCTGGTAGATCGGTGTGTTGAACACGCCCCGCACGGTCAGCACGTCAGATCCCACGACCAGTTGTGGCGAATCGGCAAGACCGGGCGCGATCTCGGCCGGCAGCGGATCGCCGCCGGTACCCGCGTTGTCTCGAACCACCAATGCTGGAGTCAGACGAACCCCGCTGTTGAGCGCCACATCGGGCAAGCCACCTCGACCCGCCATGCGAACCATCTTGGCCATTTCGTTCTGACCGATTCGCAATGACTGCTGCATATTGGCCACATCTGTCTGAGTCCGCGCCAAGGCGCTGTTCGACTCGAATACTCGATACAGAGCAATCAATAGAATCGTCGAGATGGCGATTCCAATGATGAGCTCGACGAGAGAAAACCCACCCGGCTGGCGCTGCCGCAAGCTTCGTCGGGCTCGAGATCGATGATTATTGGTTTGCATTGTTTTTGGACTGAGCATTAGAAGGCCTTGATAGATCGCATCGTGCTTTGGGCGGCAGCTCCAGATTCCGACCACTGCTTCGCGCCCTGAATCTGGACTTGAACTTCTTTTAGATGAATGGCGTTCGGAGTGGTTCCACCGACCAGAAAATTATCGAACTCGCCGTCGAAGTCGTCGTCTTCGAGGCCGATGATCTGATCGATCACTCCATCCAAGTCCGTGTCGGCAACGCCGTTGAGTCCGAGCTGACGAACCCGAGTGGACTTGGTCCACGGCACCAGTTCGCCCGGTGCGGCGGCTGGAACCCATCGCTCATCGCCGATCTGGTCGGGCGACACTTGGGTGAACTCGGAATCGGTGATTCGCTCGTCGTCACCGACCGCGATGTCGAGCTCCCAATTGTTGAAGGTGAGCTGTTTGTTGGTCTCGAGCTCGCTGCGCGCAAAGTTGGTCGATACCGTCGACTCCTTGCCTTCCAGATTCTCGATCACAGATCTCGAAAAAAGCGGCAGCAGGCCTGCAATCACAACGAGCAGGAGCACCATCGCCATCAGCACCTCGATCAACGAAAAACCGCGACCTGGAGCGCGACCCCGTCCCACTCGGCAGGGAGTCGCCCCACCCAGACGCCCGTCTAGAGCTGTTGTCATCTCTTCCCCCTTCTCAATGACTCAAACAGCGGTGTGTAGGAACGCTATGGCCCTGTCAGGCAAGCTTCAATCCCATGCAGGGATCCACATATTTCACTGTGACGCAATTCACATGCCACAGGTGTACGGGGCCTTGTGGCGGCTCGTAAGCCATTGACGGCAAGGGGTTTTACGTATTCGGAGAGAGAACGAGTGAAATCGAGCTATCGGCTCTGGATTGATACTTTTCTACCCAAAAATGTCAATCAGTAGATTCGCGGGGAAACGAAAGACGTGCCTCCGTCCCACCCTCGGGTCGGTCGAGAATCTCGATCTGGCCTCCGTGCAGTGTGACTATCCGACGGGCTAGCGAGAGTCCCAGACCGACGCCGTCAGAGCGACCAGTCACGAAGGGCTGAAAGAGACGATCGCGCACCGAGTCGGGTAGACCGCCACCACAATCCCGAACTGCAATCACGAACTCCTCTTCGAGTCTGTCGACTTCGACCTCGAGCGGGCCGTTGATCCCCACGTCGGACTCGGCGCGAGCCGCGTTGTGAAGCAGGTTTCGGACTGCGCGCTCGAGCAGTTGAGCATCACCCTGAATCGTGTGCGGCGTCGACTCGTCGGCGGAGATCTCGATTCGCTTGCCTCCCAGAGCCGGATCTGCCGCTGCCGAGCGTGTCACGGTCAGCAGGTCGACACTCTCGATGCGGCGCGAATCGGGTCTGGCAAAAGACAAGAAATCTTCGAGAACCCGTTGCAGGTGATCGCTCTCGCGATGGATCTCGCTCAAATAGTCGGTAATCAACTCTTCCTCGGGTCTTCGTTCAATGAGCTGCAGATACCCTTTCAAAGTGGCGAGGCTGTTTCGGAGCTCATGTGCGACTCCCGCGGCCAGTTCCCCCAGCTGAGCCAAGCTCGTAGCCAGCTGCTTCGCCTCGGCCTTCTTCTGGCTCTCGGTCAGATCGACGAACAAGACCAGATGAGCGCGCACCGTTCCGTCGTCGCGGCGTAGCGCATGGACCGTGAGACCGAGCGTTCGGATGCCCCGAGCTGTCTCGATCTCGATCTCTTGGCGGTGGTGACTGCCCGAGCTCTCCACGGCACGGGAAAGCATCTCGCCTAGTGCAGGATGTGGAGCAAGAAACTCGGTGAGGGCAGTCGCCGAGGAAGGCGACTCGAGCTCGATCAGCTCTGCCCCCAAGGTATTCAATGAAAGCACTTCTCCGCGATGATCGATCAGTAGCAAGCCGCTTTCGAGACTGGACCCGAGCGCTCTCTGCAAAGCGTCGATGTCGTCTTCACTCTTCTGATCGCTGGCATGGGCCAAGGCTTCGAGAGCCTTGTCGACAGTCGAAATCAGAAACGAGATCTCGTCTTCATCTCCCGGTTCCTGGCCGATCTTCTGGGCCTGACGCAGCAGCGTCTCATAGGGCTTGAGAAGCGTTGGAAGAAACAACACGATCAACAGGAGGAGGCCTATGTTGATCGGGAGCACGACCCACAGGAGTCGCAGAGTCATGTTGCTCTGTCGAGCGAGTACGTATTCGGGTTGATCCACACGGATGAAATACGCTCTTCCGTCGCGTTCGAATGTTGCGAAACCCGAGATCAAACCTCCGGTTTTCGCATCGGGTCCAAGCCCGATTGCGGATGTGAGAGCCAGATCCGAGATCGGCGCCAGCACCTGGCTGGTATCGGATTGACCGAATGCCGTGACGATTCGACCGTCTTCTTCGACAAGAGCGATTCGTTCTGCGAGCGGAGCCTTCTGGCGCAGCTCTCTGGTCGAGGGAAACGGTCCTAGAGCGAGATCCGATGCAAGAATTTGCGCCAGGTGGGCGGCTTGGCTTTGTCGTTCCTCGATGAGAAGACTGATCGCCGTTCTATAGGCCAGCAGCGTGAAGGTCGAGAGGAGCACCAACAGCAGAGTCGCGATCGGCAGCAGTATTAGAACCTCTCGACGCAGACCCAGCCGCGGCAACCGGACAGGATTCATAGAAGCCCAGTGTAAAGTTCGTACATCATCTCGCCCATGAAGAGTGACACTATGGCTCCAAACGCCAGAAACAACCCGAAGGGCAGACGCGACTGGAGGCCGAGCCTGCCCACGGCAAGTAGGAGCAAGCCGACGACTGCCCCCGAGAGCGTCGCTAGGAACAGAGTTGTCAGCACTCCTTGCCAGCCAAGAAAAGCTCCGATTAGCGCCAGCATGTTGACGTCGCCCAGTCCCATGCCTTCGTCGCCCCGGAGCCAAAACCAGTAGTTGATCACCAGGATCAGGATCCCGGCTCCGACAAGCACGCCCAAGATCGCCTCGATGAAGGTGGTTCTTGGATTCCAGGGTTGAAGGACCAACCCGACCAAAATACCTGAAAGCGTGATCTTGTCGGGCAGCAGGAAGTGCTCGAGGTCGATCGCCGCAAGCAGGATCATCAGACAGACGAAGATCAGGGCAGGAATCAGAGCGGGGCGAATCCCAAAGTGGTACACCACAAGGACGAAAAGAGTCGCCGTGATCAACTCGACCGAGGGATAACGCAACGAGATCGGAGCCTTGCAGTGTCGACATTTCCCACCGAGAAGGACAAAGCTGAGCACCGGTAGGTTGTCGTAGAACCGAATCGCTCCACCGCAGTAGGTACATCGAGATCGAGGCAGAACCGTCGATTTGCCCATCGGGATTCGATAGATCAGGACATTGAGATAGCTCCCCACGACAAGACCGATCACCCCTGCATAGAGGTATATCGGCCAGAGCTCTGCGAGCATGAGTTTCATTGTAGGGCAGTCACTCGGGTTGGCCAGTGGTGCAGCTTTCGACCACAGCCATCATTGTTGCGATACCTCTGTCGAACTCGACGATCGGGATCCTCTCGTCCACCGCATGGATGCCGTTGAGGGAGGCTCCGCCGAGCCTGAAGGGCGAAAAACCGTAGGCGGGGAGACTGGCCTGGCGGAAATATCTGGAATCCGTAATGCCAGGGATAAAGGCTGGCACGACAGGAGCCTCGTCGGCAAGGGCCGCCGCGACGCAATCAAAACCGGGACCCGATGCGGGGGAAGGGTCGACCCGCGGCGATTGAAGGATCACTTTGACCTCTACGTCGTTGCCCAACCGGCTACGAACGTCTTTCAAGAAAAGCTGTTCGTCGGTATCTGGAAGTAATCGGATATCGATCCATGCCGAGGCGGTTTCGGGGGCGGAATTGGGTTGTTCACCGGCCTGAAGCATGTTGACCTGGATGCTGTCGAGAAAGAAATTCGGGATGCCGGGCAACATCTTTGTTTCGGGGTGGCTGAGCTCGAGAATTTCGTCGAGATTGGCCACCAGTCTTTGTAGTCCTCGGCTCTCGAACGGAGCAATCGATTCCAGATACAAGCGAACCTCAGGCGTTTCTCGAAAATCGAGGGGTCTCTCTAGCAGGCGGTTGAGAGCGCGAACCAGGCGGTGAGGCGCGGTGTGCAAATTGAGAGTGGAGCCGTGTCCAGGACGACCCTTGGCCGTGATCTGCAGCCATAGTGGTCTTTTCTGAGCCACCTCGAGACCCCACCAAGCAATCCGGTCACCGTAAACTCGGTTGATGCCACCCTCTCCTAGAATGGCCACGACTCCTTCGAACAACTCTGGATGAGCCTCGAGGAGCCATTTGGAACCCTGGCTGCCACCCTCTTCCTCGTCGGAGACGGCGAGAAAGATCAGATCGCGGGTTAGCCGTTGCCGAAGCCGGCTGGCGGAGAGAAAGGCTTCCAGATGCGCGATGCCGAGACTCTTCGCGTCGAGCGAGCCCCGACCGTGGATGAGACCATCGAAGACTTGGGCGCCAAAAGGTGGATAGGCCCAACCATCCCCAGCGGCTACGACATCGGCATGATGAAGTAAGACAAAGCTCTGATCGGCATCGTTGGGTGCCTCGAGCCGCGCATAGAGGCTCGGTACGCCTTGCGGAGAGACGATCCACTGAGTCGATATTCCCTCTTGATGGAGTTGGTCTCTGAGAAAACCAAGTGCCTGCTCGCTGCCTTCTCGGGTGGACGAATCGAAACGGATGTATTCGCGCAGTCTCTCGGCGGCGGACTCGAGCTCTTCGCCAGCCTGTAAGGGGGCTGCGAGCAGGCCCAGGATCACAGCGACTGGAATCAAGGGGTTGGTCTGCACGATGAGCGTCGATCTTACCAACGTGGCTGATCAAGGTGAAAAGAAAAAGGCGCCGCATCCTTGCGGCGCCCTGTTTGTACTCTAGTCGTTGACTAAAGCTTAGTCGACCTTCGCACCTGCTGGATAGCGGACGAAGAAACCGTCAGCCCAGAGAATGTCCTGGTCATAGTCGGTAGCTATGAATGGGCCCATGGTGGTGGCAGTGGCGGGGCAGCTGGCGGTGTCGTCGCCGTCGCGAGCCTCACTGCAGACACCCATGACCTGAGCACCCAGGGGGTTACCCGAGTAGCCATAGCCGTAGGCATTACCCCAGCCGTCGTTGTTGGGAACCTCCTGGATATAGAACATATTCTGATCTATAAACAGGGTTTGCAGGAGTTGGTCACCATCCATCGTTGTGCCGAGAGCCGAGAAATCGTATACCGGAGTGGCTGCTCGACCGGCAGCTGCGGCACCGATCTGATCGGTAAGCCAAGAGAACCAAGCGGCACCGACGTCACGGGTATCACCCACGGTGCGCTTCTGCTTCGCTTTCTGTAGGGCGTCGAGCAGATTCGGGATCAGGATTGCGGCGATAATGCCGATGATCGCGACCACGATCAGGAGCTCGATCAGGGTGAAACCCTTTTGGCCCCGTTTTTTGTTGAGCTTCATCATTGCGTCATTCCTCCAGTCTGGTTGAACGTTTACGTCTTCTCGGATAACCCTTACAGCAGGATGCGTGCCAAGAAGAAAGACCCAGCAATGATGGGTGTTCTGGGCTCGACTTGGGGCAATGGCGCCAAAAATTGACAGCCACATGGTCGAGCAATGTCAGCTGACCAGTCGTCTTACAATATCTCTGTAGATCTCCGATCCAGTGACAAAACCGGGCAGACCCAGCCGTTCGTTGATCGCGTCGTGGCGGAAGGTATCGGTGGCGAAGATTGGAAAGGGTGAGAAACCGTACGAAGGGATCCCGGCATCGCGAAAAAACCTCGAATCGGTGGCTGACCAAGCCAGGAATTGGGGTCCGATTCGGGTATCGGGAAAGTGCTCCGCTACGACTTCGACCATGGCTTCGAATGCTGAATGATCTAGCGGACTCCCCACACCGGTGCCAAAGGGTGGCTGAAGAGTGACCGCGGCTCCGTGAGTAGCCCAATCGGGCAGCAGACGACCTCGTACCTCGTCCAGGTCGGAATGCGGGAATAGGTGCAGGAATATGGGAAGCCGGTAGCCCCCGGTCGGATCCTCTTCGATCGGAAACACGACCAGCTCCTCGCGAAATAGCGATTTGATGTATTTGGGAAGCTGGTTGAATGAGCCCGGGTGGCTCAAGATCTCCTGGGTGTCCTCCATCATACGGCGGTAATCTGTGCGCTCCCTCGAGCCTCCATAGCTGGCCAGGAACTGCCCGACTTCGCGAGTTACGAAGAGCTTCTGGTTCGAGTCGGTCAGCTCTTGAAGCGTGTCGCGAATCTCCTCCAAGAGCTCACGATCGTCGCTACATACAGACCCTTCGGCAAACCACTTCTGGGCGAACTCGATGCCCCAGTACTTGATCCTATCGACCGTCAGGGGCTCGATGACGCCACCTTCGGTCAACACCAGAGAAAAGCGATCAGCTAGCTCGGGCTGATTCCTCAGCACCCAGCTGGTGCCGAGAAAGCTGCCAGATTCCTCGCCTCCCGTGGCTAGGAATATCACCGATATCTTCGGCTTTTTACCGCTTTCCACCAGGTCCTGTATCGCGAGTAGCTGTGCGACCGAGACGCTCTTCATGTCGAAGGTGCCACGGCCGTACATCCAAGCTTTTTCGATTACGGCCCCAAAGGGAGGATGCTCCCACTGTTCGGGATCCCCGGCCTGCGTCACATCGATGTGGTTGTGCAACACGAGCGCTTCGGGGCTCTCCCCCTCCAAGACGGCCCACAGGTTGGCGCGCCCATCGCCGAAATTTTCGATGTGGGGCTCCAGACCGAGGCCGCGCAACTTGGCTGCCAAGAATTCGGCTCCGGCCAGCTCGCTTCCCGTGGTCGGACTGGTGTCGACGCGGACGTACTCCTGAAGTAGCTGGACCTCGGGCAAAGCCCCGTAGTCGATCTCGGTCCATGTCTGATCCCGCTGGAGACGATCTGCCCTTCCCAACCAGAGCGCTACCACGATCAGGCCGGTAACAATCAGGAAGATGGGCAGCCAGAGCTGAATACGGGCTCGCAGCTTCTTGTCTGGGGGGAGGCTTTCGAACCTCTTCGACACATACATTGACCGGCGGATACTAGCATCGAAGTCTTTGAATCTGCTGTATCCTACGTAACTCAGAGACGATGCAAAGTGACGTGCGATCTCTATGCCGAACGCCGATTCCCAGATTGAAAACATGCCCGGAGTAAGCTCGCGAGTCTGGTTGATATTCGCTCTGGGTCTGGTCGTCTGTGCGGGCTACTTGATGGTCGAGCTTGGTGTCCTGTCGGGCCGACTCGGCTTCCCGCTCGATGACAGTTGGATTCATCTTCAGTTCGCTCGCAACCTGGCATCCGGCGAAGGTCTGTCCTACAACCCGGGAGTACTGGTAACGGGTTCGACGGCGCCGCTCTGGACAGCTTTGCTGTCGATTTTCTATCTGATCCCCGGGGACCCCCTGGTCTGGACAAAGCTGACAGGCATCGTGCTGTATCTACTCGGGGGCTGGGTCACCTATCGCCTGGCGGCTGAGCTGGATCTTCCCAAACCGATGCGGCTATTTGCTTCCGCGCTGACTCTGCTGACCAGCTGGTTAGTCTGGTCGGCGCTTTCGGGTTTGGAGATCCCATTGTTCGTGGTTTTGAGCATTGCCGGGATCTGCCTCCACATCCGAGAGCGAGCAGATCCAAAGCTCCCACCCACGTCACTCGCAGTGCTGGGAGTATCGATTCTGGTTCGACCGGAAGCGCTTTTGCTGGTCGTGCTCGCGATTATTGATCGACTGCTGATATTCGACCGAGACGATTCTGGGGTCCTTACTTGGGTCCGACCCGTTTTCATCAATTTGGTCTCGGGCTTGCTGATGGTCTTGGCGGTCGTCATACCGGTGGCTATTTTCAACTATTGGGTGACTGGCTCCGTGCTTCCCACCACTTTCTCGGCAAAAACGCCGGGTGTTGGGCGGTTTCTACCGGAGATGCGATATCTCTACACGACCCTGGGGATCTTGATGCGGCCGCAGCCTGTGATGGTGTTTTTCTGTGGGGCCGGTATTCTGGCTTTGGTGGAGCGGATCGGCCGCCCAAACGACCGGGGCCTTCTACCGGCTTTGTGGCTTGTAGGTCTGCCGGTCGCATACTCGAGTCTGAATCCCCCGACGGACTTCGTGTTGGTTGGAAACTTTGGCCGCTATTTTTTCCCGCTCTTTCCGGTTCTGGTTGTTCTCGGTGTTCTCGGAATGGAGCGGGCTCTTCAGAGCTTGGGGCGATGGATTCGCGTTGGCCGGATCCGGGTCCCCTTGAGATCCCTGATAGTTGTTCTGATCTTCCTGCCGACGGTGCACAATCTGGTCCTTGGTGCGGGTCGCTACGCTCAGAATCTCGCGAACGTGCATGACAGCGACGTGGTCGCGGCCGAGTGGCTGGCAAGTCGCTTGGACCCAGCCGCGCTGCTCGCCGTGGTCGATATCGGCGCTCTGAAATACATGCTGCCCAACCCCGTTGTCGATCTGGCCGGAATCGCGAATCCCGAGGTCCATGAGCTGGGCTACAGACCCTTTCTCGAGCGTCACCGGCCCGATTACCTGGTGATCTTCCCAGACAAATTCCGCCAGCTCCTTCAAGACGGAGCATCGTTCGAGCTCGTTCATACGATCCCCATCCCGAACAACATCACCATGGGTGGGAGTGCGATCGGAATCTACACTACGCCTTGGACTCGATTTCCCCTGACCGATCGCTAGAATTCGACCTTGGAGACTCTGTCCGTGAAGGTTCCCTATTTCGACATGCACCGTGAGGTTTCTGGGCTGTTGCCGGAGATCCATGAGAGGTGGAAGAGTCTAACTTCCAAGACCGCCTTTATCGGAGGTCCCGAGGTCTCAGCTTTCGAGGCCGATTTCGGAGAATATCTGGGTGGCGTAGGTTGCGTCGGCGTAGCCAACGGAACCGACGCCATCGTGTTGGCTTTGCGAGCGTTGGGCGTAGGTGAAGGAGACGAAGTGTTGGTGCCGGCGTTTACGTTTATCGCAACGGCATCGGCCGTCGTTCTGGCGGGTGGCCGACCGGTCTTTGTCGATGTCGAGCCCGACACTCTCAACATCGATGCCGAAAGTCTGCAGGCGAACTTGACCGATCGAAGTGTTGGGGTGATCGGTGTACACCTTTATGGTCGGCCTTTTGATCTAGAAGCGGTCATGGAAATTTGCGATGCAAATTCACTCTGGCTGGTAGAAGATGCCGCCCAGGCCCAGGGTGCGAGATTTCAGGGTCAGCGCGTGGGTACGTTCGGGGCGCTGGCGACATGGAGCTTCTACCCGTCCAAGAATCTCGGTTGCTTCGGAGACGGAGGGGCCGTAACCAGCAGAGATCCCTCGCTGATCGAGCTCGTGCGAAGGATCGCCAACCATGGTCGAACCGCTCACTACGATCACTCGGATATCGGCATGAACAGTCGGCTGGACGCGCTGCAAGCTGCCGTTCTCATCACTCGATTGGTCGGACTCGAAGATGACAACCAGAGACGTCGGACCATCGCGGCGCGATATCGAGCTGCGCTCGAGGATGTCGATGGTTTGAAGCTGTTGTTGGACAGACCCGACGCCGAGTGTGTCTACCACCAGATGACGGTCTTGAGCGAGCTCAGAGACGAGCTGCGGGCCCATCTGAGCGAGCGAGAGATCGGCACGGGAATCCACTATCCGAGCCCACTTCATGTTCAGCCTGCTCTGGCCAGATACGCGGTCGGTGCGAGTTGCCCCGTCTCAGAGCGGGCAGCCCGAAGTGTGCTTTGCCTACCGGTGTTTCCGCACCTCGATGATGCCGAAGTCGACGCCGTAATCGCGGCGATCAAAGATTTCTTCTAGACCGACGGCGCCTGGGTGTCTGCTCGGGAAAGCTCCGCCTCGAGAGTCATTCGAGGCGGCCTTCGATGAAGGCAACTTCGGATCGATCGAGGCGAATCACCTCCCAAAGCGTGGCGACCAATTCGTTGTTGCGGCCTCCTCGATGAGGGCTGACAAACTCCCAGACAGGTTCACCTGCGTAGGTTACTTCGATTGCCCGACCTCGCTCGGACTCGGTAATCAGGACATTGCCATTACTGAGCAGCTGTGCAGAACCGCCCTCGGGAGAGTGTAAGGGTAGATCCTCCTGGCCACGGTACTCCCAGACAATCTCTCGACTTTCTATATCGAACTGCACGACGCGGGTCAGACCGTTGGCGCCTTGGTTGTCGAAGATCATCAGCTGACCGGTGGGCAGAAGAGTCGGTTCGTGTTGCATGATCCAGGGCCCGCGCCATGCTGCTTCGATCGTACGGCTCTCGAAATCTAGAAACGCCACGATGTCGACCTCCCGAAGTGAGAGCAGAATCTGACCACGGCGAAACAAATGGGAGAGCTCCGCCGAGGATCCATCCATGACCTCGACCGTGTTGGTGTGAAATACGTCCGGTATGTCGGGAAGTGGATGGATCAGCTCAGAGTAAGAAGACCGGAGAAAAGAATCGAGCAGGGAGACCCGATCGAGGATCTCGCCGTCCGGACTCAGGACGACGATCGAGTCCTCGAGAATGTGACTTTTGGCCCGGATGTCGGCCCGATTTACAGCCTTTTTGGCGATCCCCCAGATAGTCTGATCGGGTGCGATGAAGAAGTCGTTGTAGAAGCTGAGATGGGTCGCCCAGAGAAGTCGCGACCGAACATCGAGCTTGATCATCCCTCCGCCCTGGTAGATCGCGATGAGGTCCCCATTCGGAAGTATCTGAGCGCGACGAATGTACTGTGTGCCCGGGACTGCCGACTTCTCAGCAAAGGCCGCCTCGAAAGTCATTCCCCAGCGGTGCAGGATGTCGCCGCGGAGGCCCATCAGGAAGACTTCGGGATCGTGTGCGGAGACGTAAAGGTTGACCCCAGGAGCGACAAGCTCTGCGTTGAGGATCGTAACTCCTGAGGTGGCTGGGGCGACGACCTTGGCGTCGAGATAGGGAAGTGAGAGTACCCGAGCCAGTTCCTCGGCCGAGCGTTCGTCCAGCTCCAGGTCGGGTTGGTAGTGCCATCGCCCGGGGGGACGTATGTCCTCGGGTTCTATGGCGCTTTTGCCAGCCGAGCGAACGGTGATGAGCCAGATCCCAGCAGCTGTCACCAACAGCCCGGCGGTCAACCAGAGAAAAGACTTGGAGATCGGCTTGCGGCCGGAGGTCTCTTTATCGACAGGCATCGACGATCAACTTCCCGGTTTCGGACCTGTCTGGCGAAGACCGCGTCTCAACGAGAGGGTCTGATTCGAGCGAAAATCCTCGAGCTCGCGCGACGCAACCGTCACCAGAGGCGATCCCTGCATCTGGTAGCAGCGCAAACGATTTGTCAGAAATGCCAGATCCCAGGGCGCAAAAGGCTCGTATTGACTCATCGCTCGGACACAGAGTTCGCCGGAACCTTCAAATCGGCTGATGTCGTAGAGCAGAGCCCTCCGCTTCACATCGAACATCCTTACGGAGAAGGGGCTTTCTGCAGCCTCGAACACCTTGCGCAGGGCATCTGGAGTGCTCTGAGCGATCTCTGAGGAGAGAGGAAACAGGCGATCGATGACGGGTGGGTGGCTCCAGGGATCGTCGCGATACCCGTCGAACGTCGCGACGAGCGAGTCGACGGCCTCGTTCCATCGTTCATTGCGGGCATGCCAGCGAGTCAGTATGGCATCGGCTTCGACCGGTCGGCTCATCTGCCTCAGGTCTGCCGCATAGTTCAGAGCCTGTTCATCACCTCCCTCGGCAAGACACTCGGCGATCATCACGACGTCGATCGGTGCCTGGGGATCTCTTGTCTGAGCCGACCAACTCGAGCAGGCGCCGAAGAGATCTCCATCTACATAGAGGGCTCTTGCCCGGATCCTCTGCGTCTGTTCGAGTCGGGCCGACCTAGAGGTGTCCGGAGCAATGGAAAAGGCGACGGCCCTGGCGGCTCTCATCTCCAAGACCCGATCCCAGTCGAGGCGAGCCTCGGTTCCCGGAGGTCGGTCTTCGCCCCGTTCTTCGACCAGACGCTGCAGTTCTGATATTCGGAACAAGCCTTTTCGCCCGAGATTGCGCGCAAAGCCGAATTCAATGATCGGGCGATCGTCCGTGTTGATCGATTGGTTGTCCCGTTTGACTATGGCGTCGGCAAAGGAGGAGGCAGCGATGAAACCGGAATAGAGACCTTCGACACCCTCGACACCCCAGGTCCAGCTCAGAGCGCTTCGAAAGGGCTCTGAGCTCAGCCGGGTGCGAATCCTTTCGATGTCGTGTTGGATCGGCTGGGAACTCGCGACAAGAAGCAGATCCGATCGGTGAACCGACCAGGTCTCGACCGAGCCGAAGACCGTTTTGAGCGTCGCTAGGGCGGTGCCGACGAGTTGGCCATCGACTTCATAGCCTTGAAGCCACTGAATAAAGATCCCATCTTCGCTCAGTCGGTCGAGTACCGATCGGTAGAAGTCGGCGGAGAAGAGGCTGGAGATACCAGCCCGGTAGGGATTCGAGGGCTCGGAAAATATGATGTCGTACTGACTCCGCGCTGTGACAAGCACTTCTCGAGCATCACCGATGATCAGGTTCACCTTCGGATTCTCGAGGGTATTGTGATTTACCGGGCTGCAGGCTCGAGCGACCTCGACGATCGCCGGTTCGAGCTCCACAACATCGACCCTTTCGATGGTCGAGACCTGCGCCAGCCAGCCGACCGTGCTTCCTGTACCGAGGCCGATGACGAGGGCAGACTTGGGCTGCGGACTCAGGGCGGCCCCGATCATGCCGCTCATGACCTGAGTCGGTGCATCGGTCCGCGCGTGTCCGTCCGATTTGCCATTGATAAAGAAACTCAGGCCATCTTCAGCCTGAAGTGAGACGGAGCTCTCCCTGCCGTCCTCTTCCCACTTCACGACTCGGTTTCGATAGCGAATCGCGTCCTCGAGCTCGTTTGGACCGCGAATCTCGACCTGAAACCTCCCAGCCCCGATGGGGCTATGTCGCCAGAACGCAGTCGGACCTTGGCTGGCAGCGAGTAGAAGAGTGAGAACGCTTGCGGAGACCGGCAGCAGCAGCCGAGATCGTCCGGAGATCGACGAGCGTCCGAGGAGTAACGATGCGGCTGACAGCGCCACCAGAGTCGCCGCGGCGAGGCGCCAAGCTCCGGTGGCGCCCAGAAGTGGTAGCAACCCGAAACCGCCGGCCAGGGAACCGATGATTGCTCCCATCGTGTTCCAGGCGTAGGTATGACCCACCTGTTTGCCGATATTTCGATCGCCGCTCCCGAGCACGGCCACAAGCATTGGGAATTGATATCCGGCGATAACTGCGGCTGGTAGAACGACGATCGAGGTTATCGCGCTCCATGAGACCACCAGTCCTCCAAATCCCAGACCCGAAAGATCACGCAGCACCTTGGCTAGAAAGGCAAGCCGGTCTCCCAAGGCGAAGGGGATGATGATTAGCAGTGCTTCGAGAGCACATGTCGAAGCGAAGCCCACCAGGCTAGGTCGGCGGCTTCGAGCTCCAGCACCATAGGCCATAGCGCCGGCTCCGATTCCGAGAAGCGCTACCGTCAGAATCAGGCCGAAAGTGTAGGACGAGCCTCCCAGCA